>Ga0335077_10004489_pt1 | contig 17031 bp, 11 predicted proteins | sample Lox_Sample_31_FD_207151 | JGI IMG/M metagenome (GOLD analysis project Ga0335077, IMG submission 207151) | Soil microbial communities from Loxahatchee National Wildlife Refuge, Florida, United States - Lox_Sample_3.1 | ecosystem: Environmental > Terrestrial > Soil > Wetlands | place: USA...
GCCAAACGCCAATTAAAATCGGAATTGGCGGCTCGCCACCAAGCTTCTTTAGGAAAGCGTGCCAGTGTTCCGGGTCGAACAAAGGCTGCGTCATCGCAAAATGCGCGCCCGCTTCGATCTTGGCGCGGAACCTCGCAATTTCATTGTCCAAATCATCCGCCACCGGATTGAGCGCCACGCCAATGGCAAAATTCGTCGCGCCGCCAAGCGTTTTTCCTGCCCAGTCCGTTCCCTGATTCAAACGATGCAGCACTTTCACCAAGCCAACGGAATCGACCTCATACACGCCGCTCGTTTCCGGGTAATCCCCGACGGAAGGTGGATCGCCCGTGATGGCCAAAATATTGCGCACGCCCCCGACCGTCCAAGCACCCAACAGCGCGGCCTGCAGGCCAATAATGTTTTGATCGCGCGTGGTCAGATGCGGAACAGTCTCCACTCCGCGTGCTTCGAGGGCTGCCGCCACGACCAGCGCGTCCATTCCCACCCGGGCCATCGCTCCGCTGTTGATGTCGATGGCGTCGACCTTCTTTGACGCCATCACCTTTTCCACTTGCTCGAAAATCCGGTCGAGTGATAAACCCTTCGGCGGATCGATTTCCACGGAAACCACGAATTCTTTGTTCTCTAGCTTTTTCCAGAATTTGCTTTCCGGCTCGCGATGCGCCACCGGAGCAGACTTTTGCAAGGTTGCGACGGAGGCCGCAACTGATTGCGCCTTTGCTGGCCGCAGCGACTTCACCGCCTCCGCCATCGCGCGAATGTGCGCCGGCGTTGTCCCGCAGCAGCCGCCCAGAATCCGCACGCCCAGCGCCGCCGCTTCCCGAGCGAACAGCGCGAAGTATTCCGGCGACGATTTCGGATAGACGATACGGTCGCCTTCGCGCTTCGGGAAACCCGCATTGGGCATCGCGCTTACGCGAATGTCTTCGATCGCGGCGAGTTCCTGCAAGATCGGCAGCAGCGCTTGCGGGCCCAGCGTGCAGTTCGTGCCTATCACCTGCACATTCTTGGCTTTCAATTGCGCCGCCGCATCAGCGGGACGCACGTCTCCGTAGGTCGTGCCTTCTTCCGAATATGTCAGTTCCGCGACGATCGGCAGCGCCGAGAATGACCGAATTGCATCCACGGCAAGCAAAATCTCTTCAATGTAGGAAAACGTCTCGAGAATGTAGAAATCCACGCCGCGCTCTTCCAGCGCCAGCGCTTGCTCGTGAAAAATATCCAGAATTTCGTCATCGGACGGGTGCCGCGACTGCACTCCCAGGCCCAGCGGACCAATCGATCCTGCAATCAGCACTTCGCGTGCTGCAGATTCCCGCGCTTCGCGCGCGATTTTCACCCCACGGCTGTTCAGCCGCTGCACTTCTTCGGCGAGCCCCAGTGGCGCCAGCTTGAAGCGGTTCGCGCCAAAGGTGTTCGTCTCGATGATTTGCGCGCCCGCTTCGATGTACGCCTGGTGCACGCGGAATACCGCTTCCGGTTCAGTCGTGTTCAACTCATCAAAGCAGCGCTGCGCCCCAACCGCTTCGTGCAGCAACGACCCCATCGCCCCATCCGCGATGAGAATCGAATCTTTCACCCGCTCATTGAAATCGTGGATCTTCACGGTAAGTTTTCTCGCGCAGTGAATTTGCAAAAAAGCTGGACGCGCTCAGCGCTTGGTTTCCATCAGGCTGGCCACGGTGCTCATCAGATCGTATTTGGTAAGAATTTCGTAGTGCGAATTCCCCATGTCCACGAATACCGCGGGATTTTCATGGCTCAAAATGTGCGTCACGCGCTCGACCGGGGCAGTCTTCGGCACCTGCGGCAGCGGGCTGCTCATCACTTCGCGCACTACCAGCTTGCGTAGATCTTTCCCCTGCAGCGCCAGATTGAGGATTTGGTCTTCGTAAATCGTGCCAATCGGTGTGTTTTCCTCGAAGACCGGGATCTGCGAAATGTCCTGCTCCTGCATCGTCTTCAGCGCGTGAAAAACGGTTTGATACGGCCGCGCCACCACCAGTTCGCGCACTTTTCCGGCTTTGTGCTTGGCGTTGACCACTTCCGCCGCCGTGATGTGGACCGCAGCATCCACGTAGCCGCGCTCGCGCATCCATTCGTCGTTATACACTTTGCTCAGGTAGCGCATTCCGGTGTCTGGCAGCAGCGCAACGACAAAATCATTCGGCGTTAGATCCTTCGCCAGCCGCAGCGCGCCCGAAAGACAGCCGCCCCCGGAACCGCCCGTGAAAATCCCTTCCATCTTGGCCAGCCGCCGCGCCACTACGAAACATTCTTCGTCGTTCACCTGAATGACATCGTCCAGAATTGTCAAATTCATCGTCGTCGGGAAAAAATCCTCTCCGATTCCTTCCACGACGTACGTTTTCGCCTTGATCGTCGTTCCCGTTTTCACGAAATCGTAGTACAGCGAACCGTATGGATCGACGCCGACAATTTTGATATTGGGATTTTTTTCTTTCAGAAACTTCCCCGCGCCGCTGATTGTGCCGCCCGTTCCCATTCCGCAAACGAAATGCGTGATTTTGCCTTCGCTGTCTTCCCAGATTTCCGGTCCCGTCGTTTTGTAGTGCGCCTCGGGATTCATCGGATTGTCGTATTGATTCGGGTAATAGGAATTGGGAATTTCGCGCGCCAGTTTTTTCGCCACTGAATAATAGCTGCGTGGATCTTCCGGCTCGACTGCCGTCGGACACACAATTACTTCCGCGCCCAGCCCTTTCAACAAATCCACTTTTTCTTTCGACTGTTTGTCCGTCGTCGTGAAAACGCATTTGTAGCCGCGCACCGCCGCCACCAGCGCCAGCCCCATGCCGGTATTTCCCGAAGTTCCCTCAATGATCGTTCCCCCAGGCTTCAGCAAGCCGCGCTTCTCGGCATCGTCGATCATGGTGATGCCAATCCGGTCTTTCACCGACCCGCCAGGGTTCAGGAATTCCGCCTTGATGTAAATCTGTGGAGGGAGGTCTTTCGCGATGCGGTTCAAGCGTACCAGCGGCGTGTGCCCAACCGCTTCCAGGATGTGGTTGCACTTCATCAGTCGTCTCGATTTCTCCGCCGGATGTCACTCAGTTTAGCATCATTGCGAAATCCGCGGATACTTGCGGACACCATTGTTGAAACAGCGGCGATTGGATTATGCGTTGCGGCCAATGTAGGGGCTTTCGCGGTTTTCGCGCCCGGTCTTGACCGGGAAGCCTGGCTCTTCTGGTCCCTGTTAGGTCTGCCTGATATGCTTTTGACACACGCAAGGAGAAACGGAAATGGCACGGGAAAATATTTCGAGCGGGACGCCCTGGGAGCCGATTGTCGGCTACTCGCGCGCGGTGAAGATTGGAAACCTTATTACGGTTTCGGGAACAACGGCGACCGGCCCGGACGGAAAAATTGTCGGCGTAGGTGACGCGCGCGCGCAAACGATTCAAACGATTCGCAACATCGAGGCGGCCCTGGCGAAGGCGGGTGCCACGCTGCGAAACGTGGTGCGCACACGCATCTTCGTGACCAACATCGCGGACTGGGAGAAGATCGGCCGCGCCCACGGAGAATTTTTTGGCGAGATTCGTCCCGCGACGAGCATGGTGGAGGTGAGCAAACTGATTTCGCCCGAAATGCTCGTCGAGATTGAAGCCGATGCGGTGATCGAGTGAGAAAACAGCCATTACGTCGCCTGCTGTAGACGCCGGGCTTTAGCCCGGCTGTTCTCTTCACGACGACGGAACGGCGTCGGTGTAATTGGGGAGCACGCTTGTCTGTAAACGAAAACAACCATCCGCCGGCTCTCTACGATTCGTTCATCTCGGACTACTACGACGAATCGCCGATCGTGCGCAGCCGCACTCAGGACGTGGCCTTTTATCGCGAAGCGGCGCGCGATTTTGGCGATCCGATCCTCGAGCTCGGCTGCGGCACCGGCCGCATCACCATGGCGCTGGCGCAAATGGGCAAACGCGTCACCGGGCTGGACATTTCCGAAAAAATGCTGGAGCGCGCGGCGCTCAAGCGCTCGGCGCTGTACACCGAAGAACGCGAACGCATTCATCTGGTTCAGGGCGACATGGCCAAGTTCGACCTGGGCGAAAAATTCAAGCTCATCATCATTCCGTTCCGGCCGTTCCAGCATTTGCTGGAACTCCGGGAACAGATGGATTGCCTAGAATGCGCGCGGAAGCATCTGGCTTCGGGCGGCCGGCTGATTGTGGACTTTTTCCAAACCGACGCGGAGCGCATGCACGATCCCGTGCACAAGCGCGAAACGCCGTTGGTCGAGTACAAGACCAGCGACGGGCGCCAGGTGCGCATCAGCGAGCGCGTGGCGGCGTTTCATCGCGCAGAGCAAATCAATGACGTCGAGATGATTTACTCGATAACGCATCGCGATGGCAAGAATGAGCGGCTGGTGTTTGCCTGGCCCCTACGGTACTTCTTCCGCTACGAAGTGGAGCATCTGCTGGCGCGCTGCAAGTTCCGCGTGACCGCCGAATATGGTGACTTCGACCGCACCCCCATCCACGACGAATCTCCTGAAATGATCTTCATCGCGGAACCTCTCGTGTAGCGGCGGCTTTACGTCGCCGCGAGCCCGCCCGGTAGTCCTTAAGGAGCCTGGACTTGGCGGAGCCCCATACGCCGGTTTTGGTACGGCTCTTGAGTCTTCCTCCCATCTCCCTATCCCATAGCAAACAAACTACTTATGTTTATGCTTGGCAAATTTTACTAATCGGCTATACTTTGTTTACTGGTGCGGATACTAATTTCGCCCTACCGGCCATTTATTCTCGCCCGCCGCGCCGTCCTTCAAACCTGCGGGCTGTTTCCTACCTCTCGGCGCCTTCTTCCTAAGTCCTTTCCTTGCCACACTTGCGAGACCCCCCGGGGGACCCACCACTACGCGCAGAAAAACAAGAGCCGGGCTGAAGCCCGGCCCCTGCAAGAAGTATCGAAGAGAAATCTCTCGCTTCGCTCGAAATGACGGAGCGAGACGACGACTACCACTTGGCGCGGACCCGATACTTTAGGACGGAGGTGCCGTCCTTCGCGACGGGAACCGTGAACTGCGCGGCGAAGGCCGCGGTCTTCGTGTACTTGAAGGTGGACGAGAGCATTTCCCATTCGCCGCCGATGGGTTCGTTGACTTGGACGACAATGGGCGCGTCTTTGTGATTGCGCAAGGTGACTTCGTACTCGAATTCCCAGGTGTGCGTGTCGACGTGCTTGTAGTCGGTCTGCTTGTGCTCGGCGATCACGTCGAAGGCGTTGCCGATGTGGATGTTCACGTTTTCGTCTTTGGGAGTGTGGTCGATGCGATCTTCGCCGGCGAAGAGGATGCCGCCGCGAGAATCTTTCTGGTAGACGCGGACGTTGCCGGCGGGAAGCGGAATGCCGAGGCCGTTTTTCTCTTCGTTTTTAAATTTGTAGTAGACAAGGACGGGATCTTTCAGCGGAGCGCCGGGAGCTTGCTGGCTGCGGTAGTAGTAGCTCTGGCCGTTGACCACGTAGATCTTTTCGACGGGAACGCCGGAGCCTTGCAGCAAGCTGATTTGTTTGGTTTCTTTGTCTTCGACGGAAGTTTTGCGGCCCAGCGTGTAGAGATGATATTCGCTGAACGCTTCCTGCTGGAATTGCGGCGCGGCGGCTTTCATCGCCACCATATCCCGGGCCCTGGATTCCATGGGAGCAGGCGGCTGGATGCGATTCAATTCACCGGCGACAAGCTGAAGATGCGCGTTGCGAAACGCGGTGCCGCTGTTGTTGACGACCGTGACCCAGCCGTCGAGATCGGCGTTCTTGTCGTCGCGCGCGACGGTGAGAACGTAATCAGCATTCCAGGAAAGATTGCCGGCGAGATAGGAGGCTTCGACCTGCTGCTTGCGCGCGCCGGAATTTTCCAGCGACATGAGCAGCGTGGGGCGGTCGTACAGATTCGCGGGAACTTCGGGGAAACGATAGCTTTCCGCGTAGCCACCGGTGACGATGTCGTTGCCGATGCGCCAGACCTGGCCGTTGTTGTCGGAGAGCAGCGTGGCTTTGATTTCTTCGTGCTTGGTGGTGCCGGCATCCTGATAGGAGCGCACCAGCGTGACTTCTTTGCCGACGTACTTGTGAAGCAGCTTGGCAGGCTCGAGGAGATCATATTCGTAGTTTTGCTCGATGACGCCGAGCTTGTCTGGTTCGGTGAGCGAGCGGAAATGCACGGTGGCGGGATTCACGGTGGCGGCAATGTCCATGAATTTCAGCCGGAACGTGCCGGAGGGAAGCGAAAGATTGCGGACGTCGCGGACGAGTGCGATGTTGGAGTTGTAGACGGTGACGTTGAGGTCGGTTTGGTCGCTGAGGCTGGTGGATTGATCCCCAGCGGCGCGGGAGGATTCTCTTTCCTGCGCGGCGTAGACTTTGCTGCCGCGAAGCGCGGGATAGAAGATGGTCGCGGCGATTAGAAACGCGGCGGCAGAAAGTGCGGCGAGAAACCGTTTGTTGAGTTGCATTCCAGAGATTCGCATTACCTTTCACCTCGGTCAGAATTGTGCTTCGTTATTAGAACGCTGGGGGAAAAATTTCTTGCAGCGGATTCATGGCGCAGGGACGGGCTTCCAAATGAGGCCGCCATCGGAGGTCTCGAAGAATTTGGTCTTGAGAAGATTCCAGACGGTGGCGTGAAGCGCGTCAGAAGCGCGGATGCCGCCAAGATCTTCCTTGAGCGGCGGAGTGACGGTTAACCAATGCGCGCCGCCATCGGTGGTGAGGACAATGACGCCGGCACGCCCGACCATCCAGCAGATTTTGCCGGAAGGAGCGGAGCCGGTGAGGAGATCGACGGTGACGCCGCTGGATTGAACGGACCAGGACGCTCCGTTGTCGGCGGAAAATTCGATCAGGCCGGCGCCGCCCGCGAGCCAACGAACAGCAGAGCCCGGCACGACGATGAGATGCTGATTGGGTAGGGCGCGCGCGTCCAGGGAGACGTTGTCAGCAAAGGCGGTCGCCGCGGGTGGAGGTGGTGCAGGCGCGGCAGCGGCAGCGTTGGAACGCGAGGGCGCGGAAACTGATTTTTGTTTCTTGGCCACTTCCGCCTGACTCATCTGACCGAGCGGGCTCGGGCCGGGGACTTTTGGAGAGAGCGCCTGGTTTTGCGCCACTATGTTCACGTTTTGGTTTTGCAGGGTGGCCTGGCTTTGCAGCGCGCCTTGGTTTTGCAAAGTAGTTTGATCTTGCGGCACTCCCCCAACCACCGCACCTTTAACCTCGCTAGCAGGCTGATTCTGCCCCGTGATTAACGCGACGGATGAATCACGCTCGGCGTCTTTGTCTTTGCGAAATTCGGACTCTTTTCCCGCAGAAGCGGGGAGGCCGGCAACTCTCGCGCCGGCGTCGGCCTTTGCTGGTAACTTCAGATTCTCTTGGGGCGAAGCAATCGCTTTGGGAGGCGCACCAGCGATACCGCCACTAGCCCCACTGGCAGTTTCGCGAGTGCGTGAATTTTCATCGAGCACCGCGCCTTTGGGAGCAGTGAGAGCAGGAACAGATTGTTTGTTGAGAGTCGGCAACGGTTCCGCGGGCTTTTCGGCGCGGGCGATTTTGACTTCGTTAGAAGCCGGGCTGTGCAAAGGCTGAGTTTCGTGCAAGCCAATCCAAACCAGCAGGCCTGCAGCGAGAGCTCCAGCGGGAACGAGCCAAGCCCACCGCGGACCACGAAGACGAATCCGACGCAGAGCCTTTTCCCGCGTCGCGGGTTGCGCGGCAACCGCGCGAGGCTCTTCTTTCGCGGCAGCCAGCGGGATGAAATCGGTCAATTCGAGCTGCGCGAGAATCGCCTGACAATGCGCGCAGCCGACGATGTGTTCTTTGGCGGAGTTCATTTCTTCCGGGAGCAACGAACGCTCGTGATATGCGGCGAGCATTTCGGGATCGAGGCACGAAGAACTAACCGCACCAGAGGCCGTTCCGAGATTCGCGGCCATAGGCGAACCGCTGCCAGAGCGCAAATGACGGGAGAGCGCTTTGTCAAACATGCGGTCGCGATCGTCAGGCGCCATGGGCTTCTCCATCTATAGAACGATGCAGGGCGGCAATCTTGCAACGCGGAGTCATAAGGGGCGCTTTCCGGCCTTGGCGCCTGGCACCGGGGCAGGCGGCAGCAACTTTTCCAAATCCAGGGGCGTGTTTTCCGCGCTGTATTCGAGACACAGGGCGATTTCCGCGTTGCTCAGGCCTGGCTGAGCGGCGGAGCCGTTGGCGGCGACGAAGCCGCGGCGGAGAATTTCTTCGACGGACTGACGCAGCTCGCGGCGAACGCGCTCCAGATGCCGCGAGACGCTGGATTCGTGTTCGCCGAGGACGCGGCCAATTTCGGCGAGAGTTTTTTCTTCAGCGTAATAGAGGCGGAGGCGATTTTTTTCGATGGGGGCAAGGCGGTCGAGGGCAGCCTCGATGGCACGGGAAAAAAGCGAAACGTAGAGTTCGCGGCGCGGGTCGGCGGGTTCTGCCGGCTGGCCGAGCGAGAGTTTTCGCGCTGGTTCCGCACTATCCTCCTCAGGAAGTTCTTCAAAGCGACGGCTGACGCGAATGGAATCAATGTGGCGCTGCGCAAGAACGGCGCGGAGCCAGGTTCTCAACGAGCTGCGGCCATGAAAATATCGGAACAAGGAGCGATTCTGGGCGGGAGAATCCGCTAATCCGTACAGATCCGTGAAGAGAGAATCGGCAAATTCACACGCCTCGGGCGAACCGGCCGGGCAGCGAAGAATGGCGGCGGCGGCGGCGCGCAGATACGGGCGGTACGTGGCGAAAAAATGTTCCCAAGCGGTTTCGCAGCCGGCGGAGCAGGCGGCGGCAAGGGCCAGGTCTTCGAGATGAAGAGTGTTTAAATATTCCTCGAGTTTCTGGGAGGTGCAGGAAGAATCGGCAAAGCGCCTTTTGGCGCTGCGTTCGAGGGCGGACGAAAGAAGTTCACGCGAAAGACCCCAGCGACCGGACCGAGACTGAACGTAGAGCCTCTCCAGAATGGAAGCCAGGCCGCGGAACAGCCTGGAAAAATCGGCGGCGAAAGTTTCTGGACTGCGGCTTGGCGCCTTGTCAGTCATGGAGACGGGCCCGGGGCGGGTGCCCAACCAACGCCTGGGGCTCTACTTGCATCCTAGACCATACGCCCGACGGACGGAAGCAGGTGTGCGAAACTCGACAAACCCAGCCCGAATTGGAGTATCCTACTGAGTACGTTGCGCCCCCAGACGCGCAACTGAAGCCGCCTCGCCGGGTTAGAGCAGGATGCGCTATACAGCGTACGAGAGTACAGTGGCGAATTCGCGACGCTAGTACCAAAGTCCTATTCGGACACTCCAGCCTCGTCGGTACCGTGGTACTGGTCTAGCGCATTTCCTATTCTGCCGGCGGACTTGGGAACGCTAGGTAACCCTAGAGACCCATTTTCGCAAAGCAGAATTTTTCACGAGGCGGCACGCGGATGACAACCATGATTGCAAATCCACCACGGAAGACCACAATGGGAGTTGGGTTCGACGCCAACCGCGGCCGCACCGGTGACCCTCAAGCTTGGAAAAAAGCCATCGGGAGCAGGCCGGTTCCAGCACGTCTGGCGATGCTGCCGGAATCGAAACCCCGTTGGGACCGCATCGGAGTTAGCGCCGGAGCGCAGTTGGCCATCCTGATTTTCGTGCTGTTGATTCCTCTATTTTACCCGCAGCAGATGAAGACCGCTCTGCACTTCGGCGTTGTGGAGCTTGCGCAGCCGGTTACGGAAATTCCGGTTGCACCGCCACCTCCACCGCCGCCGAAAATCAAGCCGAAAGTTGCTTCGACACCTAAACCGGAAGTACCAGAGCCGGTCAAGTTGAATCCCAAGCAGCCGCACGTGTTTCTAACGGCGAAGGCCATTCAGCCGAAGGTGCAAACGGTTGAAGCAAAGCCGGTGGAATTGAACCCGGCCTTGGACGCCGTGAAATTCGAAATGAAGACGAACGAACCGAAGCGTCCGAAGGATGACGTGAAGGTGGGAAATTTGTCGACTGGAAGCGCGGCAGAAGCGACGATCAAGAAGCCGGTCGACGTCAGCAAGGTACAGACGGGAGGATTTGGGGATCCCAACGGAGTTCCTGGAAAGGGCGACCCGAACAAAGCAACGAATGTGAACCGAGCAGGCTTGCCGGCGTTGCCGGGCGGGCCGGGTTACGGGAATGGAACCGGCGGGGACAAGGGAATGCGCGGCACTGTGGCCAGCACGGGATTCGGCAATGGCATAGCGAATCCGCCATCGGCGCCCGCCAAGCACGGTTCGATACAATCGACGGGCTTCGCGAATCAGGCCGTAGCCGCGGAAGCGCCGAAGAAAAGAACCGCCACCGGAGAGGCAGCGGATACCGCGGTTGACATACTCGAAAAACCACGCCCCGAATACACCGCAGAAGGCCGTAACCTGAAAATCGAAGGCGACGTGGTGCTGGATATGGTGTTCCTGGCAAATGGGACCATTCAGGTGAATCGCGTCATCAGCGGTCTGGGTCATGGGCTCGATGAAGCCGCGGTGAAAGCGGCGCAGCTAATCAAGTTCAAACCGGCAAAACGCGACGGGCAGCCAGTGGACTTCCCGGCGCGTGTGCGAATTGAATTCCGTTTGGCGTACTGAGGGGAGAGAGAAAATGCGTAAAGCAGCAGTTGCTGTATTCGTGTTGATACTGAGTGGGCTTGGGACGCTCGCTTCCGCGGCTACGCCAGCTCCACCGGATCAGGCTCGCACCATGGCAGACGTGATCGATCGCGTGATCACGAACGAGAACCGCTCCATCCAGCAAATCCGGCAGTATTCGCCGCTCGTAGAGACGTACATTCAAAATTTGAAGTCAGACAAAGACCTCGGGTATGTGCCGGCGGGAGACAAATATTTTCTGGGCCGCGCGGACTTCTCGAAGGGCGTTGAGCTGGTGTCGCTGACCGACGTGAACACCAAGGGCAAAAAGATTCTGGGAGCGATCGGAAACTTCTTTTCGTTTTCCGCGGAGTTCATTCCTGGCGGCTTTTTGCAGATGGTGTTCATCGATACGAACGGATTTGACAAGCAGCACTACAAGTTTGACTACGTGAGGCGCGAATTCCTGGGCGAAGTCCGCTGCCTGGTGTTCGATGTGACCCCGCTCGAGAAATCGGGCAAGGGCCGCTTCCTGGGCCGCATCTGGGTAGAGGATCAAGATTACAACATCGTGCGGTTCAACGGCGGCTACGGAGGCAACGGGCACTCCAGCTGGTATTTTCACTTCGACAGCTGGAGAACCAACGTGCAGCCAGGGGTGTGGATGCCTACTTTCGTCTACAGCCAAGAAAACGATTTGCATTATGCGATTACGAAGAAACTGGACTTCAAAGCGCAAACACGGTTGTGGGGCTATAACCTCGGCGCCGCCAGTCAAGAACAGGAACTGAGCAAGATTTTGGTCGAAACGCCGGTGCAGGACGACACGAAGACGGCCAATGATCTTTCGCCGATCCAGGCGCAGCGCTCCTGGGACCGTCAGGCGGAAGACAACGTGATTGACCGGCTGGAGCGCATTGGGTTGATAGCGCCGCGCGGGGAAGTGGACAAAGTTCTCGAGACAGTGGTGAATAACCTTGAGGTGACGAACAACATCGACGTCGATCCGGAAGTGCGCTGCCGGGTGATGACCACATCCACGCTGGAGTCATATACCGTGGGGCACACTATCGTGCTGAGCCGCGGCTTGGTCGACGTGTTGCCGGATGAAGCCAGCCTGGCGACGATGATAGCGCATGAACTAGGACATATCGTCCTGGGCCACCGCATGGATCCGACATATGGATTCTTCGACAATCTGCTGGTGGAGGACAAGGACACGTTCCGCCACTTCGGATTCCAGCGCACGCCGGAAGAGGAAAAAACGGCGAGCGACAAGGCGATTCAGATCCTGAACAATTCGCCATACAAGAACCAGTTGGGGAATGCGGGATTGTTCCTGACGGCACTAACGGCGCGCGAAAAAGAAATTCCGAACTTGATCAGCGGGCACCTGGGCAACCGGGTTCCGGTGATTGCCGACCTGAAGACTGCAGCGCCGGTGGACCAGAAGCAGAATCCGCAGATGATTGCGGCGCTGCCGCTGGGCGGGCGCGTGAAGATGGACCCCTGGAACGACAAGCTCGAGTTGATCAAGAGCAAGCCAGTGGGAACGGTGGCGGAACGCGAGAAGATGCCTTTTGAAGTAACTCCGTTCATGCCGTATCTGACGCGCTACGGAACCGACGCCGGGAAGCCCATTGCGGCCAGCACCGCGGCCCAGGCGAACACAAAGCCAGCCGAGTCCGCTCCTGGAAAGCCCTGAACGGTTCGAAAGACGAGATAGACTCAACGGCCCGGGAACGCAATTCTCCGGGCCGTTGTCTTTTGTGTTGCTTCTTCCTGGCTTCGCTGAGACCTCGCGTGGTCCCCTAAGATGCGAGCGGGCCCCTCATTGAGGAGTTGAAAGGGCGCGGATGAGTTTGTAGTTGAAGTCCACGCCATCGTAGAAATCCTGCACGCCGACGCGTTCGTCTTTGCCGTGCGCGCGGTCGTCATTCACATCGAAAAACATGCAAGAGATGCCGTAGGTCGGTATTCCGGCGATGCGCGTGATTCTGCCGTCGGTGGCGCCGGTGGACATGGTGGCAACCCAGGGAACGCCCGGCCAGGCGACGCCCAGCGTTTGCTCCATGGCTGTTATGACTTCCGGAAGAAGCGGAGAAGGCGGCACGGGAACCGCAGGAGCGACTTTCCCGTCCGGACCAATTTGCGGCACGATGCTGATTTTGACTTTGGGATCGTTGGCGATACGTTCCAGAGTTCTCAAGACGTCCTGCGGGTCTTCGCCGGGAAAAATGCGGCAGTTGACGTTTGCGCGAGCGGTTTGCGGAAGCGCGTTCGGAGCATGGCCGCCGGAGAGCATCGTGGCGACACAAGTGGTGTGGAGCAGCGAATTGAAGTAAGGAGATTCGGAGAGACGCTGGACGGCGGCGGAATCTGGGGGGTCCTTGGCGACCGCCTTCATATCGGCGGAAACTTGGCCGGTCATGAACGCAGCGTTGCGTTCGAAATAGTTGCGGGTGATTTCGTTCATGTGCAGAGGGAAAGAAAATGATTGCAGGCGAACGAGCGCACCGGCCAGATGGTAGATGGCATTATCGGGCGTAGGAACCGAGCTGTGACCGCCGGGATTGAGCGACTCGAATTGGAAGTCGACGTAGACTTTTTCGCTGGCCTGAATGCCCGCTAGAGTGCGCTTGCCGTGGTCCATCTCGAATTCGCCGCCATCGAGGTTGATACAGTATTCCGCGTCAATCCAATCGGGATGTTGTTTTAGGAGCCAATCGACACCGTTGGAGGAGCCGCCCTCTTCATCGGCGGTGAGAGCAAGAATGAGGTCGCGGTCGGGAAGAAAACCTTCCTTGCGGAGGCGAATGAAGTTGGTGACGAGGATGGCGTCGCCTTCCTTCATGTCCTCGGTGCCGCGGCCGTAAAAGAAGCCGTCTTTTTCGATGAATTCAAAGGGATCGGTGGTCCAGTCGGAGCGAAGCGCTTCAACGACGTCGAGATGGCCGATGAATAGAATGGGCTTGCGCTTCCCAGTGCCACGGAAGCGCACGACAAGACTCTTCTTGCGCGCGTTGGGGCCGGCGACGTGCAGGTCCGCTTCCGAGAAACCTCCGGAGCGCAATCGCGCAGCCATGGCTTCCGCGGCGGTGGTTACGTTGCCCACTGAATCGGTGGTGTTGATTTCGACGAGCTGCTTGAAAATATCGCGAGCGAGCTGTTTGGTGGGATCGAGCGACTGCGCGCGACCAACGGAGGAAGCGAGCACCGTTAGACAGAGCAGCAGAACCCAGCGGATGGCTCTTTTCATGTGTTCCCCTTGGAGTAAGAGTTCAAGAAAATGGCAGCGGACTGGGTGGCGATGCGGGAGGCGCTTCGAGTGCGAAGCGCAAGCAACGCGACAAGCGAGACGCAGCCCAAAAGAGCAAAATCATCCCAAAACCCCGATCCAGAAAAAGAAAAATGACAAAGGCGATAAATACGGCGAGCCCTGTGCGGCCCGGATGCATCAGCGGCACGGGAAGCCGTCCGTTGACGAAACGGGCCAGTTCCCGCGGCCATTTGAAGACCCAGTACAAGCTAAACACAGGGATCAAGTGAAACCAGGCGGCGCGAAGAGGCGAAATCGCGTGGGCGCCCGACGTGGCCTGCTTCAGAATCAGATGAAATTCGTACGCACAGACCATCCAATACACGAGACAGATAAATCCCGGGAGAAACAGATAAAGCGGGGGTACGGAAAAGGGCTCTTTGAGCAGCTCGGGATGAAGCGAGGCGGCCACGATTTCGGCGATGAAGGTAGCTATGCCAAGCACATATCCGACCCAGATGCGAGGAAAAGGCGGGAGCGCTGCCGGTGGCACTGGTTGTGTTGGGGATTCTCCGTTCGGCCAATCCATCCCATCCTCAAAGAACCTGCTTTGGGAGAGTAACGGCGCGGCTGCCGGTCCGTCAAACCATTCGCGGCCGGTTTTTTTGGATGCTGCTCGAAGGATTTGCTTCGAGGCGCGGTGCTTACATAGACTGGCGCAGTTGCGATGAAGAGTGATGAAGAAAAAGTCCTGGAGGAAGAGATGAAGCTGGGTCAAAAACGAGTGATGCAAATTCTGGCGGGCGCGGCGATTTTCGCATCGGGGCTTGCCGCCGGTTCGCTGCACGCGCGGAGTACAGCGGTGCAGAACCGCTTCGGCCAGCCGAAGACCGTGCTCCACATCGTCGTTTATAAATTTCGGGACAATGTCTCGAATTACGACCGGGAAAAGACCATCAACGGCATCAAGGAGATGGCCGCCAAAATTCCGGGAATTAAGAATGTGTGGCTGAAGACTGAGCGCAACCAGGTGCGGGATTTCAGCGGCGTCTACGCCATTGAGTTCACCGGCGCAGAAGCCGCGGCGGATTACGCGGAAAGCCCGGTGCACGAGGCATGGTCGAAGACGTGGCAAGAGCAGCGGGAAAACAGCTTGTCGTTCCAGGTTTCGAATCCGTAGTTCTTAAACAAGGGCACAGGTTAGACCGATTGCGAGGCACCGCGAAAGACCGTATAGTAGCGATATGAGTCCCCTTCGAGCACGCGTCGAGAACGGGCGAATCCGGCTCGACGAACCGACAACTTTACAGGACGGGACCCGACCTCGTCGCCGATGATGAGGGGGACGACCTCACTGATCAGGAGCGCCACGCTCTGAATGAAACCCTGTCGGTATCTTGGAAATCGTCGGAGGCGGGCCACCTCAGGCCGGCATCCGCGATACTGGATGAGCTGCGTCGCCAAAAGTGAGCCTTCCGCTCAGAACCACCCCTGAAGTTGAAATGCAGATCCGCGAAATTGACGGCTGGTGGAGGAAGAATCGCCCCACAGCAGTCGAGTTATTCCTAAATGAACTAAGCGAGGCATTCGAGGTCATCGCCGGAGCGCCACAGATCGGCAGTGTGGCACGCACAGCGAGGCGTCGGGCCTCCGCTAAGGGTGCCTTGAGTCATGATCATCAAATTTTGGCGCAGCGTCTCGGATTCGGCACAGACGGGAAAGCCTAATGTTACCCCCGCAAAGAAGCGCTGCTAAAATCGTCCTTACTCTGTAGGCTTACACGCTAGAGCCCTTGGTGCGCGCAGATGCAAAGCCCTGACAAGCCCTCTCCGGACCAGCCTGTGAAGAAGTGGCGGCGGGGCTTTTGGAGCCTGATCGCCACGCAGTTTCAGGGCGCGTTCAACGAAAACGGCCTGAAATTCCTCGTCATTTACCTGATTCTGGCCATCGAAAAAGACAAGGCGCAGCGCGATAAGATGGAGCTCCTGGTCGGCGTGCTCTTCGCCGCTCCATTCATTCTGTTTTCGCTGACGGGCGGGTATCTCGCTGACCGTTTCAGCAAGCGCAGCGTGACCATCTGGACGAAAGTCTTTGAAGTGGGAGTCATGCTGTTCGCCACGGTAGCGCTGATCCAACCCAATTTGCGCCTTGCTCTTGCCGCGATCTTCCTGGCTTGCACTCAGGGAGCCGTGTTTGGACCCTCCAAGTACGGACTGCTTCCAGAATTGCTCCCTGGTGAGGAGCTCTCGTGGGGTAACGGAGTTCTCGAGCTGGGCACTTTTCTCGCGATTATTTTGGGCAGTATGGGCGGTTCGTACCTAGCAGAAGCCTTCCATGGCCGAGAAGTATATTCCGGACTCTTGCTCTTCGGCTTCACCGTTGTGGGACTGGTGTGGAGCTTCGGAATCAGCCGCGTTCCGGCTGGAGACCCTCGGAAGAGATTTCACCTCGCATCGCTGATTGATGTGTGGTCCCCCATGAAGCTGATTCGTGGGGACCGCGTTCTGTGGCTTGCGGTGCTGGGTAACACGTACTTCTTTTTCGTAGCTGGCTTGCTGCAGTTTGACATTTTCATTTACGGGCAGGATGTGCTGCACATTCGCGCGACGGAGGGCGGCTTCCTCCAGGCGGCTGTGGCTATTGGGATTGGCATCGGGAGTTTTGCAGCGGGATATCTTTCGGCGGGAAAGATTGAGTACGGACTGATTCCTCTAGGCTCCCTGGGCATGACGACGCTCGGACTTTGTCTGGCCATCCCGGACCTCTCCTTTCGGGCGGTGATGCTGTTGCTGGCAGGCCTCGGTTTCTTCGGCGGGTTCTTCATCGTACCCATCAGCGCGTTGATTCAACACCGGCCGGAGGAAGACAAGAAGGGCGGCGTCATTGGTGCGGCAAATTGGCTCTCGTTTGTCGGCATCGCCGCGGCTTCCGGAGTGTATTACGCCGCAACCCATTATCTGAACTTGACTCCCGGCGGAATTTTTTTCTGGTCAGCGCTTACCACTCTGGGAGCCACTGCGTATGTCATATGGCTGCTGCCGGATTCGCTGCTGCGGTTGCTGCTGTGGATTGCGACGCACACGCTGTACCGGCTGGACGTTGCGGGTCGCGAGAATGTGCCCGCGCG
>Ga0335077_10004491_pt1 | contig 17027 bp, 17 predicted proteins | sample Lox_Sample_31_FD_207151 | JGI IMG/M metagenome (GOLD analysis project Ga0335077, IMG submission 207151) | Soil microbial communities from Loxahatchee National Wildlife Refuge, Florida, United States - Lox_Sample_3.1 | ecosystem: Environmental > Terrestrial > Soil > Wetlands | place: USA...
CGCACTCCCGTTTTCACTTCGCGCACCGCCAACGCAGCGACGGACGCGGAGCTTTTCTTCAAGTGCGAGAACCTGCAGCGCGTCGGGGCGTTCAAGTTTCGCGGCGCCTACAACGCCCTCGCGCAGTTTTCGCCGCAGCAGCGCCGCAGCGGCGTGGTGGCGTTTTCCAGCGGCAACCACGCCCAGGCCATCGCGCTGGCGGCGCGCCTGCTCGAGATTCCCGCGACGATCGTCATGCCGCTCGATGCGCCGCCGATGAAGATCGAGGCGACACGCGGGTACGGCGCCGAAATCCTCGGCTATGACCGTTACAAGGAGGATCGCGAGGCGATCGGCAGGCGCCTTGCCGCCGAACGCGGCCTGACGCTGATTCCCCCGTTCGATCACGCCCACGTCATCGCCGGCCAGGGTACGGCCGCCGCCGAGCTGATCGAGGATGTCGGCCCGCTCGACCTGCTCGTCGTCTGCGTCGGCGGCGGCGGGCTCATCTCGGGTTCGGCCGTGAGTGCGCGCAGGCTCGCGTCGGACTGCCGCGTGGTGGGTGTCGAACCGGAAGCCGGCGACGACGTGCAGCGCAGCTTTCGCGCCGGGCGCATCGAGCACATCGACGTGCCGAAGACGATCGCCGACGGCGCCCAGACCCAGCAGCCCGGCGTCCTCACCTTCGCCATCATCCAGGCGCTCGTGAGCGACATTGTCACCGTCAGCGATGCCGCGCTGGTGCGTGCAATGCGGTTTTTCGCCGCGCGCATGAAGCTGGTGGTCGAGCCGACGGGTGCGCTGGCAGCCGCCGCGGTCTTCGAGGGCAAGGTGCAGGTCGCGGGCAAGCGGGTCGGCGTCATCGTCAGCGGCGGCAACGTCGATCCGGTGCGCTACGGGCAGCTGCTTGCCGGCGGCGCTGCCTGACGCACCACGCCGCGCCGATGGCGTTGCTGACCCTGCTCGATGCCCAGCTCGCCTATGGCGACGTGCCGTTGCTCGATCGCGCCGCGTTCTCGGTCAATGGCGGCGAGCGGGTCGGGCTGATCGGGCGCAACGGCAGCGGCAAGTCCTCCCTGCTGCGCACGATCGCCCGGCTCACGAGCCTCGACGACGGCGAGCTGCACATCGCCGACGGCACGCGCGTGGCGCTGGTCGAGCAGGAGCCCCAGCTTCCTGCGGCAGCGAACCTGCGCCTGAGCCTGCTGCGGCGCGGCCATGTCGAACAGATCCACGACGAGCGCGAGCGCTGGCGCACCGAGGCGCGCATCGACGAGTACCTGCAGCGCCTTGCGCTCGACGCCGCGCGCGACCCGGAAACCTGCTCCGGGGGCGAGCGCAAGCGCGGCGCGCTCGCGCTCGCACTGGCCCTGCAGCCCGACCTGCTACTGCTCGACGAGCCGACCAACCACCTCGACATCGACGCGATCGCACGCCTCGAGGCCCTGCTGGAGAAGGGGCCGACCCTGATCGTGATCACGCACGATCGCGCGTTTCTCGATCGCATCGTCACGCGCATCGTCGAACTCGACCGCGGCGTGCTGCGTTCGTATCCCGGCAACTTCTCCGCATACCAGGCGCGCAAGCACGACGAGTTCGCGGCCGAACAGGCGGCGCACCGGCGCTTCGACAAGTTCTGGGCGCAGGAAGAGGTGTGGATCCGCAAGGGCATCGAAGCGCGGCGCACGCGCAACGCCGGACGCGTGGCACGCCTGGAGGAACTGCGGCGCGAGCGCGCCGCGCGGCGCGCTCGCAGCGGCAGCATCAAGCTCTCCCTGGATGCCGGCGCGCGTTCGGGAAAACTCGTTGCCGAACTCGAGCACGTTCACAAGAACTTCGGCAGCCTCGTCGTGGTGCGCGACCTCGACCTGCGCCTGATGCGCGGCGACCGGCTCGGCCTGATCGGTCCGAACGGCGCGGGCAAGAGCACGCTGATCCGGCTGCTGCTGGGCGAACTTGCGCCGGACGGCGGCACGATCCGCCTCGGCGCGAACGTGCAGCCAGCGTATTTTGATCAGCTGCGCGAGCCGCTCGATCCGGAGCGCACGGTGGCGGACACGATCAGCCCCGGCTCCGACTGGATCGAGGTCGGCGGCACGCGCAAGCACGTGATGACCTACCTGGGCGAGTTCCTGTTTCCACCCCGCCGGGCCGGAGTGCCCGTGAAGACGCTTTCGGGCGGCGAGCGCAATCGCCTGCTGCTCGCGCGCCTGTTCGCGCGGCCCGCCAACCTGCTGGTGCTGGACGAGCCGACCAACGACCTCGACATCGAATCGCTCGAGCTGCTCGAAGACACGCTGCAGGACTACGGCGCAACGCTGGTGCTGGTCAGCCACGACCGCGCGTTCCTCGACAACGTGGTGACCCAGACGCTGGTCGCCGAAGGCGACGGGCGCTGGCGCGAATACGTCGGCGGCTACTCCGATTGGCTGGCGCAGCGGTCAGCTCCGGCCGAGTCTGCCGCGCCGGCCGGATCGAAGGCCACGACGGCGCCCGTGCGCCGTCCCGAGCGGATCAAGCTCTCCTTCAAGGAAAAGCGCGAGCTCGAGGCACTGCCGGCGCAGATCGAAGCGCTGGAACGCGAGCAGGCGGACCTCGCCGCGCGCATGATGGCTGCGGACTATCACCGCGTCGGGGCGGAGCGCATCAAGGCCGATCGCGCGCGCACCCAGGAGATCGAGCGCACGCTCGAGGCGAGCTTCGAGCGTTGGGCGGCGTTGGAGGAGAAGGCCCGCCTGACCGACGACTGAAAGCGTTGGGTATTCTTCGCGCCGACCGGAATCGACGCTTCCGCCCATGTTTGTCGCCTTCGATGACGTCTGCAAGACCTACGACGGCCAGGTCAACGTCGTCGACCACTTGAACCTCGAGATCGCCGAGGGCGAGTTCCTGTCGCTGCTCGGGCCGTCGGGGTCCGGCAAGACCACGACCCTGCTGATGCTGGCCGGGTTCGAGCGCCCGACGGCGGGCCACATTCGCCTGCGCGGGCAGCCGATCGACGACCTGCCGCCGTACCGGCGCAATTTCGGCATGGTGTTCCAGAACTACGCGTTGTTCCCCCACATGACCGTGGCGGAAAACCTGGCGTTTCCGCTTTCGGTGCGCAAGCTCGCGCGCGTGGATATCGATGCCCGCGTGCAGCGCGCGCTCGAAATGGTGCGGTTGCCGACGCTGGCGCAGCGGCTCCCGGCACAGCTCTCGGGCGGGCAGCAGCAACGGGTGGCCATGGCGCGCGCGCTCGTCTTCGAGCCGCAGATGATCCTGATGGACGAGCCGCTCGGCGCGCTCGACCGGCAGCTGCGCGACGAGATGCAGCTCGAGCTGCGGCGCCTGCACGACCGGCTCGGCATTACCACGGTCTACGTCACGCACGACCAGGCGGAAGCGCTGACGATGTCGGATCGCATCGCGGTATTCCACCAGGGGCGCATCCAGCAGATCGCGATGCCGCAGACGCTCTACGAATCGCCGGCCAACCTCTTCGTGGCGTCGTTCGTCGGCGAGAACAATCGCTTCTCCGGCGAACTCGTTGCCAACGACGCCGGCCAGTGCGTCGCATCCGTCGCGGGGGCGCAGATCCGCGGACGCGCCGCCGCGGCAATCGGGGCGGCCGCCCCGGTGACGATTTCCGTGCGGCCGGAGCGCATTTCCATTCTCGCGTCCCCGGCGCGGGACGGCGAAAACACGTTCAGTGGGCGCGTCGAGGAGGCGATTTTTCTCGGCGACCGCGTGCGGGTGCGGATGCGCTGCGCCGCCGGGGACCTGATCGCGAACATCCCGGCGCGCGATGCAGCCAACATCCCGCAAGTCGGGGCCGTCGCGGTCGCCCAATGGCCGGCCGCGAGTACAGTGGTCTTTCCCCTTCTCGATCAGCGATGAGCTTCAGCAGGGGGTCATTCGGAGCCGCAGACGGGGAATCCCGGCGCATCGACGGGCCAGGATCCCTCGTCGCTGCGCTCCCGGGATGACAGCGAAGCGTAGTGCTGGGATTCATGGCCGATCGAATTCCCCTTTGAACCGGATCTATGCCAGCAGGCGAGGAGAGGAGCAAGCGATGAGAAAGACAAGATGGTTCGGTGCGGCCGCCGTCGCACTCGCGGTGGGCACGTGCGCGGCCGGCAGCGCGAGCGCGCGCGACCTGTCGGTGGTCTCGTGGGGCGGTGCCTATCAGGACGCGCAAAAGGAGGTTTACTTCAAGCCGTTCATGGAGAAGACCAAGGTCAGGATGGTCGACGAAAACTGGGACGGCGGGATCGGTGTCCTGCGCGCGAAGATCCAGGGCGGCGCCAACAACTGGGACGTGGTCCAGGTCGAATCGGAAGAGCTGCTGCTCGGTTGCGAAGAAGGCCTGTTCGAGAAGCTCGACTGGGGCAAGCTCGGCGGCCGCGACAAGTTCCTCAAGGATGCGGTGAACGACTGCGGCGTCGGCGCCATCGTCTACAACTTCGTGCTCGCCTACGACGGCGACCGCATCAAGGACGCGCCAAAGAGCTGGGCCGACTTCTGGGACACGAAGAAATACCCGGGCAAGCGCGCGCTGCGCAAGGGGCCGAAGACCAACCTCGAGATCGCGCTGCTCGCCGACGGTGTTCCCGCCGGTGATGTCTACCGGACACTCGCGACGCCGGCCGGCGTCGATCGCGCTTTCAACAAGCTTTCGCAGTTGAAGTCCGACCTCATCTGGTGGGAAAAGGGTTCGCAACCGCCGCAGATGCTCGCGGCCGGCGAAGCCGCGATGGTCTCCGCCTACAACGGGCGCATCGCGGCCGCGAACAAGAACGACAAGAAGAACTTCAAGATGAGCTGGCCCGGCAGCCTCTACACGATCGACTCGTGGGTGATCATGAAGGGTTCGCCGAACAGGGCGCAGGCGGAACAATTCCTTGCCTTCGTCAGCGACCCGCAGAACCAGAAGAACCTGCCGACGCACATCCCGTACGGCGTGACGCAGGTTGCGGCGACCGGGATGGTCGACCCGTCGGTGCTGCCCGACCTGCCGACGAACCCGGCCAACCTGAAGTCGGCGCTGTACATCAACGACAAGTTCTGGCTCGAGAACCTCGACAAGCTGAACCAGCGCTTCAACGCGTGGCTGGCGAAGTAGCGCCGCCCGCGCATCCCCTCCCCCGCGTGCGGGGGAGGGACCGGGTGGGGGCCGAGCTCGCACGGGCCCTTGCACGAACCGAGCGGGCGAAACGGGTCAAGGCCTTCGCGCTGATCGCCCCGCTTTTCGTGTTCCTGCTCGTTTCGTTCATCGGGCCGATCGGCGCGCTGCTCTCGAAGAGCTTCATCGACACCGACGTCGCACCGATCCTGCCGCGCACGTGCGCCGCCATCGCCCGCTGGAACGGTGAAGGTCTTCCGGACGAGGCGACGTACGCCGCGCTGATCGAAGACATCCGGTCGGCGGCCGCGGCCGGCACGCTGGCGCGCGCGGCGACCCGCCTCAACTACGACATCAGCGGCTACCGGACCCTGCTCTTTTCCACCGCGCGCCGGTTGCCTGCCACGAATACGGCTCCGGCGAGCGCAATCCTTCGTTCGATCGACGACAAGTGGAGCGATCGCGAGACGTGGGGCGCGATCGCACGCGCGGCCGGACCGGCGACCTCGCTGTTCCTGCTGGCGGCTGTCGACCTGCGGCGCGATGCGTCGGGCGCGATCCTCGGCGCACCCAAGGACGAGGCGATCTTCGTGCGTGTGCTGGCGCGCACGTTCACGATCGCCGCCGGCGTGACGCTGCTTTGCCTCGCACTCGGCTATCCGCTCGCGTACGTGCTGGCGCATGCGCCGGCGCGCATCGCAAGCACGCTGCTGGTGTTCGTGCTGCTGCCGTTCTGGACCTCGCTGCTCGTGCGCACATCGGCGTGGATCGTGCTCCTGCAGCGGGAAGGCGTCGTCAACAGCGCGCTCGCGCAGGCGGGTCTCGTCCACGCGCCGTTGCCACTGCTCTTCAACCGTTTCGCGGTGTTCGTCGCCATGACGCACGTGCTGCTGCCGTTCATGGTGCTGCCCCTCTACGCCGTGATGAAGACGATCCCGGCGGTGCACACGCGGGCCGCGCTTTCGCTCGGCGCGACGCCGGGCACGGCGTTCCGGCGCGTCTACGCCCCGCAGACTCTGCCGGGCGTCGGCGCCGGTGTCCTCATGGTCTTCATCCAGGCGCTCGGTTACTACATCACCCCGGCCCTGGTCGGCGGCGCGAACGACCAGATGCTTTCGTACTTCGTCTCCTTCTATGCCGCCAAGACGATCAACTGGGGCATGGCGGGTGCGCTGTCGCTGGTGCTGCTTGCGGCGACCATGGCGCTTTATTACCTCTACGACCGGCTGGTCGGCATCGACCGCGTCCGCATGGGCTGAGCCGATGGCGCACGCCTACGAATCGCGCGCGCAACGCTGGATGCGTCACGCGCTGTGGGTCTACGTGGCCCTGGTGCTCGTGTTTCTGATGGCGCCCATTCTCGTGATCGTGCCGCTGTCCTTCTCGGCCGGATCGTTTTTGTACTTCCCGCTGCCCGGGCTCTCGTTGCGCTGGTACGCGGATTTCTTCACGTCCGATCTCTGGCTGCCATCGCTGCGCAACAGCCTGCTGGTCGGCAGCGGCGCGACCGCCCTCGCGACGACGCTCGGCACGCTGGCCGCGTTCGGCTTCTGGCGCGCGCGTTTTGCCGGACGGCGCCTCCTGTTTGCGCTGCTTCTGTCGCCGCTCGTGGTGCCGGTGATCATCGTCGCGGTGGGCGTGTATTTCGTGTTTGCCCCGCTCGGGTTGACCGACGGCTTTCTCGGACTGACGCTGGCGCATGCCGCGCTCGGTGCGCCGTTCGTGCTCGTCACCGTGCTGTCGACCCTGTCCGGGTTCGATCGCAGTCTGCTCGATGCGGCCGCGAACCTCGGTGCCGCGCCGTGGGTGGCATTTCGCCGCGTCGCGCTGCCGATCGTCTTCCCGGGCGTCTTCTCCGGTGCGCTGTTCGCGTTCGCGACGTCGTTCGACGAGGTCGTCGTCGCGCTGCTGCTGACCGGACCGGGTCAACGCACGCTGCCGCTGCAGATGTTTGCCGGCATCAACCAGGAGATCAGCCTGACCATCACGGCCGCCGGCACGTTGCTGGTCGTGCTCGCCTGTCTGCTGCTGGTCACCGCCGAAGGACTGCGCCGGCGCTCCCGACGCATGCGCGGGCGCAGCGTCGAGTAGTCGCAGTCGCGTTCGACGCCTGCTTGGGCGGCAATGCGCCGGGCTCCGCGACCTGCTCAGGCGTGTGAGAAGCTGGAGTACTAGGCCGCCTTGGCGCCAAACATGCTGCCGCACGTCGCGCGCTCGGGCGCGGTCTCCGGCAGCTTGCCGCACACCGCATCCATGGTTTCGCGCAGCCGGTCGAGCACCTCGGCCTGGTTGCTCATCTCGCTCCATTCACGGACGCGCTTGCCCAGCGTGGCGAGTGCCGTCGCGCTGCGCCCGTGGAAGGTCTCCGGCTTCGCCTCGAGTTCGCCGATCACGTTGCGCGTGGTCGATTCGATGCGCCCGGCATCCAGCGGGGCCATGTCGACCAGCGCGCGCACGTAACGTGCACCCCACTCGAGTCGCGTGGCCGGACCGCGCGAGGCTTCGTAGGCCTTGCTGTACCACTCCACCGCCGCGTCGTAATCGCCGCGCTTCTTGGCATTGGAAGCGAGGCTCAGCATGAAGTAGTAGGGCGAATGCGAGCGGTTGAGCTCCGCCTTGAGCATCGCATCGGACTCCTCCATCAGGCCGGCCTCGCGCAGCACGTACGCGGCCGCGCTGATCACGGCCTGGCGCTCGTACTTGTCGGTGGTCTCGCGTTCGGCGCGCCGTGCGGCGAAGCGCACGTCGTTGACCAGGTTGGGCGGCAGCGCGCCGTCGCCGGCGTCGAGCCGGGCAAGTTCGATGCGCCCGTCGACCGCCGACAGCCGATCGGCGCGCGACAGGGTGCCGTCGTCGCTCCAGCGCGCTAGCAGCGGATCCCACGCCTTGACGAGGCGCTCGCGTTCCGGCGCGGAAAGCTGGAGCGAGCGGGCGATATCGCTGACCGAGTCGGTGAGTGCGGAGAAGTTCTCGCGCGCGAGCGCCGGGTTGGCGAGCACCGCGTCCAGTTGCGCGAGCGCCGTCGCACGGTCGAAGGGGCGCTGGTTATCCGGCAGGTCGGCAGCGGCAGCGACCGCCTTCAACAGCAGGCGCGACTTCGCCGCAGCCTGGTCCTGCGGACAGGCCAGGGCAAGCTGCGCGAGCGTCGCCGGCACCTTGGCTTTCGGCACCACGGCCTGCTCGTCGGTGTCCCAGGAGTAGTAGGCAAGCAGGCGCCAGTCGGCTGGCGTGAGCGCCCCGCGGCCTGATTGGACCGCGGCCAGCAGGACGCTCACGGGGCGGGTGGCGTGCATGCCGAGTGCGAGCACGCGCATGTACTGGTCCGGCTCGACCTCCCCCGGCAGCCTTGTCACCTCGACGCCGTCGGCGCGGAACAGCACCATGGTCGGGTAACCGCTCACCTTGAAGCGGGTGGCGAGCGCCTGCGCGGACGGGGAGTCGCCGTCGATGTAGACAGGCACGAAACCGCGCGAGCGGGCGATGAAGTCCTGCCGGTTGAAGATGGTCGCTTTCACCTGGTTGCAGGGCGGACACCAGACCGCGCCCCAATAGAGGAACAGCGGCTTGCGCTCGCGCTTGGCCTGCGCGAACGCGGCGTCGACGTCGCCTTCGAACCACGCGATCGCATTCGACGGCGCCGCCGGTGCCGCAAGCGCGCCGCTCGCCCACAGCACGGCCGCGAGCGCGAGGAGGATCCGTTTCATGGCCGCTCCGATCATATCGGCGAAGGCTAGCCGAGGCGGGACGCAGGGCAAGCGCCGAGAAGCGGCCGCGATCCTAGCCCTTCGGGGCCTGGCGCGTGATTTCCTTGCGCAGCTCGCGCAGCTTCGTCTTGACTTTGAGCTCGTTCTCGCGCCCGATGCGCAGCAGGATCTGCTGGCCCGCCGAGGTTTCCTTCAACACCGGATCGGCGAATTCGTAGAGCACCTTGGGCTGCTCGAGGCGCATCGCCCCCGAGACCTCGGGCGTCGCGAGAAGGTGGTCGATGACGACGATCAGGCGGTCGTTGAAGTAGCCCTTCGGGTAGCCGAGGTCCCGGTATGCCTCCTGGAACAGTGGGTAGAAGTGGACGTACATCGCCGCGACCTTCTTGATGTCGAGCGATTCCATGAACCGGATGTAGGGCACGTAGCGCGCGCTGTTTTCCGGTGCGATCACCTTGCCATCCGGCGTGCCGGCCACCATGAAGACGCCGGCGGCAGGCTTCACCGGCCAGAGGTTCATCGAGACCTTGTCGCGCGGCAGGTTGTCCACGGTGGCGACGATATGGCGCACGAGCAGCTTCGAGATGATGAAATCGGGAAGCTTCCCTTGCGGGGCAAGGCCGGCAAGCGCTTCGGCCGCGGCGCTGTCGCTCTCGGCAAGCGCGGGCAGCGGCTTGGGTGCTTCGCCGGCAGCCACCGGCGCCTGCTCAATGGGATGCTGGATTGCCGGTTCGGGCTCCGGAGGGGGCGCCGCTGGCGCAGCAACCGGCGCGACCGGCAGCGGCGCAGGGGTCTGGCTCTTCCACCACCAGTATCCGCCGCCTATCACGGCGAGCACCAGCGCCGCAAAGACGATTTTCTCCAGCGTACTCATGTTCGCCTCCCGCCCGCCCGTGGAGTGGCCGCGAAATATGGGAACGTCAGGCGGCCAATTCGTTCGATTTCCGCCGAGGCCACCCCATATAAAGAAACGGGAGTTTGCCCCGATTCGATGCAATAGGTGCCTGCCGATGTGGCCGCGCAGCAAGCGACACGCGCTGACGCGGCTCGTTGCAACCACCGGTTACAAATTCAACATGTTCGACGCGCGCGAACGGTCGCCATGGTTCCACAATCAAAACGTTATCCGGGTGGCACGCTGGGAATAGTGCCGCCCGCACCCGAGGGCCAAACGATGAAGCGCCTGAGTCTTGTCCTTGCAGCCTGCGCGACGCTGCTGTCCCTGTCCGCGTTCAGCCCGTCCGCCGCGGCGGGGGGCGGTCACTACTACGGTGGCGCTCACTACCACGGTGGCTACTACCACGCCGGCTACTACCACGCCGGCTACTACCACGCCGGCTACTACCACGGCGGCCATTGTTGCTACCACGGCGGCGTCTACTTCGGCTTCGGTGTGCCTTGGCCGGGTTACTGGTATGGCGGCTATTACCCAAGCTACTACTACGGGGCGCCGCCTTACTACTATGGCTACGGTTATCCGTACTACGGCTACGGCTACCCGGCGGCTCCGGCGGGCGATCCGCAGTACACCGAGCGCAGCGACGTCGAGCAGGCGCCGCCGCCGGCGCAGCAGCAGCCGCCACAGCAGCAGCCCCAGCAGACCTGGTGGTACTGGTGCGCTAGCAGCCAGAAGTATTGGCCATATGTGAAAGAGTGCACCGGAGGTTTCGAGCGCGTTCCAGCGCAGCCGCCGGCGCCCGAAAGCAGGTGATGACATGAATCCGAAGATCCTTTCCAGCCTCGGCGTGCTGGTGGTGGCGGGATGCGTCACAGCGCCTACCGGCCCATCACTCGAGGCCTTCCCGGGCCGCAACAAGACATGGGAGCAGTTCCAGGCTGACGATGGAGCGTGTCGCGACTATGCGATCGCGAAGGCCGGCGGCAAGTCGTCGGCAGATCGTGCCAACGAGGCCGCGGTAGGCAGCGCGGCCGTGGGCACCGCGATTGGCGCGGCCGCCGGCGCGCTCATTGGCGGCAATGCCGCGGGTGCCGGCATCGGCGCCGGCATCGGCTTGATTACGGGTTCGGCGGTCGGCAGCGGCAGCGCGACGGGGTCGTACTACTCGACGCAGCGTGTCTACGACTCCGCGTACTACCAATGCATGTACGCGAAGGGCAACAAGGTGCCGACGTATGGTCGTCGTTACGTGCAGAGCGCGGAGCCGGTGCAACCCGCCTACTACCCGCCGCCGCCGTCTCAGCCCGCACCGGCCGCGAACTACGGCACAACGGTGGCGAGCCCGCCGCCCAACCTGACGTCGGAAAACATTCCGCCGCCGAACGCACCGCCGCCGCCGCAGTCGCATTGATCTGCGGCTGTCAGCGGAGTCACAGGGCGCCGCCTTGCACGGCGGCGCCGGCGAAAACCGGGCGCGATCATGCGAGGACGCTGCGCGTGCGAGTTGGCTCATTCCTGACGCCCAGGTGCGTGAACACCATGGTGTTGACAAGGCCGATCCGCCGGGCGAGCCATGCCACAACGAAGTGCGACAACACCGTCATCACGCGCGCGACGGCGCACAGCGTTGCCGGCGCCGCGCCGATGAATCCACCGCCGAACGAGTCCAGCGCCGCGCTGCCACTGCCCGGGCGATGACTGGCGTGGTACCGTTGCGACGAAGGCGATTGCTTCGATGAGAAGGCCGAGTTTGTACAGCCGTTCGAGCGGATCGCGCCCAAGGCGTGACCCGGAACCGGGCGCACAAACACAACCGTCTCAATCCGCCGCGCCAGGCCGCACGGGCCTGCGCGCCTGGCTTGGGCGCTTCGAGCGTCCGCTGCTCGTGGCGCTCGGTGCCCTGGCCGCGCTGGGACTCGTGGCCATGTACGCGCAGATGGCGCCAAAGGTGCGCGTGTTCACGCAGCGCGATATCGACCAGGCGGTGCTGCACACGCTCTCGACCAAGTCCCTTCCTTCGGCGGAGGCGCGTGCGTTCGAGAACATTCGTCGCTCCGTGGTGCGGGTCCGCAACATGGCGCCGCGCGTGGACGGCGGCCCGCCCTACGAGCAAGGCGTGGGCAGCGGCGTGGTGATCGTCGACAGCGGCGTCATCCTGACCAACCTGCACGTGGTGAGCGACGCGCAATTCCTCCGCGTGGTGTTCTTCGACGGCCTGGAGTCCGAAGCGGTCGTCATCACCAAGCAACCCGAGAACGATCTTGCGGTGCTGCGCGCGAAGACGATCCCCGATGACCTGCCCGCTGCGACGCTGCGTTCGACCGGCGACCTCGCGCCCGGCGACCACGTGGTCGCGGTCGGATTTCCGTTCGGCATCGGTCCTTCGGTCACCGCCGGCGTGATCTCCGGGCTGCGCCGCGAGTTCCGCTCGACGAACGGCGATCGCGTGCTGACGAACCTGATCCAGTTCGATGCTGCCGCCAACCCCGGCAGCTCGGGCGGACCGCTGGTCACGCTCGACGGCGAAGTGGTCGGCATCGTCACCGCCATCCTCAATCCGACGCAGGATCGTTTCTTCGTCGGCGTGGGCTTCGCCGTGCCGATCGAAAACGCCGCCACCGCGATGGGCATCCACCCCTTCTAGTACCGCCACCATCTCCACCCCGCCGTCCCCGCAGGAACAGATCGACATGGAAGAGAACCTTGCCAGCCGCAACGCCGTGGCTGCGACGATGGAACGCATCCTGTACGAGGTGAAGAAGATCGTCGTCGGGCAGGACCACTTCCTCGAGCGCGTGCTGGTCGCGACGCTTGCCCAGGGACACCTTCTGGTCGAAGGCGTCCCCGGCCTGGCGAAGACGCTGACCGTCAAGACCCTGGCGGCGACGATGCGCGGCGCGTTCCGCCGCATCCAATTCACGCCGGACCTGGTCCCGGCCGACTTGGTCGGCACGCGCATCTACAACCAGAAGTCGGGCGAGTTCACCACGTCACTGGGGCCGGTGTTCACGAACCTGCTGCTCGCAGACGAGATCAACCGTGCTCCGGCGAAGGTGCAAAGCGCGCTGCTCGAAGTGATGCAGGAGCGGCAGGTAACTATCGCCGGCGATACGCATCGGGTACCCGAACCGTTCCTCGTCATGGCGACCCAGAATCCGATCGAGACCGAAGGCACCTACCCGCTGCCGGAGGCGCAGGTCGACCGTTTCATGATGAAGATCCTGGTCGGGTATCCGAGCGAAGACGAGGAACGCGTGATCGTCGAGCGCGTCACGGGTCCCGCGACCCCGGTGGCGACGGTTGCCAGCACCGACCAGCTGTCGCAGTTGCAGCGCGAGTGTCGCAAGGGCTACGTCGACCCGGCGCTGATCGAGTACGCCGTGCGTCTCGTCGCCGCGACGCGCACGCCGGAGAAATACGGCAACAAGGACCTGGCGAAGTACATCACGTTCGGCGCGAGCCCGCGCGCGACGATCCATCTGATCGAAGCCGCGCGCGCCCTGGCTTTGCTGCGCGGGCGCGACTACGTCCTGCCGGAAGACGTGACCGATCTCGCGCCGGACGTCATCCGGCACCGGCTCGTGCTGTCCTACGAAGCGCTCGCCGACGGCATGTCGGCCGATGCGCTCATCGAGCGCATCATGCGTCGCGTGCCCGCGCCCGAGAAGCCGCTGCAGACCCATGTCAACGTCGCCGAGACCGTCGCCCAGTCCTGAGCAGATCCTGCGGCGACTGGAGTGGACCGTGCTGCGCCGCCTGGACGGCGTGCTGCACGGCGACTACCGCACGATGTTCCGCGGCAACGGTCTCGACCTCGCCGACCTGCGCGAGTACCAGTATCACGACGACGTGCGTCACATCGACTGGAACGTGACGGCGCGCCTGCAGACGCCGTATGTGCGCGAGTTTCACGAGGATCGCGAGCTTGCTGCGTGGTTCCTCGCCGACCTCAGCGGCTCGGTCGACTTCGGGTCGGGACAAGTGCGCAAGCGCTCGGTCGCGGTGGATTTCGTGGCGCTGCTCGCCCGCGTGTTGACGCGGCGGGGCAATCGCGTCGGCCTGATGATCTACGCCGACACGGTCGACGCGGTGATTCCACCGCGGGTCGGTCGCCGCCACGTGCTGCACGTCATGCGCAGGATGATGTCGCCGCTCGCGGCCGCACGCCCCGCGGGCAAACCCACGGACCTGCGCAAACTGCTGACCACGGCGCACGAGATGATCAGGCGCCGTTCGCTCATCTTCGTCGTCTCCGACTTCATCAGCGTGCCCGGATGGCACGAGCCGCTCGCGCGACTCGCGCAGCGGCACGAGGTGATCGCGATCCGCCTTTACGATCCGCTCGAGATGGAGCTGCCCGATCTCGGCATGGTCGTGATGCAGGACAACGAAACGGGTGAACAGATCTACGTCGATACGCACGACCGGGGTTTCCGCCGACGCTTTGCGGCGGCCGCGGCAAAGCGCGAGGCAGACCTGCGGGAGGGATTTCGCAACGCCGGTATCGACGCACTCGAACTGGCGACCGAGGATGACCTCGCCGATGCCGTGATGCGCTTCGCCGACCTGCGCAAGCGCCGCGGCAACCTGGCGCAGGGCGGCCGCCTGCCCGCTCACCTGGGAAGCCGCCATGTCGTTCCTGTGGCCTGAGTTCCTCTGGTCCGCGCTGCTGCTGCCCGCACTGGTCGCGGTGTACATCCTCGTGCTGCGGCGGAAGAAGAAGCTCGCACTCCATTACGCAAGCCTTTCGCTCGTGAAAGAAGCGCTGGGCTCGGGCAACCGGATCCGGCGCCACATCCCGCCCGCGCTATTGCTGACCGCGATCGCCCTGCTGGTGGTCGCGGTCGGTCGGCCGGTCGCGGTCATCACGCTGCCGACGCAACAGGAGACGATCATCCTGGCGATGGATGTCTCGGGCAGCATGCGTGCGAAGGACGTCGAGCCGAATCGCCTGGCCGCGGCGCAAAACGCCGCGCGAGCGTTCGTCAACGAGCAGCCGCGCTACGTGCGGATCGGTGTCGTCTCCTTCGCGGCCACGGCCTCGCTCGTGCAGGCGCCGACCTTGAGCCGCGAGGACGTGCTGGCGGCGATCGACCGGTTCCAGCTCCAGCGCGGGACCGCGACGGGCAGCGGCATTCTGGTTGCGCTCGCGACGCTGTTCCCGGACGGCGGATTCGACGTCAGCACGGCGATTTACGGTCGCGAGGCCGCAATACGGGGCACTCCGCTCGACGCGGCGCCGAAGAAGGAAAGGGACAAGGCCGATGTGCGGCCCGTCGCACCCGGGTCGTACACCTCGGCGGCGATCATCCTTCTGTCCGACGGCCAGCGCACCACGGGCCCGGACCCGATCGAGGCCGCAAAGCGCGCGGCCGAGCGCGGAGTGAGGATCTTCACGGTCGGCATCGGCACGGTCGACGGCGAAGTGATCGGGTTCGAAGGGTGGTCGTTCCGGGCGCAACTGGACGAGGAGACGCTGCGCGCCGTGGCGAACATCACCCAGGCCGAATATTTCTACGCCGGCAATGCCGCCGACCTCAAGAAGGTCTACCAGAGCCTGCATTCGCGCGTTGTGCTGCAAACGAAGGAGACCGAAATCACGGCGTTCTTCGCTGCGGCCGGCGCCGCGCTGGCCGTCGTCGCCGCGCTGCTATCGCTGCTGTGGTTCAACCGCATCATGTAGCTCGGAGCAGCGAGATTCGTTGCCGCTCGGAATGACACGGTCCGCGTTGCCATCCCGAAGAGCAAGCGACGAGGAATCTCGAACTCGCGTGTGCTGACAGACCCGGGTCACGTCGAGCGGAACACCGTCTCGGTATCGAAGTCCGGAGCGCGCTGCTCGGCCATGCGGGCGCGAAACAGTTGCTCGTCCGATTCGCGCAGGCGACGGCTTACCTCGCGGCCCATGTTCATCTGGATCAGCGCGAACTGCTCGGCGTCGCGCTCGAACAACCGGAGCAGGTCGGTCGGGCCGAGTGCGATCGCTTCGCAATCCGCGAGGGCGCGCACCGAGGCACTGCGCGGGAAGAAATCCATCAGCGCCATCTCGCCGAAGCAGTCACCGCGACCGAGCTCGCGCAGTTCGAACTCGCCGTCCTTCCAGGCCTTGATCACGGCGACGCGCCCGGTCTCGAGCACGTAGAGAAAATCGGCCGGATCCTTCTCGCGGAAGAAGTACTGTCCCGCCGGCACTGCTTTCACGCGCGCCTGTTCGAGCAGGAACTGCAGCGTGTCCTGCCGCAGCGCGCCAAAGACGGGCATCCGCTGAAGGAGTTCGATCCTCGTCTGCATGGCGCTGTCTCCGGGCGCGAGCATCTCGAGTGCGCAGCGTAGCGCCAAGCGCAGGTCGCGCCCACCGGCGCGACTATGCTGCCCTGCCGGACCTCTCAAGCGGGGTGATCCCATGGCACGCCTGAACTATGCCGAGCCCAACGACACGGCCATCCGCGCGTTGGTCGAGCGCATCGTCGCCGAACGCGGCAGCGTGCTGCACCTCTACCAGATGTTGCTGCACAGCCCGCCGATCGCCGAGGGCTGGCTCTCCTTGATGACGGCCGTACGGCAAAGAAGCACGCTTCCGGGCGCGCTGCGCGAACTCGTCATCATGCGCGTCGGCATCCTCAACGGCGCGGCCTACGAAGTCGAGCAGCACGCGCCGATCGCGCTCAGGGAGGGGCTCGCCCGGGAGCAGCTCGACGCCCTCGGCGATTGGGCCGCTGCGGATCGGTTCACTGCGACCGAGCGCGCCGCGCTGGCGCTGACCGATTCCATGACGCGCAACGTGCACGTCGATGCCACGGTGTTCGATGCGATCCGGTCGCATCTTCCCGCGCGACAGGTCCTCGAACTGGTGGTGACGATCGCTTCCTACAACATGGTCTCGCGCGTGCTCGAGGCGCTCGAGATCAGGTCGAGCGATGCGCGCGCCCCCGCCTACCAGCGACCGTAGTAGTGCGGGTACGGCGCGACGATGACCGGTGGCGGCACGACGTAGGCGCGGTGCGCGGGCACCGGCACCACGACGCACGCCGACAGCGCGGTCGCCGCGAGGGCTATCAATGCGAGCAGCTTGAGTCGGGAGAACATGGCACCTCCTCGTTGCATGTTTTCCGACAACGCGCGCGGGGCGCAGCCCGACGACGCGGGTGTATTGCAATTCGTAACCTGCGACAACACGTAACCGGCACGGTGCCGTCGCATGCATTCACACGCGCCGGGTCCAGTGACGCAGGGCGTACATCAGCGCGTCGAACGAACAGGGCTTGAGCATGTAGTCGTCCATGCCGGCGGCGAAGCACGCGGCGCGATCGCGCGCGCCCATGTGCGGTGACGGCGATGATCG
>Ga0335077_10004492_pt1 | contig 17027 bp, 14 predicted proteins | sample Lox_Sample_31_FD_207151 | JGI IMG/M metagenome (GOLD analysis project Ga0335077, IMG submission 207151) | Soil microbial communities from Loxahatchee National Wildlife Refuge, Florida, United States - Lox_Sample_3.1 | ecosystem: Environmental > Terrestrial > Soil > Wetlands | place: USA...
AGATGCCTGGCTTTGCTGGAACGACCGACCGCGGGAGAGATTTGGTTCAGCGGAAAGAACGTAGCCGAACTGGGATCGAAAGACCTTCCCCGCTTTCGCCGGCAGATTCAGCTGATCTTTCAGGACCCCGCGTCCGCGCTGAATCCACAGATGACCGCAGCGGAAATCGTCGCCGAGCCGCTCGCAATTCTGCGCGAAGGCACAAAGGCCTATCGGCGCGAGCGCGCACTCGAACTCATGAAACGAGTCGGCTTGTCAGAGCACTCGGAACGCAAGCGGCCGCTCGAATTCAGCGGTGGGCAGCGTCAGCGACTCGCCATCGCCCGCGCCCTGGCTCTCGCGCCGAAGTTGCTGATCCTCGACGAGGCTTTGTCCAGCCTCGACCTCGCAAATCAGGAAATGATTCTGAATTTGCTAGCCGATCTGCAAGCCGCACAGTCGCTCACGTATCTGCACATCTCGCATGACCTGCGCCTGGTGTCTCAGCTTGCCGATGAAGTGGCCGTCATGAACGAGCGAACGATCGTGGAGCACAAACCGGCAACGGAGCTTTTCAGCCGCCCGGAGCATCCCTGCACGCAGGAACTGCTTGACGCGATGCCGTCTCTCGAATCGATTTGCCTGGAGCGCTCCACCTAGATAACGACGATGAAATATCTCAGCCGCAGGGTCGTCCACGCCACGCTTCTTCTGATCGCAATCTCATTTTGCTCTTTCGCGCTGCTCCAACTCGCACCCGGCGATTTTTTCGATTCGATGCGCCTGAATCCGCAGGTTTCACGACAGACTGTGGACAATCTGCGTACGCAATACGGCCTCGATCGACCGCTGCCCGTTCGTTACATCCGCTGGCTGGGGTCGGTGTTGAATGGTCAGCTCGGCTATTCTCTTGCGTCGAATAGCCCGGTTGCCCCGTTGCTCGTGGTGCGCGCTCGCAATACGCTCCTGCTCTCAGGCACCGCGACGCTGCTTGCGTGGCTGCTCGCGCTCCCAATTGGAATCTGGAGCGCGGCGAAACGAGGAAACTGGGGAGATCGCGTCTCCGGGGTTGCGACTTCCACGCTATTGGCGGTTCCCGACCTGCTGCTATTCCTTGGGTTGCTACTTCTCGCCGTGCGCACGGGTTGGTTTCCGACTGGCGGCATGACGTCGGAGGCAGGCCGCGATCTCAGTTCCTCCAAGCAAGCCAGCGACGTTTTATATCATCTCGTCATCCCCGCACTTGGCTTGGCCCTGGTAACTCTGCCGGTGCTCGTCCGGCACGTGCGCTCCGCGATGGCCGACGCTCTTGATTCGCCGTTTATCCGCGCGGCGCGAGGTCACGGCATTCCTCGCGCACGCCTTTTGTTCCGCTACGCATTCCCGGCTGCCTCCAATCCGCTTATTTCTCTTTTCGGATTCTCGATTGCCACGATGTTAAGCGCCTCGGCGCTCGCAGAGGTGGTTCTGAGCTGGCCGGGGCTCGGCCCACTGCTGGTGGAGTCGATTCTTTCGAGAGATGTGTACGTAGTCGTCGCGATCGTGATGTCTTCGTCGGTGTTTCTGGTTGCGGGCAACTTGCTCGCGGATCTGCTGCTTTTCGCGAGTGATCCGCGGATTCGGATGGAGTAACCTGGTGACGCATCGGCACAAACTCTTGGGCGCACTTGTGTTGGTGGCGGCCTTTCACGGCCTGGTTTTCTTCGCGGGCTTCTTTGCTCCATACGATTTCGCAACGCAGAACCGCGAGTTGCCCTTCGCGCCTCCCGTTCATCTTCATTTGGTGGATAAGCACGGGAATTTTCATTTCTGGCCGTTTGTATATGGACTGAAAAGCGACCGAACGAGCCCCGACGCCTACCAGGTGCAGTCGGCTCAAGTTTATCCGCTCCGTTTCTTTGTCTCCGGATCGGCGTACAAAATTGCCGGGCTGCTCCCGTCACACCGGCATCTTTTCGGCGTCGATGCGCCGGGCCGCATCTTCTTGATGGGAACCGATGCATACGGGCGAGACCAGTTCTCGCGATTCCTCTACGGCGGCCAGATTTCCTTGTTGGCTGGAATGCTCGCCGCCGCGATTTCGGTAGCGATTGGCATTGTCGTCGGCGCAATCGCCGGATTTTACGGCGGATGGATTGACGAAGTTCTTATGCGCGGAGGTGAGCTATTTCTCGCCCTGCCGTGGCTCTACCTTTTGTTTGCCGTACGCGCGGTGCTGCCATTGCATATCGCGGAGTGGCAGGTATTCCTCCTCCTGGTCGCCGTGATGGGGCTCATCGGATGGGCTCGCCCGGCGCGGCTGATTCGTGGCGTCGTTCTCACCGCTAAAGAGCGCAATTTTGTGCTCGCTGCGCGCGGATTCGGCGCCACCGATTGGCATGTGCTGTATCGCCATGTGCTTCCCCAAACCTATGGTGTGGTTTTGACGCAGATCGCGCTACTGATTCCGCAGTACGTCCTCGCCGAAGTGACGCTGAGCTTTCTTGGACTGGGAGTGAGCGAGCCGCTGCCGAGTTGGGGCACACTGCTCGCATCTCTTCAGCAGTACTACGTTCTATCGTCCTACTGGTGGATGTTCCTACCCGCGCTCTTTCTCGTCCCCGTGTTTCTGCTCTATTACTCCGCCGCCGATGCTCTACAGGAACGCCTACGGTCCGTGCCGCTGTAAAAACGAGTCCATCTTTGTTTAGAGTTAAGAGTATGGGCAAATCCCGGCTCCGCGAGTATTCCGTCGCGCTCGGCGTCACGATTTTGTGCGCGCACTCTGTTGCGTTTGCTGCGCCTTCGCAGATAGCCGAAGAACGAATGGTCGAAGACGGTGCCCTGGGTCACGCGGGCGGCCGGCTCGTGGTCCCCATGCGCTCCGAACCCAAGACGCTGAATCCCGTCCTCGCGCAGGATGCTCCTTCGCGCGACGTGATCCGTTGCCTGACCGCCGATTTGATCCACATCAATCGCGAATCGCAGAAGACAGAGCCTGCGCTGGCAAAGTCGTGGACCGCGTCGCCCGACGGAAGGCACTACACCCTGCATCTCCGGCACGGCCTGCGCTTCTCGGATGGGCAGCCTCTCGACGCGGACGACGTGGTCTTCAGCTTCCAGGTATATCTCGACGAAAAAATCGATTCACCGCATCGCGATCTTCTCGTCGTGGGAGGAAAACCTCTATCGGTGCAGAAGATCGATCCATACACGGTGCGTTTTGAACTCGCGCAGCCGTATGCGGCGGCCGAGCGGCTTTTCGATGGCATCTCGATTCTTCCGCGGCACCTTCTTGAGACCGCCTATCGGAGCGGCCACTTTTCTGAGGCCTGGAACCTCTCGATGGCGCCAGCGCAATTCGCGGGCCTCGGTCCGTTTCGGCTGAAGGAATACGTTCCGGGGCAGCGGATCGTGCTCGAGCGCAACCCGTATTACTGGAAACAAGACCGCGGCGGGCACCGCCTGCCGTATCTGGACGAGATTGTCTTTCTGGTGATGTCCAGTGAGGACGCTCAGGCGATCCGCTTCCAGGCCGGCGATGCGGACGTGCTGACGCGGTTCAGCGCGGAGAACTTCGCGGTTCTGGAAAAACAACAGGCAGCAAAACACTACAATCTCAATGACCTCGGAGCAGGACTCGAGTACAATTTTCTGTTTTTCAACCTGAACGATCTGACGTCGAAGAATCTTCCCGATGTCGCGCGAAAGCAAGCCTGGTTTCAGGATTTGCGCTTTCGCCAGGCCGTCTCCGCGGCCATCGACCGCGACAGCATCGTCCGCCTCGTTTACAACGGGCGCGCGACTCCGTTGTGGAGTCAGGTCACGCCCGGCAACAGACTTTGGATCGATCCGGGCATTCCGCACGCGCCCAAGTCCGTAACGCACGCACGCGAACTACTCCAAGCGGCGGGATTTTCCTGGAAGAGCGACGGGGCGATGGTGGACAGCCACGGCAATGTAGTCGAATTCTCGATTCTCACAAGCTCGTCCAATGCGCAGCGCGTGAAGATTGCGACGCTCATTCAGGACGACCTGAGCCAGCTCGGAATGAAAGTTCACGTGGTGTCGCTCGACTTTCACGCCATGGTGGACCGGTTGCTGACCAGCTACGATTACGAAGCCGCTGTAATGGGCCTCGTCAGCGGGGATGCCGATCCAACGTCCGAGATGAATGTTTGGATGTCCAACGGGGACACACACCTGTGGCATCCAAATCAAACGCGGCCTGCCACGCCCTGGGAAACTGAAATGGACCGGCTGATGCAGCAGCAACTCGTCACGCTGGATTACGCGAAACGAAAACACCTGTATGACCGCGTGCAAGAGATCGTGGCCGAGGAGCTGCCGGTGATTTGTCTGGTGAGCCCGAATATTTTGGTGGGAGCGAGCGATCGGGTGGGCAACTTCCGGCCCGCGATTCTGGATCCGTATGCCCTGTGGAATATCGAGCAGCTCTATATCCGCTAAGACTGGCCGGTTCGACCAATGGTTGCTCAAAAACGCTCGACCTCTGACGACCCGCTCAAAACGTGGTCGAACTCGCAACTCGTCCGCGAGTGCCTCGACGGCAACCAGGAAGCATGGTCGGCTCTGATCGACAAGTACAAGAACCTGATCTTCTCCATCCCGATCAAATACGGATTCTCCCGCGACGATGCGACCGACATATTTCAGTCGGTTTGCCTCGAACTGCTTTCGGAACTGCCAAATCTGCGAAAGCCGGAAGCGCTGCCGAAATGGATCATGCAGGTGACCGCGCACAAGTGCTTTCATGGCAAGCGGCAGCGGCAACGCACCGAAGTTTCGGACCCGAATGATCCCGCGTTCGAACAAAGCACACCTGCTCGCGCCGAATCGATTCTTCGAGAGGCCGAAGACGAACAGAGCCTTCGGCAAGCCGTATCGGAGTTGCCCCCGCGCTGCCAGCAACTCATCCAGATGCTTTTCTTCGAGGAACCAGTGCGCCCCTATGAGCAGGTCGCCCGTACTTTGGGTGTTGCTCCGGGCTCGGTGGGCTTTATCCGCCAGCGGTGCCTGGAGCGCTTGCGTAAGCGACTGACGGAAGCGCGGTTTTCGTGATGCCCGCGGAAAAGAAATCTCCTCTTACCGAAAAGCTGCTCGGGGAGCTGGCGAATCTCACGAATGCCGCCAGCCGCAATCGATTCCTCGCCCGGCGACGCCTCTATCGCGAGAATGTCCTTCAGCAGCTCAACGACGTGGTGCGCTCAAGGCTGCGTGCCGACACGCGCCAAGCCCTCACACTCGCGGAATCCGCCATTGCCATCGCCCGGCGATTGCACAATCAGGAAGCTCTCGGACGCGGCCTGCGTTCGAAAGCCAACGCCTTCAACATCATGGGCGACAATTTGAAGGCGCTGAAATTCCACGATCAGGCCCTCCGCGTTTTCCGCAGGATTCACAACGCGGCGGAGGAAGCGCGCACGCTGATCCCCTCGATTCAGCCCCTAATTCTGCTCGGTGAATACGACAAGGCCTTCGCGGCGGCCGAAAGCGCCAGGCAAATCTTCGAACGACTCGGCGATCGCCAGCGCATTGCGCACGTCGAAATCAACGTCGGAAATATATATCACCGGCAGGACCGATTCGAGGAAGGGCTCGCTTGCTACGAGCGCGCGTACGAAACACTACTGCCGTTTCGCGATTCCGAAGGGCTTGCGGTGGCCCTCTACAACATGGCCGTTTGCCTGATCACGCTGAACGATTTTCCGCGCGCGCTCGCCACCTATCAGCGCGCGCGCGAAATGTGCGTTCAGTACGGCATGACGCTGCTCGTCACGCAGGCGGATTACAACATTGCCTATCTCTACTACCTCCGGGGCGAATACAGCCGCGCAATCGAAATGCTTCGCGCTACCCGCGAAGAGTGCGAGAAAAACGGCGACGCCTATGTCTTGGCACTCTGCTACCTGGACTTGTCTGAAATTCATCTCGAGCTCAATCTGAGCGCGGAAGCCGGGGAAACAGCCCACGAAGGCTATCTCCGCTTTCAGAAGCTGGGCATGGGCTACGAGGAAGCGAAATGCCAGGCGAACGAGGCCATGGCGCTCAGCCAGCTCGGCAAGGGATTGCGGTCGCTCGAGCTATTCGCGGAAGCTCGGCCGAAATTCGTTCGCGAGAAAAATCTCGTGTGGCCGTGGCTGATCGACCTTTACCAGTCTCTTGTTCTGTTCAATGAAGGGCGCCTTCCCGAAGCGCGTCGCCTCTGCGCCGGCGCAGCCGCTTTTTTCGACACCTCATACTTGCCGGGTAAAGCCGTGCTCTGCCACTTGCTTCTCGCGCGGATTTGCCTGCGAACCGGTGAATTAGCGGTAGCTCGGACGGAATGCGCGCGTTCCATCGAACGCTTGGCCGGGATCGAAGCGCCCGTTCTGCGTTACCAGGCCGAGTTCTTGATGGGACAGATGCAGCAACAGTCCCGGGACTCCTCGGGCGCCTACGATTCGTACCAGCGGGCGCGCGAAGCCTTGGAGGCGCTGCGCAGCAGCCTGCACGGCGAGGAACTCAAGATTGCGTTCATGAAGAACAGACTGGAAGTCTACGAATGCCTTGTGGAGCTCTGCTTGAGCAGCGGCGCGGGTCAGAAGTCCGCCGAGGAATCATTCGGCTACATGGAGTTGGCGAAATCCCGCAGCCTGGCCGAACTTCTCGTACAGCAAAGCTACGCATTGCCCGAGGGTGATGCCGGACAGAGCGGGCTCGTCCGCCGGATTCGCGAGATGCGCGAGGAGCTCAACTGGTATTACCGCCGCATCGAGCTCGAACAGCTGCGTTCACAGGCGCCTTCTCCCCAGCGAATCGAGAAGCTTCAAAAGCAGGCGCTGGAACATGAGAATGAGTTGCTGCGCGCCTTGCGCGACATTCCTTCGCCGCAGCCCGCAGATGGCGTGCGTGCGGATTCCGCTATCGCCTCACTGGAGAGCATCCGCGAATGTTTGCCGCCCCAGGCCGCGCTGATTGAATATTTCAGCGTCAAGGAACAATTCATCGCGGCGGTCGTTACGCGCGACGCGCTCGAAATCATACCCCTTACACCCGTTTCGCGCGTGGTCAATCAGCTTCGGATGCTGCACTTTCAGATGTCCAAATTCCGGCTTGGCGCTGATTACGTTCGAACGTTTGAGAAGTCGTTGCTGGACGCCGCGCGGGATCATCTCGGCCAGCTCTACAACGAGGTGCTTGCTCCGCTGCGCGGCAGGCTCAACGCCAAGCATCTCGTCATCGTGCCTCACGGCGCGCTGCACTATCTTCCGTTCCACGCTCTCTTTGACGGCACCGGATACGTGATCGATTCGTTCACGGTCTCCTACTCGCCCAGCGCCGGCATTTTCGCGCTGTGCCAGCGGAAACCGTCGCGCTCCACGGGGTCTTCGTTGGTCTTTGGAGTTCCCGATTCTCAGGCTCCGCTGATTCTCGACGAAGTGCGATCGGTGGCCGGCATCCTTCCCGGTGCGGAGCTATTCCTTGGCGCCGAAGCGAACGAAAAAACGCTGCGCGAAAAAGGATCGCACAGCCGGTTGATTCACATCGCCACGCACGGCAGTTTTAGGCAGGACAATCCCATGTTTTCGGGAATCCGTCTCGGCGGCGCCTATCTGAATCTCTACGATCTCTATCAGCTCAAGCTGGACGCCGAGCTTGTCACTCTCAGCGGTTGCGCAACGGGTATGAACGTAGTCAGCGCTGGCGATGAACTTTTGGGCCTTATCCGCGGGCTCCTCTTTGCCGGGGCACACTCGTTGCTGTTGACGCTATGGGACGTCCACGACCGAAGCACCGCAGAGTTCATGACCGCCTTCTATCGCCGTTTCGGGGGTGGCGAGGAGAAGGCTTCCTCCATCCGAAGCGCGATGAAGGAATTGCGCGAGAAATACCCCCACCCCTATCACTGGGCTCCCTTCATGCTGACAGGTAAGGCTTTAACTGCCTGAGCCCCTCCCAAAATATTTCCCCCCGACCCTATATTTCTTGACCCCATTGCCACCCTTATTGAGCGGTGGTGGATTAGGGCGGCGCAGCTCCTCCAAGCGGGCTCGCCGGGATCGATTCAATTTTCGGGGGAACGCGGTGCGACATTACTCGTTGGAAGAGTGGGCGGATTTCGCACGGAACGCGATTGGAAAGGAAGAAAGCGCGGCGATGCAGAGCCATCTGACGGACGGCTGCAAGCAGTGTTCAAGCGCGGTGAGCTTGTGGCAGCGCGTTCACGACGCCGCTCGGCACGAGCATGCGTACCACCCTCCCGAGAACGCCGTGCGCACAATAAAGGGGACCTTTGCGATCCGGGGACCGCGCAAAGCTGGTCGCGGATCGAGAGCTGTTGCCGCAGTTGCCAGCCTGTTGTTCGATAGCCTCCGAAACCCACTGCCTGCCGGCGTGCGGTCCGCCGGAAGCACTCCGCGGCAATTGCTCTACGGCGTCGATAAATATCGGATCGACGTTCGAATGGAGCTTCAGAGCGAGTCCGACAAGGTGACCGTCATCGGTCAGGTCCTGAACTCAGCCGAACCTGGCAGCAATGTGGGCGAAGTACCTGTGCTGGCTGTAAGGCGTGGTAAGACTTTGGACGAATCCATGACATCACGCTTCGGTGAATTTCGCTTGGAGTGTGATCTCGATGGTCCGTTTCAGTTGAGGATCAAGCTTCCTACTGAGGAGCTGCTCCTAGCCATGATCGAGCCCGGGATTGAGCAATCGGATGCCTCCAAGAAACCCACTGATTCAAAAGGGTTTAAGAAAGCCCTCGAGCGCAAGTTGAGGGGTACTAGAAAGAAGGTTTGATGCCAGTCCTCACGAAAGTAGCCGCACGTACTATGGTCGAAAATAGGGCTTCTCGTTCAAATTCGAGTAGCCGCGGGTCCACGTCCGTGCGGCCGCCTAGTCTGCTCGCAGAAGGAGCATTTGGAATCATGAATCGACGAATCTGGGTCCTCTTACTTCTTGCTGTTGGCCTATCGGCGCGGCCCACTGAGGCGCAAGGCCTGCTTGGCGGACTGCTTTCGAACGTGGGAGGCGCGCTCTCGAGCCTCACGTCTCCACAGCCGGGCGTCATCGTGCGCACGAACCTTGGAGCTGGCGGATTGCAGAATGTCTGCCTCGGACATGGATGCACCGTCGTCGGGAGTATCGACGGCAACCTCAATCAAGTGTTCCTGGTCAAACCGGCTAAAGGTCTCCTTCCTAGTCTCCTTGCAAGTGTTCTGAACCTAGTAACAGGCATCCTTGATGCGGAGCCCGATCAGGTGGCTGCCGTTCCGCCAAATCCGACGAGTCAATCGACGTCGAACGCGCCTCCAGGGGGGCTCTGGGACACGACGCCAGTCAACTACTATGGAAACACCGTCACGGATGGCTACGTGAATCAGCCGGCCGCCCAAATCATTCAAATTTCTCAGGCGCAGATTAACTTCAACGTGAGCGGTGCAGGAATCGTCGCGGACATCGACACGGGCGTCGATCCGAACCATCCGGCGTTCCAGGGAGTCCTGCTTCCGGGCTACGACTTCACGCGTAATCAGGTGGGCGGTTCCGAGATGAACGACGTCTCGGTGAGTGCGCCACCCCCGTGCAACTCGTGCGCGGCCGCCTACGTGAATCAGCACACAGCCGCCATGCTGGACCAGCACACGGCGCACATGCTCGACGGCAATGGTTATGAAGCGTTCGGGCACGGGACAATGGTGATGGGCGTTATTCACCTCGCTGCTCCCACCGCGAAGCTGCTGCCATTAAAAGCGTTCGGCCCCGATGGAAATGGCTCCCTCTCGAACATACTGGCGGCCATCTATTTCGCGGTGCAAAACAACGCGAACGTCATCAACATGAGCTTTGACCTGACGCAAAGTTCGACCGAGCTTTTGAACGCGGTCAACTACGCCAACAGCAACCACGTGGTCTGCGTTGCTTCTTCCGGCAACGACGGCGCAAGTGAAACCGTCTATCCTGCCAGCTTTCAAAACGTGATGGGCGTTGCTTCGACGAATAACAGCGATCAGCGCTCCAGCTTTTCCAATTACGGAAATCAGATCGTCTGGGTGGCCGCACCCGGAGAGGGCATCATCACGACGTATCCTTTCGGCACATACGCCGCCGGTTGGGGCACGTCATTCAGTTCACCATTCGTTGCCGGCACTGCCTCGTTGATTGTGGACATGCAGCCAAACGACGGTCAAAGCCAGGCAGCCTGGGCGATCGCTCATGCCAAGTTCATCGGCCCGAATATGGGCTACGGGCGCTTGAACGCGAACTGGGCGTTGTGGTCACTGAATCCCATCCAAGGTCTGGTTCACTAGAACCCAGCGCAGATCCTGATGCTGAGCAACGCCAATTCGTTTATGGGCACTTCGGGGCCAATGGGTCGAATCAGCGCGCTTTCGGAAGCGCCTTCATCCTCCGCCGACACCATTGCCCAACTTTCACGTCCATGGTCTCCGGCCCTCCTTCACGTCAAGGCGATCGAGGAGCAACTGTCAGCTCTGCGAACGTCGCTAATTTGTGCGTTCAATCAGCTCCTCGATCTCAAGGATCTCAATACGGGCGTTCACAGCACGCGTCTTGCGGAATGGGCGCTTCACGTTGCGGGAGAACTCGGGTTGGATCAGAGTGGCCTCTCCGATATCGAGATTGCAGCTCTCCTGCACGACATAGGGAAGATTGGCATTCCCGATGCGATTCTAAACAAGCCCGCGAAGCTGAGCGCCGAAGAATACAATCTGATGAAAAAACATCCGGAATTCGGCTGGGCGGTTTTGCGCCACGTTCCGGGAATGGAGCGCGCGAGCCTGATGATCCTGCACCACCACGAAAGCTATGATGGTGAGGGCTACCCCGCGAAGCTCCAGGGCGAAGAAATTCCGATCGGCTCGCGCATCGTGGCCGTGATTGACGCATTCGACGCGATGGTTTCTTCCCGGCCGTATCGCGAAGGACTTCCTTTCGAAGAAGCCGAGCGCCGTTTGCTCAATGCGAAGTGCACGCAATTCGATCCCGAAGTGGTCGACCGTTTTCTTCCGCTCGCCAGGGCCGAAATGTCGTCCGTGTTCGCTGCGGCCGGGACGAGCGTCACCGCCGCACTGTAGTCGCGGTCATCCGCTAAGAGACGCCCGAACTGAAGGGATTGTACCGTCTCCTCTCGGCCGGGTATTGTGCCGGAGACAGCCCAGAAACAGTTCTTTCTGAGGTGGCCCAGACGCACTTTTGGGCAAGCGAATCGTCAACGATTCCGACGGACCCACGGACTAGGATTCTGGGCAGGGAGGGCTTTTGGGGCACATGGGTACTGGAACGAAGTTGTCGGATAGTCTTACGGCGGCAATCAAGGAAGGGCTGGTCCTGCCATCTCTCCGATCCGGCGTTATACTTGGATCATTCGACATTCTTGTCGACATCGGCGTTCCTGCCGAGAAGGAGGTGATCCAGTGAGGTACGGTTTACGTTGACGCAGTAGAGGAGGCGCTTGTGAGGTCACCGAGCGCCTCTTTCCTTTTGTCCCGCCTGTCCGAGTTCCCTGTGATTCGACGAATAGACCTTTGTGTTGTGTCAGTTCGGGGCATCAGAGATGTGTTTTGCCATGCAATCAGCCTCGAACCATACCGAGTCACCCATTTGTCGCCCCGCCTGGCGGAACGGGCTCCCGCAGCCTGAGCACACCGGTACGCCTTCGACAGGAACCCTGCGCCACTCGCCAGGGCGGTAGACGATATGCATGAGGTTCCCGTCCGTCGTTTCTTGCCACGGGTAGGCGTATGGCACGGAGTCGTTGGTTCCTAGGGGCAGAACCCAGTGAGGGCATCGGACATTCGAAATGATCTCGATCCGCTTCCGCGTATCTCGCATGCGTTCTGCTCGCATCCTGGCCACTGCGCGAGATTCGAGAGAGCCAATCGGAGAGTCTCCAGGCTTCGGCGGGCAGTTCATCGATTGCCGTGCCTAATCGGCATGTAGACCTCCAGAGTGCGGTTGGCCTCTTCATGACCGATGTGCTCGATTCTGACGAGAATGAGGCCTTTCTTTCGATCTGCCTGGATGCGCTCCAACATCACCCTTGCTGCCGCGCGTGACTGGGGCGACCCGACCGGAGAATTCTCCGGTCGGGGTTCGCCTTCGGGCCTCTGACTGTCGGGCCGCCTAGACAAGATTGGGCCTCGGTGAATCGCCAAAGCCGAATCCAATCTCCGGTTCCGGGCGCCGTTCGAGCATCGCGCGGGCCGCTGCACGAGATTCGACGGAGCCAATTGGAAATTCTTCCGGCCGCGGTGCGCTTTCCGATTCGCCGCTATGGGGCACTGCCTTGCGGCCTCGGAAACCACTCGGGCAGAGCTCCTGTGGAAGCATAGGCGAGCAACTCCTCGTTCGTCATTCGTTCGAATGCTTTGGTCAGTGTCGCATCTTCAAACTCGATCGCTTGCCGCGCTTTTCCCTCGGTGCGGTCGGCGATCTCTCGGGCCGCCTGAACGTTGCCGCGGACTGCGCCCCGCGCCTGCGCTTCGGCAATCAACTCGGCCCATGTCCGTCCCTCTGGATCGTTCGGGACCGGCTCCTCGAGCTTGTTGCGGTAGGCGTCAGAAAGCGTCTTGCTCTTCGGCCTTCCCGACGGATTACCGCTCTGCCCTTTCTTCCAACGGTAGGGCTTCCCGACGTCCGGGCTGGGGCCACGAAAGCCTGTTCTTTGCTTGTTAGTAGGCATCTTCGACACACTCGGATTCTAGCCAGAGGCCAACTTTGGCTTCAGGCCCATGTCAGATAGCCGCTCCAGGGCAACCGCCACAAACGCTGGCTCAATTTCTATCGCAAAACAGCGTCGGCTCGTATTCTCAGCTGCGCAGAGATGCGTGCCGGACCCTGAAAAGGGCTCGTAGCACAAGTCACCCGGTTGAGTGTGCAGGAGAATAGGAGTCGCAAAGAGTTCCAAGGGCTTTTCGGTCGGGTGGCGAGATTCGACGCCGGGAAGGATGGGAACATCGATCTGCCAAACCGTCGTCGGAAAGCTTCCCGGATTACGCTTGGGCTTGTTCCCCTGCTTCCATCCGAAGAAGCAGGGTTCATGCTGCCACATGTAGAAAGAGTGGGTTAGCACGGGCTTGTTCTTGACCCAGATAATCTGCTGGTGAACAAGAATGCCGCAGTTTCGCATCGCCTTCTCAACCTCGACCTGGCGTTGAGAGGCGTGCCAGACGTAAATCGCGGCATCATCCTCGCAGACGGCGAGTGCCTGTCTCAGGAATGCTTCATAGAACGGGCCCAGCGGTTCACTCTTTTGCTTGTCCGCATAGCGGCCTTTCCAGTCCTTGTTCTTGCTGTCGGAGAAGTCCTTCGAGGGGTGGTTCTTCGCATCATAGGAGACCAGATAGGGCGGGTCGGTCGCGCAGAGCCTCGCAGTCTTGCCATCCATCAGGGCAGCGACGTCTGAAGCACTCGTACTGTCACCGCACACTAACCTGTGTTGCCCGATTTCCCAGATCTTTCCTCGTTTAGTCCTCCATTTTTTCTCCAGCTGGGCAGCCCGATCGATCTTTGGCTCGGGCGCAGAGATCTCGTTCCCGCTAAAGTCCTTGAGCAGCGTTTTGAGCTCATTCTCATTCCAGAACTGCGTGAGGTCCACGTCCAGCGAAGAGCGCACCTCGGGATTCCACTCGAGATCGATTTCGCTGACGCGGTTGTCGGCAATCGCAAGTTCTCTCGCCTTTTGTCCTTCTTGAGGTCAAGATCACCCCGCTGGACAGCTACGAGCGACGAGCCGTCCGTTTCGATCACGGCGATCGACTCGATCCCAGTAGCGCGTGCGGCCTCTAAGGTTTTGTTGCCAGCGATGACGCGGTTATGTCGGTCCACAACGACCGAGCGACCAGCACCGTATTTACTGAGAGACTCTTCCAAAAGGGCGCGCCCACGCTTCGTTCCTCTGTTCGCGTTCTTCTCATCGAGGATCAGTTGGGCGATGGGTACAACTCGGAGAGTCGGCTTCACGCGATCGCTCCAAGTTCAACTTCCGGGGAATGTAGTGACTTTTGTAGTGACTCTAGGTGCAGACAGCCACATTTGCGCACACCCGCGCACACTCTGGCCGACGAACCAAATCTTTGGCTTTCTATCGTATTATTGAAAAGGCGCTGTTTGCGGTAGTTACGGAGCCTGCCTTGGGCGCAGGAGGTCTGGAGTTCAAATCCCCACGCCCCGACCAGTTTCATTCCACCGTTTTGAGATGTGCCTTAGGATTGCGGCCACGGCGTGCGGCGAGCCGCGCATCCGAATATGAAGATGAGACCGTCGCGGAAGTTTTCCGGCGTGGATGCGCCGCAGGTCCGTATACAATGGAAGACCGCGCCGAATGGGTGGGCGCTTCGTTTATGGTGACGCTCCAGACAATTCAAGCCGCCGCCGCGCGCATTCGCGACTCGATCTACATGTCGCCGTTCGTGCGCTCGGAGACGTTTTCCAAGCTGACCGGCAATTCGATCTTCTTCAAGCTGGAAAACCTCCAGATGACCGGCTCCTACAAGGAGCGTGGGGCGCTGAACAAGATTCTCCTGCTGACCGACGAGGAGCGCGCGCGCGGCGTGATCGCGGCCTCGGCGGGCAATCACGCGCAGGCCGTGGCGTATCACGCGACGAAGCGCGGCATCAAGGCGCAGATCTGCATGCCGCTGACGACGCCGCTCGTGAAGGTGTCGGCGACGCGCGGATACGGCGCCGAAGTGATTCTCTACGGCGCGAATTACGACGAGACCTGCCAGGAGGCGTTGCGGCGGTGCGCGGCGGAGAATCTCACATTCATTCATCCCTTCGACGATGAAAACGTGATCGCGGGGCAGGGCACGCTGGGAATCGAGATGCTCGCGCAGCAGCCCGAGATCGAGGTTCTTGTAATCCCGGTGGGCGGAGGCGGATTGATTTCAGGCGTCGCATGCGCGGTGAAGGAAACCAATCCGAAAGTGCGAGTGATCGGAGTGCAGACGTCGAAGCTGCCGTCGATGAAGGCGGCGCTCGAGCACAACGGTCCGGTGACGCTGCCCGCAAAGACGACGATCGCGGACGGCATCGCGGTGCGCTGCGCGGGCGCCATCACATTCCCGATGGTGAAGAGGTACGTGGACGACATCGTCACGGTGGACGACGAAGAGATCGCCAACGCGATTCTGCTGCTTCTTGAAAAGGAGAAGACGCTCGCGGAGGGAGCAGGAGCCGTCGCGACGGCTGCCGTGTTGCAACGCAAGATTCCGCTGAGCGGGAAGAGGGTGGGAGTTTTTATCGGCGGCGGCAACATCGACGTGTCGCTGCTCTCGCGCATCATCGAGCGCGGCCTGGTGAAGGACGGGCGCCTGGTGCGCCTGCGCATCCATCTGCCCGATCATCCGGGCGCGCTCCAGCGCCTCGCGGGCGTGATCGCCGATCAGCAAGCAAACATCGTGGAAACAAACTACGATCGCGCGTACTATGGCGTGCTGCTGGGCGACACGGTGATCGACATCACGATGGAAACGCGCGGGCCCGAGAATGTCGCCGAGCTTTCCGCGGCGCTGGATGCTGCCGGCTACACGCACGAGCGCGTGCTGTAGCGACAGCGTTCGCACGCCGATACCCTCCCATGTTTTCAAAGCGAACCGACTGGAAGCTCGAGGAAAACGCGTTCACGCAGGCCCTGCGCCGGGTTCGCGAGCGGGGCACGCGGATTCTGGATTTGACCGTATCGAATCCGACCGCGTGCGGATTTCAGTACGACGAAGCCGCCATCCTCTCCGCTTTGCGCTCCCCCGAGGCGCTGCACTACGAACCGGAACCGAAGGGCCAGCTGCATGCCCGCGCGGCGGTGACCGCATATTACCGGGAGAAAAACGCGAGCGCGCGCGTCGATCCGGAGCGGCTTATCCTCACGACGGGTACGAGCGAGGCGTACTCGTTTCTTTTCCGGCTGCTTTGCGAACCCGGCGACGAAGTTCTGATCGCGCATCCGAGCTATCCGCTGTTCGATTTCCTGGGGACCATTCAGGATGTGAAGCTCCGCCCGTTTCATCTCGTTTACGACCATGGCTGGCAGATCGATTTTCGAAGCCTGCAAGATTCGATCGGCCAGCGAACGCGCGCGATTCTTCTGGTTCATCCGAACAACCCGACGGGACATTTCATCGGCAGCGAAGAAGCGGAGCAGCTGAACGCCATTTGCGGGGAGAGCAGCCTCGTCCTCATTGTCGATGAAGTGTTTTTGGACTACGAACGGCGCGAGACCGCGGTTAATAAGAGAAGGCATGGGAGCTTCCTGTTCAACGATCGGACGCTCACGTTTGTTCTTAGCGGTTTGAGCAAGATCGCGGCGCTGCCCCAGATGAAGCTGGGATGGATCGCGGCCGCGGGGCCGGAGCCGCTGGTCCGCGACGCGATGGCGCGCCTTGAAATCATCGCAGACACGTACCTGTCGATGAGCGCGCCCATGCAATACGCGTTGCCGCTGCTGCTGGAGCAGCGGAAGAAAATGCAGCCGCAACTCATGGCGCGGATCGAGGCGAATCTCAGCGAGCTGGATGCGCAGCTGGCGGGGCAGAAGCCGGTGTCACGCCTGGCAATCGAAGGCGGATGGTATGCGGTGCTGCGCGTTCCGGCGGTGCGGTCGGATGAGGAGCTTGCCATTCAACTGCTCGAAAAGCAGTCGGTACTCGTGCATCCGGGGCACTTCTATGATTTTTCGGGCGAGGGATACCTGATCGTGAGCCTGCTTGCGCGGACCGAGGAGTTCGCCGAGGGCGTGGCTCGGCTGCTGGCACACGTTGGCGCGGATTAACAGGGGCAACGGAAGCGGCGGGCGGAGAGATCTTAGGATGGCGCAGAGGGGCGAGGCCTTCTTGGCGAGGCCCGTCCGCACCGGATGTCGGAAGAACCGCCGCTACTTCTTTTTGCCGAACGCGCTGCGGACGTAGGAAACGAGGCTCTGGACCTGATCCTTGTTCAGCGTGTTCTTGAACGGGGGCATGTTGTTCTTCCCGTTCATAATCTGGTCGGCGATCTGCTGGTCGGTCATCTTCTGGACTACATCGGAGTGCAGATCGGGGGCCTTCAGA
>Ga0335077_10004493_pt1 | contig 17023 bp, 9 predicted proteins | sample Lox_Sample_31_FD_207151 | JGI IMG/M metagenome (GOLD analysis project Ga0335077, IMG submission 207151) | Soil microbial communities from Loxahatchee National Wildlife Refuge, Florida, United States - Lox_Sample_3.1 | ecosystem: Environmental > Terrestrial > Soil > Wetlands | place: USA: Florida...
GGGATATCAAAGAAGACAATACGGTTATCCCCTTTCCGGGCAGCCATGCAACGATTGGCGGAACGGCTTTGGCGATCATCGCCGGGCCATGCGCGATTGAGAACCGCGAACAAGCGTTCGCGGTGGCGGAACGGGTGCACCGGGCAGGGGCGCAGTTTTTCCGGGGCGGAGCCTACAAGCCGAGAACCTCGCCATATTCATTCCAGGGCCTGGGAGAAGAAGGCCTGCGGATCATGGCGGACATCCGCGAGCAGTTTGGCTTGAGGATCGTCACCGAGGCGATCGATAACGAGTCGCTGGACCTGGTGGAAGAGTATGCCGACGTGATCCAGATCGGCGCACGCAACATGCAGAACTTTTCCTTGCTGAAGCGCGCAGGCCGGATGAAAAAGCCGGTGCTGCTGAAACGCGGACTGGCGGCCACGCTCGAAGAATTTCTCATGGCCGGCGAGTATGTAATGAGCGAAGGCAATTACAACGTGATCCTGTGCGAACGAGGAGTACGGACGTTTGCCGACCATACGCGAAATACGCTCGATCTCAGCGTGGTACCGGCGGTGCAACGGTTGAGCCATCTGCCGATCGTGGTGGATCCGAGCCACGGCACCGGAAAACGCAACAAAGTCACGCCGTTGTCGAGAGCTGCGGTGGCAGTGGGAGCCGACGGACTGATCGTCGAGGTTCATAACGAGCCAGACCGCGCGCTTTCGGATGGAATGCAGTCGTTGTATCCGGACCAGTTTGACGAATTGATGACGCAGGTGCGGCAGATTGCGCCGGTAGTGGGCAGAACAGTGCCGGGGATGGAAATCCGCGATACGGTGATCTCAAGGAACTGAGCCGCGCGCCGACCCTCTTCCTCTGTTAATCTTTCCTCTTCCGCGAGTGCGGAATTTTTCGTTTGAGAAAACTCCTCGTCATTTTTGTCGTCATCCCCCTGCTAGCGGGTGCAGGCTGGTGGTATTTCCACACGCGTGAGCTGGCAGACTACGGTCCTGCTTATCGCGAATACGCCTACATCACAAATGGCAAGAGCAACACAGTCAGCGTCATCGACCTGCGCACGTTCGAGCCTTTGAAGACGCTGAAAGTTGGAAGCGAGCCCACCGGCATCGCGGCCAACCAGAAGAAAAACGAAATCTACGTGGTCAACAGCGGGTCGAACAATATCAGCATCATCGACGCGGAACGAAATGCGGTGGTGGCCACGATCGGAGTACACGGACGTCCATATTTCATTGATGTGTCTGAGGATGGCAAGCGGGCCTACGTCGCCAATTCCGGATCGAACAACGTGTCGGTGCTCGACCTGGAAAAACGGTTGGTCATGGGGAACATCCGGGTCGGCATCTCGCCCGGACTAGCCAGGGTTTCTCCGGACGGCAGCGTGGTGGTGGTCAGCAATCGCGGCGACAACACCGTGTCGCTGATTGATGCCGGACAGCTCAAAGTACGCAGTACGATAGCGATCTGCCAGCAACCGGAAGATGTCGCCATTCTGCCCGACAACAGCAAGGCTTTCGTGGCCTGTGCCGGGTCTGGCCAGGTAGCCTCCATCGATCTGAAAGCTGACAAACTGCTTGCGCTGCTGGATGTCGGCAAAACACCCGTGCACCTGGCTTTGAAGCCTGACGGTGGCGAACTGATCGTGAGCAACTTCGATTCCGACGACATCTCGATCATTGAAACGACGACTGACGAGGTTGGCGGAAGCTATCTGATTGGCACGCATCCAGCGCGAGGCGTTTATGACATTGACTTGGGGAAGATGATCGCGACCCTGCCGGTGGGAAGCCGCCCGGATGGCCTGGCGCTCTCCCAGAGCCAGAACTATCTGCTGGTGCTGGACTCGCAATCGGGAGATATCACCGTTATTCAGAAGCGAAAGCCCACCCGGCTTGACCCCAGCGAGTATGCCCTGCTCACCATGATTCCGGTAGGTATGCAGCCGAACAACATCGTGGTGAAGTCCTTTGTGGTGACGAAGGCGGCGCCGTAGCCGGGACAGATGCCGGAAGTGCCTATCCTTTAGCGCCGCAGCAGCGCTTGTACTTTTTTCCCGAGCCGCAGGGGCAGAGATCGTTACGGCCAATTTTCGCGGCGCCGCGCACGACCTGCTGGACAGGCTGGAGGTCGCCGGAGCCAGCCATGCGAGCCTGTTCGAGTTCGCGGCGCTTGCGGCGCTGAAAGGCTTCCTCGAGGTCGTCCATGGAAGTGGCGACTGCGCGCGGACGCCGGCCGTTGCCATCTCCTCCCGCAGCCGGAGCCGGGATGCCAGGTTCGGGCGCGCCAAATCCACCATCGCCCGCGAGCGCCGCAGCTTCCATGGGGCGCTCGAGAACCTGCATGAGGTAGAGATAACGAACGGTCTCCTCCTGGAAACGCTGCATCATGGCTTCGAACATCTCGAACGATTCGCGCTTGTATTCGACCAGCGGATCGTGCTGCCCGTAGCCGCGCAGCCCGATGCCTTCCTTGAGGTGGTCCATGTCCCGCAGATGGTCTTTCCACTGCGCGTCAATGACGCTGAGCATGATCATGCGCTCGTGATAGCGCATGGCGTCCGCACCAATGAGTTTTTCCTTCGCGTTGTAGCGGGCTTCCAGGCGTTCAAAGATGGCGTCGCCGAGTTCCTGTCGGTTCAGGGTTTCCGCCTTGACCCCTTCGGCGGCGATATCCACGCCGAAGCGTGTAAACACGGTATCCTTCAAGCCCTTCAGGTCCCAATCCTCGGGGTGGGTTTTCACCGGGCAGTACTGGTCAAGCAGTTCGCCGAGAATGCTGGAGACGTAATCCTCGAGAATGAGTTCCTTCTGGTCCACACCTTCCAACAACTTCAGTCGCAGGCCATAGACGGCCTCGCGCTGCTTGTTCATTACGTCGTCGTATTCCAGAAGGTGTTTGCGGGCCTCGAAGTTCTGCGCTTCGACGGCTTTCTGGGCAGTCTCAATGCGGCGCGTGATCAGGCGCGACTCGATGGGGACGCCTTCCTCCATGCCCAAACGCTGCAACAGGTTCGATACCCACTCTTTGGCGAAGATGCGCATGAGGTCATCTTCGAGAGAGAGGTAGAAGCGGGAAGATCCGGGATCACCCTGACGGCCGGCGCGGCCGCGAAGCTGGTTATCGATGCGCCGCGCCTCGTGGCGCTCTGTGCCAAAGATGTGCAGACCGCCGACAGCGATCACTTCATCGTGCTCTTTATCGGTTTGCTGCTTGTAGCGCTGGAAGATCTCCATCCACTGGTCGGTAGGCACGACGTATTCGCTGCCGGCGTAGTACCAGACGGTGCTCTTGGCCTCATCCACGTCAACCTGGATCTTGCCCTGGGCGGCGCGTAAAGGCTGAGCAATGCCCTTCTTCACGCATTCCTGCTTGGCCATGAATTCCGGGTTGCCGCCGAGCAGAATGTCGGTACCGCGGCCGGCCATGTTCGTGGCGATGGTGACCATGCCCTTGCGCCCGGCCTGGGCAACGATCTCAGCTTCGCGCTCGTGATACTTGGCGTTGAGCACCACGTGGCGGATGTTCTTCTTCTTCAGAAGATCGGAAAGCCGCTCGGATTTTTCAATCGAAGTGGTGCCCACCAGCACGGGTTGCCCAGTTTCGTTGAGTTTGTGAATCTCGTCCGCCGCCGCGAAATACTTTTCCTTCTCGGTCCGGTAAACGACGTCGGGATTCTCAATCCGCAGCAACGGCTTGTTGGTAGGAATTACCATGACTTCGAGGCGATAGATTTTCTCGAATTCGGGCGCTTCGGTTTCCGCGGTGCCGGTCATTCCGGCCAGTTTCTTGTACATGCGGAAGTAGTTCTGGAAGGTAATGGTGGCCAGCGTCTGGTTCTCGCGCTCAACCTTGACATTTTCCTTGGCCTCGACCGCCTGATGAAGGCCATCGGACCAGCGGCGGCCTGGCATCAGACGTCCCGTGAACTCATCCACGATGATGACTTCGCCGTCTTTCACCACGTATTCGACATCGCGATGGTAGAGGGCATGGGCCTTCACGGCAGTTTCGACGTGATGCTTGAGGTCCCAGTTTTCGGGATCGGCAATGTTGCCGATGCCGAGAAGCTTCTCGACTTTTTCCCATCCTTCGTCGGAGACGGTGATGTTGCGGTGCTTTTCATCCACGACGTAGTCGCCGGTGAGTTGCTTGGGCTCACCTGGAGCGACGTCGATCTCCTCGCCCTTTTCCAGCTTGGGGATGATGCGATTCACCTTGGAGTATTTATCGGTGGATTCTTCGCTGGCACCCGAAATGATGAGCGGGGTACGGGCTTCGTCAATCAGGATGGAGTCGACCTCGTCCACGATGGCGAAGTTGTGGCGGCGTTGTACGCAATCCTTGAGGTCGAACTTCATGTTGTCGCGCAGATAATCGAAGCCGAATTCGTTGTTGGTGCCGTAGGTGACGTCGGCGGCATAAGCTTCGCGGCGCTGCTGGTCGTCCAATTCGTGCACGATCACTCCGACACTGAGCCCGAGAAAGCGATAAAGCCTGCCCATCCATTCGGAGTCGCGCTTGGCGAGATAGTCGTTGACCGTGACTACGTGCACGCCCCGGCCACTCAAGGCATTCAGATAGACCGGCAGAGTGGCGACGAGAGTCTTGCCTTCACCGGTCTTCATCTCGGCGATCTTGCCCTGATGCAGGACCATGCCGCCTATCAACTGCACGTCGAAATGGCGCATGTTGAGCACGCGGCGACCGGCTTCGCGAACCACGGCGAAAGCCTCAACCAGGATCTCGTTCAAGACTTCATTGACAAGCTGGGTGCGCTCGTCTTCCAGCTGTTTCAAGCGATCGGAGTCGGCCTCGGGTTCGTCGGGGATGCGCGCGAGCCGCTCCTCGATACGCTGACGGAACTGCCGGGTGCGCTCACGCAGTTCGTCGTCCGACAATTTCTGCATGGCGGGCTCAAGCGCCGCGATGGCCTCCACCTGGGGCAACAGGCGCTTGATTTCGCGTTCGTTCTTGGTCCCAAAGACCTTGGCAATAACAGTATTAATCAATCGGATTTCCTTGCGGGGACACCAATCCCAGTATCCTTAAAAGCGTAGCATATTAGATGCGGCTGTGGCTTGCGCCGACGCTCAGCCGTTTGGCCGGAGGAAAGAGCCGAACCGCGCGTTGGCGTTTTCAGGTATATTCCCGCTGGCCCATGCCAACCTTCTACGACCGCTTCGTCGAATGCGCTTCGCGCTGGCCGGAGCACGTCTGCCTTGAAATTCAGCGACGCGACCGGGTAGAGAGCTATACGTATGCAGAGACCCGGCGCATGGCCGAGTCAGTGGGACGATGGCTTCAGACGCAAGGCCTGGAGCCTGGCTCGCGCTGCGCCATCCTGGCGGACAATCATCCACGGTGGGTAGTGGCGTTTCTGGGGATCATCTCGGCAGGCCATACAGCCGTCCCTCTCGATACAGCGCTGCGCGCGGAGCAGACCGCGAAGCTGCTCGCGGACAGCAACACCGTGCTGCTTTTCTGTGATTGGAAACATTTGCATTTGGCTCAGCAGGCAACGGAATCGCTGCGGGCAACGATCGTCCTCACGGACGAACGGCGCGGAGGGGACAAGCATTTCCAAGGGTCGCTCCCCGGCCTGGATGGGATGTTTGCCACCGGACCGGCAGACTTTCGTCCAGTGGAATCACCGCCGGAGGCCATCGCTTCCCTGCTCTATACGTCAGGCACGACTGCCGATCCCAAAGGCGTGATGCTCACACATGCCAATCTGCTGGGCGAAGTGGCGTCGGTGTTCTCCTGGGCTGAGATTGGGCCCGAAGATTCCGTCCTGGGCGTGCTCCCCCTGTTCCACGTGCTTTCGCAAATGGCGAACCTGCTGCTGCCATTGGTGAAGGGCGCGCGCGTCGTGTACCTGGAGACGTTGAACACGACAGAACTGCTGCGCGCCCTGCAGGAGCGCAAGATTACGACGTTTGCCGTGGTGCCGCAGTTCTACTACATGATCCACGAGCGAATTTTCAAAGAAGTGGGTAAACGGGGACGACTGGCGCGGAGCGTGTTTCGAGCAATGATGGCAATCACGGCAGCCGCGCGCCGCCTTGGCTTGAGCCCGGGAAAGCTATTCTTCGGGCGGATCCACCGGACGCTCGGCAGCAGCATGCGCTATCTGGTGACCGGGGGTTCGCGCTTTGATCCACACGTCGCATCTGATTTCTACGCCTTGGGTATTGACGTGCTGCAGGCCTATGGCCTGACAGAGACTACCGGAGGCGCCTTTGTCCAGCGGCCCGAAGACTATGTGGTCGGCTCGGTGGGGCCTCCGCTGCCCGGCGTGGAGGGCAGAATTCTCGATCCCCAGGCCTCGGAGATCGGGCCGGCAATCGGCGAGATTGCGATTCGTGGTGCCATCGTGATGAAGGGCTACTGGAACCGCCCGGATGCCACGGCCGCCGCGCTGCAAGACGGATGGCTGCACACAGGCGATCTCGGATATTTCGACAAGCATGGCAATTTGTTTATTACGGGGCGCAAGAAGGAAATCATCGTTCTCAGCAATGGCAAGAACATTTATCCCGAGGAGGTGGAATCTCACTATCAGCGATCGCCCTACATCCGGGAAATCTGCGTGATGGGAATTGAAGGACGGCCGGGCGAAGCCGGATCGGACCGCTTGCATGCCGTCGTGGTTCCCGACTTCGAGATTTTGAAGCAGCGAAAGATCGTGAACGCGAAAGAGGTTCTCCGCTTCGATATTGAAGGCCTCTCGGCACAGTTGCCCTCGACCAAGCGAATCGGAAGCTACGAAATCTGGCAGGAGGATTTGCCGCGCACGACAACGCGTAAGCTGAAACGCTTTGTGATCGAGGAAAGAGTGCGAAGTCAGGGAATGAGTAGGCGGACCATGGACGCGGATGTCACAAGCGAAAAACCTTTAAGCGCCGAGGATGAAGAGTGGCTTCAACCTGCTGAAGTGCAGCACGCGCTGGCGTTGATCGCGGAATCGACGTCGAAAGCACTTGATGCGATCCGGTCGGGAGACAACCTGGAGCTCGATCTGGGACTGGACTCGATGCAGCGGGTGGAACTGCTGGTGGGACTGGAACAGGTGCTGGGGGGAGACCTCGAGGAATCGCGTTTGGCGGAAATCTACACCGTACGGGAACTGGTGGACGCGGTGCGGCAGAGTGCGGCGGGCGGAAAGACGGCTGCACGTCCGCAAGTCCTCGGATGGAAAGCGGTACTGGAAGAAGACTCCAACGACCCGGAACTCAGGGACCTCGTGCGGCCCCGGCCCTTGGCGGAAGCATTCTGGTTCGCTGTGAGCAGGCTGGTTCGGCTGATCTCTGATGATGTTTTTCATCTGCGCGTGGAAGGACTGGACAAACTGCCAGAAGCGCCGTGCATCATTTGTTCCAATCATCAGAGCTACATTGATCCCATAGTGATGGGCAGCGTTTTCCCGTGGCTGATGTTTCGACAATTGTTCTCGGTCGGCACCAGCGATATTTTTGGCTCGGGCTTCATGCGACGGCTGGCACGATGGCTGCGGGTGGTCGTGGTGGATCCAGATCGCAACCTGATTCCGGCTATGCGGGCCGGGGCTTTCGGACTGCGCCATGGCCGCAGTCTCATTCTCTATCCCGAAGGCGAGCGTTCGATTGATGGCACGCCGAAGACCTTCAAAAAAGGTGCTGCCATTCTCTCTGTTCATTTGCAAGTGCCGATCGTGCCGGTCGCAATAGACGGCTTTGAGAAGGCCTGGCCGCGAGGCAAGAGGATGCTGCAGAAGTTCTATCCGCTGAGAATCCGCTTTGGTGATCCCATCCCGCCGCCGGAAATGGGAGCCGGAGAAGCAGCCTACGACAAGCTCACCAAAGAACTAAAGTCGCGCGTGGTAAGCATGTGGGAAGATCTGCGTCGGGATAGCAGAAACGTGTAGGTGTGTTGGCTGAAGCTCGCTATTTCGCGCGGGGATGGGTGCGGTCATACACGTCCAGCACATGTTTCATGGAGAGCTGGGTATAGCGCTGGGTGGTGGAGAGCCGCTCGTGCCCGAGCATTTCCTGAATAGCGCGCAGATCGGCTCCTTCTTCCAGCATGTGGGTACCGAAAGCGTGCCGAAGCGTGTGGGGATGCACATCAGGAGAAAGTCCCTTGGCCACGGCGATCCGCTTGACGATCCTTCCCACGCTACGCGTTGTGAGACGTCCTCCGCGGCGGTTGATAAGCAGGGCTGGAGTGTTCTTTCGGAGCTCGCTCAGGAACTGCTGACGGACCGGTAAATAAATGGAGAGAGCGTCCTTCACCGAATCGCCAAACGGCACATAGCGTTCCTTCTTCCCTTTGCCGCGAATCAGGATTGCCTCGGCGCTTAAGCGAATGTCATCGAGATCAATGCCGGTAAGCTCTGAGTTGCGGATTCCGCAACCATAGAGCAGTTCGAACATCAAGCGATCACGCTCGGGAAAGGCAGCGACCTCCGGCATTTTGCCGTCGAGAACTGTATTCATCTCTTCGATGGTCGGAACGCGGGGCAGTTTTTTCGGCAGACGCGGGGTGGAGACAAGGATAGCCGGATTTTGTCCGACCACGCCCTCCTGTCCCAGCCAGCGATAGAGCGAACGCACGGCCGCCAGACTACGGGCTACGGACGTCTTGCCAAGGCCCTTCTCGTAGAGGTGCGAGAGGAAGCTGCGGATGGTGACGTGGTCAATACCCGTCCAGTCACGCGATCCGACGTAGGCCGAGAAATTCGCGAGATCGCCACTATAGGCCTTGATGGTGTGTGCCGAGGCGTTGCGTTCGCGCAATGCGCGTAGAAAGTGATCCACGGCCTTTTCGACGGGAGTGCGGGCTGGTTTGGGAACCGCAGTCATCGTGCCCTCGCCCGCGGGTGGTGCTTCTGGTAAACGCTCTTCAGACGATCCAATGCCAGGTGGGTGTAGACCTGGGTCGTTGAAATATCGCTGTGGCCAAGGATGGTCTGCACGGTGCGCAGGTCAGCGCCGTTTTCGACCATGTGGGTGGCGCAAGTATGCCGCAGCATGTGGGGACTGGCGGTTCGTCCCGCGGTCGATGATGCGGCACGAACCATTTGCCAAACCCGCTGTCGGGTAAGCTGACGCGCCCCTCGTCCTGGAAAGAGCAGTGGGGAGTTTCTGCCGCGCAACAGAACGGACCGGGAGGCTTTCATGTATTGGGCCAGTTCATCCTGCGCCGACTTCCCCAGCGGCACGATGCGCTCCTTGTCTCCCTTGCCCCGCACGAGGAGATAGCCGAGATCGAGCTTCAGGTCCTCGAGCTTGACCGACGTCATTTCGGAAACTCGTAACGCCCCGGCGTAGAAAACTTCCAGCATGGCACGGTTGCGCGCGGCGATTGCCTGCGCCTGTTCATGATGCGAGCTCGCAGCAGGACCGCGCAGCATGGCAAGCATTTCATCGCGGGCCAGCGACTTGGGCAGCACCTTCCACTGTCGCGGCGAGTCAATGTTGAGCGTTGGATCGTGGTCGATCAACCTATCAAGCAATAAGTAACGGTAGAGATGGCGCAGAGCGGAGAGCTTGCGGCCCACCGAGCGACCGTCCACGGAGTGGGCAAACAACTGCTGGATGAAGTCGCGCACATCGATCCGGCGCGCGTCAAGCAAGGACCGGCGGCGCTTTACCAGGAAGCCGACAAACTGGCCGATATCGGTGGAATAGGCGGCAATCGTCAGAGCTGCCAACCCTTTCTCGACCCTCAAATAGTCGAGGAAGGCGGTGAGCACACGAGTGTTGGCTTCCCTTTCCACCTGAAAAGTATGAGCGTTATCGGACGCCCATAGGAGTAACCAGCCGGGTGCGCGAGACTCTCCGCGGAAAAGCAGAAAAGGCCGTCGCTCTCCTATTGACATTTCACCGCAGTACCCCCATAGTGGACGAGGTTCTGGGGTTGCCTTCCCGACTTACAACCTCCTCTCTGGTTCAAGATGCAAAGTTTTGCAGTCACCTTCCTGGTAAGAAACCGCTGTGCCCTCGTCTGCAGAAAGGGCTTTGCGTTTAGTCCGATTGCCTTGGCATTGTCAGCATTGTGTTTCTTCGCGATGACGGGCTGCGGCGGCGCGGGTCCGTCCGTGGCCAATTCTTCGTCTTCCCCGCCGCCCGCAGCTTTGCTGACGGTGAATCCAAGCACCATTCAGCAGTCGCAATCCACGACTTTGAGCTGGCAAACGAGCAATGCCACATCGGTCACGATTGAGGGTGTCGGAACGGTGGCCGCGAACGGATCGATGCTAGTCACACCAACCGCGACGACGACCTACCAACTCACGGCGACGGGCGCGGGTGGAAAGACAACCACGACCGCCATGGTGACCGTGAACATACCGGCACCGCCACCGCCGGCGCCAACGGCTTCCTTGAGTGCCAAGCCAAACGCGATTCAAGGCGGGCAGTCGAGCACCTTGACCTGGCAGACGACTAATGCCAGCTCGGTGACCATTGACGGACTTGGCGCGGTGGGAACGAGCGGCTCCCAGTCAGTCACGCCGACCGAGACCACGATCTACAAGCTGACGGCCACAGGCGATGGAGGAAGCACGACGGCAAGCACACAAGTGACGGTGGAAACGCCACCGCCGCCACCGCCTCCCTCGGTGCTGATTCCGGCGAGTTTCTTTGGCATGACTATCGGCGACCAGGCGGCATACCCGCCGGCGACAGTGCCGATCGGTGCCCTCGGCCATCCCACGCTTCTGGCCTGGGCCGAAATCGAACCGCAGCGCGGATCTTACGACTTCAGCTTCTACGACAAGTTTGCCAACTGGGCGAGCGGCAACGGGATTCCGTTCATGATCACGTTTGCATGGACGCCTAGCTGGGCCGTGGCCGATCAGTCCAGTTGCATTGGCGTGATCTGCACAGCGCCCCCCGACCACGTTCAGGACTGGACGGATTTTCTGACCACAGTGATCAATCACTACAACGGAGTGACTGCTCCACATGTGAAGTACTACGAAGTGTGGAATGAAGCGAACTCCGCCATTTTCTGGACCGGAACGCATCCGCAACTGGTGGGCCTCGCGGCAGCCGCGTACCCGGTGATTCATCAAGATCCGGGTGCCATGTTGCTGGCACCATCGGTGACAGGTCCGCTGGCAAGTGCACAATCCTGGCTGGACGCTTACTTCGGCGCGGGAGGAAATCAGTACGCCGACGGGGCGTCGTTCCACGGATATATCGGGCCCGCTGGCGAGAGTCCGTACCCATTCCCGGAAGACAATGACAGCTTTGGGTACACCGACATTGTGACGCGGGCGACTTCGTTCCGGGCAACTTTCGACAATGATGGCCTGGCTGGCAAACCCATGTTTGACAGCGAAGGAAGCTGGGGCAAGGACAACGTTACCGATCCCGATCAACAAGTGGCCTGGTTATCTCGATGGTTTTTGTTGCAGGCTGGGCTGCTGCAGAACGGAGCGGGCCTGGTGTCTTCGGCTTACTGGTTTTCGTGGGGAGACAGCACGCCCGGTGCCGGATCGGACCAGCAATGGGGACTGATCAGCGACGATGGCGGGCTCACGCCCACAGCTGCCGGTATCGCTTACGGCCAGTTGTTCAACTGGCTGGCAGGCGCGAGTGTCTCGAAGTGCCAGAGTTCAGCGGCTCCGCCGGCCTCTTCGTTATGGACTTGCATGATGAGCCGCAGTGGCGGTTATCACGCGATGGCCGCATGGTATTACTCGGCCTCGGAGTCGGAAACCACGTTGTACACTCCGCCCGCACAGTTTCTGCAATATCGTGACCTGGCGGGTAACACCCACACCATGAACGGAGCGGTGACCGTCGGTCCACAGCCGATTCTGCTCGAGACCGGAACGCCGTAGCAGCGGCGGATCAACCTCCGCAAACTGTTTTCAAGATTTCCACGGCGTAGAGTGCGCCGTCGGGCGTTTCCTCGTGCTTGAAATACGCGAAGACATCTCTTCCCGCACTCAGATGTTCCTGCAAGCGCGTCACCATGACGCTGCGCTCATCCGGAGTGTAGGAGGGCTTGCGATAACGGTAGTAGCAGAAACCAGCGGTCACCACATCGGGCGTTGTGCGCTCCTCAGTTTCCGCAATACAGAGAGCGCGGCCCTGCTGCTGGAGCAGATCGAAGATGGCATCGGTCAGCCAGGTTTCGTGACGAAATTCAAAGGCCGCCGGAACGGCGCGGGGCAACGATGCGAGAAAATCGCCGAGCAATCCGGCGTCAGCTTTCAGGTTGGGCGGCAACTGAAACAACACGGGTCCGAGTTTGCCGGCCTGGGCCAAAGGCTCGATGGTCGCCAGAAATCGCGGAATGAAATCCTGCGTGTTCTTCAACCGCTTGATATGGGTGATGACCTGGTGGGCCTTGACGCTCAAGCGAAACGCCGCGGGAGTTTCCGCAATCCACTTCTGAGCTGTGCTGTCCTTTAGCAACTGCCGGAAGGTGAAGTTCACCTCGACAGCGTTGAGTTGGGTAGCGTAATAGGGCAGGAATTTCGCCTGCGCGAGCTTGGCGGGATAGAAGGCTGGCTTCCAGCTTGGGTATGCCCATCCGGACGTGCCCGCGTAGAGTTGAGGCATAGGCGGCATCATACCTTCCTGCGCCTGCTTTTCGCCGCTCGGACTGGCGTAGGCTTCCTGGGCTGCTTGCGTGTCGCGCCTCGCGCCGGTGTTTCTGCCTGCGCGGCAAGATCCAAGCCACTGCCCACCGCGGATGCAGCCGCTTCCAGGCCCGCTAATTTGGGTAGCTTCTGTTTCAGCGCGAGCAACGGCGCAAAGAGATCGCCTTCTTTGGCGACGCGTTTCAAAACTTCCGCAGCCTGGAATACGAGATGCTCCGGATCTTTTTTCACCCAGGCCTGCTTCACTTCTTCCCAGGTCACCGGAGTGGAAACAGTAGGGCGTTCACGCGCCCGCAGCGAGTATACGGCGATCGTCGTTTTGTGCTCATCATTCTGACTCCAATCCACCAGCACCTTGCCTTTGCGCAACTCTTTTTTCATGTCGGAGACCACGAGCTGCGGATGTTCCTGCTCAAGCCAGCGGGCCAGCGCATGGGCAAAGGGTTTCGTGATGTCGTAGGTTACCGGCGTGTTCAGGGGAACGTAAAGCTGCAATCCCTTGGAGCCGGAAGTCTTAGGAAAGCTCTGCAGGGAAAAATGTTCGAAGATCTCACGCAGCCACAGACCCACCTGACAACACTGCACTATGGTGGCGGGCGGACCGGGATCAAGATCGAACACCATCATGGTTGGACTGGAAACATCTTTCGCCATCGAAAGCGATGGGTGCAGTTCGAGCGAGGCCAGATTGGCCAGCCAAATCAGCGTGGGCAAATCCCCAGCGAGAATGAAATTAATATTGCGGCGATTGTGGCGGCTCCAGACGGGCGCGGTCTGCACCCAGTCCGGGCGATACTTATTGGCGTTTTTCTCGAAGAAATACTCGTGGTCCACGCCCTCGGGATAGCGCTTGAGAGTAAGCGGCCGGCCAGTGAGATGCGGGATCAAGACCGGCGCAATGCGGGCGTAGTAGTCGATGACCTGGCCCTTGGTGAAGCCGGCAGCCGGGTAGAGGATCTTGTCCAGGTTGGTCAGGCTCAGGCGCTTGCCTTCAATCTCTACGATCTGCGATTTTGCCACGCTTCCCTCTTTGACCACACTTGGCGCAGTTTATCGCGTCGTCGCACTCGATGACAGGCAGGAGTTTGACAATTCCCCTTCACCCCACGTAATTTCAAACTTCTGCCCATCACGTCCGTCCAACCCCTGGAGGTTCGATGCTATCCCGCAATTTTCGACTACTCGCACTCTTTCTTGCGCTGGCTACCCTGGCCGCCGCGCAGGATATCGCCTCTTTTGAGAAAAAGATTGCAGTTAAGACACTGGACAACGGACTGACGGTGGTGATTTGCGAGCGCCCGGAAGCACCGGTCTTCGCTTTCTTTACCCACGTAGATGCCGGCTCGGCGCAGGATCCCATGGGCAAAACGGGCCTGGCCCACATGTTCGAGCACATGGCCTTTAAGGGAACGGACAAGATCGGGACGACAGATTACGCTTCGGAAAAGGTCGCGTTACAAAAAGTGGAGCAGACCTACGCGGCGTATATCGCGGAACGCGACAAGAGCGTGGGGCGCGACCAGACCAAACTCAGTCAACTCGAAAAGGCATGGAAGGACGCCATGGCTGACGCCCAGAAGTATGTCAAGCCCAACGAATTTCCCCAGATCCTGGAGAGCAACGGCGCAGAAGGATTGAACGCGTTCACCAATGAAGATGAGACCGGTTATCACTATTCGCTGACGGAAAATCGCCTTGAACTCTGGGCTTATCTCGAATCGGAGCGGTTTCTCCACCCCGTGATGCGCGAGTTCTACAAGGAGCGAAACGTGGTGATTGAGGAACGGCGCATGCGCACGGACAGCAGCCCAATTGGCAGATTGCTGGAGCAGTTCACGACGGCGGCGTTTCAGGCCCATCCGTATCACCGCCCGACTATCGGGTGGATGTCAGACCTGAATTCGTTCTCTGCCACCGATGCGCAGAAGTTCTTCGATGAGTATTACATCCCTTCCAACATGGTGGTAACGCTGGTGGGCGATGTGAAGGCCTCCGAGGCGATGCCTGTCATTGAGAAGTACTTTGGGCGTATCCCTTCGCGAGCTAAACCGGACGAGCGCACCACTACGGAGCCGCCGCAGAATGCAGAACGCCGGGTGGTCCTGCACGAGACATCCCAGCCGTTCTATCTGGAGGGCTATCACCGCCCGGACTATCGCAGCCCGGATGACGCGGTGTACGACGCGATCACGGATCTGATGTCAGAGGGACGCACTTCGCGGCTCTACCGTGCGCTGGTGCGAGACAAGAAGATCGCTTCTTACTCCGCGGGATTCAGCGGACTGCCTGGCAACAAGTACCCTCACCTGTTCGCCTTTTACGCATTTCTGATGCCGGGGCATAAACCGGAGGAAGCCGAAGCGGCGATTCATGCCGAAATCGAGCGGCTGAAAAAAGAAGATATCAGCGACGAGGAACTGAAGATGATCAAGACCCGCGCCAAGGCCAATCTGATCCGCGGCCTGGCGGACAACGAAGGACTCGCGTTCCAGCTTGGCCTCTACCAGGCACGCTATGGGGACTGGCAGGAACTGTTCCACTCGGTAGAGCGAATCGAGAACGTCAGCAAAGCGGACATCCGGCGAGTTGCCAACCAGACTTTTGTGGAGACCAATCGCACCGTGGGAATCATCGAAAGCAGCGATACAGGATCCTCCTCAGGCGAGCAGGGAGGCCAGCAATGAGACCCTGCTCCAGAATTGCAGTTATGCTGGCAGTTAGCCTTCTGACAGTACTGAGTGCACCACGCCTGCAGGCACAGGCCACCGACTGGCAGCAGATCAAGATTCCCCAGCTGCCTGCGTTTCATCCCGCACAGCCCAAGCGTGTGGAACTACCGAATGGGATGGTCGTCTTTCTGCAGGAGGACCACGAACTCCCGTTGATCGACGGAGTGGCGAGAATTCGCGGTGGCGCACGTTCGGAACCGGCCAACAAGATCGGGATGCTCGACCTCTACGGCGAAGTCTGGCGCACAGGCGGCACCAAGGACCAGACCGGAGACCAACTGGATGACTTTCTCGAGATTCGCGCCGCCAAGGTGGAGACCGGGGACGAAGCGGATTCAACCGAAATCTCGTGGTCGTGCCTGAAGGGCGATTTCGATGATGTGTTCAAGGTGTTCGCGGAATTGCTGCGCGAGCCCGAATTTCGCGCTGACAAGCTCGACCTGGCAAAGAAGGAGATGTTCGATTCGATTTCCCGGCGCAATGATGAAGTGAGCGACATCGCCGCGCGAGAATCACTGAAACTGGCGTACGGCGCCACGAATCCCTACGCCCGCCAGGCAGAGTACGCGACGGTGGCGGCGGTCACCCGCCAAGAATTGCTCGACTGGCACCGTGCGCATGTCGCGCCCAACAACATCATTCTGGGCGTAGTTGGCGATTTCGATGCCGCGGCGATGGAGGCCAAACTGCGTCAGGCTTTTGGAGCATGGCCCAAGGGAACAGCCTCGGCAAAAACTGACATCGCCTTCGAACCAGCCAAACCGGGCTACTATCTGATCCCAAAACCGGATGTGAATCAGAGTTCAATCCGGCTGGTGGAGATGGGCATTCGCCGTGACAACCCGGATTACTATGCAACGCAGGTGTTCAATGAGGCGTTCGGCGGCGGCTTCTCCTCGCGGCTGGTCCGCAGCATCCGCACCGAAAAAGGTCTGGCCTACCAGGTGGGCGGCGGCATCGGCTCGGCCTTTGACCATCCTGGGGTGCTGCGGCTTTCGATGGGAACGAAGAGCGAGACAACGGTCGAGGCGATTCAGGCCCTGTACGAGCAGATCGACAACCTGGCCGCGCATCCCATCTCGGACGAGGAGATTCAACGGGCCAAGGACGCGATTTTGAATTCGTTTGTCTTCAACTTCGATTCGCCAGAAAAAGTGCTGCGCGAGCGCATGGCCTATGAGTTCTACGGGTATCCTGCGGATTATCTGGAACGATACCGCGCCGGAATTGAGAAGGTGAGCCGAGACGATGTGGCCAGGGTGATTCCGAAGTATGTGCACAAGGACAAGCTGGCGGTGCTCGTAGTAGGCAACACTTCGCAGTTTGATAAGCCGCTTTCCTCGCTCGGGCCGGTCACGAATGTGGACATCACGATTCCGCCTCCGTCCGGAGGAATGGCAGAAGAACCCGCTGCGCCAGCCGCATCGAACCCGGAAGGCAAGACGCTGGCAGCCAAAGTCGCCGAGGCCATGGGCGGACTGGCGCGCCTGAAGGCCGTTAAGTCACTACGCACCAGCCTCACCGAAGGCGAGCCCGGAGGTCCCTCGATACACCTTGAGGTAACGATTGTGTTTCCCGACCGGATGCGTGTGGACATTCAGAGGCCCAATGGAACGATGACCGTGGTTGTGTCCCCTGAGGTGGCCTTCATGGTGCTGCCGGGCGTTGGCGCCGGAGACTTGCAGGCCTC
>Ga0335077_10004494_pt1 | contig 17023 bp, 12 predicted proteins | sample Lox_Sample_31_FD_207151 | JGI IMG/M metagenome (GOLD analysis project Ga0335077, IMG submission 207151) | Soil microbial communities from Loxahatchee National Wildlife Refuge, Florida, United States - Lox_Sample_3.1 | ecosystem: Environmental > Terrestrial > Soil > Wetlands | place: USA...
CTGGCGACATATTTACGGATGGCTTGCTTTCCGACGATCGGGGAATCGCCGGGAGGATAGATGGTGGCGTCGTCGGACCAGAAGGGCAGGATGCGCTCCAAGTCATGAGCGCCGGCTGCGGCAAGCCAGTTGGCGTCGGTCGAACGAATGGCTGCTTCTTCCGCAGCAAGGTTCACCTTCCTCTGCGCGCTGCATCCGGCAGCGGCGAGGATTGCAAACGCTACCGCGGTGACGAGTCGGAATCGAGTCATGGCCAGGCTCCTTGGAAGCGGTGCATCTTCGCCCGGACCTCAGGGGCGATCCGCACGGGATGCAAAGTACTCGCTTTTCGGCGCGGTTTCCAGAGGGTTTGCCGGAGATGCCCGGAGCGTCCTCCTAATTGGCCGGGCAGCGGGGACCCCGCGGCCAGCTGTACGGCTATTGCACTCCTGGACAGGGGGTTGGCAGGCGAACGCCGCGATATGCTGGCAGGGAGTAGACTGCAATTAATAGAGGAAGTTCGGCAGCACCTCCGATCGAGCAATTGGTTGAACGGGCAGGGGATTTCTTCAGGTATTTCGGGGGAAAAGGGATCCAACAGTGGCGTCTCTGTTCCATCGTCTGTTCACGGGCGAGGAAGCCGAGGAGCGCTCCGCGCCCGCCAAAAGCGAGGGCGCGGAAACTCCGCGGGCTGAATCGCCGGAGGGCTTGATTCCCGCGGGAGAGCTGCCTCCGGCGGCGGACACGCTGGCCGAACTTTTCGGCGAGGAATCGCCTTCCCAAGAGGCTCAAGCCGAGCCAATCGCGCAGCCCGAGACAGTCGCGAAGCCTGAAGCCGCGGAATCCAAACCCAGGAAACGAAGCATATTTCTGCGGCTTTTCGCCCCGAAGGAAGAGCCGGCGATAGAGGATGCAGCGCCCGAGGCGCCGAGCGAACTTGCGGCTGCCGCGGATTCTCCCGAAGCCGAGGAATCTGAGGCGGGGAGCGTCATACCTGCATTGGGCATGAACGATGCTCCGATTTCGGCTGAGGAACTGCCGTCCGCCGCGCAGGCTCTCGAGGAGCTTTTCCCACCGGACCAAATCGCCTCCGAACAGCCTTCAGAAAGTGCAGCGGATGCCGATTCGAATGCCGGGGACGAAGTGGCCGCCGAGGCTGCCGAGGAAGAGCAAGCCAGCGCGCCCTCGGAAACCGCATCGACGGAAGACGAAATCGAGACGCCGCAATTGCAGGAACCGGAGGAGGCAGAATCTCAAACACCTACGACGACCGCCCCCGAAGAGAGTGCGGCTGGAGAAGAAGAGCAAAAGTCTTCATCGGGCGCCAACGACGAAAACGAGGCTTCGCCGATCAGCGACGCTGCGCCCGCTGAACACGATGACTCCGGGACTGAAGATGAGCTGCATCGAGCGCTTGCGGAAACGTCCGGAGAGAATCCCGGCGGTGGCGAGCGCGCCACGGCTCCGGCAGCGGCAGCCGAGCCGCCGCGCAGGCTCTATCGCGATTGGGCGTTCGACGAGAAGCTGGCGAGCCATCGCGAATGGGTCGAATCGCACGGCGTGACGGGCCAGAGGGCGGACCTATCCTGCGCCAAGCTCGAAGGCGTGGACCTGATCAGCGTAAGTCTGAGGCTCGCCGATCTGCACGACGCGAATCTGCGGGCCGCCGATTTGCTGCTCGCGGACCTGCGGGACGCGTGCCTGGTGCGCGCGGACCTCGAGGACGCGTGCCTGGTCGGCGCGAATCTCGAAGGCGCGAATCTGGAAGGCGCGTCGCTCGAGACCGCGATGGGACTGGTGCCGCGGCAAGTGGCCGGCGCGAACTTGCGCGACGCCGTGCTCGCGCCGCAGCTGATGGAGTTCGAGGCGTTTTCGGCCTTCGAGCGCGCGTCGCGAAATGCGTTCCGGTATTTCACGGCGATGACGTCGGTGAGCGCGCTTTCGTGGCTGCTCATCTGGAAGACGAAGGACGTGCAGCTGGTGACCGATTCGGCCGTGATTCCCTTCCTGCATTCGCGCACCGCTGCGACGGCGCTGCCGACAGCGGAGTCGTATCTGGCCGTGCCCTCGGTGCTGTTCATTCTGTATCTGGTGTTTCAGTTCCACCTGCAACGCATGTGGGACGCCGTGCTGGAGCTGCCGGCGATTTTCCCGGACGGGCACACGCTGGGAGACCGGTCACCCGCGATCATTCAGGGCCTGCTGCGAACGCATTTCCGGTGGATGAATCCCGACCCGTCGTCGACGCGGCTGGTGGAGAAGTGGGGCTCGATCCTGCTGGCGTACTGGCTCGTGCCGGCCACGCTGCTCGGTATTTGGGCGCGGTACCTGACCCGGCAAGAAGTGCACGGCACGATCCTGCACATGCTGCTCGTGGTGGTCGCCGCCGGGATAGCGCTCTATGCGACAACGAGGGTCGGGCGGCCGCAGGAGCGGTGGGCGTTCGAACGGAACTGGACGCAGCGGCTCTCCGGAAAACTGAAGGCGATCAGCCCGGCGGCTGTGGCCGGAGCGCTCGGCGTCGTACTGATTCTGCTTTCCATCGGGACGATCGCGGGCGTTCCGCACGACCGAAGCCGCGCGCCGCAATACGGCGTCACGAACGTGCGGAGGTGGGCGTCGAATGCCTTCTGGTGGATCGGATTCGATCCGTATCCCGATTTGACCGAGGCCTCGATTTCACGGAGGCCGGCGGACTGGGGCGGAGCAGACGATCAGGTCGCGTCCGTGGACGGGCCGCGGCTCAACAATTTGAGATCGCGATACGCGCAGGCGTATCAAGCGTTCCTTCCGAACGCGCATCTGTGGCGCGCGAACCTGGAGGGCGCGTTTTTGTCCGGAGCGGACTTGCGCTCGGCGGATCTGGGACAGAGCAATTTGCGGTTCGTCGTGATGGATCACGCGCAGATGAATCACGCGAATCTCGACCGATCGGTTCTCGACGGGGCCGATCTGCGGCGCACGGACTTGCACGAAGCGAATCTTTCCTACGCCTCGCTCACCGAGGCGACGCTCGTGGACGCGCGGCTCGACGGAGCGAGCTTCTACATGGCGTGGCTTGCTTCCGCCACCATGACGCGCGCGAATTTGCAGAAGGCGGACCTGCGGGATGCGTTCCTCGGAGGAGCGCACATGGATCACGCGGATCTCCGGGGAGCGTATCTGTGGTCCGCGAAGCTGGCGGGAGCGGACCTGGGAGGCGCGCAGCTGGGGAGCGCGATCCTGATCGACGCGGACCTGCACGGCGCGAATCTGGGCGGAGCGCAGCTTGCGGGCACGGTGCTGAACGGAGCGAACCTCAGCGGCACGAGCCTGGAGGGCGCGGACCTGCGAGGGGCGCTAGGATTGACCGTGAGTCAAGTGTGCTCGGCCAGGTCGCGGCGCGGCGCGATGGTCGACGGCGACATGGAGACGCAGGTCGAAGCAACTTGCGGGAAATGATCGGGAAGCGCTGATCGAAAAGAGCGGCTTCAGGGGCTAAAGCCCACTTCTCGCGGCCTTCAACGGCGGGGCTGAAGCCCCGCCCTTCCAGATCAGCCGTTGACGAGGCGGCTACTAAACGCTGGCCCAGGGAGTGGCGGCCTTGAGGCGGTCGTTTACGTTTTTGATGTTCCTCACGCCTTCATCGGCGAGCCAGTCTTCGAGAGCCTTGGCGCCCTTCTTCGCGTAAACCGGGATTCCTTCCTTCCAGGTAGCCCGGCCGCAGAGAACTCCTGAGAATTTCACGCCGGATTCGGCGGCAAGCTCGAGCGTTTCGCTGAAGACGTCGTTGCTCACGCCCGCCGACAGGTAGATGAAGGGCTTCTTCGTGGCGGTGGCGGCGCGGAGGAAATGCTCCTTGGCCTGCTCGCGCGTGTAGGCGGCGTCGCCCTTGCAGGCCTTTGCGCCGGCGACGTAGGCCATGTTGATCGGGACTTCCACTTTCAGGACATCCACCGCGTACTGAGGCTTCGAGAATTCCGCCATGCTGCGAGCGACGATATCGGGCTTTTTGCGCGCGTAGCCGATGCCCTTTTCGTCGGCGCCCTCCTCGTAGCCGACCAGCTCCAGGAAGAACGGAACATCCGAGGCGGTGCATTCGGAACCGATCCGCTCGACCCATGCGTGCTTGATCTCGTTGACGTCGGTCGGATCGAAGGGAGTGTAGTAGAGAAGAATCTTGATGCAATCGGCGCCCGCGGCGACCAAGCGGCGGACGGACCAGATGTCGAGGAGATCGGGGAGGCGGCCGGGGCGCGTGTTGTCGTAGCCGCTATTTTCGTAGGCGAGCAGCAGGCCGGCATTTTTCGAGCGGACGAGGGCGGCGGGGAGTCCATATTCGGGATCGAGCAGAATGGCGCTGGCGTAAGGAGTGAGGACGCGAACGACGGTGGTCTTGAACTCCTCGAGCATCTGCGCGGTGACGGCGGATTTGTCCACGCCCTTCTCTTTGGCGATCGCGCTCTTGAGCGAGCCGCGCTGGTCCATGGCCGCGGCGGCGATGACGCCGCGCGCGTCGGATACGGCCTTCAGGCCCTTCTGCTTTCCCGGCGTAAAGTTCATCGTGCTCCCTCCATGAGATCGAAGAATGAAGAAGCCGCATTTTATCATGCGGAGTGGAGCAAGTTGAGAGTTAAGAGTCAGAAAGGCAAAAACGAAAAGCGGAAACACAGAGGGCACAGAGCGGGCGCGGAGAACACGGAGAAGACCTAGAGGAAGAGGACGTGGTGCTGATGGGCGCAGGAGGAACCGTCAGCCGAGCCGGCGATGGAGGCGAGGCGGGTGAGGTCGTCGAGCAGGGCCGTGCCGTTCGCGGCGAGCAGCGGCAGAAGACAGAGCGCGCGCTCCTGCAATCCGCCGTGCGGATAGAGCGCATCGAGCAGGATGCGTTCGTGGCGGTCGAGCACGCCGGAACGGAAGTTTTCAGCGCGGGCGACTTTCGCTTTCAGTTGCGCGATCTGGTGGAGGATTTTGCCCTCGGACGCGCGAAGCGCTTCGACGAGCGTCGCGTCGAGGCGCGCGAGCGGCTCTTCGTAACTTTTCAAGATGTCGCGGAGCGCCTTCTCGCTTTCGTCGAAGCGGGCGGAGAGAGCGCTGGGGAGCGATTTCTGCTCCATTTTGGCGCGAAGATGCTGCGGGCCGGCGAGAACATCGCGGAAGTCGAGGTCGTACTGCTTGAGAAAGCGGGAGATGGGCGCCTCGACAATCGTGAAGCTCGCGCGCGGAAGGATTGCGGGCATGCGCGCACCTAGCGCCTTATAGACGACCTGCACCTGCGCCATGTAGGCGACTTCAGCGGGACCGCCGATGTAGGCGGCGGTGGGCAGAAGCGTGTCCTGGACCACCGGGCGAAGCAGAGCGCTGGGCGTGAAACCTTCGGGCGCCGACTTGACCGCAGCGACGAGCTTTTCTCGCGAGAATTCCGCATCGCCGGCGAGGAACTTTCCGTCGCTTTGGCGCAAGGGCTCGCGGCGGCCGGCGACATCGTAAAAGAGCAGCATCGTTTCGTGCGTGACTTTCACTTGCGCGTGAAGCCCCGCACTCTCGAGTTCCTTCGAGCGCGAGAGAAGCGCGTCGCGAAGCGGGCCGGCTTCTTCGAGCGCGCGAAGATAGACCGGCGCGGCCAGGCGATCGAGACGAGCGTCGAGCTGGTCGATGAAGATGAGGCCCCGCCCGGCAAGCAGGCGCGCCAGGAGCTTTCCGAAGGCGGAGCCGTACGTTTCGCCGGACGTGTACGATTCGCGGAGCGCGCGGGCAACTTCTTCCGCGGAGGAACCTTCGAGCGTTTGCGCCGCTGTGGACACGGCCGATTCGATGGCGTCGCCGAGACGAATTTTGCCGACGCTGTGGCCGGCGTCTTTTTCGTTCGTCGGGAGCTCATAGCGCGCGAGGCCGTTGCGCGTGTTCCAATCAGCGTGATTGACCTCGGCGAAATCGTGGTCGCCGGTCGCGAGCCAGAAAATCGGGACGGCATCGATGCCGCGATTGGTGGTTTCTTCGGCGCAGCGGACGGCGGAAAGCGCCTTGTAGAAAGTGTACGCGGGGCCGGAGAAGAGTCCGACCTGCTGTCCGGTGACGATGGCGACGGCGCCCGCTGCAAGACGGTCGAGACTTTTGGCGGTCGATGGATCGATCTCGCCGCCGGGGCCGAAGACCCGATTCTGGTCGCGCAAGATCTCGACGACGCTTCGACGGATGCCCGGATCGAGCTTCCCTTCGCGCGCGGCGGCGTCGATTCCGGCAGCTGAGGGAGGATGCGCGTAGTAGGAGGAAACGCGGGCGAAATCTTCGAGAAAAGAGGAAAAGAGTTTCGTTGTGTGAGGGATTTCGCGGAATGAAATACAGTGAGACTCCATGGGCCGAGTCATGATACACGGCGCTCCAAACAGCGGCAACAGAGCTGGCAGGGCAGTCTCGAAATTGGAGTGCGCGTCACCACGGATTGGATGAGGCGCAAGGGTGGAGGATGCAGGTGGGAGCATCAGAGAGCCGACTTCTCACCGCACCCTTCGGCCGCGCCGCTGGCGCGCCCTCAGGGCAAGGAGACGCAGAGAAAACGGGAGGACACCCGAAAGACTTAACACGGAGGACACAGAGAGGCACAGAGCGCACGGAGACGCGCTGGGGCGAAAAACGGAGTGGGCTGCCAACGAGACAGATAGGCGGCGCGTTGCCAAGCAAGTTTGCCGGGCACAGCATGCCGTGCCCCTACGACACTTTCGCGTGTTTCGCAGCGCTACGAGCGGTCGGCGGGGGCGGCCGAGGCGGCGGATTTGCGGCGGTGCAAATCCTGGAGGGCGGCTACGTCCGGGGCGTGGCCCGCCATCGCGCGAATGCCGAGGGCGGCGGCGCTGGCGGCGGAGAGCGTGGTGATGCAGGGCACGTTGTAACGCACGGCGGCGCGGCGAATGGATTTCTCGTCGTAGAAGGATTCGCGGCCGAGCGGCGTATTGATGACGAGCTGGACTTTGCCGGTTTTGATCAGGTCCACGATATTGGGACGGCCTTCGTTCACCTTGTAGACCGCTTCGACTTCGATTCCCGCACGCGTGAGGGCCGAAGCCGTGCCGCGCGTGGCGGCTATTTTGAGTCCGGCGGCAGCCAGATCCTTGGCGACGCTCGCGACGGTGCGCTTGTCGTGGTCGTTCACGCTCATGAAGACGACGCCTTCGAGCGGGAGGCGCTGTCCCGCGGCGAGCTGCGCCTTGGCGAAGGCGAGACCGAAGGACGAGGAAACGCCCATCACTTCGCCGGTGGAACGCATTTCCGGGCCGAGGATCGTATCGACGCCGCGGAACTTGTTGAACGGAAACACGGGCGACTTCACGGCGTAGAAATCGCGGACGGCGAGTTCTTTCACTCCGTGCATCTCCACGACCGGGAGGTGCAGATCCTTCAGCTTGCGGCCGGTCATCAGGCGCGCGGCAACCTTGGCGAGCGGCACGCCCGTGGCCTTGCTGACGTAGGGAACGGTGCGGGAGGCGCGCGGATTCACTTCGAGGACGTACACCGTGTCGCGCTGGATGGCGTACTGCACGTTCATCAGGCCGACGACGTGGAGCGCCTTCGCGAGCCGAGCCGTGTAGTCGCGAATGCTTTCGAGCACCGCCGGCTTGAGAGACACGGACGGAAGCACGCACGACGAATCGCCGGAGTGGATGCCAGCTTCCTCGATGTGCTCCATGATCCCGGCGATGACGACATCGTCGCCATCGGCGAGAGCGTCCACGTCCACTTCGGTCGCGTCTTCCAAGAATTGGTCGATCAGAATCGGGCGCTTGGGGTCGGACATGGAGCCGATCTGCACGGCCTGGGTGACATACTCCTCGACTGTTTTGAGATCGTAGGCGATCACCATGGCGCGTCCGCCGAGAACGTAGCTCGGCCGCACGAGAACGGGAAGACCGATTTCGGCGGCGGTTGTGACGGCTTCCTGCGGCGCGAAGGCCGTGCCGCCGCGCGGCTGAGGAATATTCAGCTCCGCGAGCAGCGCGCCGAAGCGGCGGCGGTCCTCGGCGAGGTCGATCGATTCGGGATCGGTGCCGATGATCTTCGCGCGATTGCGTTTCAATTCCAGAGCGAGATTGAGAGGAGTCTGGCCGCCGAATTGGACGATCACGCCCTGCGGCTTTTCGCGGTCGAGCACGGCGAGCACGTCTTCAAGAGTGAGCGGCTCGAAGTAGAGGCGGTCGGAAGTGTCGTAATCGGTCGAGACCGTTTCCGGGTTGCAGTTGACCATCACCGTCTCGTAGCCGTCTTCCTTCAGGGCGAGCGCGGCATGGCAGCAGCAGTAATCGAACTCGATTCCCTGCCCGATGCGGCTCGGTCCGCTGCCGAGGATGACGATCTTCGGACGATCGACCGCGGCGGACTCGTCCTCTTCCTCATACGTCGAGTAGAGGTACGGCGTGAAGGATTCGAATTCGGCCGCGCAGGTGTCCACGCGCTTGAAGACGGGCACGACGCCGAGCTCGTGGCGCCGGGCGCGAACGGAGGCGGACTTGACGTTCCAGAGCTTGGCGAGCTCCTCGTCGCTGGCGCCGGAGCGCTTCGACTCAAGCAGCAGCTCGCGCGAAATGCCGCGCAGCGAGCTTGCGGCGACGCGGCGATCGAGCGCGACCATGTCTTCCATCTGGCGGATGAACCAGGGATCGATTTTCGTAAGCGAGCAGACTTCATCGCGGGTCATGCCGCGCTCGAGGGCCTCGAAGAGCCAGTGGATGCGGTCGGGGCCGGGCACGTGGAGCTTTTCGCGCAGGAGCGCGGTCGAGACGTCCGCCGGGGCGCGCCAGGCGGTGCTCGGCTCGAGCGAGCGGATGCCCTTGCACAGGGCTTCCTGGAAGGTGCGGCCGATGGCCATCACTTCGCCGACGGATTTCATCTGCGTCGTGAGCGTGGTTTCGCTGCCGGGAAACTTTTCGAATTGCCACTTCGGTATTTTCGCGACGACGTAATCGATGCTCGGCTCGAAGCACGAGGGAGTCTTGCGCGTGATGTCGTTCGGAATTTCGTCGAGCGTCATGCCGACGGCGAGTTTGGCGGCGATTTTCGCGATCGGGAAGCCGGTGGCCTTGCTCGCGAGCGCGGAGCTGCGCGAGACGCGCGGATTCATTTCGATCACGGTCATGCGACCGGACTCGGGATCGACGGCGAACTGAATGTTCGAGCCGCCCGTCTCGACGCCGACCTCGCGGATGATCGCCGCGGCGGCATCGCGCATGCGCTGGTATTCCTTGTCGGTAAGCGTCTGCGCGGGAGCGACCGTGATCGAATCGCCCGTGTGAATGCCCATGGGATCGACATTTTCGATCGAGCAGATGACAACGAAGTTGTCGCGGTGATCGCGCATCACCTCGAGCTCGAATTCCTTCCAGCCGATGACGGATTCCTCGATGAGCGCCTGATGGACGGGGCTCGCATCGAGCGCACGGGAGATGAGGTCCGCAAATTCCTCGCGGTTGTAGGCGATCGAGCCGCCCGTGCCGCCGAGAGTGAACGACGGCCGGATGACGACGGGATAGCCGAGCTGGTCGGCGAGCTTGATCGCTTCGGGAATTTCCGTGACGACGGCGGACGCGGGGACTTCGAGGCCGATTCTGCGGCAGGCGTCCTTGAAGAGAAGGCGGTCTTCGGCGATCTTGATCGCGCGGAGCTGCGCGCCGATGAGTTTGACGCCGTATTTTTCGAGGACGCCGCCTTCGGCAAGCTCGACGGCGAGGTTGAGGCCGGTCTGACCGCCGACGGTGGGGAGCAGAGCGTCGGGGCGCTCGGCGGCAATGATGGCTTCGAGATATTCCTTGGCGAGCGGCTCGATGTATGTGCGGTTCGCGGTTTCGGGGTCGGTCATGATCGTCGCGGGATTCGAATTGACGAGGATGACCTCATAGCCCTCCGAGCGCAGGGCTTTGCAGGCTTGCGTGCCGGAATAGTCGAATTCGCACGCCTGGCCGATGATGATCGGGCCGGAGCCGATGATGAGGATCTTCTTGATGTCTGTGCGTTTCGGCATGGGCTATTCGATAATCATCTCTCGATCAAAAGGAACCTTGTCAGCTTCATCGAAATTCAGGTAGAACCAATCGCAATCGGGGTCCGCATGCTTCGCGGGCTGGTACCGGAGGGGATACGAATACCTGCGCCCCTCCATCTGGAACGAAAGCCAAAAATCACCGGGCGCAATCTTCTTGAACCGATATCTGCCGTCTTCGTCAGTCTTTGCCTGTCCTGCGAGAACAAGCTTTTCGCAACACGGCATGCTTCCCTGCTGCGCGTAAAGTTCCAGGCTGAGATAGCGAAAAGGGGCCTTTTTCTCTTCAAGCTGAGCCGAGTGTTTTCGAGGGACGTGCTGAGTGCGCTCAACGACGCCGCACATTCGCTGGACAGTGTGCCACGAATCCAACGGTGGGGACTGCTGGGGGGACTCCTGAGGACATGCTGTCGCTACGGCCGCGAAGAACAAGCCGGCCAGGAGTTTCATCGGGCGCCTTCCTTCATCAGCGCGATGAAATTGTCGAAGAGGTAGCGGGCGTCGTGGGGGCCGGGCGAGGCCTCGGGATGATACTGGACGCTGAAGAGCGGGAGCGAGCGGTGACGCAGACCCTCGTTCGTGTGATCGTTCAGGTTCAGGTGCGTGATCTCGACGTCGCTCGACGGAAGCGAATCCGGGTCGACGCAGAAGCCGTGGTTCTGCGCGGTAATCTCGACTTTGTTCGTCAGCAGATTCATCACCGGATGATTCGAACCGTGGTGGCCGAATTTCAGCTTGAACGTGCGGCCGCCGAGCGCGAGACCGCAGAGCTGATGGCCGAGGCAGATGCCGAAGATCGGAACGCGGCCGAGAAGTTTTCTGAGATTTTCGATCGCGTAGGTGACCGGCTCGGGGTCGCCGGGACCGTTCGAGACGAAGACGCCCTGCGGCTTGAGCGCGAGGACGTCTTCGGCGGAAGTTTTCGCGGGGACGACGGTCACTTCGCAGCCGTGATCGACGAGGAGGCGCAGGATATTCTGCTTGATGCCGAAATCGTAGGCGACAACGCGATAGCGCGCGGCTTCAGGGGCTTCCCGGTCCAAACCCGACCGGGACGCAGAGCCCGCGAAAGCCCCTTTCTTTTCGCGCGCGGTTATGTCGGAGCTTAAGCTCCGACCCCCTAAACGGCCGGCACCAGAGGATGAGCCGTTGCCTTTCGAGGCAGCGGCCGCCTTGGCGACGGGCACGGCGAGGTCGATCGAGCCGCGCGTCCAGTCGTATTGCTTCGCGGCGGTGACGCGGCTCGCGAGGTCGAGGCCGGCCATCTTGGGAAGCGCGCGCGCCTCGGCGACGATCTGTTCGGCGGGCGTGCCGTCCGTGGCGACGACGCCCCGGAGCGCGCCCACTTCGCGGAGATGGCGCACGAGCGCGCGGGTGTCGAGATCCCAGATGACGGGGACGCCGTGGCGCTCGAGATATTGTTGCGCGGATTCGCTCGAGCGCCAGTTGGACGCGAGCGGAGAGAATTCGCGGACGACGAGCGCCTCGATGTAGGGCTTTCCCGATTCCTCGTCGTCAAGATTCGTGCCCACGTTGCCGATGTGGGGATACGTCAGGCACACGATCTGCCCGGAGTAGCTGGGATCGGTGAAAACCTCCTGGTAACCCGTGAGGCTGGTATTGAAAACGACTTCGCCGCCACGGCGGGTGCGAGCGCCCGCCGCGCAGCCGCTAAAGACTCTTCCGTCCTCGAGCGCGAGAGTCGCGCGACTTGCGAGGGCCTCGTTCAGTGTGTCCTCCAGAGGGTGTCATTTCGATGCCGCGCTGACCGTGGACGAAGCCGTCAGCGATCCAAAGTGATCCACGGGCCAGTAGGCGAAGACGGCCTTGCCGTAAATGTATCCGCGCGGAACCGGCCCGAACACGCGCGAATCGTTGGAGCTGTCGCGATGATCGCCCATCACGAAATATTCGTCGTGCGGAATCCGCCGCGACGAGTAGTTCGAGCCGTCGAGATAGCCCGACGGGACGTATTGGTCGAGCAATTCCTGGCCGTTCACGTACACGTGACCAGCGCGAATCTCGACCGTCTCGCCCGGCAAGCCCACCACGCGCTTGATGAACGATTTCGAGCGATCCAGAGGATACCAGAAGACGACCACGTCGCCGCGCTCGATCGGCTCAAAGCGATAGACGAATTTGTTGATGAAGATGCGCTCCTGATCGGAGAGGAGCGGATTCATGCTGGTGCCTTCGACCTTCACGGGCTGGTAGAGAAAAATCATGATGACGATGGCCAGCCCCAGCGCCACGGCAAGATCGCGCGTCCAACTGCGGAGCTCGCGCCGCAAAGGATGAATCGGCGCGTTTTCGGGCGGAGGCGTCACACCGGATTGGGAGGCGTCCTGCATGCTTCTCTTCACCATTTATATCACGCCAGCGAATTCGAGGTAAAGGATGCAAGAAAATCTAGTCACCGAGAGCGAAGCGGAGCACAGCCATCGAGGCGATCACGGCGGTTTCGGTGCGAAGGATGGTTTCGCCGAGAGACGCTTCGGCAAAACCGGCGGCGCGAGCGGAGGCGATTTCGGCGTCGGTCCAGCCACCCTCCGGGCCGATGGCGAGAGCGGCGGTCGCGGCGTTGCCAAGCGTGCGCTCGGCGAAATTTCGCAGGGCCTCGCGCAGAGGCGGAGCCTCCGGGCGCTCGGAGAGAAAAATCTTGCAGGCGGCGGACGACTGCGCGAAAGCATTTTCGGGAGAAACGAGCGCGCGAATTTCGGGCGGGCGCAGGCGGCGGGACTGCTGAGCCGATTCGAGCGCGATGCGCTCCCAGCGGGCCGTGCGTTTCGCGGCTGCGGCGATTAGAGGCTTGTCCGTGCGCGCCGCTGAGAGAGGAATGATCTGCGTCGCTCCGAGCTCGGTCGCTTTTTCAAGGCACCACTCGAACCGGTCGAATTTCACGAGCGAAATCAGAAGGTCGAGTTGAAGCCCCGGCGCGGGCGCAGGGAGCGGCTCAACGAGCGCAAACTCGATGCGGCTGTCGCCGCGCTTCGAGAGCGCGACGCGCTCGACGCGGGCGAGCCAGACGCGTTGGCCGTCGCTTAGTTCATAGAGCTGGCCGGGCTCGGCGCGCAGGACGCGGCCGAGGTGTTCGGCGGTCTCGCCGCGAAGACTGGCGGAATTCGAATCGAATCGATCGACGAAGAAGCGGCGGCGCATTTGAGGATTCTAACGCGGCGCGGTAGAAGTCGTTCGTGCTTTCACTCTAGAAGGGCTTGTCGGCAAGTTCCTTGGTAACAAGGAGACTCACAGTCAGCTTCGCGCTAAACGTCGCGGACTTGCCGGGCCAGAGGCGAACCTTGCGGCACGAGGGCTCAAACCCCGGGGACGACACGAATACATCGTAGAAACCAGGAGGAAGGTCAACGGAGTAGGTTCCCATCTTGTCCGCGTGCAGAGTAACATCTTCTTTCAGCCCGACGTTCGACTCGAGCCCCACATTCGATCCACTCCGATCCCAATGCACGATGACAGAAACTCCCGGAAGGGAGACACCCATCTTGTCCGTGACCGCTCCCGAAAGCTTGGCGTTGTCGGGAAACGCAGCGGGCGAGATAGATGTAACGGTCAATACGCAAACAAGCGGCCACAGGATTCGACGCATACTCGTCCTCCTAGGCTGAGTTCCCACTATCCGAAAATATCTTTGACCTTGTCGAAGAAGCTGGAGGAGCGGTCGGCGGGCTTGTTCTCGACTTTGATGGACTGGCCGAGCTGCTCCACGACGCGCTTCTGATCGCGCGTGAGTTTCGACGGGACGACGACCTGAATATTCACGTAGAGATCGCCGCGGCCGCCGTGCGGATTCGCAAGCCCCTTCCCTTTCTGGCGGAAGATCTGGCCGGACTGCGTGCCTTCGGGGATCTCGAGATCGGCTTCGGCCTGAAGGGTGGGAATCTTGATCTTCGCACCGAGCGCGGCCTGCGGAAAGCTGATCGGGATCGTGCAGTAGAGATCGGAGCCGCGGCGCTCGAAGAACGGATGCTCTTTCACCTCGAGAAAAATGTAGAGGTCGCCCGCAGGGCCGCCATTCGTGCCGGGCTCGCCCTGCCCAGCCATGCGCAGGCGCGTGCCGGAATCGACGCCGGCGGGAATTCCGACATCGAGGGTGCGCTCGCGCTCGATGCGGCCCTGGCCGCGGCAAGACGCGCAGGCTTCGCGAATCACCTGTCCCGCGCCCTGGCAGGCGGGGCAGGTGCGCGTGATCGAGAAGAATCCCTGCTGATAGGCCATCTGGCCGCGGCCACCGCACGTCTTGCACGTGGCCATGCCGGTGCCGGGCTTTGCGCCGGTGCCCTTGCACTCCGCGCAGTTCTCGCGGCGCGAAAGATGAATCTTGGTGCTGACGCCCGCGGCGGCGTCCTCGAAGCTGAGCGACATGTCGTAGCGCAGGTCGGCGCCGCGCTGGCCGCGCGAGCCACGCCCGCGACGGCCTCCGCCGCCGAAGCCCTGCTCGAAGCCGAAGAGATCGCCGAGGATGTCGTGGAACTCCTCGAAGATCGTGGCGTTGAAACCATTGGCCTCGAATCCGCGGCCGCCCAGCCCGGCGTGGCCGAAGCGGTCGTATATGGGGCGCTTCTGCGGATCGGAGAGGATGCTGTAGGCCTCGGACGCGAGGCGAAAATTCTCCTCGGCCGCCGACTTGTTATCAGGATTGCGGTCGGGATGCCATTTCAGCGCAGCCTTGCGGTAGGCCGATTTGATCTGGTCGGCGGAAGCGTCGCGGGCGACGCCGAGAATTTCGTAGTAGTCCTGCTGGGTACCGTTTGCCATGCGAGTTGTTTTGCCTCTGTGCGAAAGTCAAATGCGCCCGCCTAGAAAGCGAGGCGGCCGCTACAAAACCCAAACCGATTGCCGCGGTCACATCGTAGGGGCGGGTCTAAGATCCGTCCCTACAAACCCACAAGACCATACAAACGCAAAAGATTGAAAACCAAAAACGCCCGCCTAGAAAGCGAGGCGGCCGCTACAAAACTCGAGAAGCTCAGTTGTCGCGCTTGGAAGCGTGCGCGGTCTTCGATTCGGGCGTGGTGGCGACGCGGACCATCGCGGGCCGCAGCACGCGTTCGTGAAACATGTAACCGGGCTGCAATTCGCCGATCACGATTCCGTCGGCGTGTTCGGAGGTCTCGACGCGCTCGATCGCGTGATGAAAATGCGGATTGAATTCCTGGCCCATCGCGTCGATGCGGACCAGACCCTGCTTCGCGAGCGTTTCCCAGAGCTGGCGGCGGATCAGCTCGAAGCCCTTGCGATATTCGCGATAGGCCGAATCGTCCGACTCCGCGAGCGCACGATCGAAGGCGTCGAGCACCGGAAGAATATGCTCGATGACGGCTTCCGTGCCGCGATGGCGATCGTGATGGCGCTCTTTCTCAATGCGCTTGCGGTAGTTCTCGAAATCCGCCTGCCTGCGGACAAGCGTCTCCATAAGCTCCCGCTTTTCGGCCTGGAGCTTGGAAACTTCGTCCGCGGGAGGATCGAGCGGCTGCGCCGCGGAAGCCTGCTGAAGCGGCCGCTCGCCAGAATCTGGATGCGATTCCCGGTCCTTGTCCTTGTGAGCGCTCAAGAGGTCTTGTTCTCCTCGGAATTCTCGGAGAAAAACTGGGCCATGAAGGCGACGGCGGTGATCACGCGCTCGTAGTGCATGCGCATGGGAGCCAGGATGCCGAGCGCGCCCTGCACCTGATCGTTCGTCGAATACGAAGCCGAGACGAGCGCGAGGTGTTTTCCCGCGTTGGACATCTTGTCGAGGCCCAGCTCGACGTGCACGGGTTCAGGAGCTTCGATGCAGCCGCTCAGGAGCCCGATGAGGCGGTCCTTCTCCTCGATGGCTTCGAGCAACTCGCGCAACTGTTCCTGATTCGTGAACCCGACCGCGGACGCCATCTGCGCAGCGCCCTCGACGTAGATCTTGCGCTCGGCGCCGTCGCCGAGAACGGCGGGGTCGCAGAGCATGAGAGCATCGTCCGCCAGGCGGCCATACTGCTCGCGGTCGCGCTCAACCTGCGCGCGGAGATCGGCGCGCATGGCTTCGAGCGTCCAGCCGACGTAATGACGATTGATGTGCGCGGCGATGCGGTCCAAGTCTTCCTGCCGGAAGGAGCGCTCGGGACGGATTAGCTTATCGCGCGTGAGGCCGCCGGTGGTGACGAGCACCACGAGGACACGATGATCGGGCACGAGCAGGAAGCGCACGTGCTCGACCACGCTGCGCGCGAGGGGCGGCGAAATGAAGATTCCCAGGCCGCGCGAAACGGCAGCGAGGACGTGGCTCGCGCGCTCCATCACCGCCTCGGGAGTCTGGGCGGCAGCAAGCTCGCGGCGAATCCACTGGCGGTCTTCGGGGCTGGCCGTCGCCTGCGCGGTCACCTGCTCGACGAAGAAGCGATAGGCCGCAGCGGTGGGGACGCGGCCTGCGGACGTGTGAGGCTGATAGAGATAGCCCTCATCCTCGAGGTCCGCCATCACGTTGCGGACGGTCGCAGGGCTGAGCGGCTCGATATGGCGGCGCGCCACGCTGCGCGAGGAGACAGGCTCGCCCGTCTCGATGTACTCGCGGACCACATCCGAGAGGATCAGCTGGTGCCGCTTCTGTTGTAAGGCCGTAGGGCTCATGATTTCCTGGACGCTCTCCGGGCATCGCGCGGGCGAAACCGCAGGGAAGCTACCATCTTACTTCATTTGAAAAGTTTAATCGGCGCGAAGAACGGCGTCAACTTTACTGCCGATCTGGCGGCGCGAGGAAGGAACATGGCTGCCGAGTTTCTTCAGGATAACGGCGCCCCAAAACAGAACCGGGCACAATCCGTGTGAATTGTGCCCGGCTGAAATCGAACGAGAAATTGAAGAGGTTAATCCGGTAGCGCCGTCGCCTCCGGCATCTGGAGCTTGGCCTTCGCCAGCGCGCGGACGATATTGGATTCGACCGTCTGTTCGGTCGTGTTGCGCACCGTGGCCAGCTCGCTCACGAGAAGAAACTTCGCGCGCTCGAGCATCTTCTTTTCGCGGAAAGAGAGTGGTTTCGTCCGGCTGAGA
>Ga0335077_10004496_pt1 | contig 17022 bp, 14 predicted proteins | sample Lox_Sample_31_FD_207151 | JGI IMG/M metagenome (GOLD analysis project Ga0335077, IMG submission 207151) | Soil microbial communities from Loxahatchee National Wildlife Refuge, Florida, United States - Lox_Sample_3.1 | ecosystem: Environmental > Terrestrial > Soil > Wetlands | place: USA...
TGCCCGTCCAGCGAAAACGAGTTCGACGCGTGATCGCCCAATCCGTGAAACAGGCCGTTGGAGTCGGCGGCGATTCCCGGGGATACCAGCGTGACCATCGAGCTCAGCTCCGAAGAGGCGCTCTCGATTGGAACCTTCTCGAACAATTGCCGGTCGATGTCGGTGTGGAACGTCGGATCGTTTTCTATCAGGTCGGCGGCTGTGGCTTCGACCGTGATATTTTGCGCGGACCCCTGGATCTGCAGCGCCACTTTGAGGCTAAGCGGCACAGCGGAGCGAACATCTAAATCCTGCGAATAAGCAGCGAACCCCTTCGCGGTGACACTGAGGTGATAAGGATTGACGGGAACGTTCGTGAAACTGAAGTGCCCCGTGCTGTCGGTGGTGGTTGACCGGTTGTATTCGCTGACCGGATTGTGAATGTCGACCGTCGCGCCCGCCACGACCGCGCCGGTGGGATCGGTAACCACGCCGGCTAGCGATGAATTGCCGGTGGTTTGCGCGCTGGCGCCTAAGCAAAGCGCAAGATAGGAAATTGCAAATACAGCCGCTCTGACGATCCTGTGCGGGGAATGCGTCCCAGTTTTTTCCTGCCTCGAAATCATCTCTTCTCCAATTCGCTGGCTCTCTCGCCATGTCCGGCTCGCCAAAACATCTGGGAGCAACACAGGAAAGAGCAGGGGAAAACAGCCATCTGTGGATGAACGTGTCACCAGTGGCGACAGGACGTTCTTCTGCTCGGCGATTGGATTAGAGGCTGGGAGGAGCGCGGGAAGGAAGCCTTTGGTCGGCTTGTAGCGAGGCGTAGTTGACGGCCTGGAGCGTGGTGCGAATCCACCGTGGATTCAGCAGATCAGTCTGGGGCAATTGCGGCGTGACGATGCTGTTATGCCCAACCCGGCACAGCTCACACTGATCAGCAGAGTTCAAGCTGGTATCGGCGACCGTAGAACGCGTGGAGATGGCGTGTTTGTTGGCTGCTGTTGAAGGCCCGGCTACGTGCACCAAGGGGTGCAGCAGCACGTGCACAAACAGCAACATGAACAGCCATCCTCGAAACTTCACGGATTCCTCGTTAGACGGGCCCGGGCTGGCCGAAAGGCACCGTTAGAACTGATTAAACACTATTCTCTAGGAGAGTTGCGCGGATGTAAAGCTGCGGTCATACACAATGTGACGGAGCGCAGCGTCAGGACCATCCTCTGATGGCTGAAAGCAGAAGGCTGCATTACCATCATTCCGTGCGACCGAAGGTTCTTCGCTACATTCGTGAACGCGGACTGATGCGCGCGGGCGACCGCGTCTGTGTTGCTGTGTCGGGCGGCGCGGATTCGGTGGCGCTGCTGCGGGTTCTGCTGGAGTTACGGACGGAGCTGGGGATAGTACTTGCCGTTGCGCACTTCAACCACCAGTTACGTGGAGACGCTTCGGAAGGTGACGAAGCTTTCGTAGCTGACTTGGCACGCCAGCAAAAGCTGGAATTCTTTGCCGGCCGCGCCGATGTTCGCCAGCACGCCCAGGTCAGCAAGCTGAGTGTCGAAGGCGCAGGCCGTGAGCTGCGCTACGAGTGGCTAGGCGCACTCGCGGAGGAGCAGCGGTTTGACTCCATCGCGACCGCACACACCCTCGACGATCAGGCCGAAACGGTGCTGATGAAGTTCCTGCGTGGCGCCGGCTCGCGCGGTCTTGGGGGCATTTATCCGGAATTGTTGCTGGATACGCAGAAGAAGGTTCGCGTTGTGCGCCCGCTACTGTCCGTCACTCGCGAGGAGGTCGAGTCCTACCTGACCGCTCTCGGCCAGGACTGGCGCGAGGACGAGAGCAACCTTGACCACCGCTTTGCGCGAAATCGCCTGCGCCACGAACTGCTACCGCTGCTGGAGCGGGAGTATAACCCGAACCTCCGCCAGGTGCTGAGCGATGCCGCAGAACTGTGGCGCGCGGAAGAGCAGTATTGGCAGTTGTTGGTACAGCGACACATCGAAGCACGCATGGGACCGCAGCGACTTGTCCTGGAGGGCTTTGCGGAACTGCCCCTGGCGTTACAGCGCCACCTGCTGCGGCGCTTTGCTGAAGGTGAGGGGATTGCGCTCGACTTTGCGCATGGAGAGCAACTGCTGCGCTGCGCTCGTGGACAGCTCACGAAGACGGAGCTTCCAGGTGGATGGATGGCCACGCGCCTAGGGAAATGCCTGGAGTTGCGCGCCCCTGAGTGCGGGGCATCAACCATGAACTATCACTACGAGTTGCCGGTTCCGGGTGAAGTGCACGTCACCGAAGTCGGCCTCACACTGAAGGCCACGATCGTCCGCGAAGGGTTTGTCACAGACGGTGGCGACACAGACAGTCTCCTCAGCGTCGAGCTGCTCGCCCCGGAGCTGACCGTCCGCAACTGGCGTCCGGGCGATCGCTTTTGGCCGGTCCACACTGGCTCCGAAGAGAAGCTGAAGCGGCTGTTCGCAGAGAAGCGCATTCCAGCCGAGCAACGATCGAGCTGGCCAATCGCGCTTAGCGGAGAACAGATCGTTTGGGTACGGGGTTTTCCGGTGGCGCGTGCATTTGCCTGGAATGGAAAAGGTGAGGCCGTGAAGATCGAGATCTGGGAGCAATCGTGATTCCCCTGGCGTTGCTCTCACGTCTACGGCTATCGCGCGTCAATATGATAAGAAAGATGCCGATTGGAGCAACCCTGCGATCGGCGTCGTCCCAATTCGGTGCGTTGATCAGGGTCTTCTCCCCAGCCCGCATTTTTGTTTAAGTCTTTCGCGCCGTTCCGTTTAGCCGCGGGTTACAATCTATACGGGGCTGGATTTCGTACATCCGGTGTCTAAGAGCAGCATCTAAATACTCGGCTGAAGTATTTGTGTCTGCCAGGTTAAAAGGGAGTTTTCAGTGAATTCGACGGTCAAAACGGTCGTGTTCTGGCTGGTGATTGTGTTGTCGGGCGTGCTGCTGTGGCAGGTCGTCAAGGCAGGCAGTTCGGGACCCAAGGAAAAAGCAATCAATTTCTCCGAATTCCTCGCCAACGTCGATCAGGGTAACGTCAGCGAAGTGACCATTATCGGCCAGGAGGTAAGCGGCAAGCTTAAGAACGACAAGGCAGGTTTTCACGTTACCGTCCCCGGTAGCTATCCCGACATGATCAAGGAACTGCGGGACAAGGGCGTCAACATAACCGTTAAGGACGCGGCGGGCGGCGGCTGGCCGACCTGGCTGCTCAACCTGGCCCCGTTTGTGCTGCTGGGCGCACTGTGGTTCATCATGATCCGCCAGATGCAGACTGGCGGCAACAAAGCGCTGTCATTTGGCAAGAGCCGCGCTCGCCTGCTCTCCATGCAGCAGAAGAAGGTGACGTTCAAAGACGTCGCCGGCGTGGATGAAGCCAAGGAAGAGCTGAAAGAGATCATCGAATTCCTGCGCGAAGCACAAAAGTTTCAGAAGCTCGGTGGACGCATCCCCAAAGGCGTGCTGCTGGTCGGCCCTCCCGGAACCGGCAAGACGTTGCTGGCGCGCGCCGTAGCGGGCGAAGCGAACGTGCCGTTCTTCAGTATCTCGGGCTCGGATTTTGTGGAGATGTTCGTCGGCGTGGGCGCAAGCCGCGTCCGCGACCTCTTCGAACAGGGCAAAAAGAATGCACCCTGCATCATCTTCATCGATGAAATCGACGCGGTCGGCCGCCATCGTGGGGCCGGCCTCGGAGGCGGACACGACGAGCGTGAGCAGACCCTGAACCAGTTGCTGGTCGAGATGGACGGCTTCGAGTCCAACGAAGGCGTCATTCTGATCGCCGCCACCAACCGTCCCGACGTGCTTGATCCGGCGTTGCTGCGTCCGGGCCGTTTCGACCGCCGCGTGGTGGTTTCGCGTCCCGACGTTCGCGGGCGCGAAGAGATCCTGCGTGTACACACCCGCAAGATTCCGCTGAACGAAGACGTTGATCTTCCCGTGCTGGCCCGCGGTACGCCGGGATTCTCCGGCGCCGACCTGGCCAACATGGTGAATGAGGCTGCCCTGGTCGCGGCTCGCCAGAACCGCAAGACGGTGCTCATGTGGGACTTCGAGCAGGCGAAGGACAAAGTCCTGATGGGTGCGGAACGCAAGTCCATGCTGCTCTCCGACGAAGAGAAGAAGGTCACTGCGTATCACGAAGCTGGCCACGCGCTGGTCGCCGCCTTGCGCGAGCATTCCGACCCGCTGCACAAGGTCACCATCATTCCGCGCGGAATGGCGTTGGGCGTCACCATGCAGTTGCCGCTCGACGACAAGCACACTTACACCCGCGACTACCTCGAGACGCGACTCGCCATCATGATGGGCGGCCGGCTCGCCGAGGAGTTGTTCCTCAACACCATGACCACGGGCGCAGGCAACGACATCGAGCAGGCGTCTGATCTGGCGCGCAAGATGGTGTGCGAGTTCGGCATGTCCAATATGGGACCTATCACCTTCGGCAAGAAGGAAGAGCAGATCTTCCTGGGCCGCGAAATCAGCCAGCATCGCGACTTCAGCGAGGAGACGGCGCAGAAGATTGACGAGGAAGTTCGCCGGTTTGTGGATGCGGGCTACAACTCGGCCAAGCACATCCTGGAAACCAACCGTCCCACGCTGGAGAAGATTGCCCAGGCGCTGCTGGAGCGCGAGGTGCTCGACGCCAACGAGGTGCAGATGATCATCGAAGGCAAGGAGCTTCCGGCGCGCGTCAATCCCAACGCTCCACCGGCTAAAGAGGAAGTGCAGCAGGTGCTGAAGCCGGCGCCCGGTCAGCAGCCCAGCGTCGCGCCTGAGAGACCCGCGCAGGCTTAGGCTCGCAAGTCCCGGACGGGTGGGACGGGTGCTCAAATCTGCGTCTCACCGTGCTCGATCATACAAACGGACTGCCCCGGGTCTCGCGGTTTTCCGAGACCGGGCGCTATGGGTGCATCACTTCTTTTGGCAAGCACGTCCTGAAGATTGATCCTCACGAGGAGAAATGGGGGACGGATCCTGTTGCCGGGAAGTTCATGCGACGGAGCAGGTCCTGAAAGCGCGGCTGGGCACGCAAATCGTCCCAATGGGGAAATACCCTCACCCAAACCAAGGATGAGGAGCGCTGCTGATAGGCCTCTTCCAGCGCCTGGGACCATCGCGCATCTCCGAGACCGATGTAGGGAAAGGCTCTCGAAGACGGCGCCACATAGCGTCGCTTGGATAGTTCGTCCAGTTCCTCGAGCACTCGCAGAGCATCGTCTTTTCTGCCCGCTTTCGCGTAGGCGTATCCCAGGAGACCTCGGGGATGGGCGACATTCTCGGACAGCGCGATGGCCGTCTGCAGTTCGGCGATGGCTTCGTCGTAACGCCCCATCGACACCAGGCAAATTCCACCCAGTATCCAGTGCGCGAACATGAAGTTAGGGTCGAGCTGCAGCGCTTTCCGCAGCTGCTCCTCCGCGGTCCCGAACTGGCGTGCAAAGCAATAGACGAGTCCGGCGACGCTATTGACGAGAAGAGAAACCGGGTCCGATTCCTGGGCGCGTCGCGATTCGTGAATGGCTTCCGTGTGCCGCCCCAGAGCGCTCAGGAGCAAGGCATACACATAGTGCCCGTAAGAGTAGTTCGGATTAAGCTCAATGGCGCGGCGAAACGATTTCTCTGCTCCCGCCCAGTCCCAGTCATAATAGAACTTGATTCGGCCAAGGCTGATGTGGGCATCGGCGAGAGTATCATCCAGTTCCAGGGCCTTGGTGGTGGCGGCTTGCACTTTCGGAATGACCGCGCCCTGCGGCACGATCTCCAGGACCGGGTTGGCAAGCTGGTTATAGGCATCTGCCAGGCCGGCGTGAGCCAGCGCGTAGCGCGGATCTTTCGCGATCGCCTTTTCAAAATACTCAATGCTTTTCCGCACCGACTCTTCTGTGGCCCGCGCCCAGTAGTAGCGGCCCTGCAGGTAGGGTTCGTGAGCTATGGGATCGACCCGCCGCGGTCGCGCCAGCCGCGCGCGCTCTTGGGGTGTCAGTTTGGCTTGGACCTCGTCGGCTATGGCCCGCGCCACCTCGCTCTGCAAGGCCAACACGTCACTTAAATCGCGATCGTAGCTCTTGGCCCAGATGTGCTGGTCGGTGGCGGCGTGAATCAACTGCGCGGTGATGCGCACACGATCGCCGGCGCGTAATACCGAGCCTTCCACCAGGCCATCCACGTTCAATTCGCGCGCGATCTCCGGAAGCGGCTTGTCGCTGCCCTTGTAGCGCATGGCGGAGGTGCGCGAGATCACGCGCAAAGCGCCGATTTGCGCCAGATCCGTGATGACGGCCTCAGTCATGCCGTCAACAAAATAGTCCTCCTCCGGATTGCGGGAGAGGTTCGCGAGCGGCAGCACCGCGATGGCCTTGATGCGGTTTGGCACGGCCCTTCGTTCTCGCACGGCAGAATCACGCGACCGTGACGTCTTGCTGACTCGCAACCGCCCTGAGTCGAAATCACGCTTCAGCCGCTTGAGATCGGCGCGAAGGTCGGCGGCCGTTTGGTAGCGCATCTCGCGGTCCTTTTCGAGTGCCTTGTTGAGGATCTGCTCCAGTTCGACCGGCAAGCCCGGATTCAGGCGTGAAGGTGGTATGGCTTCACGGTTCAATATTGCTTCAAAGATAATCGCCGACGTTTTTCCGGAGAATGCTGGCCGCCCCGTCGTCATTTCGTAGAGCACCAGACCGAAACTGTACAGATCGGCGCGTGCGTCCACTTCCTCCCCACGCGCCTGCTCCGGCGGAGAGTATCCCGTGGTGCCCACCGCTGCGCCCGGGGTGGTGAGAGTCTCCCCGGTTCCGGCGCCGGGTAGTGCTGCTGATGGCAACGCCAACTTAGCGAGGCCGAAGTCGAGAATCTTGGCCTGCCCGCGGTGGAGAACGAAAATATTCCCCGGCTTGATGTCGCGATGCACGATCCCTTTAGCATGTGCGGTTTCGAGCCCGTCAGCAACCTGGATAGCCAAGTTAAGCAGCTCGTCAACGCGAAGCGGCCTGCCTGCGATACGTTCAGCCAGCGTTTGACCCTCAAGCAGCTCCATAACAATGAAGCGCTGGCCTGCCTCCTGGCCCACGTCGTAGATTGCACAGATGTTGGGATGGTTTAGCCGGGAAAGAGCTATTGCCTCATTTCGAAAGCGTTTGAGGGCAGAGTCCTCCGCTATGGTTTCAGGCGGTAGGATTTTTACAGCTACTTCGCGATCAAGGTGCTCATCGTGTGCGCGGTAAACCTCACCCATTCCCCCGGCGCCGATCTTCTCGAGAATCCTGTAGTGGCCTAACCTCTGGCCAACAACCCGGTCTTGGCCAACTGGACGGCTCGCCATTGGAGGCAACGCTCCTTCCCCCGCTCTCTGAGCAAAATCGTAGGCTCGGACGAAATGCAAGTCAATGCAATGAAGGCGCAAGGTTCGCAAGCGCCCCGAAACGGGCTTGCCTCTTTTCCGCCGACTTAGCGTGTGGTGAGCCACTCGGGATTGACCAGAAAACAGGCTTCTGGGACATTAGGCGCGACGTTGGCGATAGCGTCCTCTACCATTCACTATCCGATGTGCTCTAGGGAGACGGGGCACCCAGATCTCGCGTCCTTCGAGACCTGGTAGTCAGGCGTTCAGTTGTTGGTTCGCATCCGCTGCGGCCGCTCCAGACCCCAAGGCGTGGCGGCTGGCAGAAGTGAGCATCGCCCCGTGCTGCGACCGAGAATACACTACGGAGATGACCGATCACGGCCACCCGAGAATCAATCCACTCTCTTTCCAGATACGAACGGGCTGCCGACGATCACGAATCGCAGCGGCTGCTCGACCGCTTTCCTGATCCCGATGCGGGGCGTGGCCGCAATACGCTCCGGCCGATAGCCGTCATCTGCAAACCACAAATCCGAGCTGCGCGAAGTGAGATCTTTGTCATTGTCGCGCGCGCGAGTGATGCCGAGCGCCTGCGACATGCGTCCCGGCCCGCTGGAAAGCAGCCGCAACTGCGCGACGCTCAGCGAGGTGGGTCGCCGGGTGCCCCACCCTTTCGCCGCTTTTGCGGAAGGGTGGGAGAGAAACAAGTCAAGGCCGCGGGCCTTTGCCATTGCCTCCAGCCCGAGCACTGGCTCCATGGCCCGAAATAACACGCCTTCGCCCACGCCTTTCGGCATGCACGAAACGTTCAGGCAATAGTGGTTGCCGTAAATGAAATACACGTAGGCGTGTCCCGGCGGACCGAAGAGGACGGCATTTCGCGGAGTCATGCCAGAGTAGGCGTGGGCCGCTGGGTCATTCGCGCCAAGATAGGCTTCATCTTCGACGATGCGGCCCGCCAGCAGCTTCCTGCCCTCGCGCCGGATGAGCAGCTTGCCCAGCAACTCCCGCCCCACGGTCCTCGGATCGCGATTGTAGAACTCACGGGGAAGAATCGAGGCTCGGCGCAGATCCGCGGCGGTTAGGAGCCCGGCAGGTAGCGGGTAGCGTCCTCTGGTTAGTGGACTTCGGCGGTTCGCCATCTCGATTAGAATCGGACTCCGGGCTTCATCTTGCAACTGCTTCTCCCGTCCTGAATGGAAAGCCTCCAGTTGGAACCGAACCCCTGAGCCTGGCGCCTGGCGCCGCTTCGTCCCGTGTCTTTCTGCTCCGGGGCGATGGTTACCCTCGGCTCAAACAGGTTACGAAAGTACATGTACTTTCGTAATCTTGACAGAAGCCAATTCAGTGCTACCCTTCAAACTGGGCTGCTCCGCAGGCTGCGGAGAATGTGTCCCCTCGGTCTCGCAAGCGCCTCCGAGGAGGCTCCCGGCGACGGGTGAGGTCTTTCACAATTTGTTCGCTGCTGAGGTGGGCAGACAAGCAGCGTTGCAGCGGAAGCTGAGGGAAGCAAATAGAAGATTGTTGAACGCACGGAGCCTCTATAAGTTGCCTGTAATGAATACTTTGCGATAAGTCCTTGCGGTTCAGATATCTACATCAAAATCGCCCTTAGGCCCCTGCTAACCCACTTATCTTCAATAATTTAAAAAGTGGGGAAGGGGTGGGGGTCGCGGTACCGATCCTCGGTGACGTATCCAAAGTGGAGGGGCTTTTCGGGTCTGGGTTTGGGGTACTCTTGGCTCGGTGGCTGAGCTCCGTGACCTGCCAGCGCAGGCGGTCTCTTTGCCGCCGACGGACCGAACCTGCTGTCGTTCCTGCATTACAATCGCTCCCATGATCGCCCACCTTCGCGGACGGCTCATCGCCAAGCATCCCAACCAGGCCGTCGTTGAGGCCAGCGGCGTCGGCTACGACGTAAATATCACGGTGCCGACATTCTCCGATCTGCCCGCGGTGGGTGCAGAAGTCGCCCTGCACGTCCACACCCATGTCCGTGAGGACGTCATCGGGCTTTATGGTTTCCTGCGCGCCGACGAGAAGCAACTCTTTGAGAAGCTCATCACCGTGAGCGGTATCGGCCCCAAGCTGGCGATCACCATTCTCAGCGGCATGGCGACGGGCGAGATGGTTGGCGCGATACGTAGTAACGATTTTGCCCGGTTGACGAAGATCCCCGGCATCGGTCGCAAGACCGCCGAGCGCATGTGTGTCGAGTTGCGCGACAAGCTAGAAGGCTTCGGCGTGCCTCAGCCTGTGGTTTCGCGTTCCTCGGTGGAAGAGGACGTAATCTCGGCGCTGACCAACCTGGGCTTCCAGCGCGCGCTGGCTGAGAAAGCGGTTGAGCGCGCAGTGCAATCTGCGGGAGGAGAGAACTTCGATGCTACTTTCCGGGCCGCGCTGGCGAGGCTGTCGAAGTGAGCGGCCACGTTACCAGATCCTTACAACTCCGTAACGGTCGAGGATCGCGTCCGCACTTACAATCGGACAGCCTAAGAACTGCGCTTGTGCCACGAGCATGCGGTCGAAAGGATCCTTGTGATGTTGCGGAAGACTGCCGGCCCGAATCGCGTGATCGACTGAGATTGGCAGTCTGCGAAAGCCTTCCTCGAACAGCAGTTGGGGCAAGTCAGGCATCAGCTTATGAGCCTCGAGTTTGCCCAGGTTTGCCTTGATTGCCAACTCCCATGCGACGGCAGCCGATACGTACACTTGGTTGTCCGGAGTTTCCAGCGCTACTCTACTGTTGGGTGAAAGCTGTCCGATGCGAGAAAACCACCATAGGAGGACATGAGTATCCACAAGCAGTTTCATTCAAAACCGAGTTCGCGCATCTCTTCGTCAGTCAGGGGCGCGAAGGCATCCTCGGTCCATGAGAATTGACCTTCGAATCGGCCAGGGACGCGCTTGTGCTTGCTTTGACCAATCGGGACCAGCTTTACCACTGGCTTCTTGCCGCGGGCTATGATGACCTCTTCTCCCGCGCAAGCCTTCTGAATGAGGCGCGAGAGATTCGTCTTAGCTTCGTGGACGGTATGGTGTTTCACATTAGCTAAGATACTTAGCTAGTAGAAAAGTGTCAAGAGCCAATGCGTCTCCATCCGCATGGATGATCACTTTCCGATGCAGAATGAGCTGAATATCAGGTTCAGGATGTCTTCCGCTGTGGTAGCGCCGGTAATGTCGTCCAGCGGTCGGAGCGCGCTGTAAAGGTCAAGCAGCACCATTTCGTGGGGCACCTTCAGCGGTACGGCGGCGGCAGCACGGTCGAGCGCCGCAATGGCGGTCAGCACCAGACTATGCTGGCGGACGTTGGTCAGGAATCCACTCTCCTGTTCGCCGCCTTCTCCGTGAACGCGTTGAAATATCATCGACTGCAGTTGCGTGATGCCCTCGCCCGTCAGGGCGGATGTGAAGACCGCGGGCGGTGCCTGACCGTTGCCTGGCAATCTACGAGCAATCGGCTCGCGGTCTTCGGTCAGCAGGTCGCTCTTGTTGCACACCACAATGCATGGCCGATCGCGGGTCTTCTCCAGCAGCCGCAGATCAGGCGAGAACGAGCCGCCTGAGGAGTCGGACACATCGAACACAACCAGAACGATGTCGGCATCGGCAATGGCCTCGACAGACTTGCGCACGCCAATGCTCTCCACCTCGTCGAGCGCGGCGCGAATGCCTGCGGTATCCACTAGCCGCACCGGAATGCCGCCGATGGAAACCGTCTCAGTGACCAGATCGCGCGTGGTGCCCGGAGTTGCCGTCACAATCGCGCGCTCGCGCTGGACCAGACGATTAAACAGGCTTGACTTGCCGACGTTGGGCCGGCCTACGATCGCCAGGGTCAGGCCTTCATGAACGACTTTGCCAAAGGAAAAACTGGCCAGCAAATCCTGCAACGGCTCCCGGACGGCGGCGATGCGCGAGAGAATCTGCTCGTCGGGCATTACCGCAACGTCGTCCTCGGCGAAGTCCACGCCGGCTTCGAGCGCGGCGATCAACTCCATCAGCTTCTGTTTCGTGGGCTGCAAGCGTTTGGAAACGGCGCCATCCAGCTGGCGCGCGGCCACCTGTGCCTGGTACAGCGTCTGCGATTCAACCAGGTCGCGCACCGCCTCGGCCTGCGTCAGGTCAATGCGGCCGTTGAGGAATGCCCGCATAGTGAACTCGCCCGGCTCGGCCAGGCGAGCGCCCGCTTCGACGGCCAATTGCACGACATGTCGAAGCACAACCGGCGAACCGTGGCAGGAGATTTCGACGACATCTTCAGCGGTGTAGGAATGAGGTTTGGCGTAGAAGGTGACGATGACCTCGTCGATACGCTCGCCGGCAGCGGGCTCCACGAACTCGCCGAAATGCGCACGGCCTGCCTCGAATTCATGTCCATGCGCCAGACGAAGCATGGGACCCGCGATGGTGCGCGCTGCGGCACCGGAGAGTCGCACGACGCCGAGGCCTCCGCGTCCCGGAGGCGTGGCGACAGCAACGATCGTGTCATCGAGGTTCATTTAGAGATTATTCACTACGGAGACACCTAGAGCACAGAGAAAGTGAGTCGCATATGCGAAACGTTCTCTTCTACTGTCCTTCGAGCATCCGTGATGAACAATCAGCGCCGGCGTGAAACCAGCGGTGCGGGCGGCTTGCCCTTGTAGTCCTTGGGATAAACCACAACATGGCGGAGGGCCGCTTCGCCCGCACTTTCAGTCCGCAGGTCCATGAAGTCGCGCAATGCGAGATGCACGATGCGGCGTTCGCGCGACGACATCGGCGCAAACGCATACGGCATGCCGCTCTTGCGGACCCGACCTGCCGCCACGTCGGCTGCCATCCGAAGCTCCTGTAAGCGGGCGGAGCGGAAGTTCTGGCAGTCGAAGCCGACCTTTTCATGCTCGTCGGGTGCGAGCCGCAGCATCTCCAGCGAGACGTGTTCGAAGGCGCGCAGCAGCTCCGCACCATTCTCCAGCACCAGCGGGCTGTCCGCGCCGGAAAGCTCTACCAGAATTTCGGGGTGCTCCCATTCGCGATCCGTGGTCACGGGAGGATCAACCGTGATCTTGTAGCGCAAATGGAAATCCCCGTTGGCAATAACAGCGTTCAGCAATTCGCTGATCTGCTTGGCGGCGGCGATTTTATCGGGAATCGGCATAGTAGCAATTAGCGATCAGCATTCAGCGTTCAGCAAAAACCAGCATTGTCAATCTCTGGATGCTGAGTGCTGATGCTGGCGGTTCCTATCATTTGCTTGCCTTCTTGCGGGCGCGCTTCTCCAGTTCTGCGCGCATCTCGCGACCCAGGCTGCTGCGGCTGGTCAAGTACGTCTGAATCATTCCGATGATGTTACCCACAATCCAGTACACGCTAAGCCCCGAAGGCATCGCGTAGCTGAAGTACCCAATCATAAGCGGCATGAACAAGTTCATCATCTGCTGCTGCTTGGGGTCCATGCCGGAGCTGGGGGTCATCTTCTGCACCAGATACGTGCTGATGACAATCACCACCGGCATGATGAAAAGCCTGTCAGGCGCCGACAGGTCATGCAGCCATAAGAACGGCGCCTGCCGCAGTTCGATTGCGTTGGCCAGCATCTGATAGAAGGCGAACAGGAACGGCATCTGGATGACCATCGGAATGCAGCCGCCTGCGGGGTTAACGCCCTCACGCTTGTAAAGGTCGGCGATCTCCGCGTTCATCTCCTGGCGCCTGGGATCGCGCATCGGATATTTCTTGTACTTGTCCTGGATGGCTTTCATCTGGGGCTGCAGCTTCTGCATCTTCAGCGCCGACTTCATGCTGACGATGCGCAGCGGCAGCAACGCCAGGTTGATGATGACCGTCAGGATGATGATGGACCAGCCCCAACCCCATTTGTTGCTGACGACGTGCTCGTGCGTCCACTTCAGCCACAGAAACAGTGGCCTCGCGATGACGCTGAAGAAACCAAAATCCACCACATCGCGCAGATCGGGACCGTTCATCTGCCCCGGCGCGCTGTTCGATTTGACTGACTCCAGCACATTGAGCGCCTTGGGTCCCACGAACAGCCGCTCGCGCGTGGGGCCGGTTGTATCACCGACCGCGAGGCCTAGCACTTCGTAACGATTCACATTGTTCGGGTCGGGATTCTTCGGAGTCTTCGGAACCGCGATGACCTCGTGCAGGGTCACCATCGCCGCGTTGTCCGGGTCGTCAGGCAGGAAGATGGCGGTGAAGAACTGGTCCAGCGTGCCGGCCCAGTTGAAAGGACCGCGCAAGGTGTTGCCATTGCTTACCTTCTTGATGGCAAGCCGCTCAACTTTGCCGCCCGCCATGTAGTCAATGCGTGCCGAGGCATACAACGGGCTGGTGGTCTGGTCGCCGAATCCCGCCGGCCACGCCGGATACGCCTGCACGGATTTGCCGTCCTGCGTGATTTCCGCCTCAATCCCGATGACATACGTGTCGCCGAACTGAAACGTCTTGCGGACCGAAAGGCCGCCGTCGGCATATTCGTAGGTCAACGTACCAGGCGCGGCGACATTGCCATTGGGAGAGACGACATAAAGCGCTGAGTTGATCTGGTTGCGAAGGTTGTCATCATAGGTGTAGAGGCTGAGCGGTACACCAAACTTCGATGCGTCCTTGTTAACGAGATCAAGCGGCTTGCCGTCCTCGTCTTTGTAGTTCTTCAGGACCCAGGACTTCACCTGCGCGCCTCGATTGCTGAAGACGATCCGGTATAGGCTGTTTTCGACAATCGTTTCGACTTCGGCGCTTGCAGACTTGGAAGGGACGGAAGGTTGCGGCGCCTTCGGCGCCTTTCCCCGGACCTTCGATTCCGGCTGCGTGGGCGTATTCGCCTCGTGGGGCGCCGGGGCGCTGCCTTGCTTCGCCTCGAGGGGGTTTGGTTTCTGCTGGGGTGGGTTCGGGCGGTTCTTGAACAAGAAGAACTGCGCAATGAAGATCATCGCCAAGGTCACGGCGAAGACCAGCATCATTCGGCGATCGCCGCCCCCACCGCCTTCTTGTTGTGGATTGTGATACTCGGCCAAGTCTTAGTTTCCGTTCAATTCCTGACGCGTAGGGACGTGTGCACACGCACAATCCATCTCGTTGGGCACCGGATCGTATCCGGCACGCGCGAAGGGATGGCAGCGCAACAACCGCCAGGCAGCCAGCACGCTTCCATGCATCACGCCATGACGCTCGACCGCCTCCATGGCGTATTCCGAACACGTGGGCACGAAGCGGCAGGCGTGTGGCAGCATCGGCGAGATAAACTGCTTATAGCCCCGCAGCAAAAGCTGGAGTGCCTGCTTCATTGCTTTTCTGCCATCCGGGTGCGCTCTGCCGCCATCCGCAAGGCACGCTCGACTTCGCCCGCCAGCTTTCCGAAGGGCAACGTCAACACACTCTTTCGCGGATTCAACACCACGTCCACCGGGTTCTCCCGCACCGGCCACGAGAGCCTTACCGCCTCTCGCAGCCTTCGCCTGATGCGATTCCGTTCGACGGCTCCACCCAGCACTTTGCCCACAGTGAATCCGACGCGTATTCCGGTTCCCCCTTCAGTAGAGTCGCGCCGCAGAAAAAATACAGTCATGTTCCCCGTAAATTGTCTGCGCCCGCTCTGGTAGACCCGCTGAAAGTCGGAGTGTCTGAGCAGACGCTTCGACTTTGAAAATTTCGCTCCGGCGGTGACGTTCTGGGCCATTCACCCTTCAGCGCCAGCCTGCGACTCCAACACTTCATGCCCCAGCCCGATTTTGCGGCGCTTCGACGGGTTCCTTTGGATATCGTGATAGCGCAGGAGCTCAGACCTTCCAAAGCGAGATAGTCGAAGGCCTCCGGTCGGCGGCTTATTCGCGGTGGCCAGCCTTTACCGAGACGCGCTTGCGTCCTTTGGCGCGCCGGCGCGACAGCACCGCCTGCCCACCCTTGGTTTTCATGCGAGTACGAAATCCGTGCGTCTTTGAGCGGCGGCGACGGTTAGGTTGGAATGTGCGCTTCGGCATCGAAAACGGCGCTCCTGACTAGGCAAATTTGAACTTAGCGAACCTTGAGTATAGCGGGCAGCGCACTACACTGGCAACTTACGGGAGACGCGAGAACACAGAGCAATTTTCAGTGTCCCGCCCCAATCGCGCCCTTTCTGGCGGCCGCCTTCTTCAGCAAGAACACCACCGGGATGCAGGCGAAACACAGCAGCGCAGTGTAGCGAAAGTCGTCAACATAGGACCAGAGGGTGGCCTGGGCCAGCACCTGGCGGCTAATGAGCGCATAGGCCTTCTGCATGGCGTCCGCCGCACTGTTACCCTGCACTTGCAGGTACTGCTGCAGCATGTGCAACTGATTCTGGAAGGCCACACTGCTGGGGGCAACCGAGTGCACCAGCTCATTCTGGTGCAACTGAGCGTGCCGCGCGACAATCGTATTCACAACCGAAATTCCAATACTGCCACCAACGTTGCGGAAGAGATTGTAGAGTCCGCTGGCGTTGCCCACTTGCTCATTTGGAAGATCTGAAAAGGCAACCGCGGAAAGGGGCACGAAAATGCAGCCGGTCCCGAAGCCGCTGAGAACGATGGCCCATAAAAATGACCATTGGGAAATCTCAAGGTCCGCCTGCCCGAAGCGTAAGCTGCTTATTCCAAAAAGCAGAAAACCGAATGCGATGAGCCAGCGATTGTCAACCTTAGCGGTCAAAATGCCGATGATCGGCAAGGCGAGGATGGCGCCGATGCCGCGCGGGGCCACCGCCCAGCCTGCGGCGTAAGCTGTGTAGCCCAGCAACTCCTGATAGAACAGCGGCAAAAGAGTGACCAAGCCGTAAAGGCAAGCGCCAAATAGTGCGATGAGGACACACCCCAGCAAGAAGTTTCGGTTTCGAAAGACACGCAGGTCCACCAGCGGCTTCTCGGCCTTCAGCTCGCGAACGAGAAAGAGGATGAGGCAGACGACCATAATCCCGACCGCCCAGCGAATCCAGGTAGCCCCAAACCAGTCGTCTTCCTGGCCCTTGTCGAGGACGATCTGCAGGCAGCCCAGCCACACAGCCAGCAGCCCCAGCCCGATGGCGTCAATCTTGCCCGCAACTGCGTTGCGGATGTACTCAGGGTCTTCTACGAAGCGGCCAATCATAATGATGGCGAAGATTCCGACGGGGATGTTGATATAAAACGCCCAGCGCCAGGAGTAAGTATCGGTGAGGTAGCCTCCCAGCGTCGGCCCAAGAACGGGCGCCACCACGACGCCGAGTGCGAAGACAGCCAGCGCGATGCCGCGTTTCTCCGGCGGAAAGCTTTCCAGCAGGATGGCCTGCGACAGCGGCTGCAAGGCGCCGCCGCCCGCGCCCTGGATCGCGCGCGCCAGCAGGATCATTCCCAGGCTCGTCGCGGCCCCGCAGGCGAAGGAAGAAATCGTGAATATGATGATGCAGGAAATCAGGAAGCGCTTCCGCCCGAACTTTCGTGAGAACCACGGGCTGGCAGGCAGGATGACGGCATTGGCCACCAGATAGCTGGTCAGCACCCAGGTGGCTTCGTCATTGGTGGCGGAAAGACTGCCGGCAATATAGGGCAGCGCGACCGCGGCGATGGAAGTGTCCAACACTTCCATGAAGGTCGCCAGCATTACCGAAACTGCTATCAGCCAGGGATTGACGGTCGGCCGCGACATCGAGATACCACCAATGCCGGCGA
>Ga0335077_10004498_pt1 | contig 17019 bp, 11 predicted proteins | sample Lox_Sample_31_FD_207151 | JGI IMG/M metagenome (GOLD analysis project Ga0335077, IMG submission 207151) | Soil microbial communities from Loxahatchee National Wildlife Refuge, Florida, United States - Lox_Sample_3.1 | ecosystem: Environmental > Terrestrial > Soil > Wetlands | place: USA...
GTTCCCGAGATGGACGCGTCCAGCAGTTCCATGTAGTGCTTCACCGGCAGGGGGTGTCCCTTCTCATTCAGCAGAGCGCTGATCTGTAATTGGCATCCGGGATTTCCGGTTGCGACCATCTGTGCTTGCGTAGCAACGATGTTCTTGGCTTTGCGCTCGCCCAGGGCATGGCCGGCTTCCGGTTGCAACAGGTTGTAGACGCCGGCCGAGCCGCAGCAGAGAGCCGATTCCGGTAATTCCAGAAGTTCCAGACCGGGGATGGTGCGCAGCGCCGCGCGCGGAGGCGCGGTCAGACCCTGCGCATGCTGCAGGTGACACGGATCGTGGAAGCCGACCTTCAGCGCCATCGGATGGCGCTCCGCACGCGGCGGCAACTCCGCCAGCACCTCGGACGGATCTTTGCATTTTGAGGAGAAGGCCAGCGCGCGCTCGCGATACTGCGGATCATCGCGCAGCAAGTAACCATAATCCTTCAAGATTGCCCCGCAACCGGCGGCGTTGACGATGATGGCGTCTACTTTCAAGGACTCGAACTGATCGATCATCTTGCGCGCCGTCGTCTTCCTGTCCCAAGTCCAGCAACAGAGCGCCGCAGCAGCCCTGGTTCTGCGGTACGAGCACTTCGCATCCCTCCGCTGCCAGCACGCGCGCGGTTGCGGCATTCGCCTGCGCGGTGAAGACGCTCTGCACGCATCCCGTAATCAACGCGACGGTGCGACGCTTCTCACCCTTAGCTGGAATCATGGGCGGCAGAACGGCGGAACATTCCTTCCGCGAGAGGTCGGGCATCAACTGTTCCATCGTGCGGAGGTTTTGCGGAAGCAATGCCGTCAAATGCAGTGCGCGGGCCAGGCGCTGCAATCCCAGTCCCTGATAGAGACGCAAGGCGATGGCAAGCTTGCGCAACCGTTGCGGACGGCTGAAAGTTGCGGCAAGCATTTTCCGAAACATTCGTTCGCCCAGAGGACGGCGATACAGCCGTTCAAGCTGCGAGCGAATGGCTTCGATGAGCTTGCCGTACTTGATTCCAGAAGGGCAAGACGTCACACAGGCCTGGCATCCCAGACAGTGATCGAAGTGCGACACATACACATCGCTCAATGCCACTTCACCGTCCACGGCCATGCCGATCAGGTGAATGCGGCCGCGCGGTGAATCCATCTCCTTGCCCCAAAGGGTATAGGTCGGGCAGGTCTGCAGACAGAAGCCGCAATGCACACAAACGTTCAGCAGGTCGGCCGATGGCGGATGGTGCTCATCGAAAACTCGCGTCTTGCCGTTGGTCGGAGTAGCAACATTTACCGGGGTTGCGACGGCATCTTCGATCATATGGCCCCCACAAAGCGGCCCGGATTCAAGGTCCGCGCCGGGTCGAATTTCCCTTTGATCTGCTGCATCAACGGAACATCCTTCAACGTGCCCCAGACATTCACTGTTTCCTTCATCGGTACCGGGCAGTGTTCGATAACCAGAGTGCCCTCGAGGAGATCCACTTCGTTGCGCAGGCCATCCACCGCCTTAATCAGTGACGACAATCCTGAATCCAGCCGCACCTCTGTCAGGCCGGTGCCCTGGGCGACGATCGTGGCGTTCGTTTCCGTCGCATTGATTTGACGGAATACTCCGTCGCACAGAGATCCAATCTGCGAGGGCAGAACGCTGCATTTACAAATGACGGAGCAGTCGGCGCCGGTGAACAGTTGCCGGCGCGCATTCCACACTTCGTCGGAGACCTGCGCAATATTGCATCCGGCAGCCAGTTTGGCCAGCTTCTCGTGCTGGTCTTCCAACGACTCGGGAATGCCTTCGAACCTCACGTCAATGGTGACGTGGCCGGCTCGGTCAGTCCGTACTTGCAGTCCCGTGTAAATCACATACGAAGCGAGAATGGCGAGCACGATCTTGTTCGCCTCGGCAGCGCTGCCCACGGTAATGCTGTAGCTGGCCGTGGCGACGGGAATGGGATGCAGGCGGAGAGCCGCGCGGGTGATCACGCCCAGTGTGCCCAGCGAACCGATCATCAGTTTAGTGAGATCGTAGCCCGCCACGTTCTTGACGACTTTGCCTCCGGCTTTGATGAGGCTCCCGTCCGGTAGTGCGACTTCGACGCCGAGCACCAGATCGCGCACCGCGCCATAGCGGATGCGGAGCGTTCCGCTTTCGGCGGTCGCCAGCAGACCGCCGACCGTCGTCTTCTCCGGCCACAGCGGATCAATGGCGAGGCGCTGGCGGTGCGGTTGAATGGCGCGCTGCAGGCTGTCAATTGTGCAACCCGCCTCAGCAATCACCGTCATGTCGCCCCAGACGTGCTCGACCACTCGATTCAGCCGCTCAGTCGAGAGAATGAGGTCGGCCTTTTGCGGGCGATTGCCCAGGCCCAGCTTGGTGCCGCCCCCACGCGGGACCACCGCCAGTCTCGCGGAGCTGCAATATTGCAGCACGTTGGCAACTTCCTGTGCCGTCCCCGGCGCTATCACTTTCGCAGGCCGCAGCCCATCGACTGTGTCCGTGGCGGACGCTGGCCGGATGTACTCGGGACCGACAATGGCCTCCAGGTCAGTCCACGCAATCTCTATCGGATATTGAGTTTCAATCATGTTCGGCTCCCGTGGACCGGCTCACCTGTTGTTCTCGGGTGACCGCTCATCCGTTCTTTTCGGATGAATGGGTTCGGTGAGCCTGCCGCGCTAATACCGCTGGGCCAGTCCCGCTTTCTCAATGGGGTGTGGCTCGTAGGCAATCGGCCTTTGATACGTGACATCCGTGCCCGGGAACATCTTGCTCGGATTGCAGAGCCCGTAAGGATCGAAGGCCTCGCGCAGCCGCTGCATCGCGTCGAGGTCCGCCTCCGAAAACATCACGGGCATGAAGTGCTTCTTCTCCTCGCCAATGCCGTGCTCGCCGGTGATCGATCCCCCTGCCTCGACACACAGCCGCAGGATGTCTTCGGCTAGCACCATGGCGCGCTCTTCCTGGCCGGCGATGCGGCGATCGTAGAGCACCAGCGGATGGAGATTGCCGTCCCCGGCATGGAAGACGTTGGCGACGCGCAGACCGGCCTCGGCGCTGAGGCGGTCAATCTCGCCCAGCACGCGCGGCAGCGCCGTTCGCGGAATGACGCCATCCTGTACCAGGTAATTCGGCGAGATTCGACCGACGGCGGCAAACGCGGCCTTGCGTCCCTTCCAAACCGCCATACGTTCCGCGTCGGACTTCGCCAGCCGCAGCTCCCAGGCGCCGCATTTCGTGCAGATCGGCCCCACTGCCTCCATGAGCCGATCGACCTCGCGCACCGAGCCGTCGAGTTCCACCAGCAGCAGGGCCTGGCAATTGGGATAGTTCGGGTGTACCGCCGCCTCGGCAGCTTCCAGCGCCAGCCGGTCCATAATCTCCATGGCCGCAGGGAACATTCCTGAGGCAATGATGTCGCTCACCGCCTGCCCGGCTTCACTGCTGGAGTTGAACGCCGCCATCAGCGTCTGGATGCATTCCGGCTTCTTGATAATGCGCAGCGTAACTTTGGTGACAATCCCAAAGGTCCCTTCCGAACCCACGAATGAGCCGACCAGGTCGTATCCCGGGAAATCCAGGGTTTTGCCGCCCAGACGAACCAACGAGCCGTTAGAAAGAACGACCTCCAGCCCAAGAATGTAGGTGGTGGTGACGCCGTACTTGAAGCAGTGCGCGCCGCCGGAGTTCTCGGCGACATTCCCCGCAACGGTGCAGACGATCTGCGACGAAGGATCGGGCGCATAGAAGTAGCCGCATCCCGAAACGGCCGCGGTAATGGCGGAATTCGTCACTCCCGGCTCGACCACCACGCGCGCATTCGCCAGATCGACATCCAGAATCCGGTTCATACGCGACACACCGATTACAACGCCGCCTTTAACCGGCAATGCGCCTCCGCTCAATCCTGTACCGGAGCCGCGCGCCACGAACGGGATGCGCTCGCGATAACACAGCTTCACAACCGCCTGCATCTCTTCGCCCGACGCAGGCAGCAGGACCAGTTCGGGCACAACGCGAAACAGGGTGAGGCCGTCGCACTCATACGTCCGCAACTGTTCGGGAGCAGTTACCAGCCCCGCATCTCCGACGATGGAACGGAATTCACTGATCAGGTGGGAGTCCATATTTGCGACCTCCGGACCATGCACCCACCCCGAGCGAAATTCGCGAGGACTCGGCATTGTGCATGGGTCGCGATTAGCACGCTATAGCGGGCGTGAGCATTTTGCAGTGACAACAAGCACAGCAGCGCGTGAGCCATTGCCGGGCAGAATGACGAGATGCAACCCCGCGGCTCTCGAGGCTGCTACGAAACTCTGGTCTCCCGGCATCAGTGGAACAAATCCACAAGAAAACCAGTGCCGGAGGCACGGAACAGCTTAGGCCCGCACGTAGCCGAACCGGGGTCCCCGATTCGCGCTTCCTTTGCGCGAATTGGGGTGGGATGGCGGAGTGCTGGGTAGGGTGGGAAAAAGCGATCGCCGCGTATCAGGGCACGGCTTACGGGTGCCGCAACCGGGCCTAGGAAAATCTAGTTCTCACGCAGACACTTTGGCCCCTGTCCCGCAGCGGCTAAAGCCATTCCCTTCTTCGGTCACATAGCGGCAGGACTGAAAGCCTGCCCTGAGCGCCGTCGAAGGGTCATGCCCGGATACAAAGCCCTGGCTTATGCGACGAACTGATGACTCACGACGCTAGCTCAACTCACAGCGCCAGCAGCTTCTTGATGCGCCCGTCGACGAAAGCCAGTTCGACGATCTTGCGGGCCGCGAAATCGATGTTCCCTTCCTGAAGGAAGGAGTCGACCGCGGCGGAAACCTGATCTTTCACCTGCTCCCGTTTCTGTTTATCGACCTGCGACATATCGACTTGATTGAGGTTGGGGTCGATAGCGTCAATGGGTTTCGGCACCCACTGGAGATTGGCAAAGATGCTGCCTGGCTGGGTGGCGTATTCCCGCAGCTTTTGCTGGGCCACACTGCGCCCGTAATCGTAATCATGCTTGCGGTACTTAACGTCGAAGAAGCCTTCGAAGGCATGGAGTCCGTTGCCGGCAAGCTTCGTCGTATCGGCGACGAAGTCATAAATGAGCATCTCTTCTTTTTCGTGAAGGCCGGCCGCCAGTTCAAGGACTAAAACGGAGTCGAGCCAGGCATCGGCCGTGGCTTTATCCGCGCCAAAGGCTGAGTACTCCGAGGCGTACTGCTGCCGGAGTTGATCGCGGGCGGCGTCCAAGTTCGATTCGGCCGCGGCCGTCATGGCGCCGCCGATCGCGAAGAATCCTTGCAGCAGCGCGCTGGAAACCGGCTGCGTCTGCGCGGCTGTCAGTTTCTTCGTGAGAAATAGCTTTTGTAGCTGGTCAGCGCGCTCGTCCAGCAGGTGGAGCTTCTTGTTGACACTCTCGGCCATGATCCAGTCCTGAAATCCCGCCTGACCCATGACGGAAAGCAAGATGCGCTCGAGGACTACCTTGTAATCGGCAACGGCGGCGCCAAAGGCGGTGGAAGGATCGGCCTTGGGATCGGCGGTGTACTGGATCTCCTGCGAGGTCTTTGGCTGTGGCGCGATAAAGAGATAGCCGCGGTCCATGGCTGTGAGGTGACCGCCGGGCAACAACTCGACCAGGTTCTTGGCCATCCCCAGAGGCTCGTTTTGAAAGACGCCGCCGTCGGTGTACGTAAAAAAGCGGCTGGGATTACCGCCCCAGAGCTCCTTGACCAGAAACTCGCTGGGAAAATCGACAATGTTCCGGGCCAGGTCCTGTACCCGAAAGGCGAATGGAAATGCACCGCAGGCCACGGCCGCGCCACGAATCGTCTCCCAAAGCTCGGGGCGATCGTCGGAAACCGCATGAAGCGCGAGCAGCAGTTGATCCTGGTGGTCGGTGTAAATGAACTGGCCGCCGCTCTTGGTTTTCTGGCAATAATCGACGCCGTTGAGATTGGACAGGGCGAGGCCGAGCTGCAGACTTCCGTCCGAAGAAAGAGCGGGATGTGGCGACGGAGCCGGCGGTGGCATCGTCGCGTAGCGGCCGGTGAGATACGTCTCCGAGATCGCGATGACGCAATCGGAAGACAGCATGGAATGCGACGGCGGCTCATCCGCGCCACGGGCGAGAAGCTTGGAAATATCGATGTCCTGGACCCACGCATTGTAGAGCGGATTGTCGTACGGGAGGGCCAGTGCGGCTCCGTCGAAGAGTAAGCGCTGCGCAACCATGGCTACGGTCATCCCACCGGCCGAAGCTCCGGTCAGAACATCGATCTCGATGCGCTCATCGGGAACCTTGTTCTGATCCGCCCATTCGTTGTGCTGCGACAGCGCGTCCAGCACCTCGAACATGACCCCCGATTCGTAACTCCCCAACGAGACCGCACCCGCAATGGTTATGGCCAGCTTCTTCGCCATGACGATCTCCTCTTCTCGCAACTCTGAACTACTGCGAATCCAGAATGTAATTCACCGGCGAAAAGGAAACAGGAATGAGCAGCAGTATACGACAGCGGTGCGACCACGTCGCCAGGCTTTGATTAATCGGCTTCCGTACGCACCTCCACGGACTTCGACCTGTGGGAGAAGCTGCGCACGCGGGAAGGCCAAGGCGTTCGATCTGTTACAATCGAATTCGTCCGGCCGGGGTTGATCTCGACGCTGTGAGATTGGGCCGGATGTTGAGGGTTTCCGCTAACCCGGTGTAACCAATAGCGGGGTCGTAGTTCAGTTGGTTAGAACGCTGCCCTGTCACGGCAGAGGCCGCGGGTTCGAGTCCCGTCGACCCCGCCAATTCCCTACAGGGAATTGGCTTCGAGTGCCGCCGCTCCGCGGCAGCTCTTCGGCGCCCGCGTCTGCGCGCGGTTCGTCTACTTACTGCTCAGAGCTTCCACTCCAGGAAGTTTCTTGCCTTCCAGAAACTTCAGCGACGCGCCGCCGCCTGTAGAAATATGCGTGATATGGCCGGCGACGCCGGCGGCTTTTACTGCGGCCACCGTGTCGCCGCCGCCGATGATCGAAGTTGCGGCCCCATTATCGGCGACCGCATCGGCGACCTTCCTGGTGCCCTTCGCGAAGGCCTCGATTTCGAATACACCCATTGGACCATTCCAGACGATGGTCCGCGCATTCGCAATCTCGTCGGCGAACAGCTCGATCGTCTTAGGCCCGATATCCAGCGCCATCATATCCGGCGGGATGGGTTGGCCCTCCCCGATGGACTGGGTTCGCGCGCCGGCCTCGATTTTATCGGCGACGAGGTGATCGACCGGCAAGAGGAACCTGACATTGTGGGACTTGGCGTCGGCCAGCGATTGCCTGGCCAGTTCGAGCTTGTCGGCCTCGAGCAGCGACTGGCCGATCTCCTTACCCTGCGCCTTCAGAAAGGTGTACGCCATTCCGCCCCCCACGATCAGAGCATCCACCTTACTCATCAGGTGCTTGATGACGCCAATTTTATCGCTCACCTTGGCGCCGCCCAGAATGGCGACAAAGGGCTTCTGCGGATGGGCAAGCGCCTGGCCGAGATACTCCAGTTCCTTTTCCATCAAAAGACCGGCGGCGCTCTTCTCGACGAAATGGGTGATGCCTTCCGTCGACGCGTGGGCGCGATGCGCCGAACCGAAAGCGTCGTTCACGTAGTAATCGCAGAGGCGGCCCAACTGCCGCGCGAAGTTCGGATCATTGGCCTCTTCTTCGGGGTGAAAGCGCAGGTTCTCCAGTAACAGCGACTGGCCGCGCTCCAGCTTCTCCGCCATTTCTTCGGCCTGTACCCCGATGCAATCGGGCGAGAAGCCGACGTTCTCGCCGCGCCGCAGCACATCGTCGATCAGAATGCGGAGCCGCTCGGCGACCGGCTTGAGGCTCATCTTGGCATTGGGCTTGCCTTTGGGGCGCCCCAGATGCGAGGCCAGGATGAGCCGCGCGCCGTGACGGAGCGCATATTCAATGGTCGGCAGCGTCTCCCGGATGCGCGTGTCGTCCATCACCCGGCCATCGGCGAGGGGCACGTTGAAGTCCACGCGCATGAAAACGCGTTTGTTGTTCAGCGGAAGATCGCGAATCGATAGTTTCGACATAGGATGCACCGGTCCGTAGTGGTCAGTGGCTAGTGGCTAGTGGCCAGTCGATTAGTGCGTTTCTGCTGTAATGATGTAATTAGCCCATTGAGAATTCGGCCGAGTTCGTAGAGTTCACCCGAGAGACATTTCTGTTGTTCCGCCGTCGTGTAGCCCAGGTTCCTGCCTATGACAAGTTGGGTCTCAAGCTCAAAAAGAGAACCGCGGGCATGGCACAGAAATTGGATGAATTCCCCGGTACTCGCTCGCCCTTGTCCGTCTGCAATGTTGCTTGGAACCGAGACGGCCGCTCTCCGTAACTGGCTTGTCAGGCCATATGTCTCGTCACGAGGAAATGCTGCCGTGACGGAGTAGATACGCGTAACTAATGCGATGGACTTTTTCCACGCAATGAGCTCTCGATAATGCTTTACTGGCATCTCGCCTCGCCGTTGGCCATCAGGGTTTCAGTGGCTCAGTGCCACTTGAGCTGACCACCAGGCACTAGCCACTGACCACTGCCTACAGCCCCTTCTTGCCCAAGTAATGAATCAGGTCGCGCACCCGGCAAGAGTACCCCCACTCGTTGTCGTACCACGCGATCACTTTGACGCAGTTGCCGCCGACCACGCGGGTCATCGGCGAATCGACGATAGAAGAACGGTCATCGCCGCGATAGTCGACGGAGACCAGCTCCGCTGTCTCATATCCCAAAATCCCCTTCAGAGCTCCGGATTCGGACGCGGCCTTCAACGCGTTGTTGACCTCTTCCGCGCTCGTTTTCTTCTCTACAAACACGACGAGATCGACCACGGAAACGTTGGGTGTCGGCACCCGCATGGCGAAGCCGTCGAGCTTGCCCTTGAGATCGGGAATGACCAGGTAAATCGCCTTGGCCGCTCCGGTCGAAGTCGGAATCATCGACAGCGCCGCGGCGCGCGCACGCCGCAGGTCCTTATGGGGGAAGTCGAGAATGACTTGATCGTTGGTATAGGAGTGGATGGTAGTCATGGTCCCGCAGACGATCTTGAAGTTGTCGTGGACCACCTTGGCCACCGGCGCCAGGCAGTTCGTGGTGCACGAGGCGTTGGAAATGACGTGGTGCTTGGCCGGATCGTACTTGTCCTCGTTCACCCCCAACACGATAGTGATGTCTTCGTTGGTGGCGGGCGCCGAGATGATGACCTTCTTCACCGGCCCGCGCAGATGCTGCTTCGCCAACTCACCCTTGGTGAATTTGCCCGTGGACTCGATCACCACCTGCGCTCCCACCGACTCCCAGTCCAGTTTCGCCGGATCCTTTTCGGCGAATACCTTGATCCTCTTGCCATCGACGTTGATGGCGTCCGACTCGGCGGAAATTTTGTTGGGCAGATTGCCGAGAATGGAATCGTACTTCAGCAGATGCGCCAGCGTTTTGGGATCGGTGAGATCGTTGACGGCGACGAAATCCAGATTGGAGTCGTTGAGCGCGGTACGAAGAATGTTGCGGCCAATGCGGCCAAAACCGTTGATGCCGACCTTAATTGCCATATGACCTCGTCAGAAAATCGATTGAAAAACCCACGAACAACCAGAACAACCAGACTGCCGAAAGGCGACAACCGACACGCCCCGCAAAACGGGAAATCGTAGCACCCGCGCCGCGGCGAGACAATGATTGTAATCACAAACCTGAGTGTCGGCATGGCACCAAAGCGGAGCTAGCAGAAGGCATGCTCTCCGTTGCCCACAGCTACCTGCGCGTGTTACAAGTGCAACATGCGTAGATGGACACGCGACCGTAACCGGTGGCGCAAGAAGCAGCCGGAGAAGCAGGCGCAAGGGGGTCCCGCTCCCTTGCAGCCGAAGTTCCCCGAGCGGCCCACCGACGAAGCTCCCGCAGCCGCGGAAGAACCGCAGCCGGAATTTGAAGCGCAGCCCGACGAAGCCGAGTTGCAGGATTCACAACTCGAAGCGGAAGCGCCGGCGCAGGCCGGCACGCAGCCGCAGCAACAGGTCCGGCGCGATCGCAGCCGGCGCCGTGGTCGCCGCGGACGCGGCAATCGCCCGCAGGGCGCAGCCTTAGCCCCGGCGCTTCCCGCACCCGGCGGGCCCACCGGCGAAGGCGCGGAAGCCGAAGCGCCGAAAAAACAGGCGCAGCCTTCCGCGCCGGCCGCCGAATCCGCCAAGCAGCCGAAAGGCGCGGTGGTGCTCTCCATCGGACTTCCCGGCTCGGGCAAAAGCACCTGGTTCAAGCGGCACAACATTCTGCCGCTGTCTAGCGACATGGTCCGTATCCTGCTGTTTGACGACGTGACCGAACAGCGCTACCAGGATCTGGTCTTCTCCACCCTGCGTTCCATGCTGCGCGCGCGCCTGCTGGCGCGGCGTCCGTCCAATTATGTGGATGCAACCAATCTTTCTCCGCATGAACGGCGCAGTTGGATCAAGCTGGCCCATGACTTCGGCTACGAGGCCCATGCCGTCTTCTTCGACGTCCCGCCCGAGGTCTGCATCGAGCGCAATCGCCGGCGCGAACGCAATGTCCCGGAAGACGTGATGCAGCGCATGGCCGGCAAGCTGCGACCGCCAAAGTTCGAAGAGGGCTTCTCGAAGATCACCGTGGTGCGGCTCAAGAAAAAGAACGGGGAAGCTCCCCACCAAGAGCCGCGCCAGGAGTTTGCCGTCGAACCGGACGAAGGAGAACCGCCGGAGATTGTGGATTCGGAGTATTAGGAATCGCGGTTACGACGCCAGCGAGGACGGCACACCATTCACCGCGTTGACGCATTCCATAATCTCTTCATCGCTCAGCGTGTGGTCGGAGTCTTTGGCGCGCTGGTAGATGCGATCGACCAGGTCCTCACTTGCGGGAATGCTGTGGCGCTCCAGCCAGAACTGCACATTCGACTTGCCGCTCATCGGCCCCACCTCGATGATCTGCTCCATGCCGAAGTAGTGCGAGGGCACACCGGAGTAGATGCTGTTGGCCAGCATCTCATCGTTTTTGCGATAGGCTTTGATGACCGCCGCCGCGTGGACGCCGGTGCCGGTGCGGAACGCGTCGTCGCCCACGACAGGGTAGTTCTTGGGTATGGGGATGCCCGTCGCCTTCGAGACGGCCTCACAGTAGGCTTTGAGCTTGGTCAGGTCCTGGCTCTTCCAGGGCTCGATACCCAGCAGCTTCAGGTTCACCAGCATCTGGTCCATCTGCGTGTTGCCCACGCGCTCGCCAATCCCGCACGCCGTGGCATGCACCACCTCAGCTCCGGCCACCAGCGCGGCAATCGAGTTGGCGACCGCTAATCCGCGATCACAGTGGCCGTGCCATTCCACGCGAATGTTCTCGCCCGACGGCTTCACCACTTCGTTGATGACGAAGTGCATGAGCGCGACCACGCCCATGGGGGTCGCGTGGCCGCAGGTATCGCAAACCACGATGGCCTTGGCGCCGTAACGGATGGCAGTCGTGTAGAGCCGCTGAATGGTCTCGGGATCGCAGCGCGTAGTGTCCTCGGTGACGTACATAACATCCAGCCCGAGCGACACCGCGTACTTCACCGCATTTTCCGTGGTGCGCAATAAGAAGTCGTCACTCCAGTCCTCCGTGTAGCGGCGTATCGGACTCGAGCCAATGAAGGTCGCGGCTTCAATGGGCACGCCGGTGTTCGAGACGATCTCGGCGATGGGGCGAATGTCGTTCTGATGGGTGCGCGCCGCGCAGTTCGGCTTGATCTTCAGCTTCGCCCGGGCGATCTCGCGGGCCAGGGCTTCACAGTGTGCCTGCGCCCGCGGGCCGGCGCCCGGCAGCCCCATGTCGAGCATGTTGATGCCGACGGCTTCCATCAGGTGAAGGATTTCGATCTTTTCTTCGATCGAGGGATCGCGCACGGAGGGCGACTGTAACCCATCGCGCAGCGACTCGTCGTTCAGCAGCACCCTGCCGGCCGGGACCATCGACCGGGCATAGATCGTATTCCAGTCGTAAATCAGTTCAGAGACATTCGCGGACACTTGATAAGCACCCCGTTATTGCCAGCCTACGCCGGGAGAGACCCTTCTCTGTAGCGTATGGTTCTTTGCGCTCGCCAGGTCCCCACTTCCCCGGCGGCCAGAACCGCAGAACGCGCCAACGTGTTCCCTATGAATTATCGCCTAAAGGAGCCTATTGTTTCCCTTTTTCTTCCGCTTTGCCGCCCAGAGTCAGTCCAAATACCGAGGGCTGGCCCAACCCAGCGACATTTCGCCCGGCGGGCTCCTCCGGGCTGGGCAAGTAGAGCGTTCGGCAGTGCTCGCAACGGTAGAGCTCAGCCTTATCGCCGAAAGCCTGGCGCACATCGCCGCAGGCCTGCTCCAAAACATCAGCCATATAGAACCAGCGCTTCAGGTGACCGCCGCACAGCTTTCCTTTCTCGTCCTTTTCGCTGCAGGCACGCTGAAACGCCTGTTTGTACTTCACCTTATGTTTCGGAAGCTGAGGAGCTTCTTTCCCCGCATCGGGCATGATGGCAGTATCGCCCGCCGCCGCGATTATCGCAATATGGCGCGACCTAGCCTACAAACTAAACACGAGCAGGCCAACTGCGCGAGTGGAAACTCATCTAAAACTTGAGGGGCGTCTCGCGACGGCGCTCCGCATGAAATTAACTGGGGCGATCCGGGCAATGCTGAATCGGGGCCGAGAATGGGAACAACCGGCAACTCCGGTGCAACACGAAGACCCCGATCCCAAAGAGAAAAGCTCATTCCCTTGGATCCAGAAGTATCTTGACCTGGCTGACTTGCTGATAAGACGAAATAAGCAGAGGAGCGAGATCAAAAAGCGCGAAGACCATTTCAAGAAGCCCAAGGCTGCATGAACCTGGCAATCAGATCCGGTCCCGGCGCAGCAGCCCGCCGGAACGCAAGGCACCCTTCAATTTCGTGCGCCACGTTTGCGCAAACAGCAGGTCGGCGAAGTCGCCCATCTGCCGCTGGTACCTGGTGCCGTAGGGGAACCACCAGACCTTTTTCATGCGCGGCATCCGATCGACATCCACGTACTTCACCCGCACCATCTCCTGCAACCCGAGCTCGCCGTGGGTTCGCCCGATGCCGCTCTGCTTGAAACCGCCGTGCGGCGCTTCCGCGATGCCGAAGCACGAGATCATGTCATTCAGCATGACCGTTCCCGCCTGAACTCTTGCCGCCATGGCCTCGCCGCGTTGGCGGTCCCCGGTCCAAACACTCGCCGCCAGGCCGAAGTTGCTGTCGTTCGCCAGCCGCACCGCGTCCTCGTCGCTATCGAAGGGCGCGACCGGCAACACCGGGCCGAAGGTCTCCTCCCGCATCAGCCGCATCTCGTTGGTGACGTCCGCCAGCAGCGTGGGAGCATAGAAGTTCGGGCCGAGTTCGGTCAGGCGCGTGCCTCCAGCCAGCAACCGGGCGCCGCGCTCGACCGCATCGCGCACCTGGTCATCGACCATCCTCAACTGCCGCTCGTGGATCATCGGACCGATCTCGACCTCGGAATCGATCCCATTGCCGACACGCAGCTTCGCGATCTTCTCCCCGCATTTTTGCAGGAACGGCTCATACAAGCGGCGCTGCACATAACAACGCTCGACGGAGAGGCAGGTTTGGCCGGCATTCATGAACGCGCCCCACATGGCTCCGCTGGATGTCACCTCCAGGTCGGCATCGTCGAGCACGATCATCGGGTCCTTGCCACCCAACTCCAACACGACCGGCAGCAGCCGGCGCGCAGCGGCTTCGCCCACGCGCTTGCCCGTGGCAACGCTTCCGGTGAAGATCAGCTTGTCAATCGCCGCTTCCGTTAAAGCGGCGCCGGCCGGACCTTCTCCAATCACCACCTGCATCAGATCGGGTGGCAATCCCGCTTCGAGCAGCAGACGCTGCAGTTCGAGCGCGATCAGCGGCGTGAACTCCGACGGCTTCAGCACCACGGCGTTGCCCGCAACCAGCGCGCCCAGCGTTTCCACGGCGGGAATGGAGAAGGGATAGTTCCACGGCGCGATGATGCCGATCACCCCGTAGGGCTCGCGCAACAGCTTGCCGCGTTTGCTCTTCATCGCGAGGTTGGCGTGCGGCAGCGTTCGTTCGCGAAGCACGCTGTGTGCGTTGCGAATGCAGAACTGCGCCGCATCGAGGACCACCAGGACCTCGGTCGCCAGCGCCTCCGCGGCAGGCTTGCCGGTCTCGCGGCAAATCAGGCGAGCTACGTCGTCGCGCCCCTCATTCAGGAGTTGCTGAAATCGGCGCAATACCGCGGTTCGCTGACCGACAGAGATAGCCTGCCATTGCGGCTGGGCGGCTCGGGCGCGCGCCACCGCGGCATGAACTTCTTCCGGCGTCGTGCAGGCCAGTTCTTCCAGCACTCCTCCAGTTGCGGGATTAGTGCTGACGATGGTTGCGCTAGCGGTGCTTGCTTCGGTTCGCATAATGGGCCGATTTCAATTCAATGCGTTTGGGTGGAGCACCGCTTCAGCGGTGCAGGCCCTGGCTGCACGCCTGAACAGGCCGCTGAACAAGTCGGATTCGGGCTGCTTTGAAGGGCGTTCTAAGCCTTTATTTTTGTCATCCCGAGCGGCCTTCAGGCCGCGAAGGATCTGCGTGCTCGACTTTTTCAGCGGCCTCTGAAGGCGTGCTCCACCCGAAGCGCGAGGCGACGGTTATAAGCCACTTCAATACTCGACGCTGACTAAATACAGGCCGCAAGCGGCCGCCGTGGGTCCGGCGGCACTGCGATTGCGGGCTTGCAAGATGGCGGGCAGGTCCGCGATCTTCAGCGAACCCTTGCCCACGAGCAGAAACGTTCCGACAAGATTGCGCACCATGTGGTGCAGAAAACCGTCTCCACGCACAGTGTAGATCATCTCATCATTGGTGCGCACCCATTGCGAGGAATGAATCGTCCGGACATTCCCTCGTTTCTCCATGGGGGACAACGCTACCTCCTCCGCACTTTCGGCCAGACGCGCGCTGCGCTCGGGATCCGAGGCCGCGAACGAGGTGAAGTCGTGGGTGCCCACGATGTGCTCGGAGGCGCGCATAAGCGCTTCTTCATTCATCGGATAGGGATCGTGAAAGACGTAGCGCGCCAGGAACGGCGGGCAGATATCGCCGCGATAGATGCGGTAGCGATAGGTCTTCGCCGTGCCCGAATGCCGCGCATGAAAGCCTTCGGGCACCACTTCCACCGCACTGACGCGGATGGACGGAGGTAGCACGTCATTCAGTGCGATGACCAGATTGCGCTCCGGCATCGGGTTTTCCAGGTGCACCGATGCCACCTGCGCGAGCGCGTGAACGCCGGCGTCCGTGCGTCCCGATCCTTGCGGCAGCACCTCTTCTCCGGTGAGCCGCTGCAAGCATTTCGCCAGCGTGCCTTGCACCGTCGGCAGACCGGGCTGCACCTGCCATCCGTGAAACTCTGCGCCGTCATAGGCCAGGGTCAGTTTAAGATTTCGCGCCACGCGTCCTCATTTTGGCATTTGGCAGTTTGCACTTGGCGGCTGGCGTTTAGCAAATGACAATCTCACAAGTGGCAGTCTGGTGCTCTGGCTGATCGCGGGTCGAGAGTGTCTTGCGCCGCTGATACATTGGCCCAATGCCAAGTGCTGAATGCTCACTGCTGCTTTTTGTTAAGCAGTGTAAAGCTTCGTAAAGGGCCGGCTTGTGCCTACAGTGTCTCAGCTATACTAACGTTCTGCAAAGCACGCACTCGAAACCGAATTCTGTCCCGCTACGACATTACCCTGCGTTGGAATTTCGGCCAACCGTCGCGAAAGCTACCTCCGGTGGCAGCCGAGTGCCGCCAAGGCATGTAGAACTCTACCGTGCTCTGTTGGAGAAACATCAGAATGTTCATTCTTAGTTTCGCTTCCCCTCGTCTTTCATTCGCGAAATTGTTCTGCTTGCTTTTGCTATCCCTCGCGGGAGCGGCGGCCTTGGCTCAGGACGCATCGCCGCAGCAGTCGACCTCGCCCCCCGCGCAGCCGCAGCCGGCCCCGACCGTACTGACTCCTCTACCGCAGGCGCCGGGACCGCAGCACAATGCGAGTGCGCATCTCTATTCCGCGGGCGAGGACTACACCCGCGGCAAGCGGCAGTGGCCGAATCCGTTTGTCATTTACACACCTCGCGGTGTTCCGGCGGTGAACGTCCGCAATTCTGCGCGGGTCGACCAGATCATCCGCGATGGAAAAATGTATCTTTCCATCGATGACGCCGTGGCCTTGGCACTGGCGGACAATCTCGACATCGGCATTCAGCGCTACAACCTGTCGATCGCCGACACCGATATTTTGCGCACCTCATCCGGCGTCGCGGCGCTGGGTGTGAATACCGGCCTGCTGCAAGGAACTCCGGGCGGCATGACGGGCTCGACCTCGGCGGGAGGCACTGGCACCTCGACTACGGGCACAACCGGCGGAGGCGTTGGTGGAACCACGATCGGTGTCGGCGGAGCCGGCAGCGGCGCTGCCGGCCTGGTCACTTCCACCCAGGGCGAAGGTCCAACGATTGACAGCTTCGATCCGGTCATTACCGGGACGGGCGCGATTTCGCACTCCGTTACACCCGAATCTAACACCGTGTTCACCGGCACGAACGAACTGTACGAGAACACCACCACGGCCGACTTCGCTTACTCGCAAGGCTTTCCGACGGGGACCTTGATGACGGTGGATTTCAACAATACGCGGCTGTGGCAGAACGCCCTGTTCAACACCATCAACCCCACGCTCACTCCCACTTTCACCTTCCAGGTCCGCCAGCATCTGCTCCAGGGATTCGGTTTCGATCCCAACTTGCGCTACATCCGGATTGCTCGTAACAACAAGGAGGTCGCCGAAATCACCTTCCGCAACCAGGTCATCACCACGGTGTCGCAGATCGAGAACATCTATTGGGACCTGGTAAACGCCTATGAAAATGTTAAGGTTCAGCAACGCGCGCTCGATCTGGCGAACAAGAC
>Ga0335077_10004500_pt1 | contig 17016 bp, 14 predicted proteins | sample Lox_Sample_31_FD_207151 | JGI IMG/M metagenome (GOLD analysis project Ga0335077, IMG submission 207151) | Soil microbial communities from Loxahatchee National Wildlife Refuge, Florida, United States - Lox_Sample_3.1 | ecosystem: Environmental > Terrestrial > Soil > Wetlands | place: USA...
TGGGCTACCATCGGTCCAGGTGTCTCATGCGGGCGATGCTGTTGGTACTCCTGTTTTTCCTCGGCGCTCTCGCACAAGAGCGGTGCAGCTTGCGCGGCCTTGCCTTCGATTCCGCCACCCGGCAACCGCTCGGCGGCGTTCACATTCGCCTGATCCCGTCGCCATTCTTCGGTGTCCAGGCTTACGGCGCCCTCAGCGACGAGTCCGGCCACTTCTCGATCGTGCCGATCCCGCCGGGCTCGTATTTCGTGGATGCCGAGTATCCGGGCTTCTCTTATGTCCCCGTGCCGAAAAACGGCCGCACTATGCCGACGCTGGTGATCCAAGCCGGCCAACAACTCGATGACTTCCCAATCCAGATGGCGGCGCACGCCATTATCTCGGGCCGTGTCTTCGATGCTCGCGGCGAACCGCTCGACTGGGTCTATGTCGAGGCGGCCAGCACGTCCCCCAACGACGTCGGCTTGCGGCTTCGCCAGGACCTTCTGCATCACGCCAACATGGTCCCGACCAATGAAAGCGGCGAATACCGGCTCGCGGTGCAGCCCGGCAAGTACCTCGTTCAGGCGTCGCAGACCAGCAGGGACGACATCCTGCCTGACGGAACTCTCGAAGTCGTGTTCTACAACCGCACCGCGCACCCCGGAACCGTCGAAGCGCACGCGGGCCAGGAAAGCGCGGGCATCGACATCCGCATGAGCCGACGGCCGGCATTGCGTATGGCAGGCGTCGTGACATCTTCCGCGGGGTGGCGCCCGGACGATACAAGATCTATGCCGTGGACCCTCGGTTCTGGGGACTGCTCCACACCGCCGCCGAGTTCCGCGATTTCGAAGGGGCCGAGAGTATTGAAGTTGGCGAAGGTGAGAACACCACGCGCGATCTGAAGTGTGCGGAACCTTACCGGCCTCCCGTAAGAATTCCCACCTCCGCGCCGAGGATTAACAGATCTGGCTGGAATATCGGCGTCCCGAGTCCGGTCTGGCATGGTGATGCGACTCAAAAGGTATCTCCTTGCAATTCCGGCGGGCGCGTTTGTCGTGGCGCTCGCCACTGTGGCGCAGCAAACCGCCACCGAGGCGCCTGCGGGCTTTGACACCCCACAGGTAGTCCAGAACCCCGGTTCGCAAAGCGCCGGCAACGGCATCGCGGAGCCCGGGGGCGACACCTTCGCGCTCGACCAGAAGATCTTCGAAACGGTCGAAGACCCAGCCACCAACGGCCTGGGACCGGTGTTCAACGCGACTTCCTGCGCCGCGTGTCATCAGAACCCCGTCACCGGCGGACCCAGTCCGATCACCGAGATTCGAATCGGTCACCTGGATGACAACGGGAATTTCGTGAACCCGACCATCACCATCAATGACGGCGCGAACGCGATCGCGGGGCGCTCCTTGGTGAACGACCGCGCCACCTGCCCGCAGGCGCAGGAACATGTTCCGGAGGCCGAGAACATCCGGACGCTTCGGGCGGTGCTGAACACCCTCGGCGATGGCTTCGTAGAAGCCGTGGACGACAGCACCCTGATGGCTATCGCGGCGGATCAGCCGCAGCAAAGCGGCGGGCTGATCCAGGGTGAGGCGATTCAGGTCCCCATTTTTGAAGCGCCCGGCAAAACGCGTGTAGGAAGATTCGGATGGAAGGACCAGCACGGCAGCCTGCTGTCGTTCGTCGCGGATGCCTACGTGAACGAAATGGGGGTGACCAGCAGATTGCGCCCCACCGACAGCACCACCGTCTGTAAGACGAATTCGGACCCCGAAGACGTGCCGGACTCGCTCGGCATGGCGAACATCGATCACTTCACGCAATTCATCCGCGGAACGAAAGCGCCGCCGCGCGACGATCCGGCTGCCGCGAGCAGCGATGCCCAGGCCGGCCAGCACCTGTTCGAGACCACCGGCTGCGCCATCTGCCACGTGGAGTCGATGACCACCGCGCCTCCAGGAACGTCCATCAATGGTGGCCAATATGCGGTCGCGGATGGGTTGGGCAACAAAGTGATCCACCCGTTTGGAGACTTCCTTTTGCACGATATCGGCACCGGCGACGGCATCGTGCAGGCGGGTCCGCAAGATACCGCCCACAAGATGCGGACGTCGCCCCTCTGGGGCCTGCGCACGAAGTCGCGATTCCTGCACGATCTCGGGTCGTTGACGCTGGAAGATGCCATCCGGCGCCATCGTGGCGAAGCCCGCCAGGTGACGGCGAACTTTCACGCTCTTACCGCCGCGCAACAGCAGCAGCTAATCGCATTCCTGAAAACGCTGTAGCGATTGGGCGCGGGCACCCCTGCCTGCCGGCCTCACTCGTGGCGCAGCGCCGCCGTCGGATCGATGCGCGACGCCTTCCACGCTGGCACATACCCCGCCACAACCGCGGACACAAATAAAGTAGTGAAGGCCAGCGTGAGAGCCAGGGGATCGTTGGGCTTCATGCCGAACAGGAACGACGCGACCACCTTGGATGCCGCCCAAGCCGCCGGTACGCTGACCACCAGCCCCACTATCGCCAGCACCAGCACTTCGCGCAGCACCATCCACGTCACGCTCCCTCTCTGCGCCCCCAGTGCCATGCGAATGCCGATCTCGCCCGTGCGGCGCGACACCGCACACGAGACCGTGCTATAGAGGCCCACACCGGCGATCACCAGGGCGAGCGTTGCGAAACACGAGCAAAGTTCGGCAAACAGGATCTCTTGATTGATGGTGTGATCGATTTGTGCCGTCTGGCTCTCGACGCCGGCCAGCGGCACGCGCGAGTCCGCCCGGTGAACAATCTCGCGCACCGTCTTGACGTAACGCAACGGGTCGCCCGCGGTGCGCAGGGCAAAGGTCATTGCATACTTCGGCTCCAGGCCGTGGTTGTAGGGGAAGTAGATCACCGGCGGCGACTCCTCTTTCAAGCCGCCATAGTGCGCGTTTTTGGCGACCCCGGCGATCACGGCATCGTGCGGCACATCGCGCGGCGTCATCGTCAGATGCTCACCTAACGGATTCCGCCCCGGAAAATTGATCTGCGCAAAACGTTCACTAACCACGGCCACGAGGGGCGACCCTGGCCCGTCGCGTTCTTCGATGTCGCGGCCGGCCAGGAGCGGAATCTGCATCGTGCGGAAGTATCCTGGGCCCACCGCCATGATCCGGTTCGCGTCATCGGGCTTTTCACCGGGTACCGAAACAGGAAAGCCAGAACCCGCACCGACCAGCGGAGAATTGGACAGGGTTGCGTCCCGCACGCCGGGAATGGCGCGAAACCGTCTCAGCAGATCGCTATAAAAGGTGTAGACTTCCGGGTCCTGATGGCCGGCCTGCCGCGGGTTCATCTTGAACAGCAGGATATTCTCGCGATTGAAGCCGAGTTCAATGGATTGTAGATTCGCCAGCGTCCGCACAAACAGTCCGGCGCCAGCCAGGAGCAACAGAGAAAGCGCCACCTGGGCTACCACGAACGTATGGCCGAAGGTGACACGCCACCGGGGAGTCCTCGCTTCCCGTCCCGACCGCGTTTCCTTCAGAGCGGGCATTACCTCCACGCGGGTGGCCTGCAGCGCCGGCACGAGGCCGAATATAATGCCTGTCAGAAACGAGAGCGCGGCGGCCGCGGTCAAAACCGGCCAGCTCAAATCCACTCGCACCCTGAAATTGGCGTCACCGTTCACCAGCAACACCGTCAGGAAGCGGATGCCCCAGATGGCGAACAACACGCCCAGCGTCCCTCCTGTCACCGCCAGCACCAGGCTCTCGGTGAGCAATTGCCGCACGACTCGAGCCCTGCCTGCGCCCACACTCAACCGCAGTGCGATCTCGCGTCTGCGGGACGCGGCGCGCGCCAGCAGCAGGTTGGCGACATTGGAGCACGCGATTGCGAGGATCAACGCCACCATCGCCAGCAACACGTAAAGGGGCTTGGAGTATAGCCGCCGCAGCCGGTCAATTCCTCTAACGCCCGGCTGCAACTCCAGTTGCGGCAGGTTGGCGCGTTCGCGATCATTTGCCGCCGTGCTCTCCACCCAATGCGAAAACAGCGGAGCGAGAATCTTCTGCGCCTGCTCGAGCGTGGCGCCGGAACGCAGCCGGCCCATGATTTCGATCCAATAATGGTTGTCGTTGCGATACGCCGCGGCGGCGCCCCATCGCCGGTCGGTTTCGAGCAGCAGGTTGGTGTGCATCGGAAGATAGATATCCGGTACCGACGAGGGGTCTACCCCAAAGAATTCCGGAGGCGTCACACCCACCACCGCGAACGGGACGTTATTCACCAGAATGGACTGGCCTGGAGCGCCTGCCGGCCCTCCGAACCGCTTTTCGCTGAATGCGTGGCTGATGACGGCAACCGGCGGCGCTCCCGCGCGGTCGTCATCGGCAAGGATCAGCCGGCCGGCGGCAGGAGGAACCCCGAGACCGCGGAAATAATCTCCGGAAATGTACTCGCCGCGGGAGAGATCGGACTGACCATTGCTCGTCAGGTTCAAATCTCTGGCTGGATAGAACGCAAACAGAACCGACAAAGCGGAGCCGTTCTGCCGCAAAAACTCGAACGTGTGGTAGGGAAAGATGCCGCCCGTTCCGCCTCCCTTGCCGTCGTCGTAAGTGTGTCCGGACATCGAGTACATGACGAAGCCTTCCGACTTGGGCCTCGGCGCGTGCCAATTCAAGACCGCCAGTGATGCCGGGTCCGAAACCGGGAGCGACCGCAGCAGGATCGCCTCCAGGAAGCTGTAGATGGCAGTATTGGCGCCAATGCCCAATGCCAGCGAAAGCGCCGCCAACGCGGTGAAGGCGCGATTATGGAGCGCGGTCCGTAGGGCGTACCGAAAGTCCTGCAGGAGCTGTTCGCACCAGGTCCAGCTCCACGTCGCGCGGCTCTCTTCCTTCAGCAGCGTGATGTTGCCGAATTGCCGGCGCGCACCTGCCTCCTCGCCGGAATCGCGCCGCTTCATCGCCAGGTGATAGCGGAGCTCTTCGTCGAGGTCGGCTTCAAACTCGCGGCGGTGGCGGTAGTAGCGGAGTCTCCGGAGGAATTCTTGCAGCATCTTCGCCTCTTTCCCATAGCTAAACTATAGGAGCTTGGACGAGCGAAGACAAGCGAGGTTAGCCGGACAATCCGTCACCTTGGCCGTTGACCGGCAGCTTGAACGAAAAAACAGACCTCCTCCCGGGCACGGATGTCACGCGGACCGTCCGCCGTGCCCGTGCCGCTGTACCTTTCGTCTGGTGGAGCCAGTGAACAACTGGGGAGATCTATGGTGCAGCGTAAGAACATCGGAAGCAGCCGATGACAGAGTTCGACAGAGAAGAAAAGAAGTTGGAGTTGAGGGCCGGCCTCCGGCCGGCTGGCCCCGCCTTTACAGATCGCGATAGCTCGCCAGCAGGATGCCGTTCCGCGTCAAAGCCTCGCGGACTTCGGGGGCAACCAGGGCCTCCAACTCCGCCTCGCGGCTTTCCTTCAGCCTCGTGCGGGCATTCCGTAATGCGCTGCCGCAGCGTCCCGGGTGGCACATCAGTTCGGTGCTGCCTGCGGGCAACTCGGCGAGCAGCGCCACCAGTTGGGCCGCGCGGAATCTGCCTGTGATCTGAAACCCGGCGAAGTGGTCCGTAGTCCGGCAGCCGTGACGCTCCAGGACGCGGTGGAACCGGCGCCGCATGAGCCGCAGAGCGTCGCTGGTGAGCCGCTTCATCCACGGGGCGGATCCCCGGGCGGACGTTAAAGGAAAATCGAAGGGACGGCGCACCCAGCGGATTCCCGTTGCCTGCGACAGTCGCGCCACCGCGTCCAGCACGGGTGGCGCCAGGTGAGTGTGCTTGTGAGTGTCGAGATGCGTCGGACGGAGGCCCGCATCCGCGATTCGCCGCACCTGCGCCGACAATTCGTCGTACACCCGGATTTCGCGGCGTGCGAGCGCGCCCAACAACTCGGGCACACTCTGCGGCAACGCCTTCCCCGTACGGAGTGAGACGCCGCTGATCAGCACCAGGTGGCAGCCGATGTCCAGAGAAGGAGTTTGGCGCGCGTGCCTCACCGCATCCTCAAATGCGTGGCCATTGGCCATCAGGGTGGTCGCGGTCAGGATGCCGCGGCGGTGGGCCTCCACGATGCCTTCGTTCACGTCGGGCGTGAAGCCGAAATCATCGGCATTGACCACCAGTTGTCTTGGAGCGCTCAAAACAGAGTCAGCCGGATGCTGAGGAACTTTTTGGGATTGGCCCGCACGTCCTTGGCCAGGGATTGAAACTCGCGGGTAGTGCCTTCGAGGGTCTGGTAAAGCTGCGGGTTCACCAGAATCTGTCCGATGGTTCCCTGCCCGGCGTTCATCTTGTCCACGATGACGGTGAACCGGCTCACCAGGTCGTCCAGGTGCTTGTAGAGCTGATCGTCCTTCAGCAGCTTGCCCGCGTTCCCCTTGCCGGCCTGCAAATCCGCCAGCAGACCGTTGAATTCGGTAACAGTTTTCTTGAAGTCGTCATACAGGGCGCGGTCGTTCATGAGCAGTCCGATGTTGCCCTGCCCACCCTGAATCTGCGCCAGCATGGCGTCGATGCGTTTGATCGGCGCACGGATATCGTCGTAGAGCGCCCCCTGATCGTGGAGCACCTTGCTGACGCTCCCGTCGGCAGTGCGCACGTCCGTAAGAATCTTCTGGATCTCGGAAGCGATCCCGTTCATCCGGGTGTACAATTCCTCGTCTTTGAGAAACTTTCCGAGGTTGCCGTTGCCCGCTTCGACTCCCGCCAGGAGCGCATCGACGCGATTCACGATCATCTGGAACGACTGCAGGCTCGTGGTCATCTGCGCCATTAATTCGGGTATGTCCTGGGTCGGCTTGCTCCGGATTTCGCCGCCCGCCTTGACCGTGGCGGATTCCTGACCTCTGGTGATGTTGACGAACTTGTCGCCCAGCAGATTGGCGGCGCTGATCTCGGCCAGCGAGTCCACGGGGATTTCGGAGAGGTACTTCCCGTTGACCATCATCCGGAACTCCACCTGGCGCGCCGGATCGCGCGACCCGGTGAGTTGCAGCTTATCGAGGTAGCCGATGGGGTACCCGTTGAGCCGCACCACCGACCCATCCGCGATGCCTCCCGCATCAGCCATATAGGTACGCAACAGCACGTTGGGCTGAAATAGACCTTGCGAACTGGTGAGCAGGAAAACCAGGACGAACAGGATGACGAACGCCCCCAGCGCCAACACCCCGACTTTCAACTGCGACCAGCGTACTTTGTGTGGATCCGGCATTGTCTATTCCCGCCGTTTCACAAACTTCGAAATGTAGGCATCCCGGGATGCTTCCAACCGGCTCTGATCACCCTCGAAAACCAGCCGGCCCTGATTCAGGACCATGAAGATGGTTCGCCCCCCCGATCTCGCCCCGTTCCGCGCAGGCTCCAGCTCCCCTTTCTCCGAATTGTAGCGGAAATTCGCGATCAGGTTTCCGTCCTGGTAGCGGTGGGTCACCACCAGGGTAGTGGTGTGGCTTACGTCGCGCTCCTTGATCAGAAGCGCCATGATGGTGTAGGCAGTAATCGGGTCCAGGCCCGCTGTGGGCGAATCGTAGAGCACCAGCGGCGGGTCGGTGACCACCGCGCGAGCGATGGCGGCGCGGCGTCGCATGCCGCCCGAAAGCTCGCTGGGAAATTTCTCCAGCGTCCCCCCCAGTTCGACAAATTCGAGCGCCTGCGCCACCCGGGGAAGTACCTGCGCGAGAGGGCAGCGGATCGACTTCTGGTTCAGCAACGGATACGCCACGTTCTCTTCGATGTTGAGCGAATCGAACAGGGCGCTTTCCTGGAAGAGCATTCCCATTTTGCTGCGGATCTCGAACAGGTCCCGCTCGCGCATGGCCGTCAGATCTTTGCCGAACGCAAATACTCTTCCGGATTCCGGTTTGACCAGCCCGAGAGCGGTCTTGAGCAGCACCGTCTTGCCGCTGCCCGCGGCTCCCAGGATCACGCGCGACTCGCCTTCGAACGCCTCGAAGGAAAGATCTGTCAGCGCCGGCTCGCCATCGAACGCGACCGTCACGTGCTCAAAGCGGAGAATGGACTTCTGCGATCCCTCGGGCATCGTTATCCGGTCTGGCTGACGAAGATCTTGGTGATCAACAGATCGAAGATGAAGATCGCTACCGTTGTGGCCACCACTGCCTGGGTGGTGGCGCGGCCAACGCCCTGCGTGCCGCCCGTGGTGCGGAGGCCGTAAAAACAGCCCACCAGCGATATGGTGCAGGCAAATACCAGCGGTTTGAAAACGCCGCCCTGCCAGACGTCGCTCCAGTCGAGGGCCTGCCACACCGAAGTCCAATACTGTTTGGCGCTCAGGCCCAGAAAGAACTCGGCGATGATGTACCCGCCGCACATGCCCACGAAATCAGCGATCACCGTGAGCATCGGCAGCATAACCGCGGTAGCGATCAGCCGCGGCGTCACCAGTTTCTGGACAGGGTCGGTGCCGAGTGCGCGCATGGCATCGATCTGCTCGGTGACTTTCATGGAGCCCAACTCGCTTGCGATTCCCGACGAGTTGCGCCCGGCCACCATTAAGGCGGTCAGCACCGGCCCGAGTTCGCGCGCCAGGGTGATCGAGACCAGCGTGCCGGTCTTGCCCACCGAACCGTATTGGGCGAGCGCGCGCGACATCTGCAGCGCCATCACCGCGCCTGCAAAGAAGCCGGTAATCGCTGCGATCGACAGGCTGCCCACCCCGATGGTGTCCATCTGCAGGTAGATGTCGTCCCAGTAATGCGGAGTGCGAAGGATGTTTCGGAACGCCTTGGCGGCAAGGGATATGAAGTCTTGAATCGCGAGAACAGGCTCTTTCAGCAGATCCAGCAAGTGGGTCGATCCCCGATACTCGATGCTACCATACCAGTATCGGTTTCCTATGGCGAAGGGACTGACCGACATTCCCGGCATCCGCGTGGGCCATGTTTCGGACTACGAGGCAGTTACGGGTTGCACCGCGATCCTGTGCGAGCAGGGCGCCGTAGGCGGCGTGGATATCCGCGGGTCCGCCAGCGGCACTGAGGAGATCGCGACCCTCGACCCGGGCCACATCGATCCGCAGGTGCATGGTATCGTGCTGACTGGCGGCAGCGCATTCGGGCTGGAAGCCGCTTCCGGCGTGCGCCGATACCTGGAGCGGCGCGGGGTCGGGGTATTGGCGGGCACGGCGCGCGTGCCGATTGTTCCCGCGGCGGTGATCTTCGACTTGCCGATCGCCAAGCCCGGCGTGCGTCCCAGTGTCGCGATGGGCGAGGCCGCCGCCAGCACCGCCAACACCGACGCGGTACCGGAAGGCTGCGTGGGCGCCGGCACCGGCGCCACGGTTGGCAAGCTCTACGGCTTGCGGCAGGCCATGAAGGGGGGGCTTGGCACCTTTACCGTGATGCTCTCGGATGGCGTGATGGTGGCGGGACTCGCGGTGGTGAACGCGCTGGGAGACGTGCGCGACCCCGAAACCGGCAAGATTGTGGCGGGAGCGCGCAAAGCTCCGGATAGCCGCGAGTTCGTCAACACTGTGGAGGCCATGAAAGCCGGCGCAAAAGGTTCCTTCATCCGCAGCAACACCACGCTTGGAGTGGTGGCCACGAACGCTCGGCTCACCAAGGTACAGGCCACCAAACTGGCCCAATTCGCCAGCCTTGGCATGGCGCGTACGATCTACCCGGTGAACACCATGTTTGATGGCGACACGGTCTTCGCGCTTTCATCGGGCGACCGTCAGGCCGACATCAATATCCTGGGTGTGGCCGCGGCGGATGCGCTTGCCCAAGCCATCCTGCGGGCCGTGCGTTTTGCCAAAACCCTCGGCGGCGTCCCCGGGTTGGGATAATCGCGTCGAACCGTGATACACTGTACAAGTTCCTACAGGAAATCGAAGGTACCCCAGGCGCATTTGCACCCGCCGCACATGCTGTATCCGGATCGCTCGTGGTCGGCGATTCCAATGTAGGCCGGAAAGAGGACCCCTTGTACGATCCCGACGTGATTACCATCATGGTTCTGTTATTGCTCGTCGTGGTGGCGCTGTTGCTGCCTCCCGGGCCTGGATCTCCATTGCCTTCGCCGGTGCGGCAGTAGGGCTCGCGCCTCCGGGGCAACGGCCTGTAAGACGGCTGGTAACCTGAAGACGATGAGATCCTACTCCGATATCGCCCGATCACTGACCCAATCTCTGCGGCTGAAGCAGCCTCCCGTAGCGGTCTGCCTGGCCGATCACCTCCCGGAAGGCGTGGAACCGTGGGCCGGGCAGTCCCCGGCCGGTTGTCGTTTCTGGCAAGAAGCCCAAACGCGCGTCTTCGCGACCCGAGCGCCCGATCATCGTTTCTGCTCGATTGGCCTTTACACCCACAATCTCGACATGTCCCTGGAGGCGCGTACCGATCTCGCCGACGCGTTGCAGGTATTCGCCGATTTGACCTACGTCCGCGAGCAGGACGTGGCCGCCATTCCGGTGCTCGCGGACAAGCCAGCCTACGTCATCTACGGCCCGCTGGCGGAGATACCCGTGGCGCCCGACGTGGTGCTGCTCTTCGTGCAAGCCAGCCAGACCCTGATTCTCTCGGAAGCGTCGCAACAGATGGAAGGGGGAATGCCTCCGGCGATGGGTCGTCCAGCATGCGCGATTATCCCGCAGGCACGAAACACTGGCCGATCGGCGTTGAGCCTGGGTTGCTGCGGAGCCCGCGCCTATCTCGACGTGCTGACCGATGATGTGGCCCTGTATGCCGTTCCAGCGGCGTCGGTTGGCGCTTTCGCCGATCGTCTCGAGGCTTTGTCGGGCGCAAACTCGCTCCTGACGAAGTTCCACCAAATCCGGCGAAGAGACATCGAGTCGGGCAAGGCGCCGACCGTGAAGGATTCGCTCGGGGCGTTGCAAGCGTAACGCAAGATTTCCGGCCGGAAGCCCGCCGCAACTGAAGAGGGTACGTCCTACGACGCATCCGTCAGCGGCGACGGCTGCCGGATGATGGGAATCCGCCAGATATACACAAACAGCAGCACCAGGACGCCGGTGGTCAGCACGCTGGCTTCGGGGCCGTATTCTCCCCCGCTCCACAGCGCGCCCGCGGTCCACGACATCTCCCGGCCGGTCATGTTGATATGCAGGCCGCTGAGGTTCACTCCGAGCAGCGGAAGGGTCAGGTTCCAACCGTAATGTAATCCGATCGGCAGCCAGAGGTCGCGGCTTCGAATATAGGCATAGCCGAAGAGAATGCCGAAGCCCGCGGTGTTGGCGAGGGCAAACCAGGTGGCGTTGGGATTCAAACGATGCAGCAGGGCAAACACGATGCCCACCAGCACAACGGCGATGGTGGCGAAGGGTCCCAGCACTGCGATCAGCCTTTGGAAACCGTACCCTCGGAAGAACAATTCTTCACCTGCCGCGCCCGCCGCGAGCAGCGCGCCCACGAACAGGATGGTGCCTGCAGAAGCCGGTTCCGAGGGTGTGGCTTGCAGATGCGCAGCACCCCTGATGAGCGGCGGGACCAGCACCAGGCTGGCTGAGCCGACCCCGCCAATCAATCCCCAGCCCAGGTTGCGTGCCGAGGCGCGGTTCCACCACAGTCCCAAATCGACGATGTGGCGGTCTTCGTAAATACGGAGGGTCAGCCAGTTGGCAGCGATCGCCGAGAAAAGACCGGCCCCAACGGTCCCCAACAGGTATCCCCCCAGCCACAACATCAGAGGACCGAAGACCCACGCCGTAACGAAGTAGAGCACCACGTAAACCACGATTTGAATGGCCAGTCGAATGGGGTCTTTATCCATGATGAGGCCGGCCGGATGCGGTGCCGAGCCGGCCGGCGCGCCGGAAACACCACTATATCGAAGCGGGCGGGTGCGTGCCGAAAGCAGCCGGGCTGGCGGAAGCCCATCCTGACGCAACCCTGACCGCCGGCGAAGCATCATACTAAAAGGTGCGGCGAAGGAAGTGGCCGGGAGGGGTGGGTATGGCCGGTTTGGCGAGCATGGGGAGTTGGGCTTTTCGAGCGGCGCCGCGGTTCTGGAACCACGTTTCAGAAGATCAGGCGCGCACGGTCTTTCCGGCACCCGCGCACCCGGCCCCGCGCTCGTGGAGCGATCGAGGTCTCCACGCCGCCTGGCTGGGTCACACCACAGTGCTGCTCAAAATCGATGGCGTCACGATATTGACCGACCCGGTGCTCAGTACCCGCGTGGGAATTAACCTCGGCCTGTTTACGCTGGGATTGAAACGAGTCGTCGAGCCGGCTTTGGCGGTCGAGGGCCTGCCGAAGATCGACGTTGTTTTGCTCTCGCACGCGCATTTCGATCACTTCGATCTCCCCACGTTGCGGCGTCTGGAAAGTCGCGTCACCGCGGTTGTCACTGCCGCGAAAACGGCCGACCTATTGCGCGTCAACCGGTACCGCAAGGTAGATGAGCTGGGCTGGGGAGGCCGCACCAGCATCGGACCGCTCGAGATTCGCGCTTTCCCCGTGAAACACTGGGGCGCTCGGATGCGCAGCGACACCTACCGCGGGTACAACGGCTACACGATCGAAGCCGGGCGGTATCGCGTGGTTTTCGGTGGAGACACCGCAAGCACTACCACCTTTCGGCCTTTGAAGAGTGCTCGTCCCTTTGACCTTGCGGTAATGCCGGTGGGAGCGTACAACCCCTGGATTTACTCCCATTGCACTCCTGAACAGGCATGGCAAATGGCCGACGACGCGGGCAGTGAGTTCTTCCTGCCGGTGCATCACCAGACCTTCCCGCTCAGCCGCGAGCCTTACCTGGAGCCAATCGAGCGCGTATATCAGGCCGCCGGCGCCAATCCGGAGCGCGTCGCGCTACACCAGATCGGGCAAGAGTTCCATTTTCTCGCGTGACGGAAAACGTCTGAGGTAAACATCCTCACCAGACAGTCAGATACCCTTGTAACCCCTAACAACTTCGAGTAGTCTAACGGGTTGTCTGTAGTGTGGGCGAGATGTCTGTCCTCCGCGACGTACCTCTTCTCTCGAACGCTAACAGGCGCGGGATAGCGACATCAGTCACGCGCCTGCTGTTAACCGTATCCGTCTGCGTGAATTTGTTGCCGGCTCAGACTAATGTACTGACTGCCAATTACGACAATGGCCGGTCCAACGCCAACCTGCAGGAGACTCAACTGTCAGTGGCGAACGTCGCGCCCGGGAGTTTTGGCAAACTCGGTGAGTTTCCAGTGGATGGCGAGATCTTCGGCCAGCCCCTGTATATCGGTAGTGTCGCCATAGACGGGCAGGGCATCCACAACGTCGTGATCATAACGACTCAGCACAACAGCGTCTATGCCTTCGATGCCGACCAGGTGGGATCGGCCGCTTTGCTCTGGTCAGTGAATCTCGGACCCTCAGTCCCGTCTTCCATGCTCACCAGCGACACGGGAGCGTTCACGGACGTTAATCCGGAGGTGGGAATTCTCTCCACCGGCGCGGTCGATCCGCTGGCGGGAGCGTTTTACGTGGTAGCGGAGACAATCCAAAACGGAGTTCCGAGCTTTCAATTGCACGCCCTCAATCTCGCCAACGGCCAGGAGACCATGAACGGGCCGGTGACAATTTCCGCGACGGTTCCTGGTAGCGGACAGGGCTCGACCGCGGACGGCGCGCTCCCGTTCGATCCCGCGGCCCACCTCCAGCGACCCGGGCTGCTACTGCTCAACGGCGCCATGTTGGTGGCGTTCGGCTCGCATGGCGACTCCGGTGTCTGGCATGGATGGCTGATGAGTTACAACGCCTCCGATCTGACTCAGAAACTGAATGCCATGGCTGTGACTCCGGCTGGAATCGGCGGAGCCATCTGGCAGTCGGGACATGGGCTGGCCGGCGACGATGCTGGTAATACTTACTTCATTACCGGTAACGGCGACTATGACGGCACGCAGGATTTCGGGGAGTCTATAGTCAAGCTTTCCGGCAGTTCCGGATTATCGGACTGGTATACTCCGGCGAACTGGCAAATGCTGGCGGACAATGACTACGATCTTTCGGCCGGCCCGGCTTTGATTCCCGGCACTCACTCGGTCATCGCCGGAGACAAGATGGGCAACCTCTATTTTGTCAATGGCGACTCGATGGGACAACTGGACACCGCAGGTACCGCACAAATCTTCCCGGCGGTCGATGGTTTCATCTTTACCTTCGCGGTGTGGGGCCGCGCGGACGGCGCTTACGTGTATGTACGGGCCGGCGACTCGTCGATGCAGTGTTTCCGGGCAGCCGGAGGGAGTTTCGACCCGAGCCCGCTTTCCGGCAGCGGCCTGACGTCCGGCGGCCCTCGCGTCGGCATGGCGATTTCCGCCAACGGCGGCCAGGACGGCACCGGGATTCTGTGGGTGACCACCGGCGAATATCAGGACTCCTCGACGCCCGGCATTCTCCACGCCTATAACGCCTCCGATTTGTCGCAGGAGTTGTGGAACAGCGGCTTGTCTGGCGCGGACAGTCTTAACGGGTTCGTGAAATTCGTCAGCCCGACCGTGGCTAACGGGAAGGTCTACACGGCGTCCTCCAGCGCGGTGGCCATCTACGGCCTTCTGGCCGGAACTCAAACCGTGAACCACCGGGTATGGTGGCCGCCTGTCGGACGATGATTCGGGAAGATGCGGTAGAGTAAGGACGGGAACGAGGCAGATTCCCGTTCATGCTCAACTGGCTGCTGATCTTTGTCCCGGTTGCCATCGCGCTCGAACTCCTCGCGCCGCAATCCCACACGCTGATTTTCGTGGCGTCATGCCTCTCCATCGTGCCGCTGGCGGAGTGGCTCGGACGCGCCACCGGCGAACTCGCTCGCCATACCGGCGAGGGATTGGGCGGCCTGCTCAATGCCACACTTGGGAATGCAGCCGAGTTGATCCTCGCCATCATGGCGCTGCGGAAGGGTCTCTATCCCGTAGCGAAGGCCTCATTGACCGGCTCCATCATCGGCAATATTCTGCTGGTATTGGGCGCCGCGGTCCTGGCCGGCGGCCTGAAGCACAAGCGCCAGACGTTCAACACCACCGCGGCAAGGGCCCAGGCCACACTCCTGACCTTGGCCGCGATTGCCATGATCATGCCGGCCGCGTTCCACTACCTGGCCGGCCCCGGACAACACGTCCGCGAGAGCGATCTCAGCCTGGCGATTTCGGTCGTCCTGATACTCTCCTACGGCGCGCACCTGGTGTTCTCGCTTCACACCCACAAGGAGTTGTTCGCGGGAGCGGATCCCGAGGCCGGGACCGCCGTCGAAGCGGGGTGGAGTCTGAGACGGTCGCTGTTCTTCCTGGCGGGCGCGACGGCTGCGATCGCCTGGATGAGCGAAATTCTGGTCGGTTCGGTCCAGGATGCCGCCGCCGCTTTCGGCATGACGTCTATCTTCGTCGGCGTAATTGTGGTAGCGGTTGTCGGCAATGCCGCCGAGCACAGCACCGCAGTGATGATGGCGCTGCGCAACCGCATGGAACTGTCGGTGGCAATTGCGATCGGCAGCAGTCTGCAGATTGCGCTGTTCGTGGCGCCCGTGCTGGTAATTGCGAGCCACTTTGTCGGGCCGCAGTCGATGGACCTGGTGTTCACACCGGCAGAGGTCCTGGCGGTCTTTGTGGCGGTGCTGATTACCGGGCAGATCGCGGCAGACGGCGAGTCGAACTGGCTGGAGGGAGTTCAACTGCTGGCGGTCTACCTGATTCTCGCGGTGGTATTCTACGCTCTGCCTGAGACCCCGCGGTAGCCGCCAAGCGTTCCATGAGCGCTGGCGATCCCTGCCGGGAATGTTTCTTGCGCCACGTCTGATTTCAATGCTTGACCAGGCGGATGGGACCGTTCGAGGTGCTCAGGTCGAGCAGGGCCCCGCCTGTTCCGATGTTGGCATCGAGGTGATTCTTGCTGAACTCGCCTTGCATGCGAAGGTCGAAATCGGTCGAAATGGAGGAATTGCTGGTGCGGGCGAGAACGTGGGCGTCCACCGACATGGGGAGATGCAGTGTGATCCCGGAGTTGTTGGTATTCACGCGAACCTCGCGGCGGAATCCGTCGGGCAGCCTCAGGTCCACCGGCCCATTGGAAGTCTGTACATGGACCGGCCGGTCCGACGGTTTGAGATCCGCATCCACCGCATTGTTGGAGGTGGTGGCATCGAGCGTTCCGTTCAGACGTTCGGCATGGATCCGGCCGTTAGAGGTGTGAGCGACGGTATCGCCATCGACATCAACCAGGTCCACCGGCCCATTGGACGTCCCGACATCCAGAGTTCCCTGAAAGGAAGTGACCCGAACCGGCCCGTTGGACGTCCGGAGGCGGGCGGGGCCGCTCCCATCGGCCGTCCGAATCTCACCGTTCGAAGTGGTGATGCGATCGAGCACGGCGGCGCGGGGAATTTTGATGACGAAGCGCGCCCCCAGGTTGTTGCGCCGCATGTCGGGACGCGCGACCCGGATGGCGATCGAATCCCGGCTGTTGTCAATATTCACCTTCAGATCGTCGGCCGCCTGCTGGGTGGGTCCGTACTTGGTGCCGCTGATGTCCACAGTGTCCCGGTCCCATCCTGAAACCTCGACGGAGCCGTTGAAGGTCTCGACCGAGATCCTTCCATCGCGCGAAAGCCCGTAGCTGTAATGGAAATCACGACTGAAGCGCTCCATGTCGCTCCAATCCATGTAATCGCAGGCGGTGAAGCAGAGCAGGCCGGCTGCCACTGGAAAGGCAAGATGCCTTGGACGCATAGCGGTACCTCGATCAGCATGAGATACGCAGGCGGCCGGCGGATTGTTCCCGCCGGGAATGCGATTTCACCGGGAGAAGGCGCCTCCGGCCATGCGCAAGGCGACTTTGCGAAGGTTGCGGATGTCCTCGGCTGGATTGGCGGAAACCATCACCAGGTCGGCTCGTTTTTCGGCTTCGATGGTACCCCGGTCGTCGAGCTGGCGGAGCGCCATGGCACCGTTGCGTGTGGTGGCCACGATCACGTCGGGGGGAGGAACTCCGGCATCGGCCATCAGCTCGGCCTCGTGCAGGGGGTCGCCGCCTTC
>Ga0335077_10004503_pt1 | contig 17012 bp, 24 predicted proteins | sample Lox_Sample_31_FD_207151 | JGI IMG/M metagenome (GOLD analysis project Ga0335077, IMG submission 207151) | Soil microbial communities from Loxahatchee National Wildlife Refuge, Florida, United States - Lox_Sample_3.1 | ecosystem: Environmental > Terrestrial > Soil > Wetlands | place: USA...
GCCGCTGTTGGCGACGCTACCACTCTGCAGGGAGGCGTCCTGTTGCTGACACCCCTGAAAGGCCCCGACGGCCAGGTCTACGCCGCGGCTCAAGGTCCCCTGGTGCTCGGCGGGTTTATGGCCGGACAGGCAGGCAACAGCCAGACGGTGAATCATCCCACGGTGGGCCGGGTGCCGGGCGGTGGCATTGTCGAGCGGCCGGCGCCTTCTCAGCCGCTCAAAGGAGTCGTACATCTGCAACTCCGGTACGCGGACTTTTCCACGGCTTCCCGGGTGGCTGCGGTTCTCAACGGCAAATATGGCACGGCTGGTTCCCTGCCCGCCCGCGCCGAAAACTCGGCCCTGGTGAGCGTGCGGATTCCGGCATCCTACGTCGACCGCCCGATCGATTTCATCGCGGAGATGGAGATGCTCTCGGTGGACGCGGACGAGCCGGCCCGCGTAGTGGTGAACGAGCGCACCGGCACCATCGTGATGGGCCGTGAAGTGCGCATTTCTCCGGTGGCCCTCCTGCACGGCAATCTGACCGTCGAGATCCAGACGACCACGGAGGTTTCCCAGCCGGCGCCGCTGTCCGCCGGGACCACCGCTACGGCAACCCGGGTGGGGGTGGACGCCAAAGAACAGCCCGCCCGCAATGTCGTTCTCAAGCAGGGCGCCACCGTGGAGGAACTGGTGCGCGCGCTGGCAGCCATCGGCTCGACTCCCCGGGATGTGATTGCCATCCTGCAAAACCTGCGGGCGGCAGGCGCACTCGAAGCCGAGCTGGAGGTGATCTGATGAGCGCGCCGGTCGCCCTGTCGAATCCCGCGGGCGCGATGATGGAGCCGCCCGCCGCGCGCCCGCCCCAGACCGTCGAGGCTGCTGCCAGGCAGTTCGAGGCCCTCATGATCGCACAGCTCCTCAAGGAGGCGCGCGGCGACCAGGACGGCTGGCTCGGAAGCGGCGATGACCCCGGCAGCGCCACGGCTGCCGGATTGGCGGAAGAGCAGTTTGCGCAGGCCCTCGCGCAAAACGGGGGCCTGGGCTTAAGCGCCCGGATCGTCTCCAGCCTTTCCCCCCACGCAAAATAGACAGCCGGCACCGGTCCGGGACGCAGCCGCGGCTTTCCAGGAGACCGGCCGTCTAGCCGTCAGAAGCTCCAGCTCTGCGCGCCACACTCGGCCGCCGCGCCTGGGGCGAAAATCCCAGGGTACGCGCTGTATTCTGCAGACTCGTTCCGGCCGGCTGGTTTCCCTGGCGCGGGTTCAGCCGTGCGGATCTCTTCCCAACCCTCCAGCAGGGTGGATAGCAGGCTCTCCACCTCCGCCAGCGGCTCCGCCTTCTGCTGCAGATTGGCCTCCAGCAAGCGGCGTTGCATGTAGTCGTACAGTTCCGCCAACCTGCCGCTCAACGTGCCTCCGCGGACGTGGTCGAGCGACAAAGACAATTGCGACAGGATCGCGTGTGCCCGCGAAATCTGCCGGGAACGCTCGGCGATGCGGCCGGCGGCCAGGTGGCTGCGGGCGCTGCGCGTGGCCTGGCTGGCGGCGCGATACAGCAGGCGCACCAGTTCTATCGGCTCGGCTGTCAGTACCTGGCTCTCGAGATAGGCATCTTGCGGCGGCATAGGATCTCCTCACCCTCCTTATCGGGCCATTGCGTGCGCACTTGCGCCCTGGCTACGTGCCATGCTGGTCCAAAGTCTCGGCGAGGCGCAGCATATACTCCGGCGGCGCCTGCCACAGAACTTCGCCGGTCTGCGGGTTGACGACCCGCGCCACCGGCCGCTTGGTTTCCCGGTCCAGGGCGAAAGTCAGCTCGCTGCCTTCGCCGAACAGCGCGGAAGCGTCCACGCTCTTGACGCTGCGGATCAGCTCACGGTTCTCCACCAGCCACTGGGGGCTGGCCGTGTCGGGCACGACCGGTAAAGCCTGTCCCGGGTTGCTGACGGCTGCGACATCCATAAGGCTGCTCCGGGGACTGTCCTGCTGCCCCCAAAATCTCATCGGCTGCCGGGCCGCGAATCTGCGCGCCACTCTAAAGCCCTCTGCCCGCCTGCCGATAAGACTATGGGGGACGGATAGTTTGAATCGCACCTTGTCGCAGCAGGAGATCGACGCTCTGTTCAGCAGCGCCGGCGGTCACTCGCAGGAATCTCCGTCCAAGAAGGTTGTGCCCTTCGACTTCCGCCGCCCGGATCGCATCGCCAAGTCCCAACTGCGGGCCATTCACCAGCTTCATGAGACCTTCGTCCACAACCTCGTCTCCAGCTTATCGGCGTATCTGCGCACCTATCTCCTGGTGAACCTGGTGAGCGTCGAGCAGCTCTCCTGCGAGGAGTTTTTGAACGGGCTGCCCTCGCCCACCTGCATGCTCTCGCTGGGGCTCCGCCCGTATGACGGATACGGCTTGCTGGAACTCAGCCCGGCGCTGTACTTCCCAATCCTGGAGGTGCTCCTGGGAGGCGACGGTAAGACCGGGGCGGCGCTGCGGCGCGAGATCACCGAAATCGAGCAGAAGCTGCTGGACAGCCTTTTCCGCATCATCCTCAACGATCTCAAGGAGGCCTGGCAGGCGGTCGCTCCCATCGAATTCACCATCCACTCGGTGGAGACGGAGCCGCAGTTCCTGCGCGTGCTGGCGCCCACCGAGGCCGTGGTGGCCGTGGGTATTGAAATCCGCATTGGCGACAACGTGGGGATGATGAACATCGCGGTGCCCTCCATCATCGCCAAGATGATGCGCCAGAAGTTCGATCAGCAATGGTCCATGCGCCGCACGCAGTCCACCGAGGCCGAACAGGCGGCCATGCTGGGGCGCATCCAGCCGGCCCTGCTGGCGCTGGACGTCCGCCTGCGAGGTCCCAAGCTGTTGGCGCAGGATCTCCTGCGGCTGGCCGAAGGCGACGTGCTGGCCTTCGACTTTCCCGTGGGCCGGCCGCTCGATGGTCTGCTCAATGGCAAGCTGCGCTTCTCCGGCCGGGTGGTCGCGACCGGGCGGAAGCGCGGCTTTCTGCTCGAAGCCGTGCCGTTTTCAAACGATGCGGCCGAGGGCTCGGGCGGAAAGGCCGCATGATTCACCTGACCCGGCTCAACCATCTGGCGCTGGTGCTCAACGCGGACCTCATCGAATCGATCGAGGTGACGCCCGACACGGTGATCAGTCTGACCACCGGGCAGAAGCTGGTCGTGCTGGAGCCCGCCGAGGAGGTTGTCCGGCGCGTCGTGGAATATCGCCGGGCGATCTACAGCGGCATGCTCCTCGCTCCCGCCGTGCCGGATGAACCGGGCGCGTCCGCCAGCGGCCGAAACCGAATGGAACATGGCAGCCAAAACCGGACCGGCGTCTGAGCCGGTCAAAAACAAACCGTCCGGGCGCCGGCCGGACCTGGCCACGCTGGGCGGCCTGGCCCTGGCTGTGGTCGGCATCCTGGGAGGGCTGGTGCTCGAACAGGGCAGAGTGAAGGATGTCGCGCAATTGACCGCCGCCATCATCGTCCTGGGAGGCACGCTGGGGGCTGTAATGGTGACCACCCCGATGGATGTTCTGCGCACCGCCGTGAGCCAGATCCCCTCGGTTTTCTTCGAAACCAGTCACGCCCCGGAGGCGCTCATCGAGCAGATCATCGTCTACGCCGCCAAGGCCCGCAAGAATGGCATCGTTTCCCTCGAGGGGGAAGCCGATTCGGTGGCGGACCCTTTTTTGCGCAAGGCCCTGAACCTCGCCGTGGATGGAACCGACCTGTTGGAGCTGCGCCGCATGATGGAACTGGAGATCGCCGTGGAGGAGAGTCGTGGGGAGTCCGCCGCCAAAGTCTACGAGGCGGCCGGCGGATACGCGCCCACCATAGGGATCATAGGCGCGGTGCTGGGCCTGATCCAGGTGATGAAGCATCTGGCCAACATCGACGAGGTCGGCCGGGGTATCGCGGTGGCCTTCGTGGCCACGGTGTATGGAGTGGCATCCGCGAATATTCTTTTCCTGCCCGCCGGCAGCAAGCTCAGGTCGCGCCTGCAGGCCGCCGTGCAGATGCGCGAACTGGTGCTCGAAGGCGTGCTGGGAATCGCCGAAGGTCTCAACCCCAAGCTGATCCGCATCAAGCTGGAAGCTTATGCGCGCCCGCCCGCCGCCAAGAAAGCGCCCAAGGAAAGCCCGGCGGCGGCGGGTGCCCGACAGCCCGCGGAAGCCGCCGCGGGGGATTGATGGCGGGCCCATGAGGCGCCGAAGAAAAAGCGATCAACATGCCAACCACGAGCGCTGGCTGGTTTCCTATGCGGATTTCATCACCCTGCTGTTTGCGTTCTTCGTGGTGATGTTTGCCTCGGCGCAGGCGGACCACGGCAAGGCCTCCCGGGTCTCCGAGTCGGTCCGCAAGGCTCTTGAGGAAGGGCAGGTGAAGGCCGTAGTGGCCGCCATTCTGGGGGGCACCAAAGTCGACAAAGGCCAGGGAAACGCCATGATGAAAGGGCCGGGCGGGACACAGCCTGCGGCTCGGGAAAGCCAGTCCTCCGCGGACCTGGCCCCCTCTCTCGAATCCCTGCGGGCCGCTCTGCGGGTGGAGATCGCCAAGGGCCAGCTCCAGGTAGCGCTCGAAAAGCGCGGCTTGGTGATCAGCTTGCGCGAGGCGGCCTTCTTTGCCTCCGGCGAGGATACGGTTTACCCGGGAACCTATCCGAGCATCGGGAAGATCGCGCGGGCGATCGAAGGGTTGCCGAACCAGGTGCGGCTGGAGGGCCACACCGATTCCGTGCCCATTCACAACTCCCGCTTCCGCAATAACTGGGAACTCTCGGCCGCGCGCGCGATCGCCATGCTCGAACTGCTGGTGTCCCGCTTCGATATCCCGCCGCAGCGGCTGGCCGTGGCGGGTTACGCCGACACGGTGCCGGCGGAATCCAACGAGACCGCCGAAGGACGCGCGCACAATCGCCGGGTGGATATCGTGATCCTGAACGAGTTCGGCGCCAGCCCCGAACCGAAACCGCGCGCCACGGGCGCCGGGGACCGGCCATCCGCACCAGCGGCGGGCTAAGCCGGTTCCTTCGCTACCGATCGAAACGCTCCGCTCGGGATGCCTCCGCGGACCACGCCGGCGCGCGTCCTCTCAGGCGCGCAGGTAAACCGGCATGCAGGGTTTTCCAGGGGCGGGTGCCAGTACCGTGGTGGCCCGCTTCAGGAACAGCTTGACCTCCAGGCGGTGCCCTCCACAGTCGAACACCACTACAGTCCAGGTTTCGTCGCCGAAGCTCTTGGCCAGGAAGTTCTTGCCGAAGATAGCGGTCGGTATGCTCATCCCCATCGGCCCGAGCGATTTCTCGAGGGCCGTCTTCACGTTGCCCAGGATCATGTTGGCGACCTCCGCCACCGCATCCAGGACTTCGGCATCCACCACCTCATACTCTGCCATCAGCATCTGCGATGCGATCCGGCAGGCGAATTCCGCCGAGCAGGATATAGTGCCCGTACCAGTCCACTCGCCGGCCATACCGATCAGGCAGATCACCCCATCCACGGGGTGCGCCGCGCCCTGGTCGCAGTAAGAACCAGCGAAGTGCAGTTCGGCGCCCAACATGGTGGCAAACACCTCCTCGGCGGCCACGCGGATATCGCTCACGATTTCGTCACGGTCTTTCATTGGCATGTCCCACCTATCCTATCGGCGGAACGACGGCGGCCTTTAGGTATTGCGCCGCCGGGTGCCTCACGGGTGTCCGGACCGTCGCGGTAAAGCAAAGGCCGGCGCCGGCCGATAGTAGGAAGGGAGCATGACCTTGAACATTCTAGTCGTAGACGATTCCACCGCCATCCGCAAGATCCTGATGCGCGTACTGCGGCAAACTTCCCTGGCGATCGGCGAGATCTTCGAGGCCCGGGACGGGCTCGAGGCGCTGGACATCGTCCGGAACCATCCGCTCAACCTCGTCCTGTCCGACATCAACATGCCGAATCTGGATGGCCTGGGACTCCTGGCGCAGTTGAAAAGCGCGGACCAGTGGCGCAGTCTTCCGGTGGTCATGATCACCACCGAAGGAAGCGAAGAAAAGGTCGGCGAAGCGATTCGTCTGGGATCTGCGGCTTATATCCGGAAGCCGTTCACGGCCGAACAGATCCAGGAAAAGATCGGCGCCCTGCTTTGATCCGCCGCCGTGTCGATCCCGCCCTTTGCCGCACCCCCGCACGAGCCCGCGCATCCTGTCTGGCGGGAACCGCACGGGAGCAGTGTCTTCCCCTGTGCACCCCATCCAGCGACAAGTCTTTGCACCGGTGGCGGGATCTTGGCGGGGTATCTTCCGGCCGCGTTATCATTTTGCGGCATTTAACCATGGAGATCCGATTGCCTTTGGAGTGTTGGCATGCTGCACGGTTTGTCGGACACGTTGGAGCGCTACATGGACCTGCTGAGCGCCCGCCAGAAAGTGGTGGCCTCCAACATCGCCAACGCAGATACCCCCGGTTATAAGACCAGGGATATCGACTTTCAAGGGGAATTCCGGTCGGCGCTCGGCGGCGTTCCGGAAACCTTCGAGGTGGCCGGACTGGCCGTCAAGAATGACGGCAACAACGTCAACCTGGACAGGGAGTCGCGGCTGTTGGCGGAGAACGATATCCGGTTCAATCTGGCATCCAACCTCCTGCGCACCGAGATGCAATCGGTCCGCGCAGCCCTGCAGACCGGGAGTAACACATGAGCCTGTTTTCCGCCATGAGCGTCAGCGCTTCGGGCATGGAGGCGCAGCGCACGCGCGCCGAGTTGCTGGTCGAGAACCTGGCGAACGCGGAAACCACGCGCACGCCGGAAGGCGGCCCCTATCGCCGCAAGGATGCGGTCTTCACCTCCCAGCCCATCACCCCGTCGTTTTCTTCGCTGTTCGAGTCCCACCTGGAGGAAGGCGTGGCGGTTGCCGGCGTCAGCGTCGACGCGCGCGCGCCGGAGATGCGTTATCTGCCGGGGCATCCGGACGCCGGGCCGGACGGATACGTTGCGTTTCCCCGCATCAATCCGGCCGAAGACATGGTCGACCTGAGCGGCGCGGCACGCGGCTTCGAAGCCAACGTGGCGGCCATCTCCGCCGTCAAGGACATGATCATGCGCTCCATCGACCTGTTCAAGTGAAAGCCAGGAAACCAGCATGTCTTCACCGATTTCACCGATTCGCGCCGTGCCCTTGCCGGAATTACCGGCGTCCAGTGCCGCCAGCCCCGCGGGCGGCCCCGGAGAGTTCGCGTCCCTGCTGTCGAATGCCATCGGCGGCATCGAGCATCTGCGCGGCGATGCGGCCAAAACCGCAGAGCGCTTCCTGGCCGGAGATGGCGGCGAGGTGCACACCGTGGCGCTGGCCGCGCAACGCGCCGAACTGGCGTTCGAGACTTTTCTGCAGGTGCGCAACAAGCTGGTCTCGGCCTACCAGGCCGTCATGCAGATACAGGTTTAGTGGAGAGCGCCGATGGAACAGATGAAGAAGATCCTGGCACGCCTTTCCCTGACGCAGAAGCTGAGCATCGCCGTCACAGCGGTGCTGGTGGCCGCCGCGCTGATCGGATTCTCCCAGTGGCGGCGCGAGCGGGACTTCCGGCCCCTCTATACCGGGTTGGCCGCTGAGGACGCCGGCGCCGTGGTGCAGAAGCTCAAGGAAACCGGCACCGACTTCCGGCTTTCCGCGAACGGCTCGACCGTGCTGGCGCCTTCGGAAAGGCTGGCCGAACTGCGCCTGCAGCTGGCGGCCAGCGGCCTGCCGAAAAGCGGGCGCATGGGTTTCGAGCTCTTCGACAAGACCAGCTTCGGTATGACCGATTTCGCCGAACATGTGAATTACCGGCGCGCGCTGGAGGGTGAGTTGGAGCGGTCTATGATCTCGCTGGCGGAAGTGGAGCGGGCCCGCGTGCACCTGACCTTTCCCAGGGAATCCGTCTACCTGGAAGCTCGCCAGCCGGCCAAGGCCAGCGTGGTGCTGGGCCTGCGTCCGGGAGCGCGGCTCTCCTCCCAGAACGTGATGGCCGTGTGCAACCTGGTGGCCAGCGCCGTCGAAGGCCTGGCGCCGGAGGCCGTCTCGGTCGTGGACACGCGCGGCGATCTGCTCAACCGCCCGCGCAAGTCCGGCAGCGACGACGGGCTGGAGGGATCGGAAGCCAATCTGGAATACCGGGAAATGGTCGAGAAAAGCATGTTAGCCAAGATCCAGTCGACGCTGGAACCGTTGCTGGGCGCCGACCGCTTCCGGGCTACGGTTTCGGCCGAGTGCGATTTTTCGAGCGGCGAGCAGAGCGAGGAAACCTTCGATCCGGCCCGCTCGGTGATGGTCAGCTCGCAGAAAAGCGAAGACATCGCGCCCGCGGCGCTGGCGGGAGGGGTGCCGGGCACGGCCTCCAATCTGCCGCATCCCCCGGCCCGGACGGCGGGCGGGATGTCCGGCGCGTCGCGGCGCACCGAGGAGATCAATTATCAGTCCAGCCGCCAGGTGCGCCGGGTCAAGCTGCCGCAGGGCGAAGTGAAGCGGGTTTCCGTATCGTTGCTGCTGGACCAGGATGTGCGCTGGGACGGCAAGCCGCCGCATCTGCAGCAGGTCCTGATCCCCCCTTCCGCGGAGAAGCTCAAGGCCATCCGCGACCTGGTGGCCGGGGTGATCAGCTTCAAAGCCGAGCGCGGCGACCAATTGATCGTGGAGACGCTGCCTTTCGAAGCCACTCTGCACAGCGAGCCTCCGCTTCCGGAGACTCGGCCCACAGGTCCGGCGGCGCCTGCCCCGCCTTTGCCGGCCTGGCTGCGGACGCCTAAAGGAATGGGTGCCGCCGCCGGCGCGGCGCTCCTTCTCCTGGTGCTGGCCGGCTTGGGCCTGCGCCGCATCGGCCGGCGGGCGGCGCCCTCCGCTACGGTGCCGGCCGCCCTGCCGGAGGGCGCCAGGGGCGCACCCGCCCTGCCCGGGGGCGAGACCGTGGAGCAGAAGATCCAAGCCCATCTGGGCGGCCAGGCCGACCTGCAGGCGCGTCTGGAAGCCGAGGCTCTGGACGCCATCAAGGCGCCCACCCCGACCACCAACAAAAAGGACGCGTTGACGAAGTACCTGCGGGAGAGCCTCAAGAAAGACCCCCTGGTGCAAGTACAGACTCTGCGGACATGGCTCCATGAAAAGGCTTGAGACGGAGACCGCCGGGGCGACGCCATGATTGCCAACATCAAGCGCAACGAACTGATCTCGGGCGTGCGCAAGGCCGCCATGCTGATTGTGCTGCTGGGTGAAGACTCGAGCGCACAGCTCATGCGGGAGTTGACCGAAGATGAAGTGCAGAGCCTCTCCCGGGAAGTGGCGCGGCTCTCGACGATCCCGAATGAGGAAGGCGAGGCCGTACTCGAAGAGTTCTACCAGATGTGCATGGCGCGCGAGTATGTCTCGCGCGGCGGCATCGAGTACGCCCGCAAAGTGCTCCTGAGCGCCTTCGGACCGGAAGCCGCGCGCAAGCTGGTGGACCGCCTGGTGAAGACCATGGGCAACGATACGGCCGCCTTCGACGCGCTGCAGAAGGCCGATCCCCAGCAGTTGGCGAAGTTCATCCACAGCGAGCATCCGCAAACCATCGCCTTCATCCTCTCGCACCTCAGCCCGTCGCAGGCGGCCGCCCTGCTGATCTCGTTGCCGGCCCAGATCCGCGCGGACGTGGCGCTGCGCATGGCGCACCTCGATCAGATCTCGCCCGAGATCATCCACAAGATCGCCGCCGTGATCGGGCAGAAGCTGCAGGCTCTGGGGGAGTTCAGCCGCGAATCCTATGGCGGCGTGCGCGCGGTCTCGGAGATGTTCAACCGGTTGGATTCGGGCGCCAGCAAGGAGATCCTGGAGGCGATCGAGCAGGAGAATGCCACGCTGGCCGACACCATCCGGCACCTGATGTTCGTCTTCGAGGATATGCTGCTGCTCGAGAGCAACAGCTTGAAGGAGGTCCTCACCAAAGTGGATCGCAAGGTCTTGACTCTGGCGCTCAAGGGGACCAGCGAGCAGGTACGCAAACACTTTGTGGGCTGTCTGTCGCAGCGCGGCGCCGAGATGCTGCTCGAAGACATGGAGGCGCTGGGTCCGGTGAAGATCAAAGATGTCGAAGCCGCGCAGCAGCAGATCATCGGCGTGGTGCGGCAGCTCGAGAGCGACGGCACGATCAACTTGAAGGGGGCCGGCGGCGAACAATATGTTGTCTAAGATCCTGAGCGGCGCGGCGGGATCCTCGGCTGCGGTCCTGCGCTGGCCCAAAGCGGATGGTCTGGTGCCGGCACGCCACGAGGTTTCCGGCAGCGCCGGGGAAGGCCCCGGCGCGCAGGATTCCCGGCGCGCCGCCGAGCTGGAACAGCAGATGGAGCAGCGCGTGCGCGCGGCCCGCGAGGCCGGCTATCGCGAAGGTGAAGCCGCCGGGCGGGCGCAGGCCGCCGCCGCGCTCCAGCCAGTACTCGAGAGGCTGGCGCGCAGCATCCAGGAAATCGCCGGGTTGCGACCGCAATTGATGCGCGCAGCCGCCGGCGAGCTGGTGGAACTGTCGTTGGGGATCGCCCGCCGGATTCTGCACCGCGAGCTGTCGGTCGATCCGGCCGCCCTGGAGGGCCTGGTCGGCAGCGCCTTGCGCAAGCTGGCGGCGCAGGAGATCTGCAGCGTGCGCATCCATCCGGAACTGGAGCCGGGGGTCCGCCAGGCGCTGGCCCGGGAGGGCCGGGGCGCTCTGCCGTTGATCGCGGACGGAACCCTGGAGCGCGGCGCGATCCTGCTCGAGACCGGGCGGGGAAGGTTGGACGCATCGCTCGAAACGCAGCTCGCCGAGATCGGCCGCGGGCTGGCCGACCGCCTGCCGGAGAAATGACATGTCCGGCATCCTCGGCCCCTACTTGACGGCGCTCGACGATCTCGAACCCCTGCTGCAGGTCGGCGAAGTGGTCCAGATGACCGGGCTGCTGATCGAATCCGCGGGTCCGGCGGCGGCCATGGGCGACTTCTGCGAGATCCTGACCCAAAGCGGACGTTCCGTGCGCAGCCAGGTGATCGGTTTCCGCGACGGACGGGTGTTGTCGATGCCCCTGGAAGAGACCGGCGGCGTGGAGTTGGGCAACCGCGTCGTGGCCCGCCGGGAGGCGGCGCGCGTGCCCGTGGGGCCCGGATTGACCGGCCGCGTGCTGGACGGCTTCGGCCGCCCGCTCGACGGCGGTCCCCGCATCGCCGCGCAGGCCGCTTACGACCTGTATGGCGCTCCGCCGGGTCCGCTCGAACGGGAGCACATCACCGCGCCGCTCACCACGGGCTTGCGCGCCATCGATAGCCTGCTGCCCGTGGGACTGGGCCAGCGCATCGGCATCTTCGGGGGAAGCGGCGTCGGCAAGAGCACGCTGCTGGGGTCGATGGCGCGCAATAACTCGGCGGACATCACCGTGATCGCGCTGGTAGGGGAACGCAATCGCGAGGTGCGCGCATTCCTGGAGCACGAGATGGGGCCGGAGGGCATGCGGCGGTCCGTGGTGGTGGTGGCGACGTCCGACCGTCCGGCGCCGCTGCGGGTGCGGGCCTGCTTCACATCGCTGGCGATCGCCGAGTATTTCCGCGACCAGGGCGCCCATGTCCTGCTGGTCATGGATTCGGTCACCCGCCTGGCCATGGCCCAGCGCGAGATCGGCCTGGCCGCCGGCGAACCACCCGCGCAGAAGGGATACACGCCTTCCGTGTTCGCCCTGCTGCCCAAGGTCTTCGAAAGAGCCGGCAATTTCAAGCGGGGTTCCATCACCGGGTTCTTCACGGTGCTGGTGGAGGGCGACGATTTCAGCGAGCCGGTCTGTGACGCGGTGCGCGCCATTCTGGACGGACACGTCGTGCTCTCCCGCCAACTGGCTGCCGCGAATCACTACCCGGCCATTGACATCCTGCAATCGGTCAGCCGCCTGCAGTCACAACTGACGTCCGGCGAACAGGGGGCGCATGCCCGCGCGGTTCGCCAGGCGCTGTCGGTCTACCAGCAGGCCGAGGATCTGATCCAGCTGGGCGCCTACGTTTCCGGATCGAATCCGCAACTGGACGCCTCCATCCGGGCGCGGCCGCAGATTCTGCAATTCCTGCAGCAGGGGCTGGGAGTCGAGTCGCCGCGCGAGGAGACCCTGGCCCAACTCGGCCAACTCGCCGCTCTGCTGCACTGAAGAGGACTGCGTGCGGGCTTTCAAATTCCCTCTGCGCCGGGCGCTCGAATGGCGCAGGACCCAACTCGAACTGGAAGAGAACAAGCTCCGGCAACTGGCGGCCAGCCTGGAGGAGATGGCGCTGGCGGCGGCGCGGCTGGAAATGGTCCAGAGCCGCGCGGAGGCGGCCGTGCGGCAGCAGGCAGTGGTCGAGGCGCGCGACCTGTGGGCTCTGGCGGCTTATCGCCAGCGCCTCCTCACGGAATCTCGGCAGCTCTCCATGCGGCGCGCCGCGTGCAACGAACAATTGGCCGCGCAGAGGCGGAACGTACTGGAGGCCCAGCGCCAGTGCCGCTTGCTCGAGAAACTCGAACAGCGCCGTGACGCGGAGTGGCAACAGGCTTTAGACCGGGAGTTGGAGAGCCTGGCTGCGGAGTCATTCCTGGCCCGCTGGAGGCGCCAGGCGGGCTAACCGGCGGCGCGAGACTGGTTCGCGCGGGCAGCCACGTCTTCGAGATAACGCAGGGCTTGCCGGGAGACCTCCCCCACTACCGGATCCGGGTGCCGCAGGAGGCCAATCACGAGGCGCAGCCAGGGGACCTCCGGCGGCTCCAGCCCGATCATGCAAACATTTTCCATGTTCCCTCCGGACATGGCGCCGGGTGCGCGGGCGCCGGCAACATCGGAACGCCCGGGCGCCAGGTGGCGGCCGGCGCCGCACCGCCCAGCAGGCGGCGAGCGGCGGCCGCCGGTGATTCACTCCCCAGCACGCAGGTCTCGGACCGGTTCAACCCTTCCAGGCGCACGTGGCCGCTTTCCCGCGTGACCCTGTAAGCGGCCTCGGCGCCATGCTGGGCGAGCAACGCGGGCAGGGTCCAGCCCGTGGCCTGCAGCATCCGGATGCCGCCGTTTGCGCCGATGAGGATGGCCCAATCGCAATCCGGCGAGCCGTATCCGTCGGCCTGACGGGCCGTCTCGAAGAGGTTTGCGGCGTCTGTCCAAAAGGCTCCCACACTGAGCTTATCGGGCGCCGCGCGTGGAATTTGCGGCCCTCGTTTCCGGCCGCGGCCGCGGCTACGGCACGGGAAGCTGGCTGAGAATCTGCTGCACGTAGTGGATGGTTTCGGGAATCCGGGGCACCCCGCCGCTTTCTCCGACACGCCCCGGCCCCGCATTGTAGGCGCCCAGGGCGAGGGCCGTGTCGCCGCCGAAATGGTCCAGCAACTGTTTGAGGAGGTGCGCGCCCGACAGCAGGCTTTCTGACGGGTCGAACGGATCCCGCACGCCCAACTCCTGGGCCGTCGCGGGCATCAACTGCATCAAACCCATGGCGCCCTTTGGCGATACGGCGCAGGAGCGGAAGCCGGACTCCTGGCGGGCGACCGCGCGCAAGAGGTTGGCGTCCAGCCCCTCGCGCTGCGCAGCGGTCTGGATCAGGGGACTCAACTCGGCCTCGGGCAAGGGATCGCAACCCGCACCCTGTGCGGGCCACGACAGCGTGAAGAACGGAGCGGGAACGGCCGGAGCCGCCGGCGAACTCGCGCTGGCGTCCGGGCGGGCTGTTTCCATCGCCGCGCGCTGTCTCTCGATCGAAAACTGCATGGCGGCCACCGCCTGCCGCTGGCGGGCCACTGAGGACTCCATCGCCTGGCGGGCGGCCTCCTGCGAGGAGGCAGCCGGCGCCCCCCCAGCCGATAGCCACAACCCGGCCACGGCCAGGAACGGCGCGCCAAAATCTCGCCACGCGCTCATTTTTCGCCGCCCGGCGGGTCCTCGATCAACCGGTCTAACATGCTGCGCAATGCCGTCACCGAGTGCAGTTGAGCCGCGGCCAGATTCTCCTGTCCCACCAGTTTGACCTCTTTCAGGCTCACCGGAACCGATTTGGGCGCGGTAATCCCGATCTTGATGCGCGCCGCACCGATGTGCATGATCTGGATCTCGATATCATCGCCAATGAGGATCGCTTCGCCCGCCCGCCGCCGCATTACGAGCATGCCGCCTCGCGCAGAGGCAATACCTCCCGATGGGAGTAAGGGGAGTCCGCCTGAATCGCCTGGCGCCCGCGCAGGGTCCGCAGATTGACGACGATGGGCGCCAGCAGGTTCACCGTAGGCGGCGTATTCTCTTCAAGGGAAAGGATCGCCAGGCAGATCACTTCCCTGCCGATCACCGGCTGGCGGCCCTTCTCGAGGCCCAGCGCACGCAGATCCTCCGGCGCCATACGCAGGCGGTACTGCGGGCAGGCCGCCAGTACGGGCAGGGTCGCGAAGCATAAGTCCGGGTTCGCCAAGCTTTGCAGGAAGACCATCGGTTCGTTGATGCGCTGGCGGAGAGCCAGGAAGCGCTTCTCCTGCTCGAAGGCAGGGATACCATCGGGGAATACCATCACGGATTCCTCGTTGTATTCGACCGGTCCGAAGTACCGGGTGTCGCAGCGCTGCGGGGGAGTCTTTTGAGTCGAAGCCATACAGTTCTGCTGGAGCAATCAGAGTTCCAACTCCGCTTAGCCTGAATACTCCCAGGTGCGGCGCGGCCGGGGTGCATCGCCGTAGCGGGGTGCCGCTCTGGGCAGCCGCGCCAGCCGCACCCCGGCATGCGCCCTTCCCGCCAGCACCAGCCGCCGGGTCTCATCCAGCAGCCGCCGCCATCCGGCTTCCAGGCGGCGCCAGCGGGGATCGCCAGGCGGCAGGCCGGCAAGGTTTTCTTGGAGGGCCCGGCAGTAATCTTCAAACGCCAGCTGCGCCTCTGCATAGCGCCCCTCCGCAGCCAGCGAACGCAGCCGGGCGGCCAGGACCTCGAGCGCGGCAGAGGTCTCGCTCACGCGTGCCCTGCTATCTCGGCATCCTGCTGGGCGGTAAACATGGATTGATAGTAGGTGGCCTGCTGTTGCATCGAGTAGATCAGGGCATCGGCCGCCGACATCTGCTGCGTCAGGGTGGTCTGCAACTGGGCCACCTGGTCCTGCTCGGAGGTGATCTGGGCATCCGTGTTGTCGATGCTCGATTGGGTCGTGCTGATGTCCTGTGGCAGGATCCCGCTGCTGGGATCGAGCAGGCCGGTCAAGGTATTGGTGGCCATCTGCAGGAACCCGCCGCTGGTGGCCGATCCCAGAAATGCGTTGAGTGCGTCAAGGCTGCCGCTGGTGGCCGCGGAGAAGGCGCTCGGATCGTAGGACAACTGGCCGGTGGTGTCGTCGAACTTCAGGCCCACAGCGGCCAGCGAGGCGATGCCGCCGCCGGGCGTGGAGTAGTTCGGGATGCCCTGCAAGGCGTCGGTGAGTTCGTAGACGATGCTCTGGCCAGCCAGGGCGCCGCCGGCCTGCCCGCGATTGTGATTGAGATCGCTCATGGCCGTGTTGTAGGCCAGCACGAAACCCGAGAGGGCGTTGCCGATGCCCGAGGCATCCGGCGCCACCGAGACGGTGGCGCTACTGCCCGCATTCGTGCCTGTCAGATTCAGCGTCAGGCCCTGCGCCACCGTCACGGTGCGGGAACCGCTGGTGACCTGCTTGCCATTGAGGATATATTGCACCGGCTGGCCGGGATCGCCGCTGGCGGCCACCAGGTCCTGGCTGCCGTCGTTCAATTGCATGCTGACATTGCCGTACTGATCGCTCTGGAGCGAGAGCCGGTATTCGGGCGCCGTATCGCTGCCCACATTGATCACGGTGGCCTGCACGCCGGCGCCGGCGTTGTTGATGGCCTCGGCCAGCGCGTTCAGGCTGCCGTCTGCCGGCACGATGGGTGTCTGAATCGTCTGTCCGTTCACCGTGAGCGTGTAGCTGTGGCTGGTGCTGATGCTCTGCGTCGTGGGATCGGTCACGGTGGGCAGGCCGTCCAGGCTCAGCGCATTGCTGTAAGAGCCCAGGTTGGTTACCTGAAGGGAGTAGCTGCCCGGCGTGGCGCCGGCGCCCAGGGTGGCGTTCGCCACCGAAGACTGCGACACACTGGCCGACAAGGTGTTGCTGGCCGCCGAGGAAAGCGTCGCGAGGGCCGACTGCACAGCGGTGAAATCGGTGGAGAGCGTCTGCAATTCGGCCGACTGGCCGTTCAAGGTCACAATGTTGTTCTGCAGCAGTTGGATCGGTAAAGAGGCGATCTGCAGCGCGCGCGCGATGGCGCTGTTCAAGTCCTGCGCATAGGTGCTGAGCCCGTTGAAGTAGGTTCCCGAGTACGAGCTCAGCGAGTTGATCGGCGAAGTGGAACTGCTCATGATTCCGTTCCTTTTCGGGGCGGCGCGTGCCGGACAGGCCCGCCGGATCCCGGGTGGCTCCTCGCTACCTTATCGGCAGAAGAGCCGCAAAGTTTAGAAAGGGCGCCGGGCGGATCCCTGGTGCTACGTAGATGTTCCCCGATTCCTAGGTCAAAACTGATCCGCAACCTTCCGTCCGGCTAAGATTCTGCCGATAGAGAACCGGAGGCAGCGCAAGCCGCCGCCCCGGCAAGAGGCCGGGAAACTTAACAAATAAGGACTATCCGATGATTTCCATTCAAACCAATATCGATTCCCTGCTGGCGCAGCAGAACCTCAGCGTCAACAGCAAGTTTCAAAGCGACACGGTCCAGCAGTTGACTTCCGGCTACCGCATCAACTCCTCGGCCGACGACGCCGCCGGCTTGTCGGTGGCCAACGGCTACCGCAACCAGATCGCCGAACTCAACCAGGGCGTACTGAACGCCAACCAGGGCGTCAGCCAGTTGCAGATCGTGGATGGCGGCCTGAGCAACATTTCCCAGATGCTGGACCGCCTGCAGACGCTGGCCACCGAGTCGGCCTCGCAGACCTTCACCGGCAACCGCCAGACGCTGGATACGGAGTACCAGGGGCTGCTCGCTGAAATCAACCGGCAGGCGGACAATATCGGCCTCGGCGACAACAACACCGAGTACTCGAC
>Ga0335077_10004505_pt1 | contig 17011 bp, 17 predicted proteins | sample Lox_Sample_31_FD_207151 | JGI IMG/M metagenome (GOLD analysis project Ga0335077, IMG submission 207151) | Soil microbial communities from Loxahatchee National Wildlife Refuge, Florida, United States - Lox_Sample_3.1 | ecosystem: Environmental > Terrestrial > Soil > Wetlands | place: USA...
TAGCGATGGGACAGCGTCGCCGCCGCCACGAGCGCCGAATCCTGGATGCGCACGCCGTGATGGACTTCGTACCTTTCCTTCAGTCCACGCAAAATCGCGATGGTCGCTTCGACGGACGGCTCGGCCACCATCACGGGCTGAAAACGCCGTTCCAGCGCCGGGTCTTTCTCGATGTGTTTGCGGTATTCGTCCAGCGTCGTCGCGCCCACACAACGCAATTCGCCACGCGCCAGTTGCGGTTTCATGATGTTCGCCGCGTCCGTCGCGCCTTCCGCCGCGCCGGCGCCGACCAGCGTGTGCAATTCGTCAATGAACAAAATGATTTTGCCTTCGCTGGCGACGATCTCCTTCAGGAACGCCTTGAGCCGGTCCTCGAATTCGCCGCGATATTTCGCGCCGGCAATCATCGCGCTCAAATCCATCGCCACGAGCCGCTTGTTCTTCAGCGATTCGGGCACGTCACCGCTGACGATGCGCCGGGCCAGGCCCTCGGCAATCGCCGTTTTGCCCACACCGGGTTCGCCGATGAGCACGGGATTGTTTTTCGTGCGCCGCGTCAACACCTGCATGACGCGGCGGATTTCCTCGTCGCGGCCGATGACCGGGTCAATCTTGCCCTGCCGCGCCAGCGCCGTGAGGTCGCGGCCATATTTGTCGAGCGCCTGGAATTTGGCTTCGGGATTTTCGTCGGTCACGCGCTGGTTGCCGCGCAATTCAGCGAGCGCGCGCAAAACCAGCTCGCGCCGCAAACCCTGTTTCTGAAAAATCTTTTTCAGCGACGCGCCGCCACTGTCAATCAGGCCGAGCAGCAGATGTTCGGTGCTGACATAATCGTCCTTGAGTTTGTTGGCCGCGGACTGTGCGGCGTCGAGCGCCTTTTTCAAGTCACTGCCGGCGTAGGCGTCGCCCGCGCCCTGGACCTTGTGCCGGCGCGCGAGTTCGGCCTCCAAATCCGGCTTGAGCCGGGCGACCGGCACGCCGATGCGTTCGAGTAAATCGGGAATGAGGCTTTCGCTCTGGCTGATGAGCGCGAGCGCGAGATGTTCGCCGTCAATTTCCTGATGCGAATATTCGCGGGCGAGCCGTTGTGCCTCCTGCAAGGCCTCCTGGGATTTAAGGGTCAGCTTTTCCGGTTGCATGGCGCGAATTTAACGCAAAGATGCAAGGACGCAAAGATGGGAAATTTCAACCACGGATGGACACGGATAAACACGGATTTTGTAAATCCCAAAAGGATTTCATAATTCAGCCCGGCGTTGACCGATGAAATCGGGCTACGCCGGGTCGCAAACCAAAATGAAATCAATCCTGAAGGGATTAAATCCAAGTGCAAGGAAATGGCGATACAACTCCATTGGAGTTGTAAATTTGGCGGAACGCAAACCCAGGGTAGCGCCTACGGCGCGACAGGCGCTCGCCCCACCATAAAACCGCCTTTGCGCTTTTGTGACTTTGCGCAAAGCGAATTCTTATTTAACCTGCGCGCATGAAATATCGCGAACTCGGACGGACGGGTTGGAAGGTATCGGAAATCAGTTTTGGCGCGTGGGCCATCGGCAGCACGTGGGGCACGGTGGACGACCAGGAATCGCTGGCCGCGCTGCACGCCGCGCTGGACGGCGGCGTGAATTTTTTCGACACGGCGGACGTTTATGGCGACGGGCACAGCGAACGGCTGCTGGCGAAGCTGAAGCGGGAGCGGAAGGAAAAATTCTACATTACCACGAAAGCCGGGCGCCGTTTGCCAACGCAGACCCCGGAAGGTTACAACCGCGAGAATCTGACGGCGTGGATTGAACGCAGTTTGCGAAATCTGGAGACCGATGCACTGGATTTGCTGCAACTGCATTGTCCGCACCCGGAAGTTTATTATCGTCCGGAAGTTTTCGGCATCCTCGATGAGCTGGTGAAAGTCGGCAAGCTGCGATATTATGGCGTGAGCGTGGAAAAGGTGGAGGAGGCGCTCAAGGCCATCGAATTCCCCGGCGTGCAAACGGTGCAACTCATCTTCAACATCTTCCGCCAGCGCCCGAGTGAATTATTTTTCCCGGAGGCGCGCCGCCGCAAGGTCGGCATCCTGGCGCGTGTGCCGCTGGCGTCGGGAATGTTGTCGGGCAAATTCACGCGCGACAGCAAATTCGAAAAGGACGACCACCGCAATTTCAACCGGCACGGCGAAGCCTTCGACCGCGGTGAGACCTTTTCCGGCGTGGATTACGAAACCGGCCTGCGCCTGGTGGAGGCATTAAGGCCGCTGGCGCCGAAAAACGCGACTCTGGCGCAACTGGCGTTGCGCTGGATTCTGGAATTTCCCGCCGTGGCCTGCGCCATTCCCGGCGCAAAACGCCCGGCGCAGGTGCGGGAAAACATCGCCGCCTCGGACCTGCCGCCGTTGTCCAAGGACACGATGAAAAAAATCCAGGCGCTTTACAACCAGCAGGTGCGCCCGCTCGTCCATCATTATTGGTAAATCCCAAACGTGATCTTAATCCTGCTCTTAATCATAATCACGGGTGAAGGCGACTAAGATTACGATGACGATTAAGATTAAGTGGCTTTCAATCCGCCTTGCTAGACCGCCTCTTTTGCGCTAGGTTGCGGCCAATATGGATACAGCGCCTTTTTCTTCCGGCCCGGTGCCGCCACCGCCGCCGCCGCCGCCGATCATCACGGCACCGCCGCCGCCCAAACCGCGCCGGAGCCGCGGCTGGATGATATTCGCTATCATCCTGCTCGTCCTGTTGCTCATCAGTTTGTTTGGAAATTTCGCCCAACTGGTTTCGCAGGCGCTGTCTTTCAAAGGCGGCCTGGGCGGGGGGATGTCCCGTGAAGCCGGCCCTTATCTGGATGAATACGTTTTAAAGGACAACGATGCGGCAAGCAAAATTGCCGTGATCACGGTGGAGGGCATCATCAGCGACAACATGACGGACCAGGCCGGCTACAACCTGGTGGACGTCATCCGGGCGCAATTAAACCGCGCCAAAACCGACCGGCGGGTAAAGGCGGTGATTTTGAAAGTGAACTCCCCGGGCGGCGAAGTGCTGGCCTCGGATGAAATTTATCGCGCGATAAAAGATTTTCAGAACGATTCCGGCAAACCGGTCGTTTGTTCGATGGGCAGTCTGGCCGCGTCGGGCGCTTATTACATCTCCTCGCCCTGCCGCTGGATTGTGGCCAACGACCTGACCATCACCGGCAGCATCGGCGTGATTCTGCACACGTGGAATTATCGCGGACTGATGAACAAAATCGGCATCTGGCCGGAAACGTTCAAGAGCGGCAAATACAAGGACATGCTCAGCGGCGAACGCGAGACCAACCAGATTCCGGCCGAAGAACGTGTGATGGTGCAGGGTTTGATTGACCAGACATACCAGAAATTCAAGGACGTCGTCGCCGCCGGGCGCGATGCCGCGCACGAAAGGAACAAAAATGAAGGCCGGCCACTGGCGCTGGATTGGGCCAATTACGCCGACGGGCGCGTGCTGTCAGGCACGCAGGCCTATGATCTGGGCTTTGTGGACCAGCTCGGGGATTTTCAGGACGCCGTGGATCGCGCGAAACAAATCGCCCACCTTCCCAACGCCAATTTGATCGAATACCGCGAGCGCTACGACCTTTCGAATTTCCTGCGTTTGCTGGGCCAAACCGAGTTGTCCCATGACATCAAACTGGACCTGGGCCTGGACCTGCCCAAGTTGCAGGCAGGCGAGCTTTATTTTCTATCACCTACTTTTGTCAACTGATTGAAGGAAACCCTGCTTATCGTCGCAGACAGCGAGCGCGACGCGAATATGCTTTACGCCGTCGGCATGTTTGTGCCCGATCCGTTCATCTATCTCAACTGCGGGGGGCGCCCGTTCATCGTGATGAGCGACCTGGAAATTGACCGCGCCCGCGCCCAGGCGCCGCATTGCCGGGTCCTGTCCTTAAGCGCCTACCAGAGAAAATTGCGCGCCGCCGGAATCAAAAAGCCCGGTTTTTCCCAAATCATCCGCCGGATTTTGCGCGAGCAAAAAATCCGGCGCGCGCTCGTGCCGGAGAATTTTCCGTTCGGCCTGGCGCGGGATTTGAAGAAACTCGGCATCAAGCTGAAGCCGCGCGCCGGCATCTTCCCTCAACGCGAAATCAAATCCGCTGACGAAGTCAAAAAAATCTCCGCCGCGTTGGCCATGGCCGAGGTGGGCATGGCGGAAGGGATGGAAGTTCTGCGGCGAGCCAAAATCAGCCGCGACCGGAAGCTGATTTATCACGGCGTACCGCTGACTGCCGAGCGCCTCCGCGCGGTGATTGACTGCGCGATTCTACAGGCGAACGGATTGGCGGCGAACACCATCGTCGCTGGCGGACGGCAGGCATGCGACCCGCATGAGCGCGGCCACGGCCCGCTCCGCGCCCATGAGCCAATCGTCATTGATATTTTTCCGCGCTCGCAAAAGACCGGCTACTTCGGCGACATCACGCGTACGGTCGTCCGCGGACGCGCCAGCGAAGCCGTGCGCAAGCTTTACGACACGGTTGGGGAAGGGCAAAAAATCGCGTTTGAAAAAATTCGTGCCAGGGTGAAAACGGCGGACGTCCACAAAGCCGTGCAGAAATTTTTTGTCCAACAGGGCTACAAAACCGGAAGGCGCAATGGACGGATGGAAGGGTTCTTCCACGGCACAGGACACGGGCTGGGCCTGGAAATCCACGAAGCGCCGCGCGTGAGCGCCGGCTCCACGGAAATTTTGAGACCCGGTCACGTCGTCACGGTCGAGCCGGGGCTTTATTATGCCGGCCTGGGCGGCGTGCGGCTGGAAGACGTTGCGCTCGTCACAGCCAACGGCGCGCGCAACCTGACACGGTTTGAGAAGGTGCTGGAAATTTAAAAAATGTTATGCGTTATCTTTTAATTTCCCATACTCCATTTTTATTCGACGAGTTTCCTTTCGGTGAACAAATGGTTTTCAGGAACGAAACGTTCACAGCCACGCGCACCAAAGCATTTTCTGAAGCGTTACAATCTTTGGGTGAATCAGCGCGTATAAATCTTACACTTTGGATGCTTGTTACAGACGCGACACCAGAGGACGTTCTTAATCGTCTTAAAGAAAGATTACGAGTTCACTTGGAAATCGAAGATGCGGGAGACATTTTGATAATCGAAACTCCAAATTTTGTCGGATACGCATCAAATGAAGCGATCGCGCAAGTAAAAGCCCTATCCAAAATCGAAGTTATCCCGAATAAATCAACATCTTCGATAACTGAAGCACCAAGTATTCTCACATCATACAGTTCAAGTAAGACAGGACGTAATGAATGGTTTGAGAAATTGGCAAAGTTGTGGGGCGTTAAATCCACAGATGCCTTGATACGTAGAGTCCCAGGCTCTTTTGAAAGCGGCAAGCGATAACTCTATAATTGAAAATTGATTTGTGCCATCGGGCTTTGTCTCACTTGCGTCACGCTGGCGCAAAAAACTCTTTCAACGGAACCAAAATCTTCTAAATTCCTCGTGATTTGAGTTGGCACGCGGCCAGCTTGTTGAATAAAACGGCGGACGCGCTGTCAAAAACGGGCGAATTTATGTTTTATTTTGATCCCTTGTGGTTGGTCTTTGCGGTTCCCGGCTTGCTCCTGGGCATCTGGGCGCAAATCAAGTTGTCTCACGCTTACGGCAAATACAGCCAGGTGCCGGTGGATTCGGGCATGACCGGCGCCGAAGCCGCGCGCGAAATCCTTGACCGCGCCGGCCTCGGCAACGTGCCGGTCGAGGAAATCCCAGGTCATTTGAGCGACCATTACGACCCCTCAAAACGCGCGCTGTTCCTTTCGTCCGATAATTTTCACGGCCAGACGGTTGCGGCGGTCGGCGTTGCCGCGCACGAGTCGGGCCACGCGCTCCAGCATCAGGCGGCCTACGGTTTGTTCCGAGCACGGATGGCTCTGGTGCCGGCCACGCAATTCGCGAGCATGGCCTACACGGGCATCTTTTTCGCCGGTTTTATTTTCAGGTCCTTCTTTCCAACATTCATCTGGATTGCCGTGATACTTTTTTCCGTCATGACGTTGTTCCAACTGGTCACCCTGCCGGTGGAATATGACGCGAGCCGCCGGGCCAAGGAACAATTGTTCCGGCTGGGCCTCGTACATGAGCATGAGCGCGCGGGCGTGGCGAAGGTCCTGGATGCAGCGGCGCTGACGTATGTGGCGGCGCTCGTCAGCGCGGTGATGCAACTGCTTTACCTTCTCACCCTTGCCCGCGGCAGCCGGCGATAGTTATTTGCTTGCGGCTTTTCGCCCAAACCGCAAGGATTTTCCTTCATGGCAGTAAAAAAGCAAAAGCGCAGAGCGGCCAAAAGTAAACGGCACAAGAAGGTTTCCCCGCGCAAGCGTGTGACCATCAAGGCCATCGTACCTGCCGTTCCCGCTCCGACTGCGCCGGCCACCCCCGGCGACACCACCCAATTCATCCAGAGGGAAGCCTCGCGTTACGACGCCGATACCGCCATCAAACTTTACCTGCGCGAAATCGGGCAGGTGAAACTGCTCACGCCGCAGGAGGAAATCGAACTGGCCGCCCGGATCAAAAAGGGCGACAAAAAGGCGCGTGAACAGATGATCAAGGCCAACCTGCGGCTCGTGGTCAAAATTGCGCGCGATTACGACGGCATCGGCCTGCCGCTGCTGGATTTGATCAGCGAAGGCAACATCGGCTTGATGAAGGCCGTCGAGCGGTTCGACCCGAAAAAGGGCGGCAAACTTTCAACCTATGGTTCGTGGTGGATTAAACAATCCATCAAGCGCGCCCTCGCCAACCAATCCAAGACCATCCGGTTGCCGGTGCATCTGGTGGACAAAATTTCCAAAATGCGCCGCATCGCGATGAAGTTGCAGGAGGCACTCGGCCGGGAGGCGACCGACGAGGAACTGGCTGATGAACTCGGCGTGACCGCTGCGCGGGTGCGGCAAATGCGGCTGGCGGCCATCCGCCCGGCCTCGCTCGACGCGCCCATCGGCGACGACGATTCGAATAATTTTTCCGATCTGGTCGAGGACGAAAACGCCATCACCCCCTACCAGGACCTCGAAGACAAGACCGTCACCGGCATGTTGCAGGACATGGTCCAGCACCTGGACACGCGCGAAGCGACGATTCTGCGCTATCGCTTCGGCCTTGACGGTGGTTCGGAAAAAACCCTGGAGGAGGTCGGTGAAAAATTCGGCGTGACGCGCGAACGCGTCCGGCAGATCCAGAACCTGGCGCTCAAAAAACTTCGTCGCATGATTGAGAAGCTTGAAACCTCCAAAGACAAAAGCGACTGACGCCATGCCCTCCGCCAAAGTAACGCCTCAGCAAATCGCCGCCGCCATCCGCAACGTTCCAGATTTCCCGAAACCGGGTATTCAGTTCAAGGATATCACACCCGTGCTGGCCGATCCGCGGTTGTTTGCCGGGGCCATTGATCTGCTCACGGAAAAATTCAAACCCGGTTCCGTGGACGCGGTCGTGGGCATTGACGCGCGGGGGTTCATTTTTGCCGCCGCCGCCGCCATGAAACTGCGCGCCGGATTCGTGCCCGTCCGTAAAAAGGGCAAGCTGCCCTACCAAACCCACGAGCAGGATTACGCGCTCGAATACGGTTCGGCGACCATTGCGATGCACGTGGATGCGCTCAAGCCGGGCGCGCGCGTGTTGCTGATTGACGATTTGCTGGCGACCGGCGGGACCGCTTCCGCCGCCGCCGCCCTGGTGCACAAATTCGGCGCCGAAATTCTGGAGGCCGTTTTTCTCATTGAACTGAAGTCCCTGAAGGGCCGTGAAAAATTGAAGGGCTATCCGGTGCGTTCCCTTATCGTCTTTTGATTGGTTCAGGGCAAAAAAATCAGTTGACAGAGTCCGTTCTTTTAATCAAGTTATCCGCATCCGTTGATACAACGGTCTCATGCAGAGTGGCTGAGGGACTGGCCCAATGATGCCACGGCAACCGGTTGAAGCGCGTTCTTCAACGACCAGGTGCCAATTCCAGCCCCGGCGGGTGCCGGGGAAAAATGAGAGGCGCGCGCAGATTGAGTCGGCCCCCCTCACCATGAGTCGGGGCCTTTTTGTTGCCCGGAAACAAAATGAAATAGGGTAGGGCTGGCTCTCCGAGCCGGCCGCGGCGCGATGAGGACATCGCGCCCTACCGAAAAATACAAATTTATGAGTGAACATCACGGTTTCATGAAGGCGTTGAAGTGCCGCGAATGCGGACGCGAATATCCGCTCACAGCCAATCACGTCTGCGAGTTCGACTTCGGCCCGCTCGAAGTCGTTTACGACTATGACCGCATCAAAAAGTCGCTCACCCGGGCGGCGGTACAATCGCGCCCGAAAACCATGTGGCGTTACCGCGAATTGCTGCCGGTGGCGAACGACCCGACCGTGGGGCTGCAAGCGGGTTTCACGCCGCTGGTGAAGGCCGACCGGCTTGCGAAGAAACTCGGCATCCGCGAATTGTGGATTAAAAACGACACGGTCAATTACCCCACCCTGTCGTTCAAGGACCGCGTGGTGAGCGTGGCGTTGAGCCGCTCGAAGGAACTCGGTTTTGACACCGTCGCGTGCGCTTCCACCGGCAATTTGGCGAATTCCGTCGCCGCCCAGGCCGCGTCCGCCGGCTTGAAATCCTATGTTTTCATTCCGTCGGATTTGGAGCAGGGCAAAATTCTGAACTCGCTGATTTACGGCGCGCACGTCATCGGCATCAAAGGCCATTACGACGAGGTGAACCGGCTGTGCGCGGAGATCGCCGGCAAGTTTGGCTGGGCGTTCGTGAACGTGAACATGCGGCCGTATTACGCCGAAGGCTCCAAGAGCATGGCGCATGAAATCGCCGAGCAATCCGGCTGGCGCATCCCGCGGCACACCGTCGTGCCGATGGCATCCGGCTCGTTGCTGACCAAAATCCAGAAAGGCTATCAGGAATTCATCAAGCTCGGCCTCGTGCCGGAGACGAAATATGCCGTTCACGGCGCGCAGGCGACGGGCTGTTCGCCGATTTCCGTCGCGCAAAAGGCGGGATTAGACTTCTTTAAACCGGTCAAGCCGAACACGATCGCGAAGTCGCTGGCCATCGGCACGCCGGCGGATGGTTTTTACGCCTTGCGCGTGATGCGAGATACGGGCGCGGCGGCCGAAGATGTAACCGATGACGAGATTCGTGACGCCATTAAACTGCTTGCGGAAACAGAAGGCATTTTTGCCGAAACCGCGGGGGGCGTGACCGTGGGCGTAGCCAAGAAACTGATTGCCTCGGGCAAAATTCCGCGGGATGATTCCGCCGTCCTTTGCGTCACTGGCAACGGCTTGAAAACGCTCGACGCGGTGGATGGTCACGTGGGCAAACCGCGCGAAATCAAGCCGAGCCTGCGCGAGTTCGAGGCATTGTTGGTGAACGAAGGAAAAGTTAACGCGTAATTTTATGCCTAAAAAAGTCCGAATCCCAACCCCGCTCCGCAAGTTGACGAACAATGAGGAGCTGGTCGAAGTCAACGCCGCCACGGTCGGAGACGCAATTGCCGAACTGCAATCGCGCTACCCCGGCATCCAGGAACGGCTCGTGGATGAAAAAGGCGAAGTGCGCCGGTTCGTAAACGTCTATGTGAACGAGGAAGACATCCGCTTCCTGAAAAACCAGCAGACGCCGCTGAAAGACGGCGACGAGATCAGCATCATTCCCGCGATTGCCGGGGGCTAAATCGCAAATCGTAAATCATCAATCGTAAATTTCCACACCATGCCAAAAGCTTCCAAAAAAACTCTGTCGGCAACAAAGCCCACAACTCCCACTCAGCAAAGATTGTGGCTGATGTATCCGCCCAAGCTCATCAAGAAGCCGTTCATCTGGGAGGTCGGCCACAAGTTCAAGGTCGTCACCAACATCCGCCAGGCCAGCGTGACGGACGAGATTGGCATCGTCTGCCTGGAACTGGACGGTGCGCGCAGCGAGGTGGACGCGGCCATCAAGTGGCTGGAGAAAAATGGCGTGAACGTCGAGCCGGTGGAAATCAGTGTGATTGAGAGCTGACGGCTGGAACGCTGAACACCGATTCGGCCCGCGCCGGTGCGGTGATCGGCGCTTCGTTTTGTCGGTGCGCCGTATCCCGCTGACGGGCTATGCCCGATTTCCGGTGTCTGATGCGTTACTCTTGGCGTTTCAAGGATTGCTCAATCGAAAAAACAAATTTCCCGGAGGCGACGCGAGGTTCAGATAGTTCTGCCGTTGGAAGTTGTCACTCCGGAGCTGGCCGACCAGTTGGCGGGGATGGCCAGATTGTTGTTCGTCTGCAAGTTCCAGCCAGAGACCGCCTGCCAATAGACCATCACCGTGTTACCAGAGCTGCTGATGTTCAACGGAGGCGCGCCGGGCGTTTGCACCACGGCGTAGAGCGACCAAAACCCGCCCGTGAGAGAGTAACTACCTCCGCTCATCGCGCCGTTGGCGTCGGGCTGTCCAATCGTGCCGCTGACCTGATAAGTGCTGCCCGTGCTGGTGCCGCCGCCGGCGGAGATTTTATTCTAAATAAATCATGCTGGTCTTGAAGACCGGCCTGATAAACAAACAAAAATATGAAACTATCGGGTGGCTCGACGATTACACCGTGCGGTTCTTGCCCAATCTTCGCAGAGTGCTCGCTCCAAATAGCAGCAGCATCGTACCGGTGATCAATGTCAATGTTGTAGGCTCGGGCACTACAGTGATTTCCATTTGGCCGTACGCACCCCCATTATTTCCACCGGTATTAACGTGATCAAATTCGCCCATATCGCCAGTGGCTTCCGTATCGGATTCCGCCCATCCAACATCTTGTGATCCACTTGATGTCATCATTACAATTGCGTAGTAAGTGTTGGCAGCCAAGTCGTAGGAACTCAGTGAACTTATGAGGTTGTATTGATAAATGTCACTCGTATTGTTTGCTGTATAGCCTACTGGCGTACCGCCTTCAATTTCAGCCGCGGTAACGGTTGCAATAGCGGGCCCAATCTGCTCGCCTTGGGTTATGTCCATATTGGGAAAGGTGTAAAGATAAAACGTCTCCGTATCGGCACCGCTCACAACCGTGTTAACTCCAGGAGTTGAGTAAAGAACTGTCAGGTCAAGCGAAAGCAGGTCAATATAGCCACTGGGACCTGTATGGAATCCTTGCCAATAGGCTTCGGCGCCCTGGTCACCAGACGGGATCTGGGTTCCTGCGGGATTATTTTGGCCGTAATTGGCGCCATAATATTCGCCAGGTCCATTTTTTACACCTTCAGTCTGGGAGCTGGTGGTGCCTTCATTCCCAACTCCAACTGGAGTATCCAAGTTGTTATAATTTACAATAAGGGTGTCAGCTCTGGCAGCACCGCCCGCCGAGAACAGGCTTGCAACGACGACCGCAATCAGCCATTTATTCATGATCTCCGCTCTGGTTTTTCCGGTGCTACTCTTATAGCACCATCACTTCCCATCCCAAGGCGTACCTTTCTTCCAACCCTGCTCGGGCGGATTCTGCCGAATTTCTTCGTTCCTGTCAAGTAATTTTTCAACTTTTTTGGATTACTCATCCTTCTCACGTCTGGAGACGCACGTGAAACTCTCGCGTCTATTGGAATTCCAGCGCCTTCAACGCCAGCATGAATTTGGGGTTGGTTAGACAATGTTTCATAACATCCTGTTGCTGAATGGCAGATATACTTGGAAACCTGGGCGGAGTGAAGCCGGTGTGCCGTTCGGTCGCGCGGGCTGTCTTGGGGCAAGCCAGTCTTTCTGCTTACGGCATCAAGCCAGTTGGCTGAAAATCCGACGCGGGGGCGGGGACAATTTCAGCGCGACGGAACGAGCACACTCGCGGAACGGAGGCCAAGTGTCGCGAAATGAAAGCGGCCAAGTTTGGTCACGATGGACATGCGACGAAAATAACCGAGTGGTAAGCGTGTAGGTGGCGGGTTGGCCAACAAAGAGTCGTCAGCTTATTCAGCTTGTTCAGTTTTGAGCCACTTCTCCGCCTCCGGCTTCAAAAGCTTGATAATCTGGCTCTGTGAATAAGGTTGATAGGCGTTCCACATTCCAGAAGTAGGAGGCAATGGAATGATGATGTCGTCTGATTTCCCGCGCAGCCAAACCGCAAAGAACGACATACTCGGCATGTTCAAATACCGGAATTCATAATCTTGTTTCTTTACCTGTGGTAATTCTTCCGCTTGTCGCAGTGCCACTAGTGTTGGCTGGGCAAAACGATCCCCGAAAAGACTGATAAATTTCAACGCCTTTCCCGCTTCGGGATTGGCGTACAACCACGCTTCCCCAACGGCATTGGTTCCGTGCGTGAGAAGATACCTCCAGCCAGTGAGTCGCGCTGCAGAAAGTAATTTCCCCGAAATCACATCCCGTGGTACAGCAGAATAGATTTGATGGGAATCGGCTATTGTCAATTCTTCGATCTTTAAACCCCCGAAGAAACGAGGGAATGCTCGGAGATGCCGGTCCACACGTTCGTATATAATTTGTCGTCCTCCCTCTGGAGCTTTGGGAAAGATGATGGCCGCAGAGCAGTTATGGCCGGGCAAGTCGCTCAAAACGAGCGTGAGGCAGAAGAGGAGTTTGGATTTCATACATGTTTTGCGCTTTTAGATTGTGCATTTTTTATGCCCAAAAGCCAGTCTTTCGGTTTGCGCCGTCAAGCCAGTTACCAGGACACTACCAACGACTAGCTGCGCTTGCGCCAATCTTCCGGTTCTTTTATCGTGAAAAAATGAACAGAGAGAATTGGAAACCGAGAAAGGTCGTTATTGTTGGGGCCGGCGCCGTAGGTTCAACGTTTGCCTATACGCTGGCCCAAAGCGGATTGGCGGAAGAGATTGGCCTGCTGGACACCAACCGTGAACTGGCCATGGGACAGGTGCTCGATTTGGCCCACGGTCAGGCCTTCTTCCCTTCGGTCCAGATTCGAGAGGCCCGGAACGCCGATTATGGCGATGCGCACCTGATTTTCATCACGGCCGGTTCCAAGCAACGGCCCGGCGAATCGCGTCTGGCACTTCTGCAACGCAACGCCAAAATCATCCAAGACATCATGGATGAAATCGTGCGGCAGAATTCACCGGCGGTCGTGGTGGTGGTGAGCAATCCGGTGGATATTCTGACTTATGTCGCTCAAAAGCGCTCAGGTTGGCCCCGCGGACGCGTCATCGGCTCCGGCACGGTGCTGGACAGCGCACGATTCCGGTATCTGTTGAGCCAGCATTGCGAGGTGGACGTGCACAACGTTCACGCCTACATCCTGGGCGAACATGGCGACAGTGAAGTGGCCGCCTGGTCCATGACCAACATGGCGGGTGTGCCTATCGAACAGTACTGCACTCTTTGCGAGAAAGGCGAGGACTGGGAGGAGTCCCGGCGCAAAATTGCCGAGGAGGTGAGAAATTCCGCCTACCACATCATTGATTACAAAGGGGCGACCTGGTTTGCCGTCGGCCTGGCCCTGACGCGGATCGCGGCGGCGATCCTGCGCAATCAGAACAGCGCGCTCACGGTTTCAGCCGTGTTGGAGGGTGAATATGGTTTGAACGGAGTAAGCCTGGGTGTTCCCTGCATCCTTTCGCAAAAAGGCGTTGAACGCATCTTGCAAGTGAGCCTGCCGCCTGAAGAACAAAATGCCCTCGCAAAGTCTGCGGCACTTCTGCGAGAGCTGATCGCGCAGTTACAGTTGCCCGGCTCATCATGAAATACGCACGCTTCGTCCAGAGAATGGCAACGACGCTTTGGCCGCGCTGTTCAATTCTGCGACGCTGACCACTTGGGCGGCGAAGGATTTGCCAGCCCGGTTAGATGTCTCGGCTACCGCCAAGCTCCTGGGTTTCGCGGAGCATGATATTCAGGTTTTGATGGGTGTGGGCAAGCTGACGCCGTTAGGCGATCCGGCCCCGAATGCGCCGAAATGGTTTGCGGCGGTCGAGGTCATCGGGCTGGCGGCGGACAAATAGTGGTTGCACAAGGCCGCGAAAGAGGTTTCAAAACACGGGCGGTATAAACGCGGGCGGCGCATAACTCTTTTAGCCACAAATTGAAACGGTGATGGCAAATAATTGCTTCTTTACAGAAACTTATAAACTGGTAGTATTTTGTCATAAATCAGCTTCACCAACCCTATGAGAACGAAAATTCCAAGTATGTGTATGGATGCGCTTTTTCACCGACGCTTTAACTTTTTCGTGAACCCCGCCGCCTTCGCAGCGTTGATATGTTTTTGCATGGGTGTCGCTCCCCACTGCGCCTCCGCCCAGCCCATTATATATATGTTTGATGAATACTCTCCGGGTAACTATGCGTATCCCGTAACAGGGGATGTCGTTGTTAACTCGGGAACTCTTGTCGGTGGTGAGCTTTCCTTCAGCGGTTATCCGGCCGTTCCATTTAGCTCGTGGTACGAGCCTAGTTGGAATGGCTCGTATCTCACCGCAGGCATTTCCGGAACCGGGTTGGGAACGGTTTTGGCGACTGGTCCCGGTCAACCTGCCGTTCAGATATTTGAGTATTTAAACGAGAACGGTTATGTTGTCGAGGGCACATGGGTGCCAGAAGTCCCGGAGCCGAGCGTCGCCTCGATACTGTTTATGGCGCTGCCGGGGCTGGGCGTAGTGGCACGGCGGTTCAAGCGGGTTTCGGCGTGATCTCGCGTGGCTGAGAGCAGTCGCCAGCTATATTTCTCGTGCGCCCTCGCCCGTTGGCATCCTCACCTGAATCTTCACCTAACGAGCGTTGGAAGAGTGGTAAAGGGGTATTGGCGTAGCAATGAGCGAGCGGTTGAAAAATACACTTGAACCCCTGTAAATAAGGCCACTTCACTATTCCAACTCAGCTTGGCACATCTCCCATGGCGTTCCCTGCTTCCAACCTTTACTGTGCCGGAGTCCAAGTGCCATCCGGGTTATAAGTGGTCATGGCCTTGGCGAGTTTAGCGGTCTTTGGCCCGAGATTCTTTTGATAGACCTTGCCTTGCTGGTTGACGATGAAAGTCATCACACCGGTGTTCTCCCATTCCGCCGGCCAGGCCACCAGCGCGAATCCGGCAATCATGCGGCCATTGATGATATAGTTGTATTTGCCGCCCGGCGCCTGTTTGCCCTGGCGCGTCAGGATTTTGAAGTAGTAGCCATGATAAGGCGCCTGCTGGTCATTCATCATCTTCGCGCTGCGATGATAGCCTTCCACACGGGCGGCAGCGACCAGCGGCCCCAAGGGACTCAACTCCTCGCCTGCTTTCGCCGGCCAAAAAAGACCGTCGTGCGTGCCAGGCGTGCTGCGGAGATGTTGCGCGTAAGCCAGCACGCCGTCACCCAGGCGATCCTGGCTGGCGTATTCGCGCTGCGCCTCCACATAGGCATTGCAAACGGCAATCGCGCCCAGTTCATCCATGCCAATGCGGCGCCGGAGAATCTCCTCTTTGCCTGCCGCCGTGTCGAAGAACCATTGCCCGTCCCGCTTCACCAGGGGAATGGGAAACGGCCAGCCGTCCACGCCCAACTCCAGCGTGGCGCTGGAGTCGGAATTGGTGAGCACCTGCGTCTTTTCCGTCAGGCGTTGGACAAACCGCTTGTATCCTTCGGCGGCTTGGACGGCATCGGGCGAAACCAAGCCGCGCCCTTCCGGCCCAAAGATCGCGTGCAGGGCATTCGTGTCGTGACTTTTGGCCGCCGCCACCAAGGCGTTGGCAGCAACTTCCGGCGAAGTGAAGCCTGCTTGATCTGCAGCCGAAACGCAGGTTGGCAACGTTGGCGCAAGAACTGCCAGACCAAGAACGACTGCTCGCAACCAAGTCCAAGGCAATGGTGTGAAATGACTGAATTTCATCAGCGGCAATGTTTTTGAAAGAATCATGGGAGTAAATAATTCAATGGCGCTGCTGGCTTGAACCATGACCACCGCCGCCGCCACTGGAAGACATCGCTGGTCGCGAAACTGGTGCCGAACGGGTAATCGTTTGCATGCTCTGCTGGCCGCGTTCGCTGTAGGCTCTCGCGTCGCGCGCGCTTTGAATGCCGATGAACGCATTGTTCGGTGTGGACCGGCTGATTGGCTCGGCATGTTGAACCGGAGCGGGGACGGGTCGGTTTGCATCCGACCGTGGCGCGGGTCTGGGCGTGTTGATTGTGGTGACATTGTGCTGCTGAACCGGACGCACTCCCGGCCGATTTGCCACCGGCGCCGACGTATTGTTGCCCCAGCCGCGGTCGCCCCAATTCGTCGTGCGAATGGTTGGACGATTAACGGGATGCCAGACAGTGGTACGGCTGACAATCATGGCAGCGCGCTGGCCGGGACGCTCATGCCACCAATTGGCCGGACGCGGATGGTCGCGGCCCCACACCATCAGGTTGTGGTGATGCCAGTCAAAATCGCAATTCAACCAAACGCCAATCGGAAAGCCGATGCCGAAAGAGAGACCCCAACCGCCTTGATAATAGACTTCGTCCGGTTGATAAACCGGCACATAAATCACCTGCGGTTCGGCGGGAAGAATTTCAATGTAGCCGCCGTCATCAATCACCTGCTGTTGCGGCGTGGACTGCAGATTGCCGAGATTATAAGCCTCGGTGCGCAGGCGCTGGATGGAATTCATCATATCCTGTTGCTGGTTGAGAAAAGCCTGACCCAGTTCGGTTGTCCAATCCAAGTTGTCGTCCATCCATTTCAAAACATCCGGGTAACGGGCCAGCGCCTGGACACTCGGATCCCAGGGTTGCTGGTCAATCTGATTGGGATCGCCGCCGCCACTGATATAGCGGTCAGCCAGCACAATCTCGGTGGGCAGGGTGGACGCAGGCAGGATTTGAGCAATCAACGGGTCGGGATAAAGGGCGATTGGCCCCAGCAACTGGTCAAGCTGCGTGTTGGAAAGCGGTTGATAAGCGGGCATGGGCGGCGGAACCGCCGTTTGCGCCCGCGCCAGCAGGGACACGCCGGCCAGCGCGTACATTAAAACAGCGACATTAACA
>Ga0335077_10004507_pt1 | contig 17001 bp, 15 predicted proteins | sample Lox_Sample_31_FD_207151 | JGI IMG/M metagenome (GOLD analysis project Ga0335077, IMG submission 207151) | Soil microbial communities from Loxahatchee National Wildlife Refuge, Florida, United States - Lox_Sample_3.1 | ecosystem: Environmental > Terrestrial > Soil > Wetlands | place: USA...
CGTTCAGATACGACTTCATGTTGTAGTGACCGAGACCGCAGAGCTGCGTGCACACAATCTCGTATTTGCCCACCTTGGTTGCCGTGAAATGAACGGCTAGATCAAGCCCCGGTACAAAATCCTGCTGTATGCGCAACTCGCGGACGTAAAAGGAATGGCCAACATCTTTCGCGTGCATCATCAGGTTGACTTCTTTGTTGACCGGAACTACCAATTCACCCGACGTGATATCGTCGCGCGAGACGACATCGTTTTCCGGATCGAGCCCGAAAAAGTTTGAATTGCCTTCATCGATCTTGTCAGGATGGATCTGCCCGAACTTGCCGTCCGGGCCGGGGTAGCGGAAGTAGAAAGCAAACTGCCCGGCTTGCGCCTGGATCTGCAGCGCGTCGGAAGCCGCAGGCTTGAAATACACCATACCCCAAGCTTTTGAGCCGACCATGCCGAGAGCCAAAACTTCCGCTCCGACGAATAGAACCGCAACGATCACCATCGCTGTCGCGCCCCCGGGGAATGTTTTGGTCGCTCCGCCCTTGCGGTTGGCGAACTGCCACACGAACAATCCCAGGATGAGCTGCGCCGCGAGAAAGGAAATTCCCGCCTCCGCCATGGTGACCGACATCTGCTCGTCAATCGCCCTGCCATGAGTGGAAATGTCCTCGGGCGGCGTCACGCTTGCGCCCAAAAACGTGTGACTGATGATGGGAACCGCCGAGGCCAACGCAATGATCACGATCAATACTGCGAAAATCTTGCCGCCCATGCTCCCTCGCTCACCCGCCAATACGGGCAACCGCGGAGTCCGCCCACGCTTGGATAATTCCGAACGTGGTCAGCCCGCGAGACTTGCTGTCTAGAACGCTTTGGCTTTGAAGCTGAAGTCGATTGACTTGGTTTCGTTGCCAGTAATGGTGACATCCTGGGTCTGAGTTCCATAGTCCTCATGCCAGGCTGTGACGGTGTATTTTCCCGGCGGCAGGTTCGGCAGTGAGAACGCTCCGCCATCGCCCGTGATGGAGTAATGGTTCGTCTTGAGGACGGCGAACCATCCGTGCATCCACGGATGGATTTGGCACTTGACCGAGATAAACTCAGGGTTGTCGAACTTCTGTACGATTGGCGGCGCACCTGGCGGCTGTGACTTGTTCCACTCAGGGTTTGCTTTGGCCATCGGATGAATGTTGTGCGAGGTTTGGTCTCCATTCACCACATGCAATTCCTGGCCCGTGTGCAGCGCGATGACATGGGGAACGTACTGACAACCTTTCTGAGTAAAAGTCACAGCCTGTGCGGGGCCGTTCGACTCGTCGCCGCCCGCCGAGATGTAGACCACTACGTTCTCAAGTGAGTTGTTGGTGCCAGTCACCACCGTCTCGGTGGTGATCGGAGTCGGATGCTGCTTCTCGCAGCTCGGCTCTTTCGCCATACTGATGGGTTTTTGCTTGACAGGTGTTCCGGTGTACGTGACTTTGCCGCTGATTGTACCGGCCAACATCAACGCCGGACTGAGGATCACAACTGCTACGGCAATGCAGGGGTTGCACGTGCGCATTTGCTGGCTCTCCTAGGCCTTTAACACTTTCGAGTTGTTTACTGTGTTCCTACCTACCGCCTCCTGCAACGCCGCTTGCGGGTTGACTGGAAGGGGCCTCCGACTGCTTTTCGACATAGGGTGGAATCTTTCCACCCGCCGCTTTCAAAACCTCATTCTCCTTACCGTGTCGATGTACCTGAAGCGTGCGCAGGAAGTGCACCAGGTCCCATGCATCGTTCGGCTGAATGTTGTCAGCGAACGACGGCATGGGAGTACCGTCGACGCCGGCCATGAAAATCCGGTAGAGATCGGCATTCGCAGAGCCGCATTTGAAGCGGGAATCATCCCTTCCGCTGCTGAAGTCATACGGACGGATGGGCTGATCCTTGCTGTCGGTTAAAGTTGGGGCGGACGGCCCATCGCCCTTGCCTTGCGGCCCGTGACATTTCCAGCACTCCATCTTCGTAAACAATGCCTTACCGTGCGAAATACTCTCGATCGTTACTGCCGGTTCGGCGGGAACCTTGATCGGCTCACCCGGCTTTTCCTTCTCCCATCGCGGGGAAAATGTCTTGATGTAGGCGACTAGATCGGCCCGCTGCTGGTCGTCAAAGCTATTCCAAATTGGCATGTTCGAATTGGTAAGGCCGCGGCCAATGGTATTGAACAGGTCCTCATCGGTTGGCAAGGTTCCTGTCGGGGTCGAGCGACATTTGAAAACCGCGGCGGTGAAATCGCGAGGCTTGGGATCGATCCACGTCGCATTTTCGCCATTGCCGTCACCCAAATCGCCGTGACAGCCGGCACAGTACCGCCGATAGTCGTAAGCTGCGCGCGAAGAGTGACCGGTGATGTTGCCGATATGGCTCTCCATTGTGGGCCGGGGAGTGGCTGGATGCGGCCCGACATCAGGCACATCCTGGGCGTAGGCAGGGAGGATGCACAACGCTGCCAAAGCGAGGCACCCAACTCCGATTCGAAAACTGTTTCCCTTTGAGTGTTTCATCGTCGGTGTCCTCGTTCCTTAGAAGTCGAAATCAAAGCCGAGCATTATGCTGTTGCTGCTCAGGTCGCCGGTGTCGGGAGCAGTACCCCGCTGGCGGATCCAGGAGTACTCATTGTGGATGGCAAATCCAGCCCGGCTCGTCATGAACGGGTTGTACCGATAGCCGAACACGTAGTTGTCGATATCTCCCAAGTTCGAAGGGGTACCAGGAAGCGCCTGCTGTGACATCCGGACCCACTCCGATCGCTGGAAGATCGTGAACTGTGGATTCCAGACGAAGTGGGTCTCGACGAAAGCACCGTTCCAGGTTGGGTTGCGGGCACCCGCCGGGAGACTGGCTGCTCCCGTATTGTTGTTGCCCGGATCGCAGGTGCCGGTGATGATGTCGCCGTAGCAGGCGCCGAACCACGCGTCGTCGGATCCATGCTGGGTGAAGACCTGAAAGTCGAGATGAGGACCAAGGTAAAAGAGCCCTTCAAATCCGACGCGGCTGAAGCTTTTGTTGCCGGTCCCCGAACCTGGCATGGGGACTCCGGCGCTGGTCAGGTAAGTGGTTGGAGCTTCGCCGATCATGGCATATCCACCAACCCGTTGCACTCCTAGCTTCCCCCCGCTGAAAGCTTGGCTTCCGGCAAAAAATGCCGTATAGGAGTTCTGCCCGTATGGCACATCGACATTTCCATCAGTCGAACTGAACACTGCTGCAGATAGCCTGGTGCGGTCATTGAAGGAGTGGCCCATCCATTCCACACCCAACTGGTTGTCGCCGAGTTGGCCGAAGATATTGCCATCGTTCACGGGAATGAAGTGGAACAACTGATATGCACCTCCGCTGGCCGATAGGGTCAGGGTGCGCTTTTCAGAGATGAAGCTGTCTAATTCGAATTTCCCGACCTTCACGTTTAGCCACGGACTGTGAAACAGGTTATCGAAGCGTACGTTTGCCGACTCAAAGTGGAAGGCGCCGGTTTCGTCGGACGATGGCACGAGAAGGAACGAGATGTTCTTCTCCAGTGTGCCACCGGTCAGAATATCCAAGCCGCTGAGGTTGAACCCTGTCGTCGCCAGACTGGTTACGCCACTGGGCGTATCAGCGGCGATCTTGTTGGTGCTCTCGCGGCTCCAGAAGGGCGTGATGCGTAGCGTGATAGGCCAGTAGGACGGATTCTGCCAGATGGGAGAATCCTTATCGTTCATCAACTGGTAGCCGTTGTCCTTAAATTTCTGCCCGAAGTAATTGAGCATGGGCCAGGATTCATGGCACGCAGAACAGCGCAGCCCGTACTTACGGGCAAAGGCCGGAAGAGCGTGGGCTGGTTGGCTGACGCTTAAGACGAGAAAAACAATCGCGAGAACAGCGATTAGGAAATACTTTCCCACAGAAGCATTTCCCCGGCGAGAGAACTGCATCCTCATGTGCATGCGCACTCCTCAACGAAGTGTGAATTTCACGATCTGCATTTCCCACAAATGCGAAGGCAGGTAATCGCGGCGAGCCAGCGGGGAACCCCTTCCACAGCCGGAACCACGTCGCAGGGGAACCTAAACCGATTTTCTGGTTACGGTTCCTCCACTTTACCGGGGCGCAATCCTACAACTAATTTTCATTTAGGTTCAAGGCACAAATTTTACATTTTTTTTACATCATCCCATATCGTGTGTTAAGTATTGAATCACAGTGGTTTAGAGCGACCGAGTTGACAGCTGACAACAGCTTTGAGACTCTTGGCCAGCAGAGGGTTCTGTGGAAAAGTCCGGCAGTCCGGGTCCGAATCTGGAAAATCTGAGGAGTCATCGACAGCTTTGGGGCGGTGCCACGGCGGTGTTTTCCGGCATCGTTTTGGCGTTTTTCGCTGCGGCAGCATGCGTTCCAGACTTGGCGGCGCGCGAAAAGGACGCCCTCCAGTACGGCGTGGGACTGATCGTGAATGTTCCGTTTTCCGAGGCCGAGGTTTCCCAGGTCGTTCAGGAAATTGTACAGAACGGGATCATTCGTGGGACTAGGGAGTATGGCAAAGACGAATACATTTCCGGCGCCGAGACAGCCGCTTCCACACGCGTGTTCGCGGCCTGGACCGAAGGCGGAAAGGTTTTTTACAAAATTCGCTTCCATGCGCTAGATCCGCAGAATTTCAAAAATAGCGGAGATGTCGGAACCCTGGCTGTTCGCTATGTCGTGCAAGCTCAGGACGAAAAACATACCGTGCTGCGCATTGATGCACGCTTCGTTGAAGATTATCGGCATGCGGCGCACCCTTCCAATGGCTCGGTCGAAGGTGCGGAGTACAAGGACATTCATGACCATCTTGAATCGCTGGCGCTGATGAAGACCCAGGCTGCTGACTCGGGGAAGTCAAAGCAGGAATTCTCATCAAGCAAGCCTGACTCGACCGAATCACAAGTCGTGTTGAAAGACGTGCCCACAACACCCCCAGTCACTCCCCTTGCCAGCCCCAAAACGATTCAACTGCCGCCGGAGCCAGCATCCGCTCTGGAGTCAACTTCCACCCCGAGTCTCGAGCAACGCGTGCACGACCTGAGACAGCAGGTGGAAAGAATCGTCAAGGCTCCCGGCGCTCCTCTCAAGGCGGCACCCTTTCACACGGCAAGTACGCTCGAGCCATTGGCAGCGGGGGCCGAAGTGTTGATCGTGATTTCGACGCCTTACTGGTATGGTGTGGAGACCCACGACGGCAAGCATGGATGGATCTTGCGCGAGCAACTGGAGATGCTGCCATGAAGAGCCCGTCGGTTCTTCGGAAACTGATCTTTCTGTGCCCAATGATGCTCCTGTGCGGCATCGTCGGGTGGGCGCAATCCAATTCGACCGAGAAAGTATTCCTGCAATCGAAAGCTGACATCGAGAAGGCTCTTAAGGCACTGCAGTCCAACATGGCGGGACGTCTGCCGATTTTGGAGGGATTCGCCAAGCCCGGGGAACACCCCCTCGATCGTTACCAGCGCGGCTACTATCAGGCCAGCGCCGAAGTTCTTCCGGGTCCGACTGGTGGCTGTGTGGTCCGGATCAGGGCCAAAGTCACCGCTTGGTACTCCGATCCATCCCACTCGGGATATCAGTTACTCACTTCCAACGGACGCTTGGAATCCGACCTATTGGAACAACTCTCGGAACAACTCTCGCCAACTTCTTCGGAAAAAAAGCAGGCCTCCACCGCGTTGGTACCGTCCCCGGCAAGTACCTCCCAAGACGAACAGCCAGCCGCACCCGAACCCGAGCGAAAATTCCCGGATGCAACTAGCACTGTCTCCTCATCGCACAAGGATTGGACCGCTCCTCGCATGGCAGAGAAACCTGGCGATACCGCCCCTCAGGCAGATCACTCGTTGAAGGCCCAAGCTGACACTCTCGAAGGACTTCTGAAGAACACGGCATATCCCAAGAACCTCGTCGCTGTGAAGAAATCGGGTACTCCCGTCGTTTCCGCTCCCAGCATCTCAGCCAAGCCGCTGTTTCTCGCCAGTATGCACGACGAATTTGAGATGCTGGATTTCAACGCCGACTGGGTTCACGTGCGCATCTCAGGCCTCTCGCGCGGCTGGATCTGGCGCAACGGCGTGGAAATGCCGGAGGGCACTCCGGATACGGAGGCATCTTCTGCCCGCAATACCGTTGCAGATCTGTTTCGTATAGTTCGCGAGGAAATAGCGCCCTTCCCCGGCGATTGGGAACCCTTGCGTGGCAAGAGCGTCAAGATTGTTTCCGTACAAAAAGTCGACGAGCGCACCCAGAATGTCGGTTCGCCTGAGCGCATGGAATATGCGAAGTATCTGCTGCAAAAAGGCTATACCGAGATCGTGGAGAAAAAGCAAGAAACTCAAGGAATCGTACTCATTTTCGACTCCGCCGATGGTGGCATGGTCGCCGCCACTACGGCCGCCCTTCAACAATGGACGGCGGGCCTGCTGACCGATTCCGCGTTGTGGCACAAATGCTTCTTCGATCCGCCGGAAACTTTCGACGCGGGTGCTTCCTCGGGAAGCAGGTAGACCTCCAGCATTCCCAACATCGAATGTGTGATAGCCTGAGAGCGGTGGGGAATGTTATTTCACTTGACTTTGGAACTTGATCAGAGTACCTATGCTTTCCTTGAGCCGTTACGGATGGGGTCCGTACGGACTTATTTCGCAAAACAGCTTTCCTGACTGACACGGCCGAACTCATGAGCTCGACGACACTGCCTCTCTCTGGTTTCCGCACCCGGGCTAGTTCTCTTTTGCGAGACTATGCTGAGCTGACAAAACTGCGCGTCACCAGCCTGATCATGATGACCGCGTGGTGCGGCTATTTCTTCGGTGCTCACAAGGCTGGCGAATCATGGATTAGCTTCGGGCTATTGCATGCCCTCGTCGGAATCGGCCTGGTTTCGAGCGGAACCGCCGCCTTGAACGAGGTGATGGAACACGACGTGGACGCTCATATGCGGCGCACCGCGTTTCGTCCTATCCCTGCTGGACGCATGAGTCTGGCTCACGCCATGATTGTGGGTTTGCTGATGTCCATCGGCGGATCGTTTTATCTGGCGATCTTTACGAATCCTCTAACTGGACTCCTTACTTTCCTGACGTCTGTCATTTATCTCGCTGCCTACACGCCTCTGAAACGAGTCTCTCCCATCTGCACTTTTGTGGGAGCTTTTCCGGGTGCTATGCCCGGCGTTTTAGGTTGGACGGCGGTTCGCGGACGCCTGGAATGGGGCACTCTGGTACTGTTTGCAATCCTCTTCGTGTGGCAGTTCCCGCATTTCTTTTCTATTGCATGGTTGTACCGCGAAGACTACGAAAAAGGGGGAATCAAGATGTTGCCGGTCGTCGAAGAGGACGGCCGATCGACTGCCCGCCGCATCCTCGCATATTCCATCGCCCTGATCCCGATCAGTCTTCTGCCGAGTTATATGGGTATGGCTGGGCGAATCTATCTGGTGGGGGCAGTCGTGCTGGGATTTGCCATGCTCTACTTCGGGGTTCGTCTTGCCTTTTTAAACCTTCCCCTGGCGGCGGCGCGATCCAAAATGCACGCTCGCCATGTACTCCAGGCAACGGTAATCTATCTGCCTCTTCTCTTCGCCCTCATGATGGGTAACTCCGTCAGGTCGTGATTGCATCCCGCAGGGCACAGTAACTTTAAGCTATTATTTGGCTATTACCGCGTTGCTGTGCGCTGCTGGCCGCGTGAATGCGTCGGCTGGCCTATAGAGAGCGAAGAGGGCAATCACCGCCAGGAAGAAGACGCAATATACGAGAAGCCGGGTCTTCTCCGACGATGTCATGGCGACTCCTTTCCAAGACCACTAGAAATTTTATTTCTGATGGAAAACACCCGATGTGCGCCACGTCACAGACCTCAGTGCGCACGGAATACCCATTCCCAAATTTCGCCACTATCCCCCAGCCATCGTAGAATGCTGCGAGGCTGAAAGTTGAAACTGACGGAAGATCCGCACCGCAGACTGAATCCCCTGACGAATGAATGGGTGCTGGTTTCTCCCCATCGCACGAGCCGTCCCTGGCAGGGAGAAGTCGCGCAGCTCAAAACTGAAGCCGAGCCGAGGTATGACCCCAACTGCTATCTCTGCCCGGGGAATGCTCGTGCCGGGGGCGTGCGCAATCCCAAGTACATATCCACCTTCGTTTTCGATAACGACTTCGCGGCACTCAAGCCAGGCACCCAGCGCGAGCATCTGGATATCGAAGGACTGGGCCTTCTGGTTGCGCAAGGTGAGCCCGGTATTTGCCGCGTGATCTGCTTCTCCCCACGTCACGATCTCACGCTTGCCACTATGACTCCTGAAGAAATCGAGCCGGTCGTCCACACCTGGATGGCACAGTTTCGCGAATTGGGGAAAATCGATTTCATCAATCACGTACAGATCTTCGAAAACCGTGGCGCCATGATGGGTGCCAGCAATCCGCACCCGCACTGCCAGATCTGGGCAACATCCTCCGTTCCTGTGGAACCGGCAAAGGAACTGGCAGCGCAGAAGGCTTACATGCGTTCGAAGGAACGCTGCCTCCTCTGCGACTACGTCGAGGTCGAACGACGGCAGCATCAACGGCTGGTTCTTGAGAATGATGGATTCACCGCCCTGGTTCCCTTCTGGGCGGTTTGGCCATTTGAAGTCCTGGTCTGTAGCCGCCATCACGTCGAAAGCATGGACGGTTTCACGCCCGAGGATGCGCGCAACCTCAGTCTCATGCTGCACCAAATCACTTCAACCTACGACAAGGTCTTCGGAGTTCCTTTTCCCTACTCCATGGGCTTTCATCAGTCTCCGACCGATGGAACCGAGCATCCAGAATGGCACTTCCACGCGCACTTCTACCCGCCTCTGCTACGCTCGGCCACGATTCGGAAATTTATGGTTGGATTTGAAATGTTAGGAAATGCCCAGCGCGATATCACACCTGAAAGCGTGGCGGCGCGCTTGCGAGATCTGTCAGGGGAAGACTCATGATGAAAAAGGAAATGGCCCTTGGTTTAGTCATCGCACCGGTCGTGATCTTGATTTCCTCCAATGCTTTCTGCCAGGCTGGCGCAATTCCGACAAACCGCCTCATCAACCCGGAAGACCTCGTAAAGGTCATGCAGTCCGGCAAAGAAAAGCCACTCGTGCTTCAGGTCGGCTCTCACATGCTGTTCCTGCAAGCGCACATTCCCGGCTCCGAGTACGTGGGTGCAGCATCGACTGAAACTGGAGTGCAGCAGCTTCGCAAGCGCGTTGAATCCCTGCCCCGAAATAAATTTCTCGTGATTTACTGCGGATGCTGTCCATGGAGCCACTGCCCCAACGTCAAGCCGGCGGATGACGCGCTTCAAGCCTTGGGGTTCACTAACATGAAAGTGCTCTACATCGCCGATAACTTCGGGACAAACTGGGTCGACAAAGGCTACCCCACCGCAAAGGGAGAGTAGGTTTGTTGTCCGGAAGAAAACTGGGACTTGTACTGGCCCTTGCATTAGCCGCTGTTCTCGTGGGGGTCAATTCATATCGCCGGTCTCGGGGCGCTCGGTCCGGCTCGACAGGACCAGAGCGTCGGGAGGCCCCGGATTTCACTCTCCCCCGGCTTGATGGCGGCCAGCTTCGCTTGTCTTCTTATCGCGGCAAGGTCGTTCTGCTCGATTTTTGGGCCACGTGGTGTGTCCCCTGCCGGGAGGAAACGCCGCACTTTGTGGAACTGCAGCAAAAGTATGGCGACCAAGGTCTGCAGATCATCGGCGTTTCCATGGACGATACTCCCGACCCGGTCCGCAACTTCTATCAGCAGTTCGGTATGAATTATCCCGTCGTAATGGGAACTTCAGACGTGGGTTCGGCATACGGCGGAGTTCTAAGTTTGCCGATCGCTTTCCTGATTGATCGCAACGGACGCATCTATGCCAAGCACATGGGGGCCACTGACCGATCGGCTTTCGAGAAGGACATTACGTTTCTCCTGCATTCGCAATTAAGTGGAATACCCTAACTCCAAGCACCGCAATTGCGCTGCCCCAGTTGTCTCCAATCACAGACCCGTGTGATTCCAATCGCGGATGCGCTCCATCCGGCCAGCTAGCCTCTAACGTTCCCCCTCGGACACGGGTATGCGAGAGAGTGTCAGGCGCCTTTGGCCGGAAATCGACTGGATTCAGGATCCTCAACTGCGCGAGCAGGTTACACAGACCTGGGTCAAGGCACTCGAGCGCAGTCCGCTGAAACCAGTGGACTTAAACCAGATTCCCTTCACCCTTTTGGTTCCTAATTGCCCCATTACTTTTATGGAGCATAAGCGTTGCGTGGTGCACATCGCCCGCGATAGTGCCGAGGCGATGCAGTCGTTCATGGGCCGCGCATTGCCAATCGATACGGACATAGTCATTGCTGGCGCAATCCTGGCCGACGTCGGGAAACTCCTCGAATACGAGATCGGCCCGGACGGGAAGAGCCGGCAAAGCGAGCGCGGAGAAGCCCTGCGACATCCGTTCACAGGGGTTGCGCTGGCGCTGGAGTGTGGAGTTCCGGACTCGGTCTGCCACATCATCGCGGCGCACGCAGCGGAAGGGGATCTGGTAAAGCGGACCACCGAAGCCTTCATCGTCCACCATGCCGATTTCATGGCGTTTCTCCCCTTCAGGAACCCCAAGAATATCAAGATGAAGCCCGAGTAAAGGAGAGAACTTTGCCAGCCACAACTCCGACAACTCCTCCGAAAGAAACTGTCACCGCAAAAATGTCCCACTGGGCGGCAAGTCTCCAATTCAAAGATCTTTCGGCCGAAGCGATATATCAGGCCAAGCGATTTTTGCTCGATTCAATCGGCTGCGCCTTGGGCGGATTCCAGCAACACGATGTGCAGATCGCACTCGAAGTTCTCGACGAGATCGCGGCCATCGGACCTGCAACTGTAATTGGCAGCGGTCGGCGTATCGATCCGGTTTCAGCTTCACTGGCCAATGCGCTAATGATCCGTTGCATGGATTACAACGACATCTACTGGAAACAGGACCCTTCGCACCCGTCTGACATTTTTCCTGCTGCGATGGCCTGCTGCGAGCGTGCTAGTGGCGATGGCGAGGAACTAATCGTCGGCCTGGTGCTTGGCCATGAGTTCGAGATGCGCCTCTGCGAAGCGGCATTTCCTGGTATTCGCGAGCGCGGATGGCATCATGCGACGCTGACCGCTTTCGTCTCACCCATTGTTGCGGGACGCGCGTTGCACTTGCCCGCGGAACAAATCCGGCATGCCATAGGCATCTCCGCCAGCCGACACTGCACGCTCGGCGCTGTCACGGCCGGCAAACTCACGATGATGAAGAACACCGTGGATCCGATGGCGACGCAAAGCGGTGTTCTTGCTGCGCTGCTGGCCGAAAGGGGGTACACCGGCCCCGAACATGTGATTGACGGGAAAGAAGGTCTGACACACGTCTTCAAACCCGACTGGAAACTTGCCGTACTAACTGAGGGGCTAGGCGAATCGTGGCGCATCACGCAATGCGGGATGAAGGCTTTCCCCACCGAAGCCCTGACCCATACACCGATATCGGCTCTGCTTGATCTGGTGAAGACCAACGACTTGCGGCCGGATGATGTCGAGAAGATCCAGATTCGGTCGCTGGCTCGCGCTGCCGACATCCTTTCCGATCCCAGCAAGTACGATCCGCACACCAAGGAGACAGCCGATCATTCGCTTCCTTATGTCATCGCGGCCGCGCTTGTCGATCGGCAGGTCACACCGGCGCAGTTCACGGTGGAAAAGATCATGGCTCCAAAGATTCGGGAGCAATTGAAGAAAGTTGAAGTAGTCGCGGATCCAGAGATAGAGAAAGTATTTCCAGCTTTACAGAGGGTTATCGTGCAAATTCAAACCAGAGATGGACGCTCGCTGCAGAGGCAACTCGACTTTCCCAAAGGTGATCCGCGCAATCCGCTGACGGATCAGGAAATCGAAGAGAAATTTGCCGCCCTGGCCGACGGCGTGCTTTCGAAACCAGCTCAGAAACGGGTGAAGGATGCCGTATGGAGCCTGGAGCGGGTTGGTTCGGTGAGCGATCTGATGGCACTGATGGAGGCTGATGTCCGCAATACAAAGTCCGCAAAGGTGAAGAGCGGCAGACAGCCGCAAAACAAAACAGCAAAACGCCGCAAATCCGCGCTGGTGTAGATCGCGCTAGACAGGCACTTGCTGTGCTCAGGAGGTCTCATGCCTCAAACGATTGTCGAGAAGATTGCACAAACCCATCTCGCGGAAGGGCCCGACCGCCCGCTTCGCGCAGGCGACTTTGTTTCGATTCGTCCGTTTCATGTATTGACGCACGACAACACCTCAGCTGTCATGAGCAAGTTCAAGTCAATCGGCGCCAAGAAGATCTTCAACCCCAAGCAACTCGTATTCGCGCTCGATCACGATATTCAGAACCATGAAGAGGCGAATCTCAAGAAGTACCACTCGATCGAAGCTTTCGCCGCAGAACGCGGTGTTGATTTCTACCCTGCCGGCGCTGGGATTGGCCATCAACTGATGATTGAACGCGGATATGTATTACCCGGATCGTTCGTTGTGGCTTCAGACTCGCACTCGAATATGTACGGCGCGCTCGGCGCGCTCGGCACTCCGATTGTTCGCACCGATGCCGCTGCCGTCTGGGCCACAGGTGAATTCTGGTGGCAAATTCCGCGTGCCATCCAGGTCGTGCTCGAAGGCAAACTACCGGAGGGCGTCAGCGGCAAGGACGTCATCATTACGCTCTGCGGCCTCTACAACCATGACGAAACGCTGAACGCGGCGATCGAGTTTTCCGGTCCAGGTCTCGCGAGTCTGCCGATGGATGCTCGCTTGTCCATCGCCAACATGAGCACCGAGTGGGGACCAATCGTTGCATGGTTCCCTGTGGATGAGGTCACGATCCGTTACCTGTGCCGCACGCGCGAGCGTCTCTGGGACATTGGGATCGAACGGTTTACTGAAGCGGACATCGAACGTTGGAGCAACAACCCGCCGCAACCTGATTCTGACGCGACCTATGCCGCCCGCATTGTGCTCGATCTGAATCAGGTCACACCGCAGGTCTCCGGCCCAGACACCGTGCAGACCATGCAATCGCTGGCACAAATCGAGAAAAGGCGGATCGCGATCCAGAAAGCGTATCTAGTTTCGTGCGTGAATTCCCGCCTCGATGATTTGGAAGCCGCCGCCTGGGTCCTGTGCGGAAAAAAAGTAGCGCCGGGCGTGAAGCTCTACATTGGCGCTGCCAGCGCCTGGACACAACAGGAAGCAGAAAAACGCGGGGCATGGCAAGCCCTGCTTGCTGCCGGAGCGATCCCGTTGCCCCCAAGTTGCGGTCCCTGTATTGGTCTGGGCGCCGGCTTGCTCGAAAAAGGCGAGGTCGGGATCTCTGCCACAAACCGCAATTTCAAAGGCCGCATGGGATCGCGCGAGGCGCAGTGTTATCTCGCCAGCCCAGAGGTCGTAGCGGCATCGGCTATCGCTGGATATATCACCGGCCCCCGTCAATTCCAGGATCGTCTGCCCGCGCGTTGTTACGCGGAATTCGCTACGAAAAAGCCCGTGGCGGAGCGTGTCGAGATCCTGCCCGGATTCCCGGAGCGGCTCGAAGGCCGGCTTGTCTTCGTGCCGCAGGACAACATCAACACTGATGCGATCTATGGCAAAGATTACACCTATCGCGACGATATGACTCCCGACATGATGGCCCGCGTCGTGATGGAAAACTACGATCCTCAATTCTCCGCCCGCACACGTGCGGGAGATATTGTTGTGGGCGGCTTCAACTTCGGAACTGGATCAAGTCGCGAACAGGCCGTCACCTGCCTGAAAGCCAAAGGCATTCCATTAATCATCGCCGCCAGCTTCTCGCAGACGTACTTGCGAAACGCCTACAACAATGGGTTTCTGTGCATCGAGGTACCAGAACTGGTCAAGCGGCTCCGCGAACAGTTCGCGGCTGAGGTGACAGCGAAAGAGAAAACAATCCTTCCCGGCGGCCAGCTTGCGATCGACTTCACGGCCAGCACGCTGACTTGGCAGGGCCAGAAATTTGTATTTCCTCCGCTTGGCGTAGTCCCGCAGTCGCTCGTAGTTGCAGGAGGGGCGGAGAACGTAGTGGCGAAAAAACTAGGACTAGGACACACGGAACAGCCTCAACCAGCTGGCGTATCAGGAGACTAGTGTCATGGCGAAATATACCGTCGTAACCATGCCCGGAGATGGAATTGGCAACCAGGTTCTGCCCGAAGCATTGCGAGTGCTGAAGGCAGTCGGATTCGAAGCCGAATACGTCCATGCTCATATCGGCTGGGACTGCTGGTGCCGCGAGGGTAATGCGCTTCCTCAGCGCACAATCGATCTGTTGGCCAAACACAAGCTGGGGCTGTTCGGCGCCATTACTTCAAAGCCGAAGAAGCAAGCAGAGGCGGAACTCATCCCCGAAGTTCGCGGCAAAGGATACTCTTATTTCAGTCCAATTGTGACGATGCGCCAGCACTTCAACCTCGACACCTGCATCCGGCCGTGTATCTCGTTTCCGGGGAACCCCCTGAATTTCATTCGCAAGCGCCCTGAGGGCGGCTCCGAAGAACCATTCGTAAACGTCGTGGTGTTCCGCCAAAACACCGAAGGACTTTACGCTGGAGTGGAATGGACAAATCCGCCGGAACAGGTTCGGGCCGCACTAGCGATCCACTCTAAGTTCAAACCCTTCTCCTCGGTTCCCGGACCTGACTTCGCAATCTCAGTCAGGATCATTACACGCGCGGCAGCACGCAAGATCTGCAAAGCAGCCTTCGAATGGGCAAGGAAGTATGGCTACAAGTCGGTCACGATATGCGAGAAGCCCAACGTTCTGCGCGAGACCTCCGGAATGATGGAGGAGGAAGCCAAAACCGTGTCGAAGGATTATCCCGGCATTGCCCTGTGGTCAACGAACATCGACGCACAGACCATGTGGCTGACGAAAAATCCGGAAGAATACGGCGTTGTGGTCGCCTCGAACTTGTTTGGCGACGTAATTTCCGATGCCTTCGCCGGCCTGATCGGCGGTTTGGGCTTCGCGGCATCCGGCAACATTGGGGATGAAGTCGCAGTGTTTGAGCCAACCCACGGATCCGCGCCGAAATATGCCGAACTGAATCCCCCCATCGTCAATCCCATCGCGATGTTCCTCTCCGCAGGGATGATGCTCGAACATGTGGGTGAAGTTGAGAAGGCACGCCGCATCCACGACGCAATTGCCCTGGTCATCAAAGAAGGCAAAGTCCGCACCTACGACATGATGCGCATTTCCGGTGGTCCGAACGTCATCCGCCAGGGTGCCGCCAGCACGGTGCAGATGACAGACGCCGTTCTCAGCAAGCTCGAGGTCAGCCAGGAACTGGCTTATGGCGGAGCGATACGGGAGAAGGTGTGAAAACCAGTCCCAAAATGGATGCCCTTCTCGCCGAGATTCATGACAGCCATCTCGACGACCCGAAGGCGTTGCCGCAGCGGCTCATCGCCCTCCTCGACGAAGGTTTCACGGAGGAAGAGCAGTGTGTATTTCTTTCCCGCATGCAGAAAGATTCGCAGGTCCAAAGACTCGATTTCCCTGATCTCACCGCCTATGAATGCTTCGTGAACCACATTCACGTCGAGGACTACCTGGAGAATGGCGGGCTGCCGCCCTTGGAGCTGCTAGGCAGTGGCATGGCTTTCGCCAGCGAATTGCGGGAGCGCTTGCGACGGCTACATGGCACCAAGCAATTCCACGTCATCGTGGCTTCCGGCGGAGGTCCCGCTTGCACCGTCCGCTTCCATACGGTCCGGAATGAAGAGGAATGGGTCGGCAAGGATTCGAACGGTTGCAAGGAAGAAGTGATTGCCATCATCGAGACGCAGGAATTGCAGCCATGAGCAATGTCGTCATCAACGGTACAGACACGGTGGGCGTGGCGGGACACTGCGGACCCGACGTCCGATCTGATCTTCAGGTACGCATTGAACCGCGCGAGCGGGATGGCGTGGAGATCAAAATCGAATCGCGGGTAGACGCATACTACGGCGACTCCATCCGCCGTCAGACGGAAGAGGTGCTCGAAGCCCTGGCTGTACGGCACGCCAGCGTCGAAATCCACGACGAAGGTGCGCTGCCCTTCGTCATCGCCGCTCGCATTGAAGCAACTGCTCGGCGCGTTGGCCTCGGTGAAGGTACGCGCGTTCTTCCGGCGCAACTTCCCCTTCGCGAGCCTCCCGCACGGGATCGAATGCGGCGTTCCCGACTTTATGTTCCGGGGAGCGAGCCTAAATATTTCATTAACGCAGCTCTCCACGGATCGGATGGCATCATCCTCGATCTTGAGGACTCAGTGCACGTGAGCGAAAAAGATGCCGCAAGACTTCTCGTCCGCAACGCTCTTCGTGCGGTTGACTTCTTCGAATGCGAGCGCATGGTGCGCATCAACCAGGTCCCGCTCGGCTTGGAAGATCTCGAGGAAATCATCCCTGAATGTCCAGACTTGATCCTCATCCCCAAAGTCGAGGACCCACAGCAAGTGATCACGGTGGACGAACGCATTGGCAAGATTAAAGCCGACTACGGCATCAATCGCCCCGTCTGGCTCATGCCAATCCTCGAATCGGCGCTGGGGATCGAGAATGCATTCGCCATAGCTAAGGCCAGCGAGCACATCGTCGCTCTCACTGTCGGACTCGAAGACTACACAGCGGACCTTGGAGTTGCGAAAACGCCGACTGGCAGTGAGTCACTCTACGCCCGGCAGCGGGTCGTGAATGTGGCGCGAGCCGCTGGTCTTCAGGCAATCGATTCTGTATTCGGCGACGTGGGCGATATGGAAGGTCTGCGGACCTGGGCCATAAGTTCGCGCGCACTCGGTTTTGAGGGCATGGGATGCGTGCATCCGGCGCAGATCGCTGTCATCCATGAGGCTTTCGCTCCGAGTGCAGCAGAACT
>Ga0335077_10004508_pt1 | contig 17001 bp, 12 predicted proteins | sample Lox_Sample_31_FD_207151 | JGI IMG/M metagenome (GOLD analysis project Ga0335077, IMG submission 207151) | Soil microbial communities from Loxahatchee National Wildlife Refuge, Florida, United States - Lox_Sample_3.1 | ecosystem: Environmental > Terrestrial > Soil > Wetlands | place: USA...
GCGGAATCCCGGAAGCTATCGCGTTCTCGGTCACACCGCCGGCGATTCCGGGCGTCGGCGCCTCGGGCGGATTCACATTCATTCTCGAAGACCGGTCGGGGGCCGACATAGGGTTCCTGAACGCGAACCTGCAACGGTTTCTGCAGGCGGCAAGGAAGCGGCCGGAGCTGACGAATCTGTCCACCACGTTCCTGCCTTCCATCCCGCAGGTGTTCGTGGATGTGGACCGGGACAAAACGGTGGCGCAGGGCGTGGCATTGAGCGATCTTTACCAGACGATGCAGACATTCATGGGCGGAGCGTTCGTGAACTACTTCAACCGGTTTGGACGGCAGTGGCGGGTGTACGTCGAGGCAGAAGGGGAGCAACGCACGCGAGCGGAGAACGTCGGCCAGTTCTATGTCAAGAATGCCAGGGGCGACATGGTACCTCTCTCCTCGCTGACAAGTATGAGAAGGATCATAGGTCCCGAATTCACGCAACGGTACAACCTGTACCGCTGCGCGCAGATCTTCGGCAGCGCCGCGCCCGGCTACAGCTCCCGGCAGGCGACCGATGCCCTGGAGGAGACGTTCGCGCAGACTATGCCGCGCGAGATGGGCTTCGATTACGCCGGCATGTCCTACCAGGAGCAGGTAGCGCGCAAAGGCGTGTCGCCGATGGCGGTATTCGGCATGTCGCTGGTGTTCGTTTTCCTTATCCTGGCGGCGCTGTACGAGAGCTGGACGCTGCCGGTGAGCGTGCTGCTGGGGACGCCGGTGGCGGTGGCCGGCGCGCTGGCGACGCTGTTTTTGCGACAGATCACCAACGACGTCTACGCACAGATCGGGCTGGTGATGTTGATCGGGCTGGCGGCCAAGAACGCCATTTTGATCGTGGAGTTCGCGAAAGTGCGATATCTGGGCGGCATGGATCTGACCGTCGCCGCGCTGGAGGCGGCCCGGCTGCGGCTTCGCCCAATCCTGATGACGAGTTTCGCGTTTATCCTGGGCTGCGTCCCATTGTGGATGGCGAGCGGAGCGGGCGCGCTGGCGCGGCGCGTGGTAGGCAGTTGCGTGATCGGGGGCATGTCGGCGGCGACGGGAATCGCAGTGCTTCTGATCCCGGTGACGTTTTACCTGATGGAGCGGATCGGCCCGCGTCACAAATCGCCGGAGCAGGGAGGGCACTGAGATGCGAGGCATCGCGCGAGGAATCGCTGCCGGCTCCGTCTTCCTGCTTGCGGGTTGCCTGGTGGGCCCGCGATACCAGCGGCCGGCGGTGACCGCGCCACCGATGAGCCGGGGGCAGGCCGCGCCGGAATCGGCGTCGCTGGCGGATCTGCCGTGGTGGGAGGTGTTTCGCAACGACACGCTGCGCGAGCTGGTCAGGAGCGCGGTCGCCAACAACAACGACCTGCGGGTGGCGGCGCAGCGCGTGGAGCAGGCCCGCCAGTACCGGGTGCAGACGCGATCGGAATACTTCCCGTCGATCGGATACGAGGCAGGGATCAGCGGCGGCGAAAACGAGTTTCTAGGCAGCCCGACGGGAGCGATCGGCGAGCAGCGGGGTTCCGTGGCGATCGGAATCGGGGCCATCTGGGAGGCCGACGTCTGGGGGAGGATCCGACGGCTCAACGAATACTCGCTAGCCAACTACCTGGCCACGGAAGAGGCGCGCCGCGGCGTGCTGCTCTCGCTGGCCGGCGGCGTGGCGCGGGCCTACCTCGAACTGCTGGAACTGGATTTACGGCTTGAAATCGCGCACCGCAACGTGAAGTCGTTCGAGGAGAGCCTGCGGATTTTTCAGGAGCGGCTGGAAGCCGGAACAGCATCGCGGCTGGACTCGACGCGCGCGGAAGCGGCCCTGGCGATGACGGCCGCCGCGATTCCCGAACTGGAGCGCCGGATCGCCATTCAGGAAAACGAAATCCACCTGCTGCTGGGATCGACGCCCGGGGCGATTCCGCGCCAGGGCACGCTGCTGGAACAGACGATGCCTCCGGAGGTGCCGGCCGGGATACCCTCGCAACTGCTGGAGCGGCGGCCGGACGTGCTGGAGGCCGAGATGAAGGTGCGCGCAGCGAACGCCCAAATCGGCATCGCGACGGCCGCCTTCTTTCCCAAGATCGGCATGACCACATTTTTCGGCAGGTCGAGCAGTCCGCTGCAGGATTTCACCACCGGGCGGACCAATGTGTGGAGCATGGCCGCCAGCGCGGCTGGTCCGATCTGGGAGGGCCGAGGGCTGCGCGCGCAAAAACGCCAGGCAGTGGCGGCGTGGGAACAGACGCGCATCGAGTACGAACAGACCGTGCTGGCGGCGTTTCGCGACGTGTCGAACGCGCTCATCACGCGCGAAAAGCTGGAAGGCGTGCGGCGGCGCCAGATGGAAGCCGTGCTGGCCTATCAGGCAGCGGTGGAGGTTTCCATCCAGCGCTACATGGCCGGCAAGTCGGGATATTTCGAGGTGCTGGAGGCGCAGCAGCAACTGGTGCCGGCGGAGAATGCGCTGGCGCAAACGGAGCTGGACCGGCGCCTGGTGATCGTTCAGCTCTACGAGGCGCTGGGCGGGGGCTGGCATTTGAGCGATGAAGAGTGGAACGGGCCGGCTGGGGGGAATCCGGCGTCCGCGCCCAAGAAAACCCCCTGAGCAACGCCGGGAACCGGGCTACTAGGCAGGCAGACGCAAGCGCGCGATGCAGCCCGGGCCGTCGGTGCGATTTTCTAACGCCAGCGCGCCGCCGTGGCCTTCGGCGATCTGGCGGCTGAGCACCAGGCCGATGCCGCTGCCGCCGGGCTTGGTGGTGAAGAAGGGGACGAAGAGATTCGCGGTGCTGGAGAGGCCGGGGCCTTCGTCTTTGATCCAGATTTCCATCATCGCGCCGTCGCGGTTCCAGCCGATGCACACGCGGCCCGAGGTGGCGAGCGAGGCGTCGGCGGCATTGCGCAGCAGGTTGATCAGCACCTGCTCGAGCTGATCGGGGTCGCCCTGCACGGTGAGGCCAGGGCCGGGCTCGACCAGGACCGGCACACGAGTTTCGAAGCTGACGGCACGGCCGACGCAATCGGCGACGCTCAGGGGCTGTAACTGCGGCCGTGGTAGTTTCGCGAGCCGGGCGTAGGCGCCGATGAAGCGGCTCAGGCTCTCCGAGCGCGATGTGATGACGCTCAGGCCGCGGCGCATGTCGTCGCGCCAATCGTCGGGGAGCGGGTCGCGCGCGATGATGGCCTCCAGGCTGCCGGCGATGGACTTGATGGGCGCGAGCGAGTTGTTGAGCTCGTGGCCGAGCACGCGGACGAGGCGCTGCCAGGCCTGCAGTTCCTGCTCGCTGAGGGCCTGGGTGAGGTCGGAGATGACCACCAGCTCGAGGGGGAGGCCGTGCTCGCGGACACGAGTGCGGCGAACTCCGAAGCGTCCGGCGCCGCCGGGGAAGACCGTCTGAAGAGTGGTGATGGCGGGGCCGTCGAGGCAGGGTTCCATGCCGAGCTCTTCGGCGGTCTGTCCCAGAAGGCGCTCGGCAGGGGCGGCGAGCAGGGTTTCGCCCGCGCGATTGACCAGGCGGAGGCGCTCGTTCTCGTCGAACGCGAAGATGGCGACGGCGATCTCGCGCATGACGCTACGCAGGAGCGTGGTGGCCTCCATGGCGCCCAGGCGCTGCTCGCGGAGCGTGCTGCCGAGAGTGTTGACCTCGCGCATGACTTCGCCGAGCGCGTCATCGGGGCGGGGGGAGCGGCCGCGCACGGAGAAATCGCCTTCGCGGAGCGCGCCAAGCAAATTGGAGAGGGTCTGCAGCGGGAACACCACGCGCTCGCGGATGGCGAGCGCGAAACCGAGCCAGGCGGCAACGATGACCACGGTGAGGGTCCATTCGACCTTGCCGGAGTTGCCGTCCTTCCAGAGCATCCAGAGCGCCGCCGCGGAGCCGGGAAGGCCCGCCAGGAAAGCGAGCAGCACGATGCGGCCTTCGTAGCTGATGCGGGCGGGCTTTTCCGGATTATTCACAGTCCGTATCTTTGCAGGCGGCGATAGAGCGCGCTGCGGCTCAGGCCGAGCGCGTTGGCGGCGTGGCTGACATTGCCGCTGAAGCGGGCCAGCGCTTTCTTGATGAGCAACGCTTCGACTTCTTCCAGGCTCATCTCCTCGAGGCGCGGCGGGCCTTCGCGGCCGGTGCGGAGGCCGAGATCGGCGGCGCGAACCATGTCGCCCTGCGCCATGAGGACGGCGCGCTCCACGGCATGATCCAGTTCGCGGACGTTGCCCGGCCACGCGTGGGCGAGCAGCGCCTTGATGGCCGGTTCATCGAAGCCGGTGATGTGCTTGCGGTAGTGCTCGCCGTGCTGGCGCAGGAAATGCGCGGCGAGCAGCGGGATATCCTCGCGGCGATCGCGAAGCGGCGGCAGGCGGATTTCGATGGTGTTGAGGCGGAAGAGCAGGTCCTGGCGGAACTTGCCCTCGGCCACATCGGCGCCGATATCCGCATTGGTGGCGGAAAAGACGCGCACATCGACGCGGCGGGTCTTGGAAGAGCCCACGCGCTCGAAGTCGCCGGTTTCGAGCGTGCGCAGGAGCTTCGATTGCAGGCCCGGCGAGATGTTGGCGATCTCGTCGAGGAAAAGCGTGCCGCCGTCGGCCATTTCGAAACGGCCGACGCGGTCGGTCTTGGCGTCGGTGAACGCGCCCTTGACGTGGCCGAAGAGCTCGCTTTCGAAGACGCCTTCGGCAAGTCCGCCGGTGTTGACCGTGACCAGGGGGCGCGTGGACCGGAGCGACACGGAGTGGAGGGTCTGCGCGACGAGTCCTTTGCCGGTTCCGTTTTCGCCAGTGATGAAGACGTTGGCGTCGGAGGGGCCGACGCGGGAGATGACGTCGAGCACGGGACGCATGGCGGCGGACTGCGCGATGAGCTGGGGGAAGCGCTCGGAACGGAGGGCACGGTTCTCGGCTTCGAGGCGCTGGCCCTTGCGAAGGGCGCGGCCGAGCTCGATCTGGGTTTTGAGGATGGCGGAAAGGCGCGCGTTGTCCCAGGGCTTCTGGATGAAATCGCGGGCACCGCGGCGCATGGCTTCGACGGCAAGCTCGACGCTGCCCCAGGCGGTCATGACGATCACGGGGAGGGTAGTGTCGAGGAGCTGGATCCGGTTGAGGAGCTCGAGACCCTCCTGGCCGCTGGTGGTGTCGCGGGTGTAGTTGAGGTCCATGAGGACGGCGTCGAAATCGCGGGACTCGACTTCGTGGATGACCGCTGGGGGGGAGTTGACGGCGACGGCCTGATAGCCTTCGCCCTTGATGAGGAAGCGGAGCGCTTCCAGAACGTCCGCCTGGTCGTCTGCCACCAGGATGCACGGCGTGCGGGTTTCGCTTTTCATTGGCTCAGAGGTGCCGCAACCTGAGGCTTCTTGGCACTTGAGGTACCAGAAGCTAACTGTGTGTTCAGAAAGCGGTTGCTACTACAGTAGCACTCCGCGGAGTGTCCGGAAATGGGACGGGGGGACCAGGATTGAACCGCGCGCAGCGCAGAATGCCTCTTGCAACGGAAGGGCGAACGGGTTCACTATTACGAGACGCCGAGGAGGGCGGACAGATGGAGTACCGCAGGATTGTGTGCGCGCTGGCGATCGGCCTGGTTGCGACAGGCGCAGGATTTTCGCAACCGGCTGCTCCGCGGCCGCTGCTTTCGGCAGGACAGCCTGTCGACTGGTGGTTCGTGTTCAAGTTCAACACAAAGTCGTTTCCGGGCTGCGGAGGGACGGCGCAGCGGGCTTGCATTTTCGGCGGCACGCCGCAGACGTACAAAGAGGGCTTCGGCCAGCAGTTCGCGCTTGCCAGCAGCGAAAACGCCAAGCTGACGATGGGCGGCGGCTGCGTAGGCGACACGACCAAAGATCCGGTCGGGGCGACGTTCGACCAGGTCTACAACGGGTCGTATTTCTACGCGATATGGAACGATCAGTTCAAAGGCGATCCGGAGAAGGACGCGGAGACGCCCTGGGGACACTCGAAAGGCATGGTCGCGTGGAACGGTGCGGGGGAAGGCTTCGTGATGCAGGTATCGACGCCTTCGTGGCCGGCTGCCGGCAGCAAGAGCCATCCCAGGAAAACGGACGGGAATACGCTGGGGTGCGTCAAGGACGACGATGTGGAAGTCAGCCAGCACTTCTTCGCGCTGAGGCTGACCAAGGACGATTTGGCGACGGTGCTGAAGGCCGTTCAGAACGCGAGCGTGGCGACCGCGCCGAAGAATCTCCAGGTGGTGAAAAACGGCGGGCCTGCCGACATCCAACAACTGGTCAACGGGCTGGGTGTCGAATCGAAATCGACAGGGGCGACGATGGCGAAACTCTCTACGGGAGTGCGGCTGATCTCCAAACCTTCAGCGCTGCACGTGCCGGTGTGGCAGTTGGTGTCCGCCGAACTCGGTGGCATCCCCCTGCGAGCGGCTACCTGGTGGGAGGGCCCGAAAATCCCATCCACCACGGCGTCGACCAAGATGGGTTGCTGGGACAAGAATCTCGGCAAGCCGGGCGCGGTGGAGATTGCCACGTCGGGACAGTTCGGCGGCAAGACGCTCGGTCTTCTCGGGGGAGCGTGCACGGACTGCAATCACGCTAAAGTCGGCGTTTCGACCGACGCCGGCAGTCATCTCTCGATTTTCGGAGACATGAATCAGCAGGGCGACATAACGGGAAAGGACTGCAAGAGCAGCCAGAACGGACGGGGCGGACTGTTCTACGTGCTCGACAACGCCACGCTGTTCGCCGGCGTGAAGAGTCTGATACAGGGCAGCAGCGGCGGGACCGGGGGTTCGAATTAGGCGTTACAGGTTCCCGCGGCGGGCCTGCTCGCGCTCCATGGCCTCGAATAGCGCTTTGAAATTGCCCTTGCCGAAGCTGCGGCTGCCCTTGCGCTGGATCACCTCGTAGAAGAGCGTGGGCCGGTCTTCGACCGGGCGCGTGAAAAGCTGGAGCATGTAGCCCTCATCGTCGCGATCGACCAGGACGCCGAGCTCGCGAAGTTCGTCGACCGGCTCGTCGATCCTGCCGACGCGGGATTCGAGGTCGTCGTAGTAGGTCGAGGGCACGCGCAAAAACTCGACCCCGTTGTTCCGCATGGTGGCGACGGCCTCGAGGATGTTGTCCGTGGCCATGGCGATATGCTGCACTCCGGGACCGCGGTAGAACTCCAGGTACTCCTCGATCTGGCTCTTGCGCCTGCCTTCGGCGGGCTCGTTGATGGGGAACTTGACGCGGTCGTTGCCGTTGGCCATCACCTTGGACATGAGGGCGGAGTACTCGGTGGAGATGTCCTTGTCGTCAAAATGTTTGAACATGCGGAATCCCATGACGTCGTGATAGAAGCTGACCCAGCGCTCCATTTCGCCCCAGCCGACGTTGCCGACCATATGGTCGATGTACTTGAGGCCGGCCGGATGAGCGAGACGGTCTTCGCCGGCAACCGGCTCGAAACCCGGCAGGAAGATGCCGCGATAGTTCCGGCGCTCCACGAAGGTGTGGACCGTATCGCCGTAGATGGCGATCGATGCGAGGCGGACTTCGCCGTCCCCGTCGCGCAGGGTTTCGGGCGGGCGCACGCTACGCGCGCCGCGGCCGACGGTAGCGCTCCAGGCGGCTTCCGCGTCATCCACCCAGAGGGCGATGTCGTGGACGCCATCGCCATGCAGCCGCACCTGCTCGGCCACGGGGTGATCGGGGTGGAGGGCAGTGGTGAGGACGAAACGGATTTTGTTCTGCACCAGGAGGTAGCTGGCGCGGTCGCGAACGCCGGTCTCCGGGCCGCGATAGGCTTTCAGGGCGAAGCCGAACGCGGTGCGGTAATAGTGCGCGGCCTGGCGCGCGTTGCCGACGTAGAACTCGACGTGGTCGGTTCCATTGAGCGGCAGGAAATCCTGTTCAGTCCGCGGGGACTGCTCCAACGTCTCTTGCATAGACCCTCCTCCATGCTTCGATGCAAAGGCGGTTGTCATCGTCGGTGCCCGTGGAAACGCGCAGGCAGTTCGGCAGGCCGAATGCCTCGAGCGGGCGGACGATGACGCCCTGCGACAGCAATTCCTCAAAAGTGCGGCCGGCCTCCTCCCCTGTGGGCAGCACGGCCATGACAAAATTGGCTTGCGACGGCACCACGCTTACTCCAACGTCGCGGAGCCCTTCGGTGAGGCAGCGCAGGCCGCGCGCGTTCAGCTCGAGCGAGCGGTGCAGAAACTCCTGGTCGGCGAGCGCGGCGATGCCGGCGGCCTGGGCCGGCGTCGAGGGCTCGAAGGGCAGCTTGACCTTGAGCAGGTTGCGGATGAGCTCTTCGTGCGCGAACCCGTACCCGATGCGCGCACCGGCGAGGCCGTAGACCTTGGAGAACGTGCGCAGCGTGATCACGTTGTCGTAACGGTAGTGCATCGAATCGGGGTAGCGCGGGTTGTCTTTGGCATATTCGAAGTAGGCCTCGTCCAGGATGATGAGGACGCGCTCGGGGACGTGGCCGTAAAACTGGTCGAACTGGTGCTTGGTGAAGATGGTTCCGGTCGGATTGTTCGGATTGGCGAGGTAGATGATCTTGGTGTGCTCGTTGATCCGGCCGGCGAGGGCTTCGAGGTCGTAATGCCAGTCGCGGTAGGGCACGGTGCGGTAGCGGACGCCGCGGGACCGGGCGAGGACCTGGAAGCCGATGAAGGCAGCGTCCGTGGTGAGAACCTCGTCTTCGTCGCACAGGAAGGCGCGGATGATGTTGCTCATGATGCCCTCGCTGCCGCTGCCGGCAATGACGTTTTCGATCTTGAGCTCGAAGGCGGAAGCGAGCACCTCGCGGAGGTCGAGGCCGCCGTTGGGGTAGAAATTGAGGCCGGAGAGCGAGCGGGTCATGGCCTCAATGGCCTTGGGAGAGGCGCCGAGCGGGTTCTCGTTGGAGGCGAGCTTAGCGATGCGGGAGAGGCCGTATTGGCGGCGGACGCTTTCGATGGTGCGCCCGGCCTGGTAGGGATGGAGGGATTCGATGTATGGGGGAACGAGGGGCACCGTCTTTATTCTACAAGTGCCCCACGTTCAGGTGCTGTACTTCTTTATCCGCGGATCAATTTCCGGCGCACGCCGACGCCCACGAGCAGGGCGGAGAGCGTCAGAAGTACCGTGGAGGGTTCGGGCGTATTGGCGGAGGGAGCCAAGTCGTAACCGATGGCGTCCATCTCGCGGACATCCACGGCGCTGATATCGTTCTTGACACCCGAGCTGCTGAAGGCGTTGTACGAGTCATTGGTGCCGCTGGCCCAGTCGCGGGTATCGCCGCCGGCGACTGCGTTAAATGCCTTGAGGAGCGTGTTGCCGTTGTCGATGGAGAAGCTGCCACCCAAGCCCGCCGCATGCCTGACGCCGGATCCGCTGTAGTCATACAGGTCGAGCAGAGTGTAGCTGTTGGTCACGTTTCCAATGGTGCCGCCCGAAATGCCGATTCGGCCCATCACCTCGGACATCTCATGCTCGACAACGCCGATGAAATCGATGGCGCCGGGGACCGCGCGATTGTTCGGATCGAAGGTGTAAGTGAACCCGGCGCCGAACGTCATTGTCCCGTCATTGCTCAAACTGTCGGCGGTGATGCCGAGGGCCTTGGACTGTGCCGTAGTCACCCAATAGTTGCCACCGACAGGATCGGCCGCCGGCAGATCGCCGCCCGCGCCGGTAACGGTATTATCGTCCGCCGATGTCTTGTCGTTGATGACCGCGTTACGCAAATTGGCGTAGGTCACCTGATTAATGAAGGTGTTGCTCTGTCCCAGGATGCTGGTCCCCGAGACGCTACTGACATTGATGTTGACGTGGATCGGATCCGAGAAAAGGTTGTCGTACTGCTGTGCGGCGAAGTTTACGGCGGCCTCCATCGCGGCTGTATTGGCGCCGAAATTTGTTGCGATGGTGCCATCGAAACTCAGGTTGATGATTAAACCGGCGGATGCCGGCGTAGCGGCAAGAAACGCGGCCGCAACAGTTGCTACCGCCAGGGGCCGAAAAACGGAAATCGCGCCCTTGGCAACCTCCTGGAATCTGCTCGTATTCATACTGAAGTCGGGTCCCTCCTTTTGTGTAAGTGCAAGTACATTCGGAACATTCAGACAGCGGAACGGTACACTTCAGCCCAATTCAGCTTCTGGATATCCTGCCATGAGCCTCCGGCTTTTGCAAGAACAAACTGCATCGCTTTTGGGTGCCGAAATACTAGAAGTCCCCTGACTTGTATCAATTGAGCTAGTACATTCAGGAGTACCGCTTGGGCGAAGAGAGCCACTCCAGGGTGTGCCGGATCCCTTCGTCATAGGGCGTCTTGCGTACCGGTCCGAGGCGCGCGTTCAGCTTGGAATCGTCCAGGATTACCGGGGTTTCCTGAAGGTACAGCATTTCGATGACTTCCCGGATGTTGGCGTCGAACCAGCCGGCGATGCGCAGCAGCGTTTTTCCGGCAGCACGGTATTTCGGGGGGCGGCCGGCGGCGCGGTAAACGCGGGTTATGAAATCGAGGGTGTTGATCGACCCGGCGCCGCCCAAGTGCCACGCCTCGCCGTAGCAATCGTCCCGCGAGGCGAGGTCGGCCAAAACTGGGCCGGTATCGGGGACGTATACGAACTCGTGCGCGGTGTTGACAACGCCCGGCCAGTTTACAGTCTTGCCGGCCAAGGCAGCAGTGAAGACCAAGGCTGCAAGACTCTGGTTGGCATGCGGTCCATAGAAATCGGGGAGGCGGACGATCATCGTCCGGAGGGCGCCGGAAGCGTGGGCTTCCAGAACAAGATCCTCCTGCTCCTTGCGGTAGCGTCCTTTGAGGGTGTTGGGCTCGCGAGGGTGAGTTTCGGATACACGGACGGTGCGGGGCACGCCGAATGCATAGACGCTGGAGACGAGCGCCAGCCGGCGGACGCCCGCCGATTTCGCGCCCTCCAGGGTGGCGCGCATCAGCTGCGGGTGCAGGCGGTGTTCGGGATAGGGCAGGCCGGCGCAATAAAGGATGGTGTCGATGCCGCCGGCGGCCTTGGCCGCGGAAGCCGCGTCGGCGAGATCGGCCGGGTGGATTTCGGCGGCGGGAAAGCCCGAGAACGCCCGCTCCAGCTTTTCGCGCGAGCGGCCGACCACGCGGAACCCGACGCCGCGGCGCTGGAGTTCCGGCGCGACCGATTGTCCGATGGCGCCGGCGGCGCCAAAGATCGCAAGGGAAGGCACGTGTTTTCCTATTGTAGTGGGGCGAAAGAACGGGCGGGGCCGCGGATGTTACAATCCGAACCGGGGAATGAGGAGTTTCGCAATCGCGTTGCTGGCGGTGGGGGCAGCCGGTGCGCAGACCGCGCCCGATGCCGCGGAACAGCAGAAGGCCCTGCACACGGTGGGCGAGTTTGCGCGCGACTATATCGTTCGCCTGCCCGATTTCACCTGCCGCCGCGTGACCCGGCATCTGCGCCGGAAGAGCGGAGCGGCCGACTGGCAATTTCAGGTCAAGGTGGCCCAGGAGTTGAGCTATTACGGGCACGAGGAGCATTACCAGATCGTCGAAGTGAACGACGCGCCGAAAAAGAAGCTGCCCCTGGCCGTCATTGGCGAAGGCTTTGTCTCGACAAACGGAAACTTCGGGTGGATTCTGGCCCAGCTCTTCGATCCCGCCACGCAGCCGGCTTTCCAGTGGAAGGGATGGGAGACGCTACGCGACCGGCAGGCCTATGTATTCGCCTACCGGGTGGCGCTGGCCAATTCGCAGGCGCAGTCCAGCCGGTGCGTCTCCTGGGTGCTGTTTCAGAACTGTAAATCGGTGACGTACGGGTATCACGGCCTGTTGTACATCGAGCGGGATTCGCCGCGGGTCATGCGAATTACGCTGGAGCCGGAGGACGTGCCGGTATCCCACTCGCCGGGCAGCGAGAGTGTGGATTACGAGCGCGTGACGGTGGCGGGCGCGGAGTACCTTCTCCCGGTGGCGGACACGTACGAGACCAACACCGGGAAGATTCTCTTTCGGAACGAATCGGTCTACGAGGATTACCGGAAGTTCACCGCGGAATCTTCCATGACTACGACGATGGAGCCGGTGACGTCGGCTCCGCCGGTGAAGGCGGCGCCGCCGGCCACGACCTCGCGCGCGGCGGAGAAGCCGATGGAGGCGGCTCACTATTTCGCGCTGCGCGACGCGGTAGTGAAGGGCAGCGTGCCGCTGATCGCGCGCGGCGCGGTAGCGGCGGCATTCAACGACCTGAGACAGGCGGAGCTCGACCTTGGCGCGGTGATTAAGGCGGCGCCGGACTCCGAAGCCGCGACTATGGCCGGCGGGCTGCTGGCGGCGGTCTATGCGCGTAACGGGCGGATGAAGCAGGCACTCGCCCAACTGGAGCGGCCGGCCGGGCCGGCACCGAGCCCGGAGTGGAAGGACTCGCGCGACCGCCTGGCGATCCTGGCCCGCTACCCGGAGCAATCCGTCGCCGTGCGCGGATACGCGCGGCTCGATTACGCGAACCGGCACGACTCGCTGCAAGTCCGCCTGGCAATCAACGGGAAACCGGCCGAATTCACCCTGGACACCGGGGCTTCGTTGAGCGTGATCTCGGAATCGCGAGCGCGGGCATTGGGAATCGCCATTCACCAGGAGACATTCTCGATGTCGGATGCCGTGGGCCGGAAGCTCGGCTGCCGGGCGGGCACGGCCGCGGAGCTGGAGGCGGGGAGTTTCCGCCTGCGCAACGTGCCGTTCTGCGTACTGCCAGACAACCAGCCAGGTTTCGTGGCGGAGCCCGAGTCGCCGCCGGCGATTCTCGGCTTGCCCGTGATGATGGCCTTCGGCACGATGCGATGGGACAAGGCGGGAAATTTCGAGATCGGCTTCGCCTCAAAGCGCCCCAAGCTGCCGGAGTCGAATATCTGCTTCGACAGCTCGCTGTTGCTCGTCGAGGCCACGGTGCAGCAGCGGCGGCTGAGTTTTGTGCTGGATACCGGAAATCCGACGACCATGCTGTTCTCCAGCTTTGCCGAGGAGGGGGCTTCGGCGGCGCGAAAGCGGCAGAAGCAGGGTTTCCAGAGCCTGGGTGAGCCGGTAGAAGTGGAAGCAGCGGAATTGCGCGATCTGCAGTTTCGCGTCGGGGGCAAGGACCTGGTGCTGCCCAGCGTGCCGCTGTTGCTCGAGCAGATCGAGAGCGAATGCGTCAACTGCTCGGGAAGCGCCGGGATGGACCTGCTGGCTCTGGCGCGGCGGGTTACGCTCGACTTCGGCGCCATGCGGCTGATCCTGGAGCGATAAACCGGCGGGTTACAATCACGGTTTGACACCGACAACGGTTTTTCTCTTTCCCGGCCAGGGTTCTCAGGCCGCAGGCATGGGCAAGGGCCTTGCCGAAGCTTTCCCGGCCGCACAGCGGGTGTTCGAAGAGGCCGACGAAGCTCTTGGATTCCCGATCTCGAAGCTCTGCTTCGAAGGTCCGGACGATCAGCTCAAGCTGACCGAGAACACGCAGCCGGCGCTTTTGACGGTCTCGATGGCCGCACTCGCCGTGCTGAAGGAACGGGGATGGGCGCCCGACTACGTGGCCGGACACAGCCTGGGCGAATATTCGGCGCTGGTAGCCGCCGGCAGCTTGAGCTTTGCCGATGCGGCGCGGCTGGTGCGAAAACGAGGACGGTACATGCAGGAGGCGGTTCCGCCAGGAGTGGGCGCGATGGCGGCGCTCCTGAAACTGCCGGAAGAAAAGCTGGAGAGCGTGCTTGCGGAGGCGGCGCAAGGCGAGATCGTCAGCGCGGCCAATCTGAATTCGCCGGACCAGGTGGTGATCGCCGGACACGCCGCGGCCGTCGGCCGCGCGATCGGCCTGGCCAAAGCGGCTGGAGCCCGCCGCGCGGTGCTGCTTCCCGTCAGCGCGCCATTCCATTGTGCGTTGATGAAGCCGGCGCAAGAGCGCTTGCGCGCCGACCTGGAGGCCACCGAGTTCCGGGACTTGGCCTGCCCGCTGGTCAACAACTGGTGCGCGCGGGAGGTGAGAACCGGGGCAGAGGCGCGCGAGGGCTTGTTCCAGCAGGTGCCCAACCCGGTGCACTGGGTGGAAACCATCCGCTACCTTGCCGGGCGGGGCGCAGGCCGGTTCGTCGAAGTGGGAGCCGGAGCCGTGCTGACGGGTCTCATGAAAACCATTGATTCTTCGTTGGCGGCCTTCAGGTTTAGTGATCCAGAGGACATCGGGAAGCTGGGCTAGGCCGGCAAGCGTGCGAAATCTCAACTGTGAATCCGGCTCGATCTGGTAATCTCGCGGGAGTAGGTGAAGATATTGGCATTCGACGGAAAAACTCGGTGCCCCGCGTGTGGAAGTCTCGATGTTCGCCACTCGTATCGCCGCGGCCCGCTGGATTTCCTGATGGGAATGCTCGGCCGCATGCCTCTCCGCTGCCGCTGCTGCGACCGGCGTTTCTACCAGCTTCAGGACCGCGAGGAGCGCCACGCGACGGCGGAGGCGAGAGCCGACGAAGAAATGGGATAGCGGGTCAGACCCGGCGTACCGCAACCCCCGCTTCGCGGAACAGAACTTCCACCATGCCGAAATGCTCGTTGTAGTATTCGCTGGAATACTGCGCCATGCGCTCGGCTGAAACGACCACCTCTCCGATGCCCGCCTGCACGACCGCCCGCGCGCAATCCATACAGGGCATGATCTCGACGTAAATGGTGCAGCCTTCGGTCGCCGTGCCGGCGCGAGCGGCGTTGCAGATCGCGTTCCGCTCGGCGTGCTCGATCCAAAGATACTTGGTGGGGCGGACGAGGCGCTCCGGGACGTCGTCCCGGATACCGCGCGGAAAGGAATTGTAGCCCGTGGAGCGGATCTCGTGATTCGGTCCCACTACGATGCAGCCGATCTGGGTGTTGGGATCTTTGCTGCGCGCCGCGACCACTTTACAGATGTCGAGGTAGTACTGGTCCCAACCGGGGATCGTTCGCATATCATACAGTTGCATTTCTTGCCGGGTTCAGGCAAGCTGAAAGGTTTTCCCCTTGCGAACCCGATGTTGTTACGAATCCTGTATCACGACCATTGTTTCGACGGGGCAGCGTCGGCTGCCTACTTCAGCCGCTTCATCAAGGGAGCGGTTCATCCGGATGCAGAGTTCCGGTACACCGGGATGGCGCATCAGGCCTCCCAGGACTTCGATCCGGCGTTGTTCGATGGAGATGAGAACGCGATCGTCGATTTCAAGTATTCGAGCAGTCCCAGGCTGACGTGGTGGTTCGACCATCATCAGAGCGCTTTTCTGAGCGCGGCGGACGCGGAGCACTATCGAAACGATGGGAGTGGCCGTAAGCTTTACGACCCGAGTTACAAGAGTTGCACCTCGTTCATCTGCAAGATCGCGGCGGAGCGCTACGGCTTTCACGCGCCGGACCTGGATGAGCTCGTGCACTGGAGCGTCATTATCGATGGCGCGCAATATCCGGACGCGCGGACCGCGGTCGAGCTGGGCGAGGCGGCGATGAAGCTGACGCTCGTGATCGAGGCGGCCAAGGGCAGCGACATCGTACAGAAGATCATCCGTTGGATGCAGCGCCGGCCGCTCGAGGAAATCATCGGCGAGCCGGAGGTATGCGCGCTATACAATCCGCTTTACGACCGGCACCTGGAGTCCATCGACGTGATCCGCGGGCGGGCGTCGCAGGACGACGGAGTCGTGTTTTTCGATCTCGCCGGGCAGGAGATGGAAGGGTACAACAAGTTCATCCCGTACTACCTTTTTCCGACTTCGACCTACACCGTGTCGGTGAGTCCGTCGAGTTTCCGCACGAAGATCTCGGTGGGTTCGAATCCGTGGACGCCGGTGGAGCCAAAGCACAACCTGGCGACCATCTGCGAGCGGTACGGGGGCGGCGGCCATGCCCGAGTGGGCGCGATCAGCCTTTCGCCGGGCGAGCTGGAGCGCGCCCGGAAGATCGCGGCGGAGATTGTGGCCGAGTTGAAGACCTAGCGACGAAGTCAGCGTCATCAAGCTCGCCGATTCCCGGCCGGGAAGAGGGTACACTCGCGCAGGGGTGACTAAATGCGCCGCACTCTTTTGCTAGCCGCCACACCGATCACAACAACACGGCAGGCGTCGCGGGAACCTTCGCGTCCATCGATGGCAGGCCGGTGACTGCACGCCAGCAGATGACGGCGGCGGGGTTGGCGTTTACGTTGATTCCAGGGTTCCACGACAACACCAACGGCACGACGCGCGGGCCGAACACCATGATCACGTGGATGCAATCGGGGATGAAGATCGCACACCTGGGCGATCTGGGCCAGGATCAGTTGACCACAGATCAGCTTGCCGATTTGCAGAACGTGGACATCCTTTTTCTGCCGGCGGGCGGCTTTTTCACGATCACTCCGGACCGCGCCGCTCAGTACGTGCGCGAGTTGAAGCCGCGAGTGGCGATCCTGATGCACTACCGCACGGCGATCGGCGGGCCAGCGCAGCTTGCGGCGCTTCCCGCGGCCGGCGCGCCGGTTGCGCCGGGATCCATCGCCACCCTCTTCGGGACCTTTACCGGCGCCCAGGAGGGGAAGGCGGATGGCTATCCCCTGCCGCGAAAGATCGGCGCCACGGAGGTATTCGTGGATGGAAAAGCCGTGCCTCTGTTTTATGCGTCCGCGGGACAGATCAACTTCCAACTGCCTTCCGCGACAGCGCCAGGCCAATCGGTGGTGGAGATTCACGTCGGCGGACAGACGCTGACGCGCACGACGGTGACCGTGATCCCCGGCGCGCCGGGACTGTTTGCGGCCTCCAATCCCGATGGGAGCATCAATTCGGGGACAAACCCGGCGAGGCGGGGAGGCGTGCTGACGATTTACGGCACGGGTCAAGGCGCGGTAACACCGGCGGTCGACGATGGCGTGGCGGCCGGGGCCCACGCTCTCCAGCAGCGCTGCGCTTCCCAACGTCTTCCTATTGGACAGGCAACTGCCGGTGCAATTCAGCGGGTTGGCTCCGGGTTTCGCGGGCCTGTGGCAGATCAACATTCTGGTGCCGGCCG
>Ga0335077_10004509_pt1 | contig 16998 bp, 13 predicted proteins | sample Lox_Sample_31_FD_207151 | JGI IMG/M metagenome (GOLD analysis project Ga0335077, IMG submission 207151) | Soil microbial communities from Loxahatchee National Wildlife Refuge, Florida, United States - Lox_Sample_3.1 | ecosystem: Environmental > Terrestrial > Soil > Wetlands | place: USA...
AGAAACGCGCCGCCGAATACGCGCGCGACTGGCTGGCGGCATACGGGCTGAGCAACGCGCGGCTGGAGCCGTGGCATTTCGGCCGCGGCTGGACGCTCGAGAAACTGACGGTGGAGATGATCGAACCGCGCTACCTTCCGCTGATCGGCTATGCCGACGGGTGGTCGCCCTCGACCAGCGGCGAGATCGTCGCGGCGCCGGTGTGGATCGGCGGGAAGTCGCCGGAGCAGGTCGCGGAGATGGCTGCATCGCTCAAAGGCGCGATCGTCATGACCGATCCGGTCATGACCAATTTCGTCCGCAAGGACCGGCCGCAGCCCGACGATCCCAACTACGTTCCGATGTCGGCAGCCTACGCCACCAGCGTGGGACGGGGGCGCGGCGGGCGCGGGCGCGGTCCGACTCCGGCGCAGAAAATCGCACAGTCGCTGCGCGAAGCCGGAGCGGGAGTGATCCTCAAGCCCAGCCGCGGCGAGCACGGGACGGTTTTCGTGCAGGGCCGCGACAACGGTCCGGGCGCGGTTCCGACCATTACGCTCTCGGCCGAGCACTACAACATGATCGCCCGCATGCTCGAGCAGCACGTTGCGGTGAAGCTGCGCCTCGACGTTCAGACTAAATTCTACGACTCTGACAACGGCAACTCGTATAACGTGCTGGCGGAGCTCGCCGGCTCCGATCCGGCGATCGCCGATGAAGTGGTCATGATCGGCGGGCACCTGGATTCCTGGCACACGGGCGTGGGCGCGACCGACAACGCCGATGGCGCGACCACGGTGATCGAAGCGATGCGCATCCTGAAAGCGATCGGCGCGCGGCCGCGACGGACCATCCGCGTGGCCTTGTGGAGCGGGGAAGAGCAGGGGTTGCTCGGCTCGCGCGCATGGGTCAAGCAGCATCTGACCGGCGCGGAGAAAGAAAAATTCGATGTGTACTTCAACATCGATAACGGCACCGGGCCGATTTTCGGATGGTACTTGCAGAATATGCAATCGGTCCAGGCGCTTTTCGACGCATGGCTGGAGCCGCTCAAACGCTTCGGGGCGAAACGCAACATCATCGAGCCGGTCGGCTCGACCGATCACATTAGCTTCACCGATGCCGGCGTCCCGGGGTTCAATCCCATTCAGGATTACGTGAATTACGACGTGCGCACGCATCACACCAACATGGATACGGTGGATCGCGTCGACGTGAACGAGATCCGGCAGGCCGCGACGGCCATGGCGTGGTTCGCGTATAACGCCGCGATGATGGACGCGAAGATTCCGCGTCCTGAAGCGAAATGACCCGCCGTGGATTTCTTGCGAGCATCGCCGCGATGAGTGCCGTAAAATTGCCGGGCGCCGGTTCCCTGCGCCCGCGCGCGCGGGACTTGGGACTCGCGCCCGGCGTTTTTCCTCCCGGACCGCTCGATTGCATCACCGATGTTGCCGGCGTTCGCGTCGGGCAGGTGACGCTGATTGCGGGCAATAACATCCGCACCGGCGCGACCGCGATCCTCGCGCACGGCGGGAATCTTTTTCAGGAAAAAGTCCCGGGCGGAGTGTTTGTCGGAAACGCTTTCGGAAAACTTGCAGGGTCCACGCAGGTGCAGGAACTGGGGACGATTGAGACGCCCATCGTGCTGACCAATACATTGAATGTCGGTACGGCGGTGGAAGCGGTGGTCGCCTGGACGCTCGCGCAGGCGGGCAACGAAAAGGTTCAGTCCGTGAACGCGCTGGTGGGTGAAACCAATGACGGATTTCTGAACGATATCCGCGGCATGCATGTGCGGCGCGAAAACGTGACCGCCGCGATCAACACCGCCAAGGACGGTCCGGTCGAGGAAGGCGCCGTTGGCGCGGGCACCGGCACGGTCTGCTTTGGGTGGAAAGGCGGGATCGGAACATCGTCGCGCGCGTTGCCGGAGCGGTTTGGCGGATACCGGTTGGGCGTACTGGTACAAACCAATTTCGGAGGCGTGCTCAGCATGGGCGGCGTGCCGGTGGGGATGGAATTGAAGAAATACGCCTACGCTCCCGCCGACGACGACGGTTCGTGCATGATCGTCGTCGCCACCGACGCGCCGCTTTCCGGACATGAATGCCAGCGATTGGCGGCGCGGGCGGTGTACGGGCTGGCGCGTACCGGGTCATCGTACTCGAACGGCAGTGGCGATTTCGCCATCGCGTTTTCGACCGCGCCGTCCTCGCGGGTGCGTTTCGGCGCGACTGCGGCGGCGAGCTCTCAAACGCTGCCGAGCGACGGCATGTCGCCGCTGTTTGAAGCCGCGCTCGAAACCACGGAAGAAGCCGTCTACAATTCGCTGCTCCAGGCGACGACGGTCACCGGCAACGGGCACACCGTCGAAGCGCTTCCCGTCGATCGCGTTCGCGAAATTCTCAAGAAATACGGCAGATGAGGCGCTGGATGATCGTCGCTTTATTGGTCTTGCTGGGCGGGTGCCATTCGGATTTGGCGCGGGAGGCGAAAGGAAAGCCGGCAACATGGCAAGTGGTGGGTTCCTGGTCGGGCCGGGGCAACGCCCAGACCGATTCCTTCGATATCGGCTACGAACCGTGCCGCATCCGCTGGGAGGCGCGCAACGAGACGGCTTCGGGCCAGGGCAGGCTTCGGGTAACGGTGAATAGCTCGGTGAGCGGGCGCGAGCTGGCGGTCGCCGTGGACCATCGCGGCGTGGGCCACGATATCGCCTACGTGAGCGTCGATCCGCACTATTCGTACCTGCTGATTGAATCCAGCGGGGTGGACTGGTCGGTGAGCGTAGAAGAGTTGCTGGCGAGGAAGAACTGATTGTCAGGGTGCGTAAATTTTGTTCAAGTTCGCCCGCGCCCTTTCCATCCGGCGCGCGCGGGTATATAATGTGGACCGGAATATGGATCGGTACAGGTGCCTCACCCGCGTGTACCACGGGCGAACGCTACGTCTCAAAACCCCACTTGCCGTTATCGAAGCACGTGACAGGAGGTCATCCTCAACATGGCAGACGACATGAATACAAAGGAAGTTCTGAAGGGCTTCTCCAGACGGAAATTCATTCAAACCGTGATCGCCGGCGGCGCCGGCGTGTCCACCGCGGCGTATCTGTTTCGCGCGTCCACGTCAAGCTCGGCCGCGAGCGCGGGCGAGCGCCTGATCACCATTAACGTGAATGGCCGCGACCGCCGCGTCGACGTCATGAAACAGGAAACCCTGGCCATGACGTTGCGCTACAAGCTCGGGCTTACCGGGACCAAGATCGGCTGCGACCGCGCCGAGTGCGGCGCATGCACCGTTTTGATCGACGGCGTGCCGCGCTACTCCTGCTCGACGCTAACCCACACGGTCCGGAACGCTAAGGTGCTGACCATCGAAGGGTTGGCGAGCGAGGACGGAAAGCTCCACCCGGTGCAGCAGGGGATTCTCGAAGAGCAGGGCTTCCAGTGCGCCTTCTGCATGTCGGGATTCGTGATGGCCTCGGTTGCCTACTTGCAAGCGAACCCCAATCCCACGCGCGCCGAGCTGGCGCATGGCATTTCCGGCAACCTGTGCCGTTGCCAGGATTACGACAAGATCTTGACCGCGCTCATGCGCGGGGCCGAGATCATGAGAGGAGAAGCATCCCATGCCTAACAAAACCGAGTACGGCGGCAGCCACAAGCTGATCGGCAAGGATTATACGACCATGGACCTTCACGCGAAGGTCACCGGCCAGGCTAAGTACGCCGAAGACTATCGCGCGGAAGGCATGCTGTTCTGCAAACTCCTGCTGAGCCCCATGCCGCACGGCCGTGTGCGCAAAATCGACGCGAGCGCGGCGTTGGCCATGCCCGGCGTCAAGGGAATTCTCACCGTCGACGATCTTCCCGCGCCGGCCGACAGCCTCACCGACAACGGTACCGTGATTCACGCCAACACGCGCGGCGAGCGCGGCTTGACCAATGAGCCTCTGTACCAGGGCGAGCCGATTCTGGCCGTCGCCGCCGTCGATGAGCTGACCGCCGCTGAAGCCATCGAGAAAATCGAGCTCGACATGGAGCCGCTGCCGTTCGTGATCGATCCGCTCGACACGCTGCGTCCCGGCGGGCCGAATCCGCGCGTCGAAGGCAATATCTGGTTCCGTCCGCCGGCGCCGCCGCCCAAGCCGGGCGAAGCTCCGGAAGGCCGTGGACGCGGCCGCGGCGGTTTCGGGCCGCTTGAAGTGAAGGATTGGAAGTGGACGGCCGCGGATTTCGAAGAAGCCAAAGACGGCAAGCTGCCCATGGGCAAGATCCCGGATGAACCGGGCGCAACCTGGTCCTACGGCGACGTCGATACGGCGTTTAAGAATGCCGCGCTGGTGCTCGACGAGTCGTTCACCACTCCGGATACCAGCCATCATTGCCTGGAAACGCGCACGGCGATGGCGTACTGGCAGAACGGCAAGGTTTACGTCCACACCGGCACGCAAAGCACGATTCAGACCGTCCCGGCGATCGCGCGCTGGCTGGGTCTGAAACCTGAGCAGGTGGTTTTGATCAGCGAATACACCGGCGGCGGATTCGGCAGCAAAATCACGGGAGCGATTTCGCTGATCATCCCCGCGCTGCTTTCGAAAAAATGCAACGCCCCGGTGATGATGCGCATTTCGCGCGAGGAAGAGACATTCATCGGGCGTGCGCGGCCGAGCATTTTGGGCCGCATGAAGGTTGGTTTTTCGAAGGAAGGAAAAATCACCGCGCTCGATATGTTCATGCTGTGCAACACCGGTCCGTACGATGCCGCCGGCGACGCACCCAGCTCGGGCCGCATCGTTTCCCTGCTGTATCAGCCGGAAACCATGCGCTTCCGGGCCCTCACGGTGATGACCAATACGCCTCCGCGCAGCGCGCAAAGCTCGCCCGGAGGATTGCAGGGAATCGTGGTCATGGAGCCGATTCTCGCCAGGGCGGCGCGTAAGCTGAATGTCGATCAGGTGGAGATCCGGCGCATCAATGCTCCGGAAGGGAAGGCCAAATTCGGACCGGAGCAGCGCGGCAGGCGCGCCTACGCGACCAGCGCGTTTCTTAAAGATGCGCTCGCCAAGGGCGCCGAGCAGTTCAACTGGAAGGAACGCGTCGCGGCGGGCAACAAGCGCGTCGGCTCGAGAGTGCGCGGCATCGGCGTTTCTTCAAGCTGCTACGTGGGAGGTTCGACCGGCTTCGACGGGCTGCTTCTGATCAAGCCCGACGGACGGGTCTGCTTCCAATCCGGTATCGGAAACCTGGGAACCGAATCGGTGATCGACGTGCATCGCGTCGCCGCGGAGATTCTCGGCGTGCCGTGGGAAAAGTGCGATGTATGCTGGGGCACGAACGCAAAGAACCTGCCGTGGACGTGCGTTTCCGGCGGAAGCCAGACAACTCACGCCATGACGCGCGCGGCGCACGCGGTCGGGACCGAAGCGGTCCAGCGGCTGAAGGAGGTCGCGGCCAAGAGCATGGGCGGGTCGCCTGAAAATTACGAAGTCGCCAATCAACGCGTCTTCCGCAAGGGCGGCGGCGGGGGCATGACCCTCGCGCAGGCTGCCGAGAAGGCGATCAAGCTGGGCGGGATTTACGACGGCCACGAAGCCAATCCCGACGTGAATCGCTTTACCAAGGCGGCGGCGGCCGCGCTCGCGGGGCAGGGATTCATCGCCTCGGCGCGCGACAAATATCCGCATGACGGCCAGACGCATTCTTATGTCGCGACGTTCGCGGAAGTGGAAGTAGACCTGGAAACCGGCAAATATTATCTGACCGATTTCCTGGCCTACGCGGATGTCGGAACGGTGCTGCATCCCAAAGCGCTCGGCGGCCAGATCATGGGCCGCTCGACGCTGGGGATCGCGCACGCGATCGGGCAGAAATGGGTGATGGATCCCAATTACGGTGCCATGGTGTCGCGGCGGTTCCATCAAAGCAAACCCCCGACGATCCTCGACGTTCCCGCCAAAATGGAGTGGGCCGCGCTCGATATTCCGGATCCGGAAACGCCGGTCGGCTCGCGCGGTATCGGCGAACCTCCCGTGGGTGGAGGCTGCGCCGCGATTTTGAATGCCATCGCCGATGCGGTGGGAGACGACGTTTTCCGCCGCGCGCCGGTGTATGCGGACGCGATCCTGATGGCGCTCGAAACCGGGCATCCGATGGATCATGCCCTGACGGCGCACGTATAAAGGAGAAAAGTCATGGCTGTGATTCGCGATATCATGCCCGCTTTTGACCTGCTTCAGCCGAGCTCTACCGCTGAAGCCCAAAAACTTCTCGAACAGAACGGAAGCGACGCCTGGGTGATGGCCGGAGGGCTGGACAGCTTCGACTGGCTCAAGGATCGCATCAAAAAACCGCGCGTGCTGGTGGATCTGAGCGGCGTCGAGGAACTGAAGGGCGTTCGCCCGGCTTCCGACGGCGGCGTCGAGATCGGCGCGATGACCACGCTAACGGAAGTGGTGAAGCATCCCTTCATCCGCCAGCATTTCGCGCTGCTCTCGCAGGGCGCGGAACTGGCCGCCTCGCCGCAGATCCGCAACCAGGGGACCATCGGCGGCAACGTGAGCCAGGACGCGCGCTGCCACTACTATCGCGCGGGCTGGCCATGCTATCGCGCGGGCGGCAACATCTGCTACGCCGACACGCCCACGGGCCGCAACCGCGAGCACGCGATCCTGCATGCCGACCGCTGCGTCGCGGTGAACCCGTCGGACTCCGCGCCAGCGCTGATCGCGCTCGACGCCAAGTTCGTGATCCAGTCGCCCAAGGGTCAGCGAGTGGTTGACGCTGAGGATTATTACATCGGTCCCGACATCGACATCACGCATCTCAACATTCTTAAACCCGGCGATCTGCTCACCGCCATCCGCATTCCGGCGACGTTCGCGGGCGCGCAGTTCTATTTCGAGAAAATCCGCGACCGCAACGTGTGGGATTTCGCGCTGCTCAACGTGGCATGCGCGATGACCGTCTCGGGCGGCAACATCGACAAGATGCGCATCGCGGTGAATGGCGCCGCGGCTCGTCCGCTGCGCCTCCAAGCCGTGGAGCAGTACGCGCAGGGCAAGCCGCGCAACGCCGCGACCGGTGTCGAAGCCGGGAAACTCGCGGTCCAGGGGGCGGTCCCGCTGCAGTTCAACGCGTATAAAATTCCGCTGATGAGAAATCTGGTGAAACGCGCCATCGCCGGCGTGGAGGTGACAACGTGAGCATTTTGCAATGGGCCTACAGCCCGTGGGGACAACATGTCCCGATTCACATTGCCTGGGCACTGATCTATGTGTGCGCGGTGGGAGGGCTTCTGTTCCTCATCGTGCATGCGATTTACGTCCGCTACTTCGCGGGCGCGGAGGAATTTGAGGGCAGCCCGGTTCCTGCCGTGGCCGCGCGGGTGCCGGACCGCGTGCCGCGACATTCGCTCGCCGCGCGCATGTTCCACTGGATCATGGCCGCCGCGATGCTCACGCTTCTGGTCACCGCGTTTCTGCCCAAAGTGGGCGTTCCGTTCGCATGGGTGACCTGGCACTGGATCGCCGGAGCGGTGCTGACCGTATCGATCATCTATCACATCATTCACGCGTCGTTCTGGCTGGATTTCTGGTCGATCTGGCCGGACAAAGCCGATATGGAAGACGCGCAGCGCCGGCTCAACCGCTTCCTCGGGAAACGGTCGCCCGCGCCGCGGCGCTTCGCCAAGTACCCGCTCGAAAACAAGATGTATCACGGCGTTATCGTGCTTACCGGTCTGGCCGCAATCCTGACCGGCGTGTTCATGATGTTCCGTGTGCGCACGGGAATCCTTCCGCGCAATCCCTACCTGTTCGGCGATATGACCTGGGGCCTGATGTACGTGCTTCACGGCCTGGCGGGCGTGGGCTTGATCGCGCTGGTGATGGTGCACATTTATTTCGCCATGCGGCCCGAAAAGTTCGTGATCACCAAATCCATGGTTTTCGGATCGATGCCCAAGGATTACTACCTTCAGCATCACGACCCGGAGCGCTGGGCGGTTGCGCAGGGAGAATCGTCGACGGGAGCGAGCGCCGCCGACTGATTCATGCTCACCGTCCGCGATCGCTGTAACGCGATTGAAGAGTGCTACGAATTCATGCTCGGCTACGCCGCCAAAGGTGTAGCCGCCGAGAGCGGACTGGGCGGCCAGCTCCGGCATCATCTTTCTCTCGCGGTCACCGCTCTGACGGGCATCGCCGGCGCATACTCGGACGCCGTTCACCACGACGGCCGGGACGCCTCGAAATATGACGCGTTTATCGCGCTGCTCGACCGCGACAGCAAAGACTCGCTTGCCGCTTTCGAGATGGTGTTGTCGCTGCCTTCGATCAGTTCCCAGGTGATCGACAATCTGAACGGCCTGATTCACTTGCGCGCCATGCTGACGGACCTGTTTCTGATCGACGAGATTCTGCGCCCGCAGCGCGTCGCCAGTTCGACTTCCCCGAGCGGAGACGCTGGATAATCGCTGCGCGCGGGAAACGCGCCAGCACGATGACCTTGCTGGTCTGAATCGGCCGGCGGCCTTATCCTCGTTCGGCGAGATAGTTGCCGTAGCCGACGATCACGGTCGATAAAACCAGCAGCACGAGCGCGGCGAACAGAAGCCGCATCGCCGTGGCGCCCGCTCCGCGCCATTCTTTGAGCGCCAGCCCCCACAGGCTGCTGAAGATGATGATGCTCGCCATGTGCAGCGTCCAGCTCGAAAATTTATACTGTCCCATCTGCGTCTCGCCCATGGTGTAAAAGAAAAACTGAAAGTACCAGGTGCATCCGGCGAGCGTGCACAACAGATAGTTATTCCGCAGCGGAACGCGAAATTTTCCCGCCGTCTGCGCGACGTATTCGTGCGCGCTCCCATTGCGGATATTGAGAAACACTGACCATACGAAGTTGGTCGCGAAGCCTCCCACCAGCACCACCACCAGCACCGGCAATCCCTGCCACAGTGGCGCGGTGCCGCGCGCGAGCGTGAGGGCGCGAATCGGATCGCCGGCGGCGAGCCCGTAAGCGAAGCACGCGCTCATCACTCCGGAAAGCGTCGCGACGGCGATGCCCTTTCTTAACTCGAACTCGAGGATCACCGCGCGCTGCTCTTCCGGCGTCATGACGCGTTCCTTCGCGACCCCCGCCATCCCCGCCACCGCGATTCCGAGCAGGCACACGGCGACGCCCGCCAGAATGATGAGCCCCGAAGCAGTGCCCAGCACCTTGCTTGCAAATTCGCCCGCGAACAGCGGCGGCATCAGCGTGCCGAAAGCCGCGGCCAAACCCAGCACGATCGCCATGCCCAGCGACAATCCCAGGTAACGCATCGTAAGCCCGAAGGTCAGCCCGCCGACGCCCCACAGCAATCCGAAAAAGAAGGGCCAGAACAGATCGTGCAGGGAAGCGGCGCGCAGCACGGCCAGCAAGTCATGCGTCCAGAAATAGGCGATCACCCACGGCGCGATGATCCAACTGAACACGCCCCCGGCAAGCCAATACGTTTCCCACGACCAATGCTTCACCGCGCGGTAGGGAACATAGAAGCTCGCGGAAGCGAGTCCGCCCAGCCAGTGAAAAAATACACCCAGCGCCGGATTGGGGATCATGCGTAGGTGGACGCGTTCGTAGCCTTGCGCCCCGCGCGCTGCGCGGTGATGCGCTTGAGATACCCGCTCTCGCGAAAAGCCTGCATGGGGTCGGGCGGAAGCCGCTTCGAGGCGCGCCAGTCGCGGATCGCGGGGCGCACGTCGGTGGAAAAAGCGTCCTGCAAGCACAATTCGGCGCGCATCAAGTCGGCTGAGGATTGCGCCGCGGCCAGTTTTTCGTGATCCACCAGCGCGGCCTTGGCCCACAATTCCTGCGCCACCGCGACCGTCTGAATCATGGCTTCGATTTTTCCTTTCAGATTGTGGCTCTGATCGATCATGTAGGCGACGTCTGCCGCCGCGCCGGTTTCCCATTCGTAAAAGCGGATTTCGTGGAAGATGCGGAACACCTGGTACGGATCGATGGAGCCCAGCGTAAGATCGTCGTCGGCGTAACGCCGGTCGTTGAAATGAAATCCGCCCAGCATATTTTCCGAAAGCAGCCACGCGACGATCTGCTCGATGTTCTGCGAAGCGTAGTGATGCCCGGTGTCCACCAGAACGCGCGCCCGCGGCCCGGCGGCTCGCGCAAGCAGCGCGGCCATGCCCCAATCGGCGATGTCGGTGTGATAAAACGCCGGCTCGAAGGGCTTGTACTCGATGAGCATGCGCTGATCCGCGGAAAGATCGCGATGCGCGGCGGCGAGCAGCTCTTCGAAACATTTTTTGCGCTGCCGGATATTGGCGGTGCCAGGATAATTCGACCCGTCGGCGAACCACAACGTCACATCGCGGCTCGAAAGCTCCCGGGCGATCGCGATGCTTTCCCGCGCGTGATCGAGCGCCATGGCCCGAATTTTCGCGTCCGGATTGCCGAAGGAGCCAAACTTGTATTCCTGGTTTTGAAAAAAATTCGGATTGATCGATCCCGGCCGCAGACTGTGCCTGCGCGCCGTTTCGGCGATCCCCGCCGCGCTCGCCAATCCGTTCGGAAAATCCCACTGCACGTGCAGCGCGATGGCCGGACAGACGCCGGTGAGCGCGTGAACCTGCGCCGCGTCGCTGATTTTTTCCTCGATGGTCGCCGCCGCGGCGGGCTGGAGGTATTTTCCGAAGCGGGTTCCCGTGTCCGCGAAGCCCCAGGAGGGAAGCTCGATGCGAAAGCGGTCCAGGGCGTCGAAAATCGGAGCGGACTGCGTCGCGTTGTGCACGTGGCCGAACTACATTCTACAACCGTGTACGCTGATAGGCGATGACTGCGCAATTTCTCGCGTTCGATCTGGGGGCCGAGAGTGGGCGCGCGATGCTCGCCACGCTCGAAGGCGGGGAGTTGCGGCTGGCTGAGCTGCACCGCTTCCCCAACCAGCCGATCGAGGAACACGGATCGCTGCGCTGGAACATTCGCGCGCTGTGGGACGAAATGCGCCACGCGCTGGCACTCGCGCCCGAAGGACTGCGCGGGATCGGCGTCGATACGTGGGGTGTCGATTTCGCGCTCGTCGGCGCGGATGGCGCGTTGCTCGAAAATCCGTATCATTACCGCGATCGCCGGACGCACGGCGCGATGCCGCGGGTATTCGAAAAACTTTCGCGTGAGCGGATTTATTCGATTACGGGGATTCAATTTCTGCCGATCAATACGCTCTATCAGCTGTTTTGTTGCGATCCTGCGCGCGTCGAATCCGCCGAGCGCCTTCTCATGATTCCGGACCTGCTGAACTACTGGCTGACCGGAAACTTTTACAGCGAATACAGCATCGCCAGCACCACTCAACTTCTGGAGGCTGCCGCCCGCGACTGGTCGGAGGAGATGATCGCGGCGCTCGCGTTCCCGCGGCGCCTGTTTCAGCCGATTGTGCGGCCGGGCACGGAAATCGGACGATTCGGCGGCGCGCCCGTCATCGCGCCTGCCTGCCACGACACGGCGTCCGCGGTCGCCGCGATCGCGATGTCCGCCGGCACGGCGTTTCTGAGCTCCGGAACATGGTCGCTGATCGGCGCCGAAGTTCGCGAGCCGATGATCACGCCGCGCGCCCGCGATCTCAATTTCACCAATGAGGGCGGCGTGTGCGGCACCATTCGCCTGCTCAAAAACGTAGCCGGGATGTGGCTACTCCAGTCCTGCCGGCGATGCTGGCCGGAAATTTCGTCCTACGACGATCTGCTCGGCGCCGCGACGCGCGAGGCGCCGTTCCGCTCGCTGATCGAACCCGACGACTCCGCGTTCCTCAATCCCGAGAACATGCCTCAGGCGATCGTGCGATATTGCGCGAGAACCGGCCAGCCTGCGCCGCAATCGCCCGCTGCGTTCACACGCGCGATTCTCGAAAGCCTGGCGCTGAAGTATCGTTTGATCCTGGAAGGGCTGGAGCAGATCAGCGGCCGGCGCTTCACCCAGATCCGGGTGGTGGGAGGTGGTTCGCGGAATCGCTTACTGAACCAGTTCACCGCCGACGCGACCGGGCGCGCGGTCATCGCCGGTCCGGTGGAAGCCACGGCTTTGGGAAACGTCGCGATGCAGATGCTCGGGACCGGGGCTGCGTCCTCGCTCGAGGAAGCCCGGGCGATCATCGCGCGATCGTTCCCGACGGAGCGCTTCGAGCCTCGCGATGCCGATCGCTGGGAGGAACCCTTTCGGCGATTTTGCCAGTTGCCTGCGCCGTGAGCGCGCCACGCTCCGCTACGCCGCTTTCGGAAAGCCCGAAGGGGCAAATTCCAGCTTCGGCTCGCGCTCGATCGCCTCGTGCAGCGCCTTCATGAAACGCTCGTCGGTTATCGCGGCGTCGCGCAGCACCACCGGATAGCGCACGGTGAACTCCACGCCCGCGTCGGTGTAGCGCAGGCGGCAGTCGGGCTTCGGCGCCGACATGCTCAGCTCGGTGGATTGCTGCAAGGCCCGATACTGGCTGTCGAGCGCGTCACGGTATTGCTGGTAAACCGAATCCACCGCCTCGCGGAGCTTCTTGTCGGCGAGCTGGAAATCACTTTCCTTGGAAAGCGTGAGCGTGACGGTATGCCATGCGTAATCGATGCCCGGCATCTGTTTGTACAGCGCCGACGGCTGAAAGATCACGGAGTTGGAAAACACCACGATGCGACCCGTCGAATGTCCGTCGGGTCCCAGCTCCATCAGGTAAATTCGAACCAGCCCGATTTCGACCACCTCTCCGGTGACGCCCGAAATGGTCACGCGATCGCCTACGCGGACTCCGTAGCGGCCGATCAGGAAAAAATACGCGACCACCGACAGGATGGGACTTTGCAAGGCGACCGCGATTCCGGCGGTCACGAATCCGGCGTAGGTTGCCAGCGACCCGAACTCGGTGAGGAACCCGGCCACGATCGCAAACAGCACCGCGCAAGAGACCACGATCCGGCGCACCGAGAGAAACTGCCGGCGCCGGCGCGCATCGGTGACGTAGCGGAAGGTCGCGCGGCGCCAGATCTCGGAAATCACCAGAATGATGAAAATCGCACCCCCCAGCATGATGCCGCGAATCAGCAGGTAGCGGCCATCCTGTTCGAAGGTTTGATCCAGATCGGTGACCGACTCCTGCAAATTCGTGCGCACGCTGGATGCAGCGATGCCCTGTTCGGAAAGCGGCAGCATCGCCGCGGAAAGCTGCTTGAAGCGCGCCGAAAGCGCCGTAAGCTGATCCTGCGCCGCTTTGGCCGCAGCCGCGCTCTGCGGAGCGGCCGCGTTGCCGATCGCGTCCGCCTGCTCGATCGCCGTGCGGGTTTCATTCAACAGCGGCGTCCGCAGACGATCGATGTTGCCGAGCAGCGCGTCGGTTTCCTTCTCTGCATTGGAAAACAGTTTGCGCCGGTCGCTAATCGTGAACAGATCCTCGATTAGGCCGATGATCCCGCGCGACTCCGGAGAGAACGTCTCGGGCGCCGCTGCTTTCGTTGCGGCAGTCGTGGTTGTCGGTGCGGACGCCTTGGCTGCCGGTTGCGCCTGCGGGACGGATCGCTCCAGCGCTTGAATCTGCGCGGTCAGGCCGGCGCCATTCACCGCGGCGTTACCGCTGAAGCTGACCAGTGTTTGGACGGCGGACTGAATCTGCCTGGCCAGATCGAGCTCGGAAGCGAGCTCCCCGCGCTCCGCTTCGAGCGTGGCGCGTTCCCGCGCCGGGGCTGTTCGGATCCGCGCATCCAGCTCGGTGATGCGGGACTGAATCGAGCTGACCCGATCCGCAGCGCGCGCCGACGCCTGTTGCAAATTTCCCGCTTCCGGCTTCGGCGCGCCTGCCGGCGTTTTGGTTTCGAGCAGCGCCGCCTCAGCCTGGGCGAAGGTGAACCCGAGTTGGAGCGCTTTGAGCGCGGACTGATCCGTGTCCTCGCGCAGCAGCACATCGCTGGCCGTCTCCTCCACGCTGTCCACGTGCCGGTACCAGGCAATGGTCTGCTCCAGATGACTGATGATGTCCGCAGGCTGGATGGTCGAAGGTGGAGGCGACGCCGCGATCGCCATGGCGGCCGCGACCGCGCCGAGCCGAATCGATCCTGTCTTCACAGTTATCAAGATAATCCGCGCCGTGCTCGCGTTTCCTTGACGTTACTGCCGCGCGTCGCGCAAGCGTGCGCAGTCCTGATAGATTGGCGCTCACGGCTCTATTTCCGCGAGAGCGGTCTAAGAGGCCGCTAAAAACTTCTTCACAGGCTAAAGCCTGTGCCACCCTGGCATCCCAAGCTGTTGATCTTAGGTGGCACAGGCTTTAGCCTGTGGTCTTCGAGTCAGGAAAACGGAGTTCTTCAGCAGCCTCTAAACTGCTCCGGTCCTAGAATCCGATTCCGACGCCGGCCGACGCCTCGGTTTGCAGCAGCCAGCCGGTCGCGCCGTAAAGATAGCCGAAATTCGGCTTGGGCATGGTATATTCGCGAACATCCACGCGACCGGCCCACATCCCGTGAATGTGGAACTTCACGCCGGCCCCGGCGTTGAAGCCGAATTCGTCCTGGCTGCCGTAGTTCACGGCACCGCCGGGCGGAATGAAATCGTTGAATCCCACGCCGGCGGTCGCGAATGGCCGGATTCGCGTCCGGTCGGTAGTGAAGTAGTAAAGGAAATTGTATCCGCCCTGGTGGAAATGCATCGCCATCTTGCAAGGGTTCACGCCGCCCGTGGGCGTTCCAATGCCAGTCCCGGCGCCGATCGTGGCGCCGCACGCGTTCGCAGATTCGTCGAACTGCGTGTGATTGAAGGCGTACTGAATCTCGTGTCCGAAGTGATCTCCCTGGTTGAAGCCGAAACGGAAGCTGAAGCGGTAGCCGTCATCCAATTTCACATCGCTCGGCGATCCGCCGAAGGCTAGAGGAGATCCGATCCCGTTGTTGCCCATGATCGACCACCCGAAGTTGAACCACAGCTCTCCTGTCTGTCCCCAGGCTGCTCCCGCGAAGCTGAGCGCCAGCACTGCCGCAAGCTTGTTCATAATCCTCCTGACGCATTCGGTAACGCTACAGTTTCAGATTGAACTGTTACCCGACAACAATTACGCTGATCTCGCCCGGTCCGTGAACCCCTCTCACCAGGCGCATCTCGATATCCGCGGTTCTGCTGGGACCGGTGACCAGCACTGTCGCGCTCGCCCGGTCCGCCGGATGCGGAACGATACTCAACCACTCGTCGAGACTTGTGAGTATTTTAGCGCGTTCCACCACCGCGATGTGACGCGGCGGGAGCAGCGAAACCAGGCGCGATTCGCCGCGTTCGCTTCCCAGCACAAGCGTTCCCGTATCAGCCAGCGCATACTCGGCCGAGGTTACGCCGAACTCCGCGCGGGTGCATTCTCCCCGCGAAAACCGCCGCCCGATCCCCAAGCTTCGGAGCAGTCCCGCACCCGAGCTCACGAATGTCTTACCTTCCAGCAGCGTTTCGAGACACGCCTTGGCCTCGGTCACGCCTGCGGCTTCGATCACCGATCCTCCCAACGCCGTCAGAGCTGACCTGAACCGCGCAGTAAGATCGCCGCCCGGCGATGATTCCAAGCGCACCGCGGGCGCGGGCGCGACCGGATCGCCCTCGCGGCGTCCCAAAGCGCCGCGGATTCGCGCCAGCATTTCATTTCTCATGCCGGTTCCTTTCGCGCCATTGCTCCCGGAAGCTGCGGCCGGGCAACGGGGGCAGATCGCGCTGCGAGAGCCAAGCCTTCAACGGACCCGCCGCGGGGATTTTTTTCATCCGCCGCACCCAGCGGAACTGCTCGTACACGCGCGGATGGCGCATGACCCAGGAAAAAATCCGGAAGGCCGCCGATTCGCCGGGTTTGGGTTGCGCCTCCGCGATCTCGCGCCGCAATTCCAGCAGAATGCGCGGGATCTCGATCTTCACCGGGCATACTTCGCCGCAGGCCCCGCATAAACTCGAGGCGAACGGCAACCAGGGATCGCGATCCTGACCCAGCAACTGCGGCGTCAAAATCTTCCCGATCGGCCCCGAATACACTCCCGGGTATGAATATCCACCGATCTTGCGGTACACGGGGCAGGCGTTCAGGCACGCGCCGCAACGGATACAGTACAGCGTCTGGCGCTTGCTCTCCTCCGCCAGGATCCTGGTCCGGCCGTTGTCGAGCAGCACCAGGTAAAATTTCTCCGGACCATCCGGTTCACCCTCGCGCCGCGGTCCGGCGAGCAAAGACGTGTACACGCTCAGCGACTGTCCAGTCGCGCTTCTGACCAGCAGCTTCAGAAAAACCGCCAAGTCCTGTGCCCGCGGAATGATCTTCTCGATTCCCGCGACAGCAACGTGAACCGGCGGCGCGGAGCTGGACAGTCGCGCATTGCCCTCGTTCTCGACGATGACGATCGCGCCTGAATCGGCCACCAGAAAATTCGCACCGGTGATTCCGATGCCCGCGGCCAGGAATTTTTCCCGCAACCGCGCCCGCGCGACCGCGGTAAGCTGCTCAGCGGTAGCGTCGCTGTTCTCGCCAAAAACCGCGGCGACCTGCTCGCGCGTCTTGTGGAGCGCGGGCGCGATGATGTGGTACGGCGTTTCGCCCGCAAGCTGGATGATGTACTCGCCCAGGTCGGTTTCCACCGCCTCGACTCCCGCGTGTTTCAGCCGCTGGTTGAGATGGATCTCCTCGCTTACCATCGACTTGGACTTCACGACGAGCTTAGCGCCGCGCTCCTGGGCGAGATTCTGGATAAAGTCGCACGCTTCGGCTCCGGTCTCCGCCCAGATCACCTTGCCGCCGCGCGCTTCGACATTCTTCTCAAGTTGCTCCAGGTAAAAATCGAGATGATCGACGACGTGCTTCTTGAGGTCGTGCGCGTGCTGCCGCAGCTCCTGGTAGGCGGGGAGCACTTCCGCCGCGACCGCGGCTTTCCGGCCGTTCGCCAGGCGAGCCGTGGCCGAGTAGATCGCCGTCTGAAGCTGCTTGTCGGCCAGCGTGACGCTGATATTTTCGCGAGCGTTCAAAGCATCA
>Ga0335077_10004510_pt1 | contig 16998 bp, 14 predicted proteins | sample Lox_Sample_31_FD_207151 | JGI IMG/M metagenome (GOLD analysis project Ga0335077, IMG submission 207151) | Soil microbial communities from Loxahatchee National Wildlife Refuge, Florida, United States - Lox_Sample_3.1 | ecosystem: Environmental > Terrestrial > Soil > Wetlands | place: USA...
TTTCAGCAGGATTCCGAAAATCACCGCAAGCACTCCCAGTGTTGTGAAAACAGCCATGGGGAGGGTGTAGTTGTACGCGGGGCTGCTCAAGCCACCCGCCACTCGAGTGCCGGTGATGCAGAAGCGGTCCAAAATCCAGCCAATGAGGTAGGGAACGCCCCAGAGGGCCACTAGGTTCTGCATCCAGGAAACGACCGCGTATGCCGTGCCGAGTTGATGGTGCGGAATAAACTTGGGCAGCGAGGGCCACATCGCCGCGGGAACGAGAGAAAAACCGAAGCCCAACACGATGGTAGCCGCCAGAGCCACCAGCCAGTTATTCAGGAACGGAACAGTAAAGATGAAATGCACCAACACCAGCAGCAGGGACCCCAGGACCATGAGCGTGGCCCCTTTGCCCTTGCGATCATAATAGCGGCCGAAAATGACGGTAAGAGGGATGGTGGCGAAAGGCAGAATGGAAGGGATAGCGCCGGCGAGACTCTCCTTCACCTGGAACTTCTGGACCATCAGGTCCGGGGCGTACTTGAGAAAAGGGAAAACAGCGGAGTAAAACAGCGCACACAGGATCGTGATGTACCAGAAGCCCCGAATCCTCAGGATCTTGGTGATGTCCGAGATGTGGAAGACTTCCTCGTCAGCGAAAGCAGCGATTTCTTTTTCTGAAGCGTCCAGCTTCTTGTCCATGGCGCAGTAGAAGATGTAGGCCACCAATCCGACCCCCAGCAGGATCACTCCCGCGAGCACAGGCGCGGCCACAGCGTTGAAATACACGGCGATAGGCGCCCCCATCCCCAGTGCCAGGGCTGTCCCGAGCCGCGCGGTGCTCACCTGTAGCCCCATGGCCAGCGCGATCTCATAACCCAGAAACCATCGGGCGATGAGCTTTACGGCAACCACGTTGGCGATTTCGATGCCCACGCCGAAAAGCGCAAATCCCACGGAAGCCATCAGGACTTGGGACTTAAAATCCCAAAAGAGCAGGTGGACGGTCGAATGATCCAGCAGGTGGGTCTGAATTGCCCACCATTTGATTCCGCAACCTGCAACCATCATCACCCCGGCCGCAATCCCGGTAAAACGCGCGCCCATCTTGTCCAGAACCATCCCCCCAAACACGAGCATGCCGAGAAAGACGTTGAACCAGGCGTAGGACCCGGTGAAGAATCCATACTCGGAACTGCTCCAGCCCAATTGCTGCTCGATCATGGGCTTGAGGGGAGACATGACGTCCGCAACGTAATACCCGCAAAGCATGGTGAACGACACAATCGACAAGGCTATCCAACGAGCGGCAACGGAATGACGCAGTGACTTCTGAACGGCTTCCTTCATCTCATGCTCCGAAAATCACATTCGCTTCAAACAGACGCACTAGGCTACAGGACAAAAGGCTCGTTGTCTCCTTCTGGCGTCACAATGCGGCGGTCGCTAGAAACCTTGCTGAAGCAGTTGGTCCATAGTGAGATTGTTTGCGGGTCGCGCCCCGCTGCGCGCTTCCAGGTAGCGCTCCACGTACTTTCCTAGAACGTCCCCTTCCAGGTTCACGGCATCTCCGATTTTTTTGTCGCGCACGTTTGTGTGTTCGTAGGTGAACGGAATGACCGCAATTTCCGCTAGGCGGCCGTTCCAGCGCGCTACCGTCAGACTGATGCCGTCAATGGCGATCGATCCTTGCGGCACCACATATTTCGCGAAGGATTCCGGCACCTCGACGCCATACCACCAGTTCTCGCCTTCCGGATCGAGCCGTGTCACACGCCCGGTCGTATCGACATGCCCCAGCACAAAGTGGCCGCCAAACTCCTTGCCCGCGGTCATGGGCTGCTCGAGATTCACGTGCGTCCCCGCCCTCCATTCCCCCATGGACGTCTTGCGAATCGTCTCCGTCGAAAGGTCCGCGGAAAAGCGCTCGTTCCCCAGTACCACTACCGTCAAGCAGCAGCCATCGACCGCGATGCTGTTGGCAATGGCCAGCCGCGGCGCCACTGTCGGCGCATGAATCGTCAGCCGCCCGCCCTCTGCGTGTAGCGCCAGAGAATCGACCGTGCCGAGATGCTCGATAATGCCGGTAAACATTGAAATCCTCTCAGGATGCACGCTGCAAAAGCGCGCAAGCCAAAATCAGGTGTTTTTGGTCTTCACTTACTTATAGCTGAAAACTGAAAACTTACAACTGCCTCCCTCAATCCCGCAAAACGTGATCGAGGCCCTTGACGGCCTCACATGGGAATAGGAAGATAAAAAGAGGCCACGCTCCTGGTCCGAGGTGGTCAATGTTCGAACCCAAACTCACAGATCCCCACCCAGAATCAGCAAAGACCTATCCGCAAAAAGTACACTGCACCGTTCATGATCGCGATGCTTCAATCGTCGTCGCAAATTGGCCGCTCAGCGAAGAAGGCTGGGGTGGCTGGCGCGTTATCGACTGCTCATTGTTGCCGCCGGGCGCGGTTCACTGCGGCATGGATTGTCTTTCGCAGGCGAGGTTGAAGGAAGAGTAGCGCCCCACTGAGGATTTGTTGCCTGAGGGACTGGAAGGGGTTGTGTGTTCGCGCGGTCTTGACAGGTAAGGCCGCGCGGCGCACGATGAAGGCAACCAAGCCATTCTCAAACCCGGTGACGGAGGGTGGGCATGACCGATCCGGAAATACTGGACCGCATCCTGGAAAACTGCAGCTTCCGATTTCGAAACGTGGTTTGTCCGAACAAGGACAAGGTCGCGACAATCACTGCCGCGAAGTTTCACGGTGAGGATGCCGATTGGTCGGTCGTGGAATGCTCCCTGCTTCCCGACGGCGAAGTAAAATGCGCAATGACCTGCCTCTTGCGCAATTTTGACATGCCCAGTTAGCCCGCCTCTGCACGCATAAATCCGCACCTGCTCGTAGCTCACCCCTGCAAGGGTGAGGCTGTTCCGGTCCGCCGGCAACAACTCAACCTTCGGCAAACGCGTCCCCGGAATGATCCTGCCAGCGCCTACGAAGACGCTCAGGCCTGAAGGCTTGAGCTACAGCTTGCGCTAGCAACCTGCGCGAGCTCGCGCAGCCTCCGCAAATCCAGTTTGCCCGTGCCTAGGTATGGCAATTTTTCCACGTAATGAAACTGATCAGGCCGCGGCTTCCAAAGCGCGGGGAGATCGCTCTTCGAGAGTTTCTCCAGGCAATCCTTCAGCAAAGTCTCATTCAACGTGTGGATCACCGCAAGCCGCTCCCCCTTTTTCTCGTCCGGAATGGCCGTGACCGCTAGGACCTGTCCGTCCGCCGCGAGTAGTTCGTGCAGTTTTTCTTCCACCTTGATGTGCGGCACCATTTCGCCGCCGATTTTGCTGAAGCGGCTCAGGCGGTCAGTGATGCGCAGGAATCCGTCCTCATCCAAGGTGGCGATATCGCCGGTGTTGTACCAGCCGTCCTTCAGAACTTCCGCGGTTTTCTCCGGGCGGCTCAGATAGCCGATCATGACATTCGGACCGCGCACGAGCAGCAATCCGGGCTTGTCCACCGGCAGCGATTCGCCGGAATCGGGATCGATGATGCGCACGCTGATCCCCGGCAGCGGATGGCCAATCGTGCCGCGCTTGGCCCCAACCTGGCGGAAATACGCGGCGCGAAAGTCGTATGTGTTCACGGCCACAACCGGCGAACATTCCGTGCAGCCGTAGCCCTCGAGCGGGCGAATTCCGAAGTGTTCTTCGAACGACTGTGCGATGCGTTCCTGGAGCTTCTCCGCGCCGGCCATCACGATTCGCAAGCTGCCAAAGGCTTCCGGCGGACAGCGCCGCGTGTACGAATGCAAAAACGTGGGAGTGGAAAGCAGCATGGTGACCGAATACTTGCTGACCAGGGCGCCAATCACCTGCGCATCGAGCGGGCTGGGATGAAACACCACACCGATGCCGGTCAGCGGCGGCAAACATAGCGTGCCGGTAAAGCCAAAGGAATGGAAGAAAGGGAGTATGCCCAGGATGCGATCGCCATGGTGCAAGTGAAAGACCTGCTCGAGCTGCTCGACATTGGAAGCCAGATTGAAGTGCGAGAGGACCACGCCCTTCGGCTCGCCCGTGGACCCGCTCGAGAAAATGATGGTCGCGGTGTCGTCGAGGCTCGGCGGAGAGGCGCCGAGGAACCATTCCAGTATTCGCACAGGCAGCAATTTGGCCGCAAGCATCGCGGCGATCTTTTCGCCGATGCCGGCATTGAGCGCCAGATCCTCGGCGTAAATGATTTCCCCCGGCGGCTGGAGCGGCACTTTTTCCAGGAATTGCCGCGAGGTGACCACGGTTTTCAATTCACACTGCTTTGCGCAGCAGGCCATCGATTCATTCGAAGCGGTGTAATTCAAATTGATCGGGACTTTCCCGAGCAAAAGCGCAGCCCAATTGACGAGCGCTCCGGGAATCGAAGGTGGCAGGAGAATCCCGACCATTTTCTGGTCACGCCAAAAAGGTCGCAACCGCCGCGCCAGGAAAACTGTCTTGATGAGGGAATCGCCAAACGTGAGCTTTGGCGTGCGCCCGTCGGCCATCGCGAAGTGCCTCGGGTTTCGCCGCGCGGCGGTTAAAAACGAACGCGTTAGCGGCTTCATGTAACGGCGGCGCCGCTGGAAGGCGTCGACGCCCAGTTCCTGCACGGCCTGGCGCACCTCGGGCGCCGTCGACGTGGAAGGCAGCGGCCTGCCGAACGTAATCCGCACGGGATACGGGATGGTGCGCGGCCACTTCCATAGGAAATGCCCGCCGGAAAAACTGAAGACCGAACCCCAGATTCCGTCGATATTCACCGGGATGATCGGGGCGTCGATTCCTTTGATGATGCGTTCGAATCCGCGACGGAAGGGGAGCATCTGGCCGATGCGCGTGATTTCTCCTTCCGGGAAGATGCAGACGACCTCGCCCAGCCGCAACGCCTCGGAGGCCTCGCGAAGGGAGTGAATCATCTCGCGCGGCCCCTGGTCGGAAGCGATGGGGATGATCTTCAGCATTCTGGCGAAGGGCTTGATCAGCGGATGGTCGTAAACGCCTTTAAACATCAGGAAGCGAATGGGCCGGTCCGTGGCCGCGATCAGCAAGACCGCATCGACCCACGAGGCGTGATTTGGGGTGAGCAGCGCGGCTCCGCGCGCAGGAATATTTTCGTTGCCTTTGAGGTCCAGCCGGTAGAGCGTGTGTGCTGCGATCCACAGCAGCAGGCGGAGCAGGGAATCCGGCAGCAGCCAGAGCACGTAAAGCATCGCCGCCAACGTCAGGAACGAGGCCCAGAAGAAAATGGCCACGGGACCGAGATGCAAAAAGTGCTTCGCGAAATAATAAACCACCGAAGCGCCCAGGATCCCCACGAAGGACAAAAGGTTCGACGAAGCCAGCACGCCGCCGCGGTGCTGCTCCTCCGGGCGATGCTGCAGCAGAGCGCTGATGGGCACGATGAAGAATCCACCGAAGAATCCAAGCAGCGCGAGAAAAGTAAGGACGGTGAGAAAGGTCAACCCGGGCAGAGCCAGCAGAAATCCGAAAATTGTGATGCCGGTGGCCCCCAGCGGAATCAAACCGTATTCGATTTTTCCGCCGGAGAGGTAGCCCGCAGCCAGGCTGCCAAGCCCGATGCCGATGGCGATCGCAGCCTGAAGAAAACCGGCGTTTGTCTCTGGCACTCGCAATGCGTCGCGGGCATAGAAGACGATGTCAAACTGCAGCAGCGCACCGAGGAAAAAGAAAAATGTATTGCCGGCGACGGCCAGCCACAGAACGCGATCCTGCAGAATCCGCCCGCCGTGCGTCCACAGGTCTCCAAGGAAATTAAGCCGGAATCTCCTGGCAGGATCGGCGGCGGGAGCGCGGGAGATGCCGAGACTCGTCACGAGGCCGACAACGGAAAAACCCAGGAAAAATAGGCCGCTGTACTCCTGGCGTCCCGCGAACCATTTCGAAAGGTTCACTCCCACCAGTGTTCCGCTGATGGCCGCAAGAAATGTTCCGAGTTCGATGACCCCGTTGCCCCAGGACAAGCGATTTTCCGGCAGGATTTCCGGCAACAGGCCGTACTTCGAAGGGCCGAAGAGCGCACCCTGCGTGCTGGCCAGAAACAGCGCAACCAGCGACATGGTCATGCTGTGCCGCGCGAATCCCGCGATCGCGAAGAGCATCACACCAATCTCGAAGACCTTCGTCCAGATCGTCACCCGGCGCTTGCTGAAGCGGTCGGCAAGGAAGCCTCCGGTCATGGAAAACAGTATGAAGGGAGCCGCGAAAAGAACCCCGACGAGGAGGACCTTGGACTCTTCCGTGTCCGAAGAGAGGTTCGTTCCGATAATCAGGTAAATGATGAGGAACTTCAGCGCGTTGTCGTTGAAGGCGCCTTGAAACTGCGTGGCGATCAGGCTCCAGAAACCCAGGCGCCAAAAGCGGGGAGCGTCAGGCATGCCCGAAGGACCTCCACGGGAGCAAACGTGCGGTATTCAATTCGATGAAAAATGGTCGCAGAGAATGCGCAGATTGAATAGGGAATTCTCGTGCGCCTGTGCAGAAGAAGGGAATGAACCTCCCGGCCGTTGCTGAGGCCATTCCCTAGGCGTTGTAGCGGCCGCTTTCTGAAGCGGGCATCTTAGTCGTCTACCGTCAAGCAAATTGCAATGGCCGATGAAACTGCCCGTACCCCAAAAATCGGCAAGCGGCCCACGGTCCTGGAATTCGATCAACCCTGCACATAGACTTCGACGGCGACGTCGGGCCCAAATTGCTCGACCGAGCGGATCTGGAGATGGGGCAGAGAATGGCTCACCGTGTGCAGGAAAGGAACACTGGATTTCCCGGCGAGCTTTGGGGCGTAGAACAGCACCAGTTTATGCACGACGCCTCCGGCGAGCGCTGCATCGTTCAGACGTGGACCGGCTTCCAGGAGCAAGCTCAGAATTTCCCGTTTGCCCAACTCTTTCAGGACTCCCGACAGATCAATCTTTCCGCCGCGCGGTTTTACCTGGAACAACTCGACCCCGGCATTTTGCAGCTTTCGCGCTTTCGCGGATTTAAGAGACGCGGCCGTGAACACCAGAAGATCATCGTCGGCCGTCGCGACAATCCGCGACTTTACCGAAAGCCGCAACCTGGTATCGAGGATCACGCGCAGCAGGCGCCGCCGCCGCTCCAACCCGCTCCGGTCTGTCAGCAATGTATCATCGACGAGTATAGTTCCCGTGCCGGTAAGCAGCGCGTCCGACGCATGGCGCATGCGCTGCACTTCTGCGCGCGATTCTTCGCTCGAAATCCACACGCGTTTCTTGCCTCCGCGCGTTTGCGGAAGCGCGAGTTGCCCGTCCAGCGTCAGAGCCGACTTCAAGGTCACAAACGGGCGGTGGGTCGTGATCCAGCGCGCAAACGCCTCGTTCAGTTTCTGCGCTTCGGCTTCCAGCACGCCACTCTCGACCTCGATCCCCGCGCTGCGCATCCCCGCGAAACCCGCGCCGCGGGTCTTGGGATTGGGGTCCTCCGTCGCCGCGACTACGCGCGCGATGCCCGCCTGAATGATCGCTTCCGTGCATGGCCCCGTACGCCCCGTGTGATTGCACGGTTCCAGCGTGACATACAGCGTCGCCCCGCGCGCCTTCTCGCCGGCTTGTTTCAGCGCGACAATTTCCGCGTGATCCCGCCACGCGTACTGATGAAAGCCCTCTCCCAGAATCGCGCCATCTTTCACAATAACGCAGCCCACCGTCGGATTCGGGCTCGCCAGCCCGACGCCCTTTCGCGCCAGTTCCAGCGCGTGCTCCATAAAATGCAAATCGTGACTGGAAGTAGAACCGTGCAAGCTATCTGGTCCTTGAGTTTCTTGCTAGAGAGTCACAAAACCTCAGTTCCTATGGGAACGTCATCTTTGTTGCACTTAGAACCCAAAACTTGGAACTGAGAACTCAAAACAACGAATCGGCGTAGGTCTGCGCGTCAAACGGCACGAGGTCGTTGATCTGTTCACCGGTGCCGACAAACCGGATCGGCAGGCCCAACTCCCGGGAGATTGCCACGACGATGCCGCCCTTCGCAGTGCCGTCCAGCTTGGTCAGAATGATGCCGGTCACACCGACGGTGGAGGTAAACTCGCGCGCCTGAGCCAGGCCATTTTGTCCGGTGGTCGCATCCAACACGAGCAGAACGTCGTGCGGCGCGCCGGGAATGACTTTCGCCGCCGTGCGCTTCATTTTTTCCAGCTCCGCCATCAGGTTGGACTTTGTGTGCAGGCGGCCCGCGGTGTCCACGATCACCGCGTCCGCGTTGCGCGCCTTGGCCGCCGTCATCGCGTCGAAAACGACGGCCGCCGGGTCCGCGCCGGACTTCTGCTTGATGACTCCCACGCCATTCCGCTGCGCCCAGATCTCCAGTTGCTCGATTGCCGCCGCGCGAAACGTATCCGCCGCGCACAGCACCACGCTGCGCCCCTCTTGCCGCAAACGGTTCGCCAGCTTGCCGATGCTGGTGGTCTTCCCCGCACCGTTCACGCCGACGATGAAAATCACGCGAGGATCGTTGCCCTTCGCACCCGCCAGCTTCGGAGTATTCCCGTAGACATTCAGCGCGCGGAAAACGTGCGCCGTGATCTCCTTCTTCAATTGCTCGCCGTCGGAGAGTGCTTTCCGCTCAATCTGTTCTTTCACGGAATCCAAAATCTCGCGTGTCGTTTTCACGCCTAGATCCGCGGAGAGCAGCGCGGTTTCCACTTCTTTCAATACCGAGGGATCGATCTGCCGCCCGCCCTTGGTGATGGTGTCCAGCGAGTCGGCCAGCGCCGTCTTCGTCTTGCTGACGGAATCCTTCAGCCGCTCCACCAGCGTCGGTTCAGGTTTGCCAAATAGCGTGATCATACGGTCCGGCGTGCGCACAACTGCCCAACACAAAATTGTAGCAGATGGCAGAGCAGGGAAGAGTTATACGTGGACTTCTACAGCCGAGAGGCGGATTCGGCCCGATTTCACGGCGGATTCCAGAGCCTTGACCACGGCCTGATCGAATTTCGATCCGGTGAGCGCCTTGATCCTGCCGAGCGCATATTCCAGATCCATCGCGGACTGGTAAGGCCGGTTTGTGGTCATGGCATCGAGGGTATCCGCCACAGCTATGATCCTCGCCATGAGCGGAATCTGCGGCCCGTTCAAGCCGTAGGGATACCCGCGGCCGTCCATGTGTTCGTGATGGAGCTCGATGCCCGGCAGCATGTCCTTCAGCTGCGAGACCGGCCGCATGATGTTGGCGCCCTTGGTTGTGTGCGTCTTCATGATTTCGAACTCTTCGGGCGTCAGCGAGCCGGGCTTCTTCAAAACGCGATCGTCCACCCCGATTTTGCCGACGTCGTGCAGCAGCGCGGAAATTTTCAGCTTGTCCAGATCCTCCGCCGAAAGGCGCATTTCTTGGGCGATCACGGTCGAATACTTGGCTACGCGCCCGGAGTGACCCCGCGTGTACGGGTCCTTCTCGTCGATCGCCGCCGCGAGCATGCGGATGGAGCCGACGAAGAGTTCGCGGTTTTCTTCCGCGGCCTGTTTCAGCTTCTCGATGTACTCTTCGATGTCGCTGGCCATCAAGTTGAAGTTCTCGGCCAGTTCGCTGATCTCCGCAGCGCCACGGATAGGAGTCCGCTGGTGAAATTCGCCGCGGCTGATAGCACGCGTGGAGGCCGCCAGGATGCGGATCGGGCCGCTGATCCCCACGGCAAAGAAATAACCGAACAGCACGGCGATCAGCACCACAACGCTCACGAAGGCCAATGCCTGGCGGTTCAGTTCGGTCACGCCGGCGTCGGCGCGTGCTTCGTTCACGCCGCGCTGCGCCACCACCGCCCAATTGACTTCCGGGAACGTGCTGTACGTGCCCACTTCTTCCACGTCCCGCTTGTTCTCTTTTTCCATGAAGTACATCGTTTCCGTGTTGCGCAATTCCTTCGGCAGATTTTTGATCTGGCGCACCAAGTGGGATTTCTCGCTCAAGTCTTCTCCGGGCACGAAATGCTTGGTGTCCGGATGCGCCACGATGTGCCCGTAATGATCCACCACAAAGACGGTGCGGCCGCGCACGCTGGCATCCTGCAACCTCCGCAAAATGGGATCGAGCGCCACCACTGCCGCCAGCATCCCCGTGAAATTGTCCTGCGCATCCTTGAGCGGCACGGCGATCACGAATGCCGGCCGATTATCCGGCGCCAGCGCCAGAGGATCGCTGCGGAATTTCACCGACTGCATCGAGCTCACGAAGGCCCGCTGCAAGGACTTGGCGACAAACGGATCCTGCTCGGCCCGGAAATTCCCCTGCGAAGCGCTGGTGCCCTTGCCGTCGCGCCCCACCGCCGTCAGGTAGATGAACGTGTTGCGGTTGGAGTCGACGAAATTTTCGAGCAACCGCGTGACTTTTGGCTCCGCCACGGGGTCGGTTACGTTGTCGATCAAGCCGGTCAAGGTGAGGATTTGCCGCTCGCTGATCAGTTGCTGGGTCAGATTAGCCTCGAAGAATTGGACTTCCTGGGCGAGCGAACGCGTCAATTCCGTCTGCTGCACGCGCTCGGTGTCGACCAGTTTTTCCTGGCTCAGTTCCAGCACCTGGCGGTGATAGAGACCGATCGGAAGCGCGCTGACCAGCAGAAGGGCGCCGAGCACGAGCCAGAGGATGCGCACACGGCCCGTACGCAGGCGCGTCAACAGGGATGGGAGTGAGACGGCCATCGCAACACATAAATTTTATTCGAGTTATCTGCTACTGCCGGGCTGGCCAGAAGGACAGGCGGTACGCAAGTGCTACTGGGACCAAAGTACCGGGCCAGCCCGTCTTTGTTAGTAATCAGTAACGGCGGATCCTCTGACTTCGTTCTACTGACTGCGAACTCTCCTTACGACTCTCTTCGCAGGGGCCTTTCCATAATTGCGCGAATCGCATCCCGCGGCGAATTGCCCAGCTGCAGGATGCTGTGCACCTGCTCCGTAATGGGCAGCTCGATGTGGCGTTCGTGTGCCAGCGACAGTAATGCCGTGGCAGTTCCGACACCTTCCGCTACCATATTCATTTCTTCCAGAATCTCGCTTAAGGTGCGACCCTGGCCCAACTCGAAACCCACGTGCCGATTCCGGCTCAGCGCGCCATGGCAGGTCAAAACCAGATCGCCGAGCCCCGCAAGACCACTCACTGTTTCCGGTTTGCCTCCCAGCGCAACCACCAGCCGCGTCATCTCAGCCAAGCCCCGGGTGATCAAAGCAGCAAGCGTATTGGCGCCTAGGCCCAGCCCCTGGCACGCCCCCGCCGCGATGGCCATTACGTTTTTCATCGCACCGGCCAGTTCGACCCCGAGCACGTCATCGTTCGTGTACAAGCGGAACGCCGGGCCAGCAAACTCTTCCTGCAGAAATGTGGCCAGTCCGCGGTCCCTTGAAGCCAGCACCACCGCCGTCGGCTCTCCCCGCGCCGCTTCCAGGGCAAACGACGGTCCGGACAACACCGCAATTCTCGGAACAAAACGCAAGGAGCAAACTTGCTCGATCACTTCGCTCATGCGCAGATGCGTCGCCGGCTCAAGACCCTTCGTGGCGCTCACCACAATGGATTCCGGCGAAAGTCGCGGCAGCGCCTGCGCATAGACTTCGCGCGCGTGCGCCGAGGGCACCACGCCCACGACGATTTGCGCACCATCCAGTGCCTCGCCCATCTCCCCGAAAGCTTGGACTGCCGAAGGAAGGGGAACTCCGGGCAAGTAGACTTTGTTCTCGCGCACGTCGCAAATCGATTGCACGATCGACGCTTCGCGCACCCACATTCGAATTTCGTGCTTGCGTCGGCTGTTGGCCAGGACCACGGAAAGTCCCGTGCCCCAACTCCCGCCGCCCAAAATCGCGATTCTGCTCATGCGTCGCGGCCTTTCGAATGACCGAGAGGATACTTCGGCTCCGTGCCCTCCCTCAACCGCTGCAGGTTCGCGCGGTGCTTATAGAAGATCAATGCGGCGGCGGCGGGGGTGCCGAGCGTAACCGTCAGCGGTGGAGCGTGTCCCGGGGCCCAAAGAAAGTACATCAGCAGGGGCATCGAGGCGGTCCCGGCCAGAGACGCCAGAGAAACGTACCGCCAGCACACGAACGCGAGCACGAACACGGCGACACCCGCCGCAGCCGCTTGCGGACAAAGCGCCGCAAACACGCCAAGCCCGGTGGCCACTCCTTTGCCGCCTTTGAAGCCAAGCCATACCGGAAAACAATGTCCCAGCAGCGCCGCGAGACCTGCCAGCATCATGGCCGCCGCGCCATGCGCGGTGAAGTGGGCCGCGAGCCATACGGCCGCCGCACCCTTCGCCCCGTCCAGTAGCAGCGTGAGAACTCCGGCCAACGGGCCCGCCACCCGCGACACATTCGTTGCGCCAATGTTGCCACTGCCGTGCTGCCGCACATCCTTCCCGCCAAATGCCTTTGCGAGGATCAGGCCAAACGGAATCGAACCCAGGAAATAGCCAACCGTCGAAAAAAGCCAAGTTTGGCCGCTGAGCGCCATGAAACGCTAAAACTCCGCCACAAAGGCAAACGACTGAACGGTAGTGTACTCTGCCCCGGTCGGTTTCAGTTTGCTTTCGATCAGATGGAATTGGTCGGCCGAAAGCGCACCAAAGCTCCGCGAGGAATTTTCCGCGACCACAAAGCCAAGTTTCGCTGGCAGTCCGGGGGGATCGAAGCGCGCCAGCGTCAAGTGCGGCGTGAGGGGGCGATCCTCCAGCGGGAAGCCGAGCTTGTGCAGCCCCTGATCGATTTCTTCCGCGAGCGTTTTCAGGTTTCCCGAGGTTTCCATTCCGGCCCAGAAGACGCGCGGCCGTTTTTCATTCGGGAAGTAGCCCAGCCCGCGAAATTCCAGCGTGACCGGCTGGCCGCTGCGGATGGAGCCAAGGGCCTTCTCAATCGCGCGGACCCTGGTCGGCTCTGTCTCGCCCAGGAATTTCAGCGTCACATGCAGGTTCTCCGCACGCACCCATTTTGCCTGCGGCGCAATTCCGCGCAGCTCCCTGAGAAACACCGCGAGCGCTTTCCGAATTTCCGTTGGAATCTCAATCGCAACGAATAATCGCACCCGATCTCCTGTAAACCATTCCGATCGCCGGCAAACCACCAGTCGCCGGCGGAGGCGTTCCTCGAAATAATCCGGCCTGCGTGAACGAACCCCCCAAGCCTGAAGGCCTGAGTTACAGCTTCACCGCTGCGGCTGTGGCCTGCCGTTGTAAAGATAATGCAAGCGCACCATGTCCAGCGCGATCTGCGTGGCGCAAAAGCGGATCGCTTCGCGGTCGCCCGGCAAATGCACCAGCCGCTCCTTCGTCCCATTCGGCGAAGCCAACGCCACGTGCACCGTGCCAACGGGCTTCTCCTCGCTTCCGCCGCTCGGGCCGGCGATTCCCGTAATGCCCACGCCAAACGTGCTGCGCACGCGGCGTCGGATGCCCTCCGCCAACGCGATGGCCACCTCACTGCTCACCGCTCCCTTTGCCGCGATCATTTCCGCCGGGACCTCCGCCCACGCCGTCTTCATTTCGTTGCTGTAACAGATGGCCCCGCCGAGAAAATAGTTCGAACTGCCGGGAATGCGCGTCAGTCGCTCGGCGAGCAACCCGCCCGTACAGCTTTCCGCCGCGGCGATCGTGGCGTGATTGTCGATCAGGAGTTGCGCAATGATATTTTCCAGAGAAACACCGGAGTGCGCGAAAATCCGATCACCCAGCGCGAGTTCCATGCCTCGCATGATTTCGTCCAGCGTCGCGTTGGCTTCTCCGGCATCCTCGCTCCAGCTCCGCAAATGGATCTGAATCTCCCCGGGCATCGCCAGTATCGTGGTGTTCACGTTCTTGTAGCGCGTGTAAATCGGTTTGATGCGCTCTTCAACGTGTGATTCGCCGAGTCCGGTGACACGCAGTTCCCGGTGCATCATGCGAACCCGGGAAGCGTGCCGGCCCAGGCGCGGCAGGACCTGCTCGAGGAAAAGCGGCTTCAATTCTCTGGGTGGGCCAGGCAACAGAGCGATCATCCGGCCCTTGTCTTCCAGCCACAGGCCGGGCGCCGTGCCGCGCGGGTTCTCTAGCACCTCCGCGCCTTCCGGCACCATAGCCTGGCGAAGATTCACTGCCGGCATCTCTCGTTTGAAGCTGCGGAAGCGCGCTTCAATCGCGCGCACCACGGCTTCGTTTCGCTGCAACCGCCGGCCGAGCAGCTCTGCCACGGTTTCGCGCGTCAGGTCGTCCTCGGTTGGTCCCAATCCGCCGCTCGCAATTACGACCGGGACACGATGCAGTGCGTCGCGGAACGCCTCGGCAAGAAGTTCGCGATGGTCACCGACAATGGTTTTGCGCAGAACTTCTATGCCCAGCTTGTTTAGCTCCTCGGTGAGGAACAACGAATTCGTATCGATCCGGTCTGGCGTCAACAGTTCCGAACCGACCGCAATAATTTCCGCCTTCATGCGCAATATTGTAGCTCACCCCTTCAGCGGTGAGGCTGTCCCGATGCAAGCCACGAATCGAGCCAGGGATTGAAATCGCGACCGTGCCAAGGATCGAAAACCCTCATGCCTGAAGGTCTGAGCTACAGTCACCAAACTGTCGTATTGGCTAAACACACGTGCAGATCTACAGCCTTAACCTAACAGCGGCAACCCGCGCACGTTCCAATCCAGCGTAAACAGGGCGTTATTGGCCGCCAGGATCGCACGCCCGCTCGGCAACAACGCCAGCCCGACCAGCGCAGGCCCGCTCAGGACGTGTTCGGCGTGGCCTTGTGGCGTGATGCGGACAATTCCGCGCCGTCCGGCGAACGAGGCCACGATGTAAAGATTCGCGTCCTTGTCGAACGCCATCCCCTGAGGCCGCCCCAGCCCGCGATAGAACACGTGCACTTCGCCGCCTTGCGTGATGCGGTACACGCGGTCGTAACTCGACGTGGTCGGGCCGCTCACGTACAACTCACCGCTGGGATGAAACGCCAGGTGATATGCGGCGACCGACGGCTCCAGCGTAGCGAACACAAAAATCTCCCGCGACCGGCTGATCTTGAAAATCGTTCCGCTGCGATCCCCTACGAAAAGATTTTCCGCGCGGTCGAAGGCCAATCCCGTGGCGATCCCCATGCCTTTGATCCACTGTTCTACACGGCCCTCGCGCCCCACGCGGTGAATCGTACCGTCGTGCCGGCAAGAAACGAACAGGTCACCGTCCCTGCCAATGGCCAAGCCAGTGGGATTTACGAGCGAAGTGACAAACGGCTTTACGGCATAATTCGGGCCAATCTTGTAGAGGGAAACTGGGACCCGTTGCCCACGCGGTCCGCTGAAAGTCACGTAGATGTTCCCCTGTGCGTCCACGGCCGGATTCGCCACTGGATGCAGGTTGTCCGCGACCTGATACGCCACCGCCACAGGAAATGGCTGGCTCTCGCTTTTCGAATTGATGACCTGCAGTGCGTTGCCAGACGGATTTTCCGGCACGCGCGCGATCAAGCGGGTGTTGCTGGCGAGGGCCAACGGCGCGTCGGTCTCGCCGAAGCGGACCACGGGACGCGCGCCATGCCGCGAAGTAAATCCGCTGCCATAGATGGTGATTTCCCCGCCGGGAATGGCCGCCGCAGGTTCAATGCGCTCGATGTGCGGCGCGCCGTTCTTTTCAGCGGTGGTTCCAAAACCCAATTTCATACAGATGAAAGTGTAACGCGAGTCGCAGACAAATGGCAGCATACACGCCCGCCATCCAGTCGTCTGCCATGATCCCCCAGCCACCCGGGAATCTCTCCAACTGCCGGCATGGGAAGGGCTTCCAAATGTCAAAGAGCCGGAAGAGCAAGAATCCAGAGATTAGATATTTCCAATTCAGCAGACTCATGCCCGTATAAAGCGCGAACATTTGGGCGTCGGAAGCGTGCAAAAAGGTAGATGGGGCTGCCATTGGCGCCAGCCCCAGGATCAGCGCCAGGTGCACGCCGGAAACTTCATCGATCACCACATACTGCGGATCTTTCACGCCGGTGAATTGCGAAATTGCTTCGCCGCTACGCACTCCGAGAACCGCGAGGGCCAGCCACATCGCAATGGATGGCACCAACAGAATCAGCGTCCCGAGCGAACTCGAGAGCAGCGGGGCGTCCCTCCCGATGCCCAACATGTACCCCCGGCCCACAAGAAGAAACCAGGTGTAGGGATGAGAGAGCACAGCGATGAGTAAACCGACCAGCGAGCCCCATGTGCCGGGCCCAGGCTTCAGGTAGCCCGCCCCCAGAGCGGTGGCTATCGCAAAGGCGACACGCGGTTTCTCGGCCACGGCCACAGATACAGCGGATTCTTCAGTGGATGGGTTCATCGGGTATCCGCGTGCTTTTGTTGGGCTCGCCTTCCGAGGCGGGCCGCCCTTCGCACAGCGCGCGCCGGTCCGGCCCAGGAGTCTCCTCCTCGTCAAAAATCGGCTCAGACACGACGTACTTTTCCGCCGCCCACGCGCCTAGATCCAGCAGCCGGCAGCGTTCGGAGCAGAACGGAAAATCCACGTCCTTCTCCGAATCCGTGGTTGCCTTGCAGATGGGGCAGTTGTATTTCATCGTGAAGTCAACCTTTTACCATTTTAGTAGGAATTGCCACAACCTCCCGAACAGGCTCAGGCCGTGTAGCGGGTGCCTTTAAAGCGCAACACGCTAGCCGAGGACGCGCAGAGGCGCCCCTGTGGCAATGCGCGTGACCTTTTCGGACGGAGGCGCTGCCGGAACCGCGCCCACTCGCTGCCTCGCCGGCCGCGGTTGAACCTCCACGACGCGGCCGATCAGGTCGTATGCATCGGTCTTCGTAATCTCCACTTGGGCCACGTCGCCCGCCGACGCCAAGTCGCCGTTGCGCAGCTCGATATCCGTGAGGTACAGCTTGCCGTCAATCTCCGGCGCCATGCCTTCCAGACGCGCTTCCCACAGCAGCGGATTGTCCTTCGACGGTCCCTCGATCAATGCGGTTTGTGTGCTGCCCTTGAACGCGCGCAGCTT
>Ga0335077_10004511_pt1 | contig 16994 bp, 15 predicted proteins | sample Lox_Sample_31_FD_207151 | JGI IMG/M metagenome (GOLD analysis project Ga0335077, IMG submission 207151) | Soil microbial communities from Loxahatchee National Wildlife Refuge, Florida, United States - Lox_Sample_3.1 | ecosystem: Environmental > Terrestrial > Soil > Wetlands | place: USA...
CGGACTTTAGTCCGCGAGCGACGCGCCTTTTCAACTTTTTCAGCAGCCTCTTCAGCCGGCGGCAATGAAATTCCGGTTTCGCGCATGGAATCCGCAGGGGCTAAAGCCCAGACGGTGTTACTCAATTCTCCGGCACGACTGAAGTCGTGCCCTGACGCGAATCTTCTCGAAAGCCGAGTTTCTCACAGGCCGGCGTGCCCTGACGCGAATCGTCCCAGACGCAAGCTCTCGGCAGCTGGCACCTCATGCCTGACCGCTACCGGCAATGCTACAAGTAATGACTTCATTTGGCCGCCGAGATTGGTTCCGGAATCGGCGCGCCGGCATCCTTCACGACCGATCCATTTCCGCTCTTCTTCAGCCGGCTTAGCTCGAAGAAGCCGCTGGCGATGCCATGCTTCATCGCCAGCGACGACTCGACGCCGCAAGTGCATCCGGGACACTCACGCCGCATCATGGCTTCGGCCTGACGCCGGTAAGCCTCGGATTGCAGGATCGTGGCCAGCTTCTCGCGCAGAACGTTTCCCACCGCCGGCAAGGGATAGCAGCCCGTCAGCACATCTCCATTCGACATGACGAAAACTTGCAAATATCCAAGCACGCAGGGCGGTTCCGCTAAATTTTCGCGATTGTAATATCGCCGGATGTAATCAACCTCGTACGACGGACGCCGTCGGTCGAGGAAGTTCTCGATCTGCCGAACCTCATTACGGTCCGGCCACATGGTGGTGAGGTCGGCATGCTCCAGGAAAAAGAGACTAGTGCTCAGGATGTTGAACTCCAGGTGCGCGCCAACGGCTACTGCCCGCTCCGCCAGTTCGTCCAACTCGCCGGCCGACATCTTGTTCAGCGTCACTGAGATTGCCAGCCGCTTCCCTTTCAGCAGCGCCAGACCTTCCATGCCCAGGTCGAAGTAGCCACGAATGCCGCGGATAATGTCGTTGGTCTGCTTCAGGCCATCAATCGAGACCGCAACATCGGTGATGGGCGATGCGTTGACCTCTTTGTGCAGCTTCTTGAGCGCGAGGCCGTTCGTCTGCAGGATGATGCGCTGAAAGCGCGAAGCATTTCCTTTATCGAGCACCTCGAAGAGGTCCTTGCGCAGCAGAGGCTCGCCACCGGTCAGGCGCAGCGAGTGGATGCCGCAATCGTAGATCTCGTTCAGCAGCTCGATGGCGCGTTCGGTGGTGATGATGTCGGCCCAGCGCGTTTTCCAGTAATCGCAACTGATGCACTTCGCCTGGCAATTCTCGGTCAGCTTGATGTGCGCGGAGAGCGGCTGTATGCGCGACGGCAGCAGCTTGGCCGAGATGTTCGTCCCCATCCAGACGCGGGGCAGATAGGTTACAGACATTAACGCGCTCCGGCGGGCATCGCCTGGTTCGTGACCAAGAGCTTTCCCCCACTAGAAGCTAGGATAACGACATTCTGGGAATCCACCAAACCCTTCAAGGTTGGCAACTGTTCCTGCGGCAAGAACAGGTACTGGCGTTGCGGGGCGTGCCACAGATCAGCCAGCTGCGTGTCGTCGAGGAACACATTCGGCGCACCTGGGGCATACGAACCATAGATGAGGTTCAATCGGCGGCCACGCCACAGCAGAGCATTCCGGTTGGTGTAGAAGAACACCGACGAGAACGGATAATAATGCCCGAAGGTGATGATCTGGCCTTCAGGCTCGTGCTCAAGCGCAACCGCCAACGGATGCGATGACAGGTAAGGGTCGAACTGGACCATCGCCAAACGAGCTGCCTGGTAGAACAGCAACATCATCACTACCGCCGACAAGAACGCCTTCTGGCGATGCCAGAGCAGCATCCCTATGGCTCCGATAATGAACGCCGCCGCCGCAAGCATGAGCGGCAACCGCATGTAGGCGAAGGATTGCAGCGTCAGGTCCTGCATATGCCCGAGCGAAAGCCGGTACGTCTGCTGCTTCTCCACAGCGTGCGAGATGTCGCCGATGGCAGGCACATTGCGAACCGCAATCAATATGCCGATACAGGCCGCGGCGCACCCCGCGCAAAGCCATCCCAGGAAACGCGTACCAATCTCGATCATTCGCCCACCCATCGCCATCGCGGAGCCCAGCAATAATGCCAGCGCCGGATAGCACGGCATGGAGTAATACTCCTGGGTGGTCGAGAAGGTGAAGAACACGAGGATGAATCCGGCCCAGCACAAGGCCAGCAGGCGGGTGCGTCCCGCGCGATCGACGGGGCGATAGGAGAGCTTCGCCACCGCCGGGAAGTACACGCTGAAGGGGAACAGCCACAGCAGGTGAAACCCCCAGAACAGGGCTCGCGGCACGGTGCTGTAGTCACGCGGATAGCGCAGGTTCAGGAAGCGCAGGAGCTGTTCGTTGATGAAGTAGAACCAGAGAAAGCCGTGATACTCGCCCGGGCCGCTGTGCAGAGTGAACGCGACATAAGGAGGATTACGCAAGGTGGCCAGGACATGCCATGGCACCGCGATCAGGAGCGCAATCAACGCGCCACTGAACGGATGCAGGCGCTGCCAGGTTCGGCGCGAGAACAACTGCCCCGTCAGCGCGAGGTAAACCAGTCCTGCTCCGATGGGAAAGACGGCGCCGATCAGGCTCTTCAGCAGAAGCCCAACACCCATGCTCGCGGCAAGAATCGCCGCCCATAAGCGGGGGTGGGGCTCGTCTTCCTCAAGCGCGCGCAGGAACGCCCACATCGCCAGCGCAATGGTGAACGTCAGCATCACGTCAGGAATCAGGACGCGGGTGAAGAGGAACAGGCCAACGCAAACTGAGATGGCGAGGCCGGCATACAAGCCCGCTTTTCGCCCAAGTGCCCAGAAGCCGAATGCGGCGGTCAGCCAGCACAGTGCGACGCAGGAGAGCGCAACCGGAATGCGCGCTGCCCAGTCATGTACGCCAAAAACCTTGTAGCTTCCGGCGATCAGCCAGTAAATGAGTGGCGCCTTCTCGAGATACGGAATGCCGTCGAGACGCGCGGTGACGTAGTCCCCGGAAGTGAGCATGTTGCGCGCAATCGCCGCCTGGACCGAGTCCACATCGTCCTGCAGGTAAGGCGGAGAAATGATGCACGCTAGATAGATGAGGGCCGAGCAAAGGATGACGATCAGGAGGAGATCGCGATTCCCTCGGGCTGTAGTTGTTGCCGCGTCGACGTCCACGTCGACTGCTGTATACGCCATCTTTTCATCCATTGGAACAGGATCATCAGCCCCCAGAGGTGATAGCCGATATTGATCTTCCTCTGGGTGTGCTCCGCCACGAGCCGGTTGACTTCGTGGGCCCGGAACAGGTTGGGATATTCCGTGAGGCCGAAACTCAGTGTATCAACAAGCATGGGGCGCAGCATGCCCCGCAGCCACTCGTGTGCCGGGATATCAAACCCGACTTTGCTGCGGCTCAAGACTGCCGGTGGAAGCTTTTTGCGCATCGCCTCTTTCAACACGAACTTCTGCCGCGAGCCGCGAACCTTGAAATCCGGGGGAAGCGTCGCCGCAAACTCGATCATGCGATGATCGAGAAACGGCGGCCGCACCTCGACCGAGTGGGCCATGCTCATGCGGTCGGACTTCACCAGGATGTCGTCGCTGAGGTAGTACTGCTGATCGAAGCGCAGATACGAACCCAAGCCATTGCGTGCCCCATCGGCGCCGCCCGGGCCACAGAGCAATTCCTGCAGCGCGCGCGGAAAGTCGCCCGCCAGCAGGCCCGCCTTCCCTTCCTCGGAAAATGTGCCGTTCCAGTAGACATGGGCCCGGGCCGGCTCCATCAGCGAGCCTTCGAGCAAACGCTTCAGCTTGTACTCCAGGCCAATCTTCTCGTCGGAGACCGGCAGCCGACGCAACGCACCTAAGGCTGATTCCAGTGCAGGACGCGGCAGCTTGCGCAGCAGCTTGGCAAAGTTGTTCGCGCGATAGGTGAGATAGCCGCCAAAAAGCTCGTCAGCGCCTTCGCCGCTGAGAGCGACGGTGGTGCGCGTCTTACAGAGTTTGGACAGGAACCACACCGGCAACGCGCCCGCGTCGGCACTGGGCTCGTCGGAGTAATACGCAAACTCCTCGATCGCGGCCGTCAGGTCTTGGTTGGGATTGAGGTCGAGCTGCTCGTGTTCCGTGCCGTAGGCCGAGACGACTTCCTTGATATAGGGCGTCTCGTCGAAGCTGCGGCCGTGGAACGAAATGGAAAACGTCTTCAGACGCGAGGGCGACGCATTTGCGGCGTAATGCAGGATGGTCGAGGAGTCCACGCCTCCGCTCAGCCAGATACCCAGCGGCACATCGGAAACCAAGTGCTCGCTGGTCGACTGGCGCATCAGCGAGTCGAACTCGTCCTTGGCTTCCTCCAGCGTCCACGCCTCATAGCGCTGCTGCGGAAGCGTCCAGTAGGGCTCGCTGATGATGCGGCCGTTGCGCCACTCCACCCAGTACCCGGGCAGGACTTTCTCGATGCCCTCGACCAGCGTCCATGGCGCGGGAACGTAGTTCATCGAGAGATAGCAATCGAGCCCTTCCATGCTGAGGTTTCGCTCGATCTCAGGATGGGCGAAAATCGCCTTCAACTCCGAGCCAAAGAAGATATCGCCCCGACGCTGCGCAATGTACAGCGGCTTGATGCCGACCCGGTCACGCGCCAGCACCAGGCGGCGCTCCGAGTTGGTCCACAGCGCAACGCCAAACATTCCACGCATGCGGCGGAAGCAGTCGGTGTCCCACTCCATGAAGGCGTGGAGCACGGTCTCGGTGTCGCAGTGGCTGGTGAAGGTATGGCCCAGGGCCTCGAGATCGCGACGCAGCTCCAGGTGGTTGTAAATCTCGCCGTTGAAAACGATGGTGGTGTCGCCGTCAGGGCTGGTGATGGGCTGGTCGCCGCCCTCCAGGTCGATGATCTTCAGGCGAGTTGCGCCCAGCGAACAGATAGCTGACTGAAAGACACCCTGCTGGTCGGGACCCCGGTGAGTGAGCGTGGCAGTAGCGGAACGGATGCGGTCAGGACTCGGCGACCAGTTCTTATGTGTAAATCCGGCTATGCCACACAATTTTCAAATACCCCTGCGGAGGTGTTTTCTTTCAAAGTGTTACGACGTTTTTCGCCCTGGGCACGCCTCGACCCTGTACGAACGGACTGAGCGCTAGTGTTGCAGATCGGTTACTGGAATTATAGTGGCTGGGTTCCAGCCTCCACAACCGAGCCACCAGGACGCGGTGATTGCTTCGCAGAGGCCGCTTGTCTGCGACAAAAAGTGGCCTTTAACGTTATCGTTGCAAAATGCTGCTTTCGGGGTATGATTTGTGACAATTAGAGCTGCCGTGGGTCGCCGACGCCACTTGTGACCTCAATGAGACTTCCCTTCCAGCGATCATCCGCTACAGCTACCGCGTTGGCGCCGACGTGCGCCGAGTTTCCGCCCATCGACGGCGCCGAGATCTCCGCCATGGTGCACGGAGCGCGGGTAGGTGGCGACTTTTACCATTTCATGCGTACCACGCCCCATCGTGTGGTGTTCGGGCTGTTGGACGTTGCCGGACGCCACGACGAGAACCGATCCATCATCGCGGCCACCCGAACCGTCTTCCAGGAGGCTGCCTGCGCCCGCTTTGGCAACGACGACATCAACGAAGCCGACGCCATGATGGAGTTCTGCATGGATTTGAATGCCGTCATCCGGCGCACGGCTTCCGCGGTTTGCGTCTGCGCTGCGTTCGTCGGCTGCTACAGCGAGGAATTCGGCACCATCTGCTACGTCAATGCCGGACATACCTCCGGATTGCTGCGCCAGGGAAACGACGTCGTTGAGCTGCACTCCACCGGGCTTCCCCTGGGACTGTTTGCAGCCTCGACCTATGAGGCTCCGACGGCGTTCCTCGCACCCGGCAGCGCGTTGCTGCTGGTCTCGCGAGGAGTGGTCGAAGCTCTGCGCCGCAAGGAAGAGTTTGGGCTGCACCGCGTCAAACAACACTTCGCGTCGCTTCCACTCCAGAGCGCCAACATAGTCGCGGGCAGTGTGCTCGATGCCGTGCGCCAGCACCTGGGAAGCACGCCCTCCACCAACGACCTCACGACTCTCGCACTGGTGCGCCAGGGGAAATAGAAGCTGGAAACTATCTGCGTGGCAGGAGAGATTGCCGGAACGGCTCACGGTTTCTGGTTGCTGGCGTGAGGCTAGTTGTTGCCGCCCTTGACCGCAGAACCGGGCGCGACCTTCTTCCCGCCGCGGGTGGTGAAGCGGGGCAGCACGAACTCCTGGAAGACGCCAGCCAGGCCACTTTCAGCAATGCGGATAATTGAGGTCTGCACGAGGTTTCCCACCGTGCGATCGCTGGCCGGATAATACGCGTAGCCGATCGCGCTGGCCGCAAAGCTTCCCACGACGTTCGAGTAGTTGACCTGCCACTTCTTGTTATCGCCTTTGCACATAACCGCATTTCCCATGGCATACATGAGGCGCGAGCCTGTGCCGCCCGTTCCGCGATAAAAGTAACGAGGATCCTGTTTCAGCAACGAGGGCAGTACGGCGCTACCAATAAAGGTTGCGGTAACAACATCGCCGTAGGTTGCACCCAGGCGCTTGCCGTATCCTTCGGCGCCCTGGCCATAGCCGGACCAGGTGTCGCTGGCCTGATAAATTCCCGCCAGAAACGCCGTACCGGCGATAGTGACCGGATTGGTCACTGACTTCCAAGCCAGATAGAACTTCTGTTTCGGGTACAGAGCTGACGACGCGTCTCCGTTATAGGCGACATAGTAGTTAGGGATAAATCCGAGCACCTTCTGCTGCAGAAGTTCGTGGACCTCTTCCTGCGCAACTTCCACCGGCGTCATTGAGACGCTGACCTCAGTCGTGACTGCGCTGATGTTCAAGGCGACGGGCGGCGCTATGTAAGCTTCTCCAGGATGCAGCTCGCCAGAAACAATTTTGGTGTCAAAACCAGGGGCGGTCACCGTCAGCCGAAATGGGCCCGGAGGCAGATTGGTAAACGAAAACTCTCCGTTGTTGCCGGAGACCACTTCCTGCTTCGTCGAGTCGTCTTCCCCGCGCATGAGTTGGATTTTAGCGCCGACAGCAACGTCGCCACCTTGGTCAACGACGGTTCCGCTGAGGCTAGCCGCATTGGGGACCGGCTTGGAGGTGGTTGTGTCAGCAGTCTTGCTGGTAGCTGTTTTGCTCGAACTGCTTTTCTTAGTTTGTGTCCCCGAAGTGCTCTTAGATTGAGCCAGTACTGCTTCGGGTGATGCAGACAGCAGGACTAAGGCGCCTAGCGGCAGCAGCCACCAACTCAGCGAAAAAACGCGCCCTTTATTGCGGAAGTACGTCCCTGGCAATGATTTTCCTCTTAGAAACAAATTCCCTTATAAGCAAAGATGCCACAGCTTGGAAACCGGTTCATTTCAGGATGAATCCCGTGATGACCCTAAATCAGGAGTAAACTGCGGCTGAACGTAAATTGTACGTATCCAGCAGCCGCGCGGAAAGCCTCTTTGCGGCGACAGGGGAAGGGGAAAATTCAGCGTCGCCTCCTGATGTCTTTCGGGTTTGCGGCGATTTTCGTTCCGAAAAAAGATTAGGCACTCTATCGTCCGTCGCATGGAGCGACTTATAAGGTCGAGAGTGCACAGTGGGGCGGATTGCTAGGGCTTTATTCGAGCAGGCGCGAACCATTGTCCACAAGCACGCATCTTCCTCCACGTGACTGTGTCCAAATCGCGATCGAACTCGCAGCCGCAACAAGTCTCGAAAATTTTTGACAAACTGACAGACGCGCTGGCGTGCGCGGCTGCCGAGCCCAAGAAAAAAGTCGGGCATCATCTCCGGACCAACACCCGACGTCTGGAGAACATGGTGCAAAACCTGCTGCCCTCCGGCTCGGAGAAGAAGCTGGCAGGAGAATTAAAGAAGATCCGGCGAGCTGCGGGCATCGTCCGCGACGTAGACGTGCAGATCAAGCTGGTGGACGAATTCGACTCGCCGCAGTCGACGCGTAGCCCCACCTTCGTGCGCGCCAGTCTTGACCAGATGCGGGCCCGCAGTGAGAAGAAACTGATCCAACTGCTGGCGCCGGACGAACTGAAAGACCTGCAACGCATGCCCGACCAGTGCCAGCGCAAGCTGCTCAACTCGTCAAAGCGCCAGGCCAACCAGCCGGACCGGCTGGCAAGCGCGCTGGAACAGTATTCACCACTGCTCGGCCGCTTCGAGCCGCGGAACGGCTCAGAAGAAGTTTCAGGAATCCCTGCGGACATGCCAAAATGCCAAGCAGGCGCTGCTTCGTCTGGAATCGGAACAGCTTGCCACACAACGCAAGCGCCCACGCCGCGCAGGTGCAGGGGAGGTCCGCTCCCGCGCTGCGGCTTGATGAAGCGGCCCGCCTTGAGCCCAACGTATGCCTATATTCGCGGCGGTTGACATCGGCTCGAACTCTGTCCGGCTCAAAATCGCCGAAGCCAATCGCGACCGCCTGCAGACCGTACATGAAGACCGCGAGGTGACACGTCTCGGCGCCGGCGTGTTCGCCAACGGCTCGCTGGAGCCGCAGGCCATGGCCTATACCATCCAGGTGCTGCAGCGCTTTTTCCGCGCTACCCAAGGCTATGCCGTCGACCGGGTGCGCGTGGTCGCCACCAGCGCGATGCGCGACGCCCGCAACAGCCGCGCTTTCGTGGATTGGGTGCGCACTGCAACTGGCTGGAAAGTGGAAATCATCTCCGGGCTGGAAGAGGGGCGCCTCATCCACCTCGGCATCTTGTCGAATGCGCGCATCGCCAAGCAACGCGTGTTGCTCATCGATCTTGGCGGCGGCAGCTGCGAGCTCACGCTGTCCAACGAAGGCCACATCGCCGAGATGGTCAGCTTGCCCATCGGCGCCGTCCGCCTGACGCAGACCTTCCTTCACTCCGATCCTCCACGCAAGAACGAGTTGGAACAGATGCGGGCATTGATTCAGCGCGAAATCGCACGCGTGCAGCCACGTGTGATTGAGGCGCGCGTGCAGACCGTCATCGCCACTTCGGGGACTGCCGCGGCGCTGTCCAGCATTTACGGTGAGTGGAACGATGGAGGGAACGGCTCAACCGCGATGCCCGTGCCTGGGGCAGCGCTTTCCAAGATCGCGAAGGACTTGAGCCGGCGCAACCTCGCGCAACGCCAGGCCATGCGCGGTCTAGGTCCAAAGCGCGCCGAAATTATTGTCGCCGGAGCGACGGTCTTCTCCGAGTTGCTGGAGCTGTGCCAGCTGCGCAGCTTCCGCTATCTGCCGCTCGGACTGCGCGATGGTCTCCTGGCGCAGATGATGGCCGACTACAACAGCAAGTCGGCGATGCGCGAGCGGGTGGAGTCGGAACGGCAGGACGCACTCATCGCCGCCGGGAAACATTATGGCGTCGACGTGTTGTTCGCGCGCCGTATCCGCGACATCGCGATCGAGCTGTTTCACCGCCTGCAGGCAGTCCATCAGCTTCCGGCGCAATACGAAGACTGGCTGGAAGCGGCCGCCATGCTGCACGAGGTCGGCTCGTACATTAACCGCTCGGGCCGGCGGCGCCATACTTATTACGTCATCGCACATTCTGAGATCTTCGGCTACACGCCAGTGCAACGGCTCATCATCGCCGCCATCGCGCGCTATGTCGGTAAATCGCTGCCCGGGCCCAACGATCGCATCATCCGGGTTCTTCCGTCGTCCGACCAGAACCGCGTTTCCAAAGCAGTTGCGCTATTGCGCCTGGCGCGGGCACTCGACCAGAGCCGCCGGGGCACGGTACGCGATCTGCAGATCAAAGTGGCGGGCGAGCGCGTCGCGCTGCGTCTGACGCCCAGGACAGCAGAAGGTGTGGAACTGGAGCTGTGGGCTGTAGAACAAGAACGAGATTATTTCCGCGAGGTCTTAGGCCGCGAACTCTTCGCCGCATCAGTCTGAAGCCTGCTTGCCATCTTCGGGGTGAACATCCAATGCAGCTTCGCCTTGTTGTCTTCCACCTCGACCTTGGCAACCGCCCCCTTCTTGAACTCCATGCAGTCGCAGATCTCGCCGCCGGTGAGGAGATGGATAAGGAATTCAGTGATGCTGGGGTTGTGACCAACCACCATAATCGCCTTACTCTCGCGGTGCTGGGCAAGGAGATCGTGAAACTGGTCGAAGCTCGCCTCCGGGCGCATCGCCTCGCTGAGCACCAGCTTGTCCTTGTGGCCGAATTCTTTGGCTGCAATTTCTGCCGTCTGAACGGCGCGGGTCAACGGGCTGGAAATGACGGCGTCCACTTCGACGCCGAGGGTAGCCAGCGCACGCCCTACATCGTAGGACTGCTTCTTGCCGACGTCGTCGATTGGACGTTTCTCGTCCTGCTTGGGACTTATCTTGTGCTGACCCGCACTGGCGTGACGCAGGAAATAGACGATCATATCTTCAATTTACCCCGAGTAAGGCGCAGTTGAGTCACTTTGGACATCCACGTGCGGGCTGGCATTGCCACGGCATGCTAACAGATTTTCTTTACAGGACGTACAAAGGCTTCCCGAGAAGCCGTAGTTTTGAGAGAATACTGTCACCTAGGCGGGGGTGTGAGGATGGCGCATTTAGTTACCCGAAGCGCGAAAAAGTTCTTTCGTGAAGTTAAGTCGCCCGGCGATGCCGCGCGGTTCTGCTGGCGCGTGCTGATGCCTATCGATCCACGGGTCCGTCTGGGTCATGGCTGGATTTGGGGCAAATTGCCGCGCATGGAACTGAGCCAGGTACTTCCGGGGATTGAATCCACTTCCGTCTTGATTCTCGAGGCGCACAACCGAAATCTGGTCGCCACGCCCATGCTGGAAGAGACCGCCGTTCTGCTGGCCATTGTCAAGCATGTAGGCGCCAAGAAAATATTCGAACTGGGTACCTTTGACGGAAGCACCACCTTAAACCTGGCCGCCAATACTCCTCCCGACGCAAAGATCATCACTCTCGATCTGCCACCGAATTGGGACGGCAAACTCTCGTTCGAAATGCCGAAAGATTTTCAGAACGTACCCGATACCAAGATCGTCGGCCGCCGATTCCATAACACCCCCCACCACGGCAAAATCCAGCAAGTGCTTGGCGATTCCGCCAAGATTGACTGGTCCGAGTTGCCGGGTCCCTTCGACCTGATCTTCATCGATGCGTGCCACTACTACGATTACGTAGTCAAAGACACACAAAATGCGCTGAAGCACATCAGCCCGAACGGGGTAATCGTGTGGCATGATTACGGCTCATTCAAAGATGTGAGCGATGCCGTAGATGAAACCGCGGCCCAAATAAAAGTCCATGCGATTGCCGGTACCCGGTTGGCGGTTGGTTTTCCTGGAATGAAGGCCGCAGCTTAAGATTTCGCGACCGAGGCTCGCGCTGCGCTCCTGCCCTGCCCCCGTTCTAGCGCATCAGGATAGGGCTCAGTGCGAGAGAAGTGGCCTTTACCGGCTGCTGACCTGAGCTACGGCGTCCAGCGCTTCCGCAATACTCTGCTTTAGCGCGGCGGCGTAGGGCTTGATATGGGGTTCATTCATGATGGTGTCGTGCAGGCCCGGCACCCTCCGGACCTCGAGCCCATCTTTCGGGATGTGCGCCCATCCCAGATGATCACAGTTAAAACGGCTTACCGAACCCTCGGTGACCAACATCACGACCTTGCCGGAGTAGGGCTTGGCCTTGTACTCGAGGAAGGCGTGGGTGTTGACCGACTCCATATCCCACAGGAATTTGGGCAGGGGACGTTTGCTGCGCCTGTGCACCCGGTAGGCCAGCTCCCATAACTGGCGCTTGACGATGAATCCCACGTTCTCGACCCGCATTGCCAGGTACTTGCGCATTTCCTTGCGCGGCATTTTGCGCAAATTGTTGTAGTGATCCTTCAGACGCGTGCGCAAGCCGTAGGGCGAGGCTTCCTTCGTGGAGCGGACCATCCATGGCGCGTGGGTGTCGAGCATGGCGACCAGTGCTACCTTCTCGCCTTGCGCTTGGAGTTGCTGTGCCATCTCCAGGGCCACGGCTCCGCCCATACAAAAGCCGCCCAGCAGGTACGGCCCGGTCGGCTGAACCGTCCGGATCTCCTTGATATAAAGCTCAGCCATCTCTTTCAGGTTGGTGAGCGGAGCAGTCTTGCCATCCAGGCCTATGCACTGCACGGCGTAGAAGGGCTGGTCTGAGCCCAGGCGCTTGGCCATGGCAAAGAAGATGGCACGTCCGGTATCTCCATGCATGCAGAAAAACGGCGGCTTCGTCCCCCTGGCATGCAACGGGACCAGTACCTGGTCGAATAGCTCCCGATAGCCCTTCCCCTGCTTTAAAAGGTTGGTAACGAGTCCGCTCGATTCCTTGGTTTTAGGCTGATCGCTATTCGGTTGTTCCTGGTTCCCCACGTGACCACTATACCCAAGACCTCGGTTGACATGGCAAGTCATTCCGGCCCATGCTGATATTCTCCCAGCATTTTTGCTGCGATTCCCTGCTTGGACGCGTGGGCTGATTGTGCGCGTAGCCGGCGGCGGAAACCCAGGCTGCGAGACGGGACATGGCTAAAGCGGTAGTACTCATGTATCACGATGTTGTTCCGGCGGGCGACTTTTCGCTGTCCGGCTTTAGCATCCCTGGCGCAGACCACTACAAGCTCACGCAGCAACAATTTGCCGATCATCTGAGCGCTATTTCGACTGCGGTCAAAAGTACCCCTCGGCGGGTCACCGATGAGGACTGGGAGTCGTCGTTCCTGTTCACCATGGATGACGGTGGCTCCAGCTCACTTCATGTCGCCGACCAGTTGGAAGCGCGCGGCTGGCGCGGACACTTCTTCATCGTCACCGATTGCATCGGGAGTCGCGGGTTCCTCACCGCGGCGCAGATTCGTGATCTGGCGGGCCGGGGACACGTTATCGGTTCGCATACCTGCTCGCACCCGATTCCTATGTGGAACTGCACAGCACAGCAGATGTTCACGGAATGGCACGCCAGTCGGCAGAAGCTGGAGAGCATCCTCGGCGCGGCGGTGACGTGCGGCTCGGTCCCGGGCGGTTCGTACGCGCCACCTGTTGCTGGGGCCGCCGCGCAAGCCGGGTATCGGGATTTGTTCACCTCAGAGCCAACCTCCGCCGTGCATCATGTTGAGGGCTGCCGCGTGCTGGGGCGCTATGGCATCCTGCGGAGCACCACCCCGGCGGAAGCGGCCAAGCTGGCGGCGGGAGACTTCCTCGCGTGCTCGCGACAGCAGGCGCTGTGGAACACCAAGAAGGTGCTGAAGAAGGTCGCGGGGAAACCTTACGCCGCGGCCCGCGCGTACCTGCTGAGCCGGCGGTACTCCGAAAATTAACTACTGCGACGCAGAGTGGCTGGAGCCAAGGTAACGTTCGCCTCTCCCACTCGCCTCTGCGCCGGGTCCGGGGTTTTCCTGCTTATCAGCTATTGCGCAGCAGCCTGATATCAATGCCGACCTCGAGAGACTTCCATGTTCGATCAGCCGTGACAACAGGCGCCTTGAGTGTCATGCCCAGTGCGAGGCAAGCTCGGTCCCCGAGCGACAATCCCAATGTGCGGGTTTGATTCACAAGATCTCCGGCGACGCGAGCCTGACGCATGTCGAAGTCAAGTACCTCGGAAACTAGCGCAGACGCGGCCGTCCACGCCTCATCCTGAGGAACGCCCATGCGAACCAACTTGCTGTGCACTTCGGCAAGGTTCACCGAGCTGATCACCGCCCGGGAAAACAGAGGCTCAATTGCATCAGCTCCCGGTTCGTGCGCGATGACGGCAAGCAGCGCGGAAGCATCCAGCACGACCTTATTCATCGCGTGCCGCCCTGCGGCGTTCCTGAATCAGCTCTCGGGAGAGACGAGTTCCGGGTTTGATGTAGCGCTGAACCAGCTTCTGCACGCGCTCAACCTGGCCTTTGCGGGTGGCTATGCGAATCTCATCGTCTTCCAAGCGCAGTACAACCTCGTCTCCGGCTTTGATTCCCAGTGATTCGCGGAAGGCAGCAGGAAGCACCACCCTGCCGTTCTCGTTCACGCGCGTGCGCACCTCAGTCATTGATGTCACTCCTAGCCATGAATGACATTATACGCCTGCCGTGACATTCCCTACCGCCAAACCCATTCAAAGTCCTCTTAGGAGTTCGCCGCAGCCAGCTCTTGAGGAGTCATCCATCTCTCGATGGCATTCGGGTGTCCGCATTCAACGCAAAGAATTTGCGGCGCGACAGTGCTGCAGTACGAACATGTGCCGTGCGACTCGAACAGATCGACGATGGTTCCACAGCTGGGGCATACCCAAAATCGTCCTATCGGTGGTTGTGCGTGGCACCACGGGCAGTGAAAGCCGCTGCGATGCGGCAGCCTTCCCAATCGCAGCAAATGGAGCGAATGCTTCAGTCCAGCCCAACAGTTCAGGACCAGGAAGACCGCCATGATGCCGAGCCAGACGGATCCGCTGCGGATGGCCAACAGAAACAGGCCGGCGATCCCAACAAATCCTACTAAGGTCGCGACGGTAAGACTGCGAGCTCGCCCGATGCCAAACCAAAGGAGCGAGCGGAGAATCTGCCCGCCATCCAGCGGATAGACAGGCAAGATGTTGAACGCCAGCAGAACGGCATCAATCATCATGATGGAGAACAGGAAGGCGTCCAGGTTCGGTCGGGATTGATCCCATTTGGCGGCGCTCGAGATTACCGTCAACCCAAAGAACACAGGAAGAAGGACAACATTAACCAGCGGGCCGGCAGCAATGCTCCACAAGGTCGCGGCGGGTCGTTGTGGCGGATCAACGTAGGCAACACCGCCCAGCGGCCAAAGCACAATTCGGTCGGCCCGCCCCCCGACCTGGCGACAGGCCAGAGCGTGCCCGTACTCATGCGTCAGCACGATGGCAAACAGCGCGAGATACTCCAGCACATTCCATGCGACCGAGGAATACCTGCCCACCCGAGCCTGGATCTCGAACACTGCGACCACAAACCACGACCAGTGCAGAAAGACTTCGACACCCAGGAAGCGAAAGAGCCGGATTGATCCTTGCCTTTGCGGCATGGCGGAGACTCTACAACAGAGTTTCGCGCCTCACAAGCCACAACGGGGTGCCTTAGGGCATGGCGTTTATAATCAGCTTTCCTATGAAAGCCTATGTGTATGTTTCGCTGAAGAAGACCGTGCTCGATCCGCAGGGCAAGACCATTCACGGCGCGCTGAAGAAGATGGGCTACAAGGGCATCGACGATGTGCGCCAGGGGAAATACTTCGAGATTGCGCTGGAGAGCGTCAGCCGCGAGGAAGCCCAGGCGGAGATCGACCGCATCGCCCGTGAAGTGCTGACCAATCCGGTGATCGAGGAGTACCGGTACACGCTGGAGGGGTAGGGGCCTGCGCACGGCTGCAGGTCCCTCGACTCCTCGTCCGCCCGGCGGACTCGTCGCTCGGGATGACACAGGTTTATAGGAGGACAGTCATCACACCGCTGAAGCGGCACTCCACCCACTTTGCTTTCAACCGCCTTCGTCCTTGTTACCTTCGTCATGTGCCCCAAGCGGCATCGTTAGTCGCCGTTAACCATCAAATCAGCTAACATTCAACAGAGAAGAACGTCACTTTGAAGGTCTGGTTGGGCGGCGGGTCAAAGCTGACCGGGGGAGCAGAAGTATGTGTGGAATTGTCGGTTACGTAGGGAAAAAGCAGGTCGTACCGGTCATCATTGATGGTCTGCGGCGGCTGGAGTATCGCGGCTATGACTCGGCAGGGATCGCTGTTGCCGGCAATGGCGGCGGCCTGCAGGTTCGTCGCGCCGAGGGCAAGCTGCGCAATCTGGAAGAGGTCATCCGCGCCAAGCCGCTCGACGGAACCTATGGCATCGGCCACACTCGCTGGGCTACTCATGGACGCCCCACGGAAGAGAACGCACATCCGCATCGCGACTGCACCGGCAAGATCGTCGTCGTGCACAACGGAATCGTCGAGAATTATCTGCCCTTGAAGAAGCAATTGATCGCCGAAGGGCATAAATTCACCACCGAAACCGACACGGAGGTCATCGCTCACCTGGTCGAGAAAAACCTGGGACAGGGCGACCGGAAGAAATCCCTGGAGCAGTCGGTACGCGAGACGGTGAAGCAGTTGACCGGGGTATTCGCGATCGCGGTGATTTCCTCCGACGAGCCGGACAAAATCGTTGCCGGGCGTAACGGTCCGCCAGCCGTGATCGGCCTGGGCGATAACGAGTACTTCGTCGCCAGCGACGTGCCCGCCATCCTGTTTCATACGCGCGACCTGTTCTTCCTGGGCGATGGTGATCTTGCGACCATCACGCCTAACGGCGTCGCACTGACCGACTTCGATGGCCACCCCATCTCGCGCCAGGTGCAGCACATCACCTGGGACCCCATCATGGCGGAAAAAGGCGGCTTCAAGCATTTCATGCAGAAGGAGATCTTCGAGCAGCCGCGCGCGGTACGCGACACCACTCTGGGGCGAGTTTCCCTGGATACGGGCAAGGTCTTCCTCGAGGAGATGGACATCACCGAGGAAGAGTTCCGCAATCTGAATAAGGTCTACATCACGGCTTGCGGCACCAGCTGGCACGCGGGCCTGGCCGGCAAGTTCATGATCGAGCGCCTGGCCAAGGTCCCGGTAGAAGTCGATTACGCCAGCGAATTCCGTTATCGCGACCCGCTCACCGGTCCCGGCGACCTGACCATCCTGATTACGCAGTCGGGCGAGACCGCTGACACCATCGCTGCCATGCGGGAGTCGCGCGCCAAGGGCGCGAAGACCCTCGGCATTTGCAACGTCGTTGGTTCGATGATCCCGCGCGAGGCGAATGGCACCGTATACACGCATGCCGGGCCGGAGATCGGCGTGGCTTCGACGAAAGCTTTCACCGCGCAGTTGACCGCTCTCTTCCTGTTCGCTGTTTACCTGGGACAAGTGCGCGGGACATTGACCGCAGAAGAGTCGAAGAAGCTGTTAGGCGAGCTGATGCTGATTCCGGCAAAGCTCGAC
>Ga0335077_10004514_pt1 | contig 16988 bp, 15 predicted proteins | sample Lox_Sample_31_FD_207151 | JGI IMG/M metagenome (GOLD analysis project Ga0335077, IMG submission 207151) | Soil microbial communities from Loxahatchee National Wildlife Refuge, Florida, United States - Lox_Sample_3.1 | ecosystem: Environmental > Terrestrial > Soil > Wetlands | place: USA...
ATTTCCCTGGCGAGTTTGTCCATGCGGAGTAGCAAGTCATGGCCGTTGACCGTATCCTCAAAGGAGCACCCTTCGCCTCGCCCCGAAGCCCAGACCACCGACAGTCTGGCTTTTGGCGAACCAGCGACAATCATCAACGCGATGGCCAGCGCCGCCATCAATATTTTGAGCACGACCAGAAACGGACGGCGAGCCGTCGCTGATTGAGTTGCAGGGGGCTGGAGGGGAGTGCTCATGGCGCCGGTTGCGAACCTCCCCCCGATTGTCGATACGGTTATGGGCGACCGTCAACGTTGCATTTGGATAGCAGATGCGGGCCGCGGGTGAAGCTGATCACGGGTCGGTTTTTCCGAAGCAGTATAGCGCGCTACGCGTGCGGATATAGATGCGGCCGTTGGCGATGGCGGGTGTCGCGTAGCACTCATCATCTAATTCGTTTCTTGCGAGGATCTCCTGCTCGCCACCGGCCCTCAGGACGGTGACGATGCCGGACTGGCTCACAATAAAGACCTTGCCGTCGGCCGCGACTGGAGACGAGAAGTAGCGGTCCGCAGCGCCGCGAAGCCGTCCCTGTTTGTGAACCTCGGCAGTGGCTGGATTGAGCGTGGTGAGGATGCCTGCATCGTTCAGCACGTAGAGTACGTTCTGATAAAGTAGCGCCGTCGGCAACTGTGGTACCGCGCGCTGATATTTCCACCGGAGGCTGGCGGTTGTGGTATCGCCGCGTCCGCCGGGCCGGATGGCGAGGAGAGCGTTCTCAGCGGTCATGGTCGCCGCATACAACTTCCATTCCGCCGCCGTAATGAATCCATCCTGGTCGAGATCGATGAACTTCCAATAGATTCTAGTGCGCTCGTCGGGAACCTCCGCGAGCGAAATGCGCCCATCGTTGTCTCCGTCGTGCGATTTCAGCACGTCTTCGAAAGGCGGAATGTGGATCTGGCGTCCGGGATCATTTTCCGGGCTGCTGAATCCGCTGACATAGATCAGCTCGTCGCTCAATACCGCGCCGGATTTCATTTCGGAGGGCAGCCCGTTCGTCCACCAAACGCTTTCGCCGGTTTCGAGCGAGTACGCATCCATGCGGAATGCGCCAGGCGCGATGATCTGCATGGGGCCGCTGTCGGGCCGGTAAAGGATAGGCGTCGAGTGGCCGCTGAGAGCCTCAGGCCGAGCACGCTTCCACTTCACAACGCCGTCGTCCTTGCCGACTGCGATTGCGAACGAGTCCCAGGACTGATCGCAGACCAAGATCACTTTGTCTTCGGCGACGATGGGCGAGGCGCCCATTCCGTATACGTTATGGAATGGTCCCAGCGGCAGGCGCCAGCGCTCATTGCCGTCGAAGCCGTAGGAGATCAGGCCAAAGTCGCCGAAGAAAACGTAGACGTTCTTGCCGTCGGTGGCAGCGGTCGGCGATGCGGCTGTGTTTCGTTGATCCAGCGCTTCGGTGCGGCTGCGCGGACATTCGCGCCGCCATAGGATGCGGCCAGCCTCGCGACTGAGGCACAGAGTGTAGAGCTTGCCGGCGTCGGCGCCCGTCAAGAAAATTCGGTCGCCGCTGAGCACGGGAGAGGAGTGTCCCAATGGCAGCGCGGTTTTCCAGACGACGTTTCTGCCCGGGTCGAAATTCTCCGGGAGCCCTTCTGTATCGGCAACTCCCGAGCCGTTCGGGCCCCGGAACCGCGGCCAGTCGGCGGCGCTGATCGAAGCAATCAGCGCGAATGCGAGGAATGGAAATGGGAGGCGCTGGATCGCCAAGCCTACTTGGATTCCTTTTTTACGAGCGGCACTACGGTGACCTTGTTGGCCTCGATGGTGATCTTCTGGCGGATGTCGCCGAAGGTGGGAGAGACGATGTGCAGGTCGTACGTGCCGGGGTTGAGGAGGATTCCGCCACCCGGATTGTTCAACTCGTCCACGTATCCGAAAAATTTGTCGTTAAGATACACGGCGCCCGTGTCACCGGCGGCGATGGATACGAACGAGTCGGCCTCTCCACCTCCCAGCCGGAACCGGCCAAAGGGCGGCTTGGCGGGCTCTACCGGCTTCAGCGAGTAATGCAGCTTGGTGGTTTTTTTCGGGCGAACCGTGACTTTCGTGGCGTAGTCCTCATAACGCGGATCTTTGAACGTCACTTCTACTTCTCCGGCCGGTGCAGAATACTTTTCCGGGACGGTGAAACGCGAGGCCGGTCCCGCATATTGACCGTTGATGAAAACGCCGGCGTCACCGGGCTTTCCGCGGGCTTTGATGTATCCGCTCTCTTCGGCGCTCGCCCACGTTACTGCCAAGAGGCTGAGGGCTACAGGAAGAACCAGGCACCAGACGCGGCTTCGTCGAAAGCAAGCCGCCACTTTTTTTGAATGATCTGAGCTCCGCATTGCGTATCTGTTAAACTCCTATGCGTTGAAATGGTGGAAACGGAAGCGGCCGGGTTACTTAGGTTTTTTCTTGAAGAACGAACCCAGCAATTCCTCGCCGACGTTCTTCACCATCTTACCGACATTGGGATGCACTTGCGGGGATTCCACGGTGCCGGTGACGGAGACGGGAATGCCTCCACCTCCCGAACCTCCTGTAGCGATTTGACTTATGGGACTGCCTCCGCCCAGCAGATGCGCCGCCAGTTCGAAGTTAACGGCTTGATTGAAGCCGATGAATCCTTGTCCATTGACGCGCAGAGCAGGGCCGTCCAGTTGAATGCCATCCAGATTCAGCTTGCTCTCGGCGACCTTCATATCCGCCAGGAGCGTGGTGAATGGGGTGTCGCCCTTCTGGCCGGTGAACAGTTCCTGCGGATGTTCCATGGCGTGCTTGATGTGAGCAAGGAGATCCAGTGCCGCGAGCCGCCCCTGGGTAACGGACAGCTTGCCTTCGCCATGCATGGAACTACGGACCTGATCGGCGTTGGCGCCTGCGAATTCGAAAGAGTACGACGGAATTTCGAGTACGCCGTAGATCTTGCCGCTGGACGGTGTGGTGGCGCTCAGGAGTTCGTTGATGTCCACATTGCGGATCTTGCCGCTAGATCGCCCGCTGGTCGCCGTGCCGTGAAGGTTCAAATCGGCAGCACCCAGCCATTCGCCTTTTCCCAGGTGCAGTTGCGCGTTCGCGATACCGAGGTGGTAGCTGGGCGCTGAAATCGGCCGGGAAACGGCAAATGCGAGCGGGAATTCTCCGCTCAGCGGAATGACATGCTGCTCGTCTCTTCCGATCAGCATACCGGTAATAGCAAGCTTGGCCGGACCGCTCAGCTTCTGATAGACGTCGCCGCGAATGGTGGTATCGAGCGTGACCTTTGCGATCTTTCCCGGAGCAACGAGCAGGTTTCCGAACTGAGCACGCCGCAAAGTGAGCGGGATCTCTGCGGGCGTGATGGCGACGGAAAGGGTTCCGTTGAGCGGCAAAGTATCGGCTCCGAACGGGCCGGCCTGACCAGTCAGGCGGAGGCGCGATTCACCGCCAAATAGCCTGGCGCTGAACTCGACGCGGCACGGCTGATCTCGCGAAAAATCACGGACGCTGAGGTCGATGCCGCGTATGTCGATTTTTCCTTCTGTGCGCGCCGCATCCAGGAACGTAACCTCGCCCGAGGTCACGGAGAACTGGTCCACCACCAGGTTGCCGGAGCTCGCCGAGCCCGAACTTGCCGGAGCCGGAGTGGACTTTGTGTTTTCTTTCTTGAGGAGCGCTTCGACGTTGCTAGTCCCATGCGCATTGGTTTCCACGTTAATCAGCGGATGGTCGATGTTGATGGAACGGACCTGGATGTCCTTGTGGAGCAGAGGGACAAGAGCCACTTGCGCAGAGAGTTTCTGTGCTTCCAGCAAGTGCGCAGCGTGGAATCCCGGAGGGTTGCCGATGGCAATGTTGTCCACCTCGACGGCAGGCTTCAGCAGCAGCCATTGTTTCCAGTCAAATTTGGTGTCGCCCAGGGTCACCGGGACGCCGAGAGCGTCCGAGAGAGACGAGGCCAGCACGCGGCTGCTGTTTCCGGAAACCAGGGAGGCAACGACCACACCCGCAATCAGCACCAGGACAAACAGGCATACGACTACGATCAGCAGGCGTTTCATGCAGCTATGTTATCCCGGCTACACCCCTAACGCTACAACCCATATGGGGCGAATCCGGGGCGCGGAAAGTATCATCTGCCAAGCATGCAACCGAGACTGGATTATCAGAAAAGCGCTCCAAAGGGAGCCCTCGATGTGATGTTGACCCTGGAGAAGTATGTGCGCGGGTCCGGGTTGGAGCATTCCCTGCTGGAGCTGGTAAAGACACGCGCTTCACAGATCAATGGTTGCGCGTATTGTATTGACATGCACACCAAGGATGCGCGCGCGCAGGGAGAGACTGAGCAGCGCCTTTATGCGCTGAGCGCCTGGCGCGAAACCCCGTTCTATTCCGAGCGGGAACGCGCTGCGCTCGAATGGACCGAGGCATTGACGATGATCGCACAGAACCACGTGCCGGATGAACTGTACGATCGCGTACGAAAGCATTTCAAGGACACCGAGTTGGTCAACCTGACGCTGGCGATTGTGGCGATCAACGGCTGGAATCGGATCGCTATCCCGTTTCGAGCGGTTCCGGGAAGCTATCAGCGAAGCCCGTCGGCAGCCGCTTAAGCGAGACAAACAGTACACCTCACCAACAAGCGAGCAGTGCCGAAAAACGCGGCTCGCCGCCTAGCCCTGAGAACGCCGGATGATCCAAAGGCCGGACGTTCCCGCCACTACGCACAGCACGCCGTTCATCGAACCAAAGACACAGCCGGTCTTTAGTAAGATGAATAATTCCGATGAAACTGAACAGTTACACCATCACGCAGGGCCGGGATCGTGCGCCTGCCCGCTCGTATCTGAAAGCGATCGGGTTCACCGATGCTGATTTGAAGAAGCCTATCATCGGCATCGCCAATACCTGGACGGAGACCATGAACTGTAACTACAACCTCCGGGAACTGGCGGTGAAGGTGAAGGAAGGGGTGCGTGCGGCGGGTGGCACGCCCATGGAGTTCAACACCATCGCCATCAGCGACGGCATCACCATGGGCACTGAAGGCATGAAGACGTCGCTGGTCAGCCGTGAGGTGATTGCCGATTCCATCGAGCTGGTGGCGCGCGGGCACATGTTCGACGGCATTGTGGCGCTGGTAGCCTGCGACAAGACTATACCGGGCGCGGCCATGGCGCTGCTCCGGCTCAACATTCCCGGAATCGTGCTCTACGGTGGATCCATCCTGCCGGGCCATCACAAAGGCCACGACATTACGGTTCAGGACGTGTTCGAAGCCGTGGGCGCGAACGCGGCGGGCCGCATGAGCGACCAGGAACTGCTCGAAATCGAGAATCATGCCTGCCCCGGTGCGGGTGCGTGCGGCGGGCAGTTCACGGCCAACACCATGGCGACAGTGATGGAACTGGTGGGGCTCTCGCCCATGGGAACGGCGGCGGTTCCGCAGGTGGACCCGCGCAAAAACGCAGTGTGCATCCGGTGCGGTGAGGTCATCATGGATGCCGTGAAGAACAACCGGCGGCCACGCGACATTGTCACCCGCAAAGCGCTGGAGAACGCCATCGCGGGCGTGGCGGCCACCGGCGGATCGACCAACGCGGTCCTGCACCTGATCGCCATTGCGCGTGAGGCTGGTGTGCCGCTGGCGATCGAAGACTTCGACCGGATCAGCGATTGCACGCCGATACTTGTGGACTTGAAGCCCGGCGGCCGGTTCGTCGCTGTTGACGTGGACAAGGCCGGCGGCATTCCGGTGATCGCGCAGCGGCTGGTGGAAGGTGGATATGTCGACGGCTCCGCGCTCACTTGCACCGGACGCACGTTCGCGGAGGAGGCTGCCCAGGCCAAAGAAACGGCCGGTCAAGAGGTGATCCGGCCGCTCGACAGCCCGCTGAAGCCCACCGGCGGCTTGGCTATTTTGCGCGGTTCTCTGGCCCCGGAGGGCTGCGTGATCAAACTGGCGGGGCACGATAAGAAGATGCATCGCGGGCCTGCTCGCGTGTTCAACCGCGAGGAGGACGCCATGGCCGCGGTGACGCGCGGTGAGATCCGGCCGAACGACGTGGTAGTCATTCGCTACGAAGGGCCGCGCGGAGGACCGGGCATGCGCGAGATGCTGGGAGTGACGAGCGCCATTGTCGGCGTGGGTCTTTCGGATTCGGTAGCTTTGGTTACCGACGGCCGTTTCAGCGGCGCCACCCACGGATTTATGGTGGCGCACGTGGCGCCCGAAGCCGCCGCCGGCGGGCCCATTGCAGCGGTAGAAGAGGGCGATCCGATCTCGATCGATGTGGACGCTCGGGAGATGAATCTCGAGATTCCTGCGGAGAAGATGCGCGAGAGGCTCGCGCGCTGGCAGGCGCCTGCACCCCGCTACGCGAGCGGGGTGTTCGCGAAATACTGCGCGCTGGTGGCGTCGGCTTCGGAAGGCGCGGTGACATCGAAATTCTGAGTCCCGGTCCGATGACCGCCGCATGAATATTTTATTTATCGGTGATATCTTCTCGTCCGTAGGGCGGCACATCGTCGCCGATCACCTGGCGGACATCAAAGAAACGCAGCACATCGACCTGGCGATTGCCAACGCGGAGAATGCCGCGGGCGGTTTCGGGATCACGCCGACTGTAGCTGAGGAATTGTTCGCTATGGGGCTCGACGTTCTTACCAGCGGTAATCACATTTGGGACAAGAAGGAGATCTACGACTACTTCGCTCGGCGTCCCGCGCTGCTGCGCCCGGCGAATTATGTTGCCACCGCGCCCGGGTCTGGCGTGATTGTGGTCACGGCACGGAACGGCGCGGACTGCGCCGTAATCAACCTGCAAGGACGGACATACATGCCGGATACCGAATGCCCGTTCCGCAAGGCTGATGAGATCCTGGCCGCGCTGGCGAGCACGAAGGTGCGATTCGTCGATTTCCACGCGGAAGTGACGAGTGAAAAAATGGCCATGGGCTGGTATCTGGATGGCCGCGTTTCCGCGGTGGTGGGCACGCACACTCACATTCCAACGGCCGACACGCGCATCCTGCCTGGCGGCAGCGCTTATCAGACGGATGTGGGCATGACCGGGCCGTACGATTCCGTGATTGGCGTGCGGAAGGATGTGGTGTTGGAGCGCTTTCTCACGGCCATGCCGGTCCGCATGGAACCCGCTAAGGGCTCCGTAGAACTGCATTCCGTCATTGTCGAGGTTGACGAGACCAGCGGGAAGGCCGTTCAGATCCGGCGTCACACGGTCAGAGGAGATTGAATGAACGCGGCTCCGGATCTGGTTGCGTTGAATGTCCAGGTGCTGGGCACGCTCATCTTCTGCGTCGTCTTTGTTTTTCTCTGGCTGCAGTCGGGCATCGTCTACTTCGGCTACTGGGGCCTCGCGTGGGGACTACAGGTGCTGGCGCTCATTTGCCTGCGAGTGTACTTCCTGAGTGCACTGCCTTTCTGGCTGGGTCCTTATGCGCTTTTCCAATTCGCTTTTGCCTTGGCCTTGCTAACCGCGGCGCGAGCGGGACCCCGAGCAGCGCACACCTTGAAATCGTCGTTACGCGTGCTGTTTGGTTTTCCGCTCTTTCTCGCGATCGTTTACGTATTAGGCCTCGAGAGCAACTTTGAGGGGTTCCAGGCAGTGCATGGCCTGGTACTCGGCAGCATCTATCTCTACACATTCTTTGTGATTCGCGGCAGCCTGGGTACTGGTGGCCGTCTTTTCAAGTTCACGCTGCTCGGTCTCGCCATCGCATTTTTGCATAACGCCGTTGTCTTCTTCTACATCTATAATCGGGGCGGACAGCCGCAGTGGCCGCGTTATCTCCGGTATAACAGCTACTATGATTTCGCCCTGTTGATGTTGTTGGCGTTTTCCGCTATGGCGATGCTGATCCAAAGCCAGCGCGATCGCATCGAAGCGCTGGCGAGCGAGTTGGATGCCGTGCGGCGGGGCAGCAAGAATTTGGATCTGGATCGTCTGACCGGTCTGCTGAACCAGTCGGCGCTCGAACTGCGGATCGAGAGCGGGGAGCCATTTACCGGCGTCGTAGCGGTTTGCGATATGGACAATTTTAAGAGCATCAACGATCATTACGGCCACTTGGTGGGCGATGAGATTCTGCGCAACATTGGACATTTGGTGCGGTCGTCCGTGCGTCAGGAGGATGAGGCGTTTCGTTGGGGTGGCGATGAATTTGTCATCCTGTTTCGGAATCAGAACCTGCCGGTGGTCCGGTCGAGGATGCTGGAACTCCGCCGGCGCCTGAATCATTTCCGCGTCCGGGGTTTCGGCGCCCTCCCCCTTTCGTTTAGCTGGGGAGCGGCCGAGGCTGAAGGGAAGACCATACGGGATGTGCTGGACGCAGCCGATCATGACATGTACTCCTACAAGCGGCGACGTTCGGCGCGAGAGGTGTAGTGTGGCGCCATGCATGTGTCGGGCGCCGCAAGGAATCCCCTGATCCCTCTGCTAAACTGAGACTTGACCTGCCTTCCTCGTCCCCTCAAAGTCTGTGCAGTTAGCTACCTGAACACATCTCAGTTGGTGTGGGGCATGCTTCATGGCGATCAGCGCGAAGCCGTCGACCTGAGTTTTCGGATCCCCTCCGAGTGCGCCACGGAAGTGGCATGCGGGGCGGCGGACGTCGGAATCATCCCGTCGGTTGAGCTGAACCAGAACGACTACGGCAGAGTCCGAGGGCTGGGGATCGCGTCACGCGGCCCGGTTCGCAGCATCCTGCTGGTTTCCTCCAAGCCTTTTCGCGAGATTCAGACGCTTGCCGGAGATCTGAGTTCCCGAACGTCGGTCGCCCTTGCCCGCATCATACTGGCGCGGCGCTACGGAACAGAACCGCGCGTGGTGCCGCACGCACCGGATCTGACGAGCATGTTGCACACGGCGGATGCCGCGCTGATCATCGGCGATCCAGCATTGCAAATCGATCCGCAGACTCTCGGACTGCGCGCGCTCGACCTGGGTGCGGAGTGGAGCGACATGACCGGTCTTCCCATGGTCTTCGCGATCTGGGCCGGGAGAAAAGAGGCCGTCACTCCCGAGGTGGAAGCCATGTTCCATGCGTCCTACCAGTTTGGCCGCAAGCATCTGGACGAGATCATTCGGATGGAAGCGGGTTCACGGGGGATTTCTGAGGAACTGGCGCGACAGTACTTAACACGGCATATCGTTTGCGAACTGGGCGGAGCCGAATACCGGGGTCTGGAACTCTTCCTCGAGTATGCGCGTGCCGCGCGCGAAGCGGCGCCAGTTTGACACGGCACAAATCGCTCTGATGTAATAGAAAAACTTGCTCAGCCTTGCTCCTCAGTAGCTCAATGGTAGAGCATTCGGCTGTTAACCGAAGGGTTGTAGGTTCGAGTCCTACCTGAGGAGCCAATCTTTCAATAGCTTAGCGATCCCCACTTCGCGTCGGTTTTCCAGTTTGCCTATTTTTTGCCTATTCCATGCATCGCCTGCCTGGCATTGTCGGTTTTGACCGCCTTTGGCCGCGCGCGACGTCGTACTCCATCCTCGATGTCAGTGGTTGTCGCTGCCTGGTCCATCCCAGGCGACTGTTCTGTCACGCTTCGTTCGTCTCCAGGCGACGAGACGTTCTCGGGGGTGGTGCCTTCCTTCGGCTTGCCGTCCTGGAAGCGATCGAGCGCCTTTACTTCGTCGGCCAGATACCGGGGGCTTAGGTGCGCGTAGCGAAGGGTCATCTTGATGGACGCGTGACCAGCCAGTTTTTGGATCGCTGTGAGGGGAACACCGCTGATCGCAAGCCAGGAGCAGAACGTGTGACGCAGATCGTGAAATCGGAAGTTCTGGATCTTCGCGCGAGCCACCGCCGCGTTAAACGCGTTTTTGATATCGGTGATGGGCTGCCCTTCAAATCTTCCCTCCAGGTGGACGAAGACGTAGGGATGCGAACCGGTCTTCGGATGCAGCTCCTGCAGCTTCTGGAACGCCGTGTCGTTCAATGGCAGGTTATGTGGACGTCCGCTCTTGGTTCGGCTTTCGATCCGGAGGAGGTGTTATGGGATGTTACAACGGTTGATTCGTGCTCCACTTGATCACCGCATTCCTGGCTGCTATCCGCGCCTTCTTCCGCAATCGCGTGGACACCTCCCTGGAAGTTCTCGCACTGCGACAGCAGGTCGCCGTGCTCAAACGAAAACGGCCTCGACCTTCTCTGAACCGCCTCGACCGCTTCTTCTGGACCGCGCTGCGGAACATATGGCCGCGATGGTCGGATGTTCTGGTCATTGTGAAACCGGACACGGTGGTCGGGTGGCATCGGGCGGGCTTTCGCCTGTACTGGCGCTGGCGATCGCGGCCGCGTGGTGGCCGACCCAAGGTGAGCGAGGAGATTCGGACTCTCATCCACCGCATGGCGGCTGAGAATTCCGACTGGGGCGCGCCGAAGATTTACGGGGAACTTCTGAAGCTCGGCTGGCTCGCCTTCCTCGCTAACCATCGTGAGGTAATCGCCGCTCTCGATTTCTTCACCGTGCCCACCCTGACATTCCAACTCCTGTATTGCTTCTTCGTAATTGAGCATGGACGACGGAGGGTTCTGCACTTCAACATCACTCGTCATCCGACTGCCGAGTGGGTTGTGCAACAACTGCGAGAAGCGTTTCCTGAGGCTGGTCCGTATCGTTATGCCATCCTCGACCACGACTCGAAATTCGATGCGGATGTGATCGCCTTTCTGAGAGCGACGGGCCTCAGACCGAAGCGAACGAGTGTACAGGCACCTTGGCAAAACGGAACCGCGGAACGCTGGGTAGGAAGCTGCCGCCGCGAGATTCTCGACCATGTCATCGCGCTGAACGAACAACATCTCCGACGGCTCATTCGCGATTACGTGAACTACCACCACGACGACCGGATTCACGATTCCCTCGATAAGGACACGCCGAATCGGCGGCCCGTGGAAAGCAAGCCTTCGCCGGCTGCGACCGTGATCTCCAGTGCCCGGCTCGGCGGCCTTCATCATCGATATAGCTGGCGCGAAGCTGCGTAGCGCGCTCGCGTCTGCCGGCTCGATGCTGTTCTTTGCTCTCTGGCGCGGAGCGCCGCCGACCATGCTCAATCGGCCAGCGGATCTCATGAGCAAGAAGGGACCCGCTGGCTCTCTCGTCGTAGAGAGCTCGATTCTTCCCCCTGCTTTTGCAACTTACACGCGGACGCTGCCGCCGCGGTGCAGTATTGCTCCACGTTCGTCAACGCCAGACGAGGTTCTGGCTACGCACACGGGTCGCAAGAATTACCTGTTTGCCGGCTCTGACTCGGGCGGTGAGCGCGCCGCATCGATTTACAGCCTGATCGGAACGGCCAAGCTGAACGACCCCGACCCCGAAGCCTATCTGCGCGATGTCCTCACGCGGATCGCCGATCACCCCATCAACCGAGTCGGCGAGTTACTGCCGTGGAACACTGCGCTGATTCAGCCTTAATGGTGAGTGTTCACATATTTCCTAAGTGGACACGTAAACAGATGGACTGGCAACTGCTCGATTCCAAAATGTTCGCCGCAATGGCCTACGCGCCAGAGACCGGAACCCTTCACCTGCGCTTCCGCGACGGCGGAATCTGTCGCTACTTCGACTTTCCCGAGGCTCAGTATCAGGAGTTCTTCAAAGCAGAATCTCGGGACCGTTACTTCCTGACCCATATCCGCGGCCGATTCCGCTACCAGTGCATCGCCCAGTCCAACTCTACCTGAGCAGTCAAGATCGTAGCCTTCGGACGCTTACCCCGAACGTCCCAAAAGTGAAGATTTAAAACCGCGCTACGTTGAGTGTTCATCAGATCGGGTGGGAGAAGACTACAGTATGTATGCCCGGTTTCTTGCATTCGTGCTAGTTTCCGCTGCCACGCTCTTCGCACAGCGGGTAATGCAGACCGTAGGGCCTGAAAATGCTTTTCGACCCCTCATCTCGGACTCGGCCGTTTTGGACTTGCGGGAACCCCGAAGAGATCTGCAGTGTATAATCAGATCCATCAAACCGGAACTTGGGTTGGATCTCCGGTTGCATTCCGGATACGAACTAAATATCCCGATAGCCGAGCTAGCTGGCGAAGGCGACGAACTCACAATCATCTTTCGGGTGACTGCTGACATCCCGGCTACAGATCCGGTTTATTTGGTGCAACAGGTGCGCGTCCCTGCTATCGCGACCGACGCAAAAGGGTCGCTATCTCTCCGTGGTTCGTTCGATTTGGGAGAAGACAAGTATCACGTCGATTGGCTCATGCGGAATCGATCTGAGCGTTTTTGTTCCGCATATTGGGAGCTGTCAGCCATTTTGCCGCCCAAGGAGAAGCACGTCACTTTGAGCCTGGCCCCGGGCGCCGTCGACCAGACGCAAGATCCCCTCAATGAAGTGTCTACTGTGGAGCGGCCTGAGCGAAACGACCTGCTGGCTGCTCGCATCCTAGTGAACTGCGCTTCTCAGAACGGGAGCGCTGCGAAACTGAGATCCCGGGACATCACCGGGCTGCTCTCAATTGTCCGCCACATCGCACGGGAACCGCTTATCGGACGATTCTCCGTCGTGGCTTTCAACATTCAGCAGCAGCAAATCATTTGGCGACAGGACACTGCCGCCACGATCGACTCTCAAGGTCTCCGACAAGCTCTGGAGTCGCTTAATCTCGGGACTGTGGACGTAAAGGGACTCACCCAGAAAGGAGGAGCAGCCCAGTTTCTGACGTCTCTGATCAACCGAGAGCTCGAGAAGGCCGGCATGGATGTCGTGATATTCGTCGGGCCAAAAGAAGAACCTGGTCTCACTATTCCGAAGAGCACACTCAAGCAACTGCGCGAACTTGATTGCCCCGTCTTTTACATGAATTATGACCTCGAAGCTCAGTTTAATCCGTGGCAGGACGCGATTGGCTCTCTCGTAAATCATTGGCACGGCCAGCAATTCACGATCACCACGCCACGCGATCTTTTTGCCGGCTGGTCCCAGATCATGTCGTTGGTCGCAAAGTCTAAGTTTCTCGATGAGACTTCTAAGACACCGGCGCCACCATAGACAATCAGAGACTGCGATCCCAAGGCGTGAGCGACAGCAAATAGACAACTTGTGCACGAAGAGGTTTGCTACTCCGGAGCATAATATCCGCGGCGCCAGGAAGCGTGAACCGTGGGCTGGTTCACATGAACTCGAACTTTGCGGTAGCGGCCGTCGTTCTGCGGGTTGTTGGAATAATAGCCAAGAACGTAGTGGCTACGGAGATCCCGGTTCAATTTCTCGATCGCCTCGGGCAGCTCACTCATCTTGCGAACCCGCACCATCCCACCACCTGTCTCATCCGAAATCTGCTCAAGGAAATGCGACGCTTGCAGCAGGCTGACGGAGTAGATCCGAACATCCGCCTCTTGCACCAACCTGCGTGTCTCCATCGCTGAATAGCGGCTGTTGTTATCACCGCCATCGGAAAGGATGAGGAGTGCCTTGCGCGCGTTCTTGGCCATTTTCATTTTCTGGATGCCCATATAGATCGCATCATTGAGCGCTGTCCAGCCTGCAGGACGAAAGGAATGTAGCCAGCCGGAGAGCTCAGAAATATCACTGCTGAAGCCAGTGATGAGGTGCGGTCTGTCGCTGACCTTGATCAACAGAAATTCGTCGCCCGGCAGAGTCATCGTAAAGAACTGTTCCATGGTGGCAACCGAAGTCTCGATCTTGTTCGCCATGCTTCCGCTGCAGTCGAAGATCACTCCCACGGATACGGGTGCCTCTTCCGTTGTGACATAGACAATCTTCTGCGCGACATTGTCTTCGAAGAGCTGGAAATCGGCATGCCCCAAGCCCTGGACGGGACGGCCCAGCACGTCGGTAACGGTTACCGGGATGAGCACCACTTTGACGTCGAGCCGGAGGGCCGCGGAGTTCGCGTCTGTGCGCTTCGCGGCGTGAGGCCGCGGAACAATCGCGACGCGTGATTCATCCTGTTTGAGGGACTCATCGGCCAAGCTGACGCTGAACGAGGCGACGAACAGCACGGTCCCAGCAAGCAACGCCAAGTATCTGCGAATCGTGAACAAATCCATCCCCACCCCCCAAATGGGCCGATTACCGACCGAGAATACATGGTACAACGGCGAATGTCCAATCGCTTGATTTGTGCCCCAACACGCTCGCGGAAGGTTTGCCCGCGCCACTTTGATTCTTGCATGATGTTGAAAATACGATCCATAAGGTGTTCGTAGTGGCCTTGGAATTAATATGGACAAGCGTCGACGGTGCAGAAAGCATAGGCTAATAGGTTAACGGGTGACTTCTCCTGCAGACCGACTGGGTCCTACGTTCGAGGTTCCAAAGGAGTCAATGGGCCCGATCCAAGAGTACCCAAAAAATTTGCGTGGCTTCTGGAGTTGGGTGTCGGAGGGAAGATCATCTTCCAGCGAAAGCCGGCAGCTTACCACGTTCCCATGCGCAACACGAGGCCCGCAGTCACTTGAAAGCCCGTCGGAGGCGCCGTGCCGCTCAGTTGTCTGGCCCACGAGCGCGTGTACTCGACGCTGCCGAGCCGGACTGCAATGGCTCGGTTAACTTTGTAATCCAGTCCTGTACCCACCGCGATTGCGAAGCCGTTGGTTTCGTCCTGATTCGTATATTCGTTGTGGTCAACCGTTTTCGGCAACCCGCTTATTCTCGCGGCTGCTTCGAGTGCTGCCTTCTTTTCGGGGAACATTTCCTCTGTCGTGAGTCTGTTGCCGCCCGCCAGAAGTTGAACGTATGGAACCCAGGAACCTGTCACTAATGGCGTCCATCTTGACCCGATCATGTACTTGAGAGAATCTCCGCTCAGCTCTTTCGCTGATCCTGTCATCTTGCATCCGCTCACCTCTACTACGAGCTGCGACACTGGCAGTAGCCGCAGCGCGGCTGTGCCACCTCCGCCGACACATGGGCCGGAAGTGTGAAGGTGGGCAGCAGAGGTTACAGCCAATTCGAATGGCGCTACGCCTGCGACCTTTGATGGCGAGTCCGCTGTGTAACGGCGCTCGGACGATCGCGGATTTCCAACGAACGGCTCAGCAGAACGTGTTCTCGCCCATGGAATCCGGCCGCCGATCACATTAGCAAAGCTTCGGCTGGGATTCAGTGAACCGCGCGCGAGTAGCTGAACGTAACGGTTCTCGGTATTCCTCTCTATCCATCGGACTAGGTATTTATCCAGTGCGTCCTCGGCCAGTATCCAAGCGAGGCCGAGTGAAGGAGTGATGACGTGATCCACGAAACCCTGCTGAGGAAACTTCGCCTGGATGTTGCCGATGGATGCTTCACTGATTATGCCGATCTCCGTCTCCTCACTGTAGGCCCAAGCGAACGCCGCCGCTCGCAGGCGGCTCCTCCAGTACTCTCGATTGCGGCCGAACTCCACGGCGCGGTAGGACGGATCGTTCTGGATCCAAAGAAATCCTGACACCGCGCCCTGCATGGGATGGCCGACATAATTTACATAGAACGGATCGCCGTCAGCCCAGCCATGAAGCGCCCCGACGGAGTGTAGATAGCCTTGGAAGAAGGGGGTGCCGGGGGCTCGCGTCCCAGCCTCGGTTACATAACGGAAGGCGTTTTCGATTGCCAGAAATCGCAGCGACTGACTGAGCAACGGTTTCCATTGCACATGCTCGCGCTTATGATCCTCGGAGCCGATAACCGGCGCAATGGCCGGAGTAACCGGCCGGATCACCGGAACCAGCGCTAGAGAATCGCTGTCATCGGCGCTCCACGCCCGCGTGTCGGACGCGACTAGCAGGGCAGCGGCAACCACGATCCATAAGAGTCGCACAGGTGCAGAAACGGCAGCTCCTTGAAAATTTCCTCGGCCTTGGTCTGATTCCACTCTGCTGTGAGCGCGCGGACACCTTGATACGCGCTACGCACCGGCGGCCAAGCCGATTCCACCAAGGGGATGAAAGTGGGAAGGATCCGGGCTTAGAAAAAACTCAGCTTTCGCGATAACTGATCAGAACTGCACCGATGAGAGTGAAACAGACAGGCCAGATCCAAGAGACAAGACGCTTGCGATCTTGAGGAAGCCGGATCTCAAGCCAGCGCGACCAGCCGGCCATTACAGCGAGAATCGAAAGCGGAAGGTGGCTCATCTCCGCGAAGTACTCTTCTTTGACATTGCCGAGAGAATGCGAGTGCGTTAACAAAAGTGCCCCGCCTACAGCACAGACGAGTGGAAAGACAAAACTAGCCGGCTGGAGTGCAATTCGGTTCGTCTGGACACGCCATTCAAAGGCGGCGAAGACAATGATCAGCAGCACGAAAAACCTGTGCTGCGCCACTTCTGCCACCTGAAAACTCTCCCAGAAGCCGCGCGGACCAAGAGGCCAGTTCTCTGAATCGGCGCGAATGAAGAGGAAGGCCGCGAGCCCGAAAAAGATAAGAGGCCAACCACGCGCCCAAGGAAAGCGACGTGCGAGCAATGATAATACGCCCATCGCGAACACCACGAGGCCAGCCCAGTGGTGATTGTATTCAGACCAAGCGATGTCGGCAGCCGTATTAGGATGGACGAGTTGGCCTGGGACAAAAGAACCGGGCTGGCTCGCGTCCCGCGGTATCGACAGACTGGTAGCAGGTGAGAGGTCGGTAACCGGCGGCGTTCGCATGCGTGGCCACTTGGGCGCCATCCGTTTCACAATCTCTGGTGCCTCCACCAGGTCCGCTTGCACGTCGATCGCGGGTGGAGTGGAGGTCAGTGAAGCAGCGGCTAGAAGAATCGTGAAGCCAATTCCCACCTCGGCTTCCGCAAAGCCCCGTAATGGAAGCAAGGCTAGCGTGGCGCCTCGTCGGGCCGCGCGGACGATTCTCAGGTTCAGGCCTCCCAGAATCAAGAGTACGGCAGTGAGGGTCACTTTCGACAAGAGCATGATCCCGTATGTGGTTCCTGCCAGCGCCGCCGAAGATCCACCATAGAAAAATGAGAGGGCAGCACCAG
>Ga0335077_10004516_pt1 | contig 16985 bp, 13 predicted proteins | sample Lox_Sample_31_FD_207151 | JGI IMG/M metagenome (GOLD analysis project Ga0335077, IMG submission 207151) | Soil microbial communities from Loxahatchee National Wildlife Refuge, Florida, United States - Lox_Sample_3.1 | ecosystem: Environmental > Terrestrial > Soil > Wetlands | place: USA...
GCGGTGCCAATCCTGCTCGGCACCACGGTGACCCTGAGCCAGGGCGGGGTCGGCCAGGCGTGGTGGCGGCGGCTGCCTCCGGTGCGTACCGCGGCATGGGTGATCGCGTCCTTCCTGATCTTGTCGCTGGCCTCGGCGCTGATGGCGCGTGTGGACACGCCCGGCGTGGTGGCCGTGGCCGGGCTGGCCGGGGTGGTGGACGCGCGCGCCTGGTACGGGCTCACCACGGCGGCGGCGTGCCGGGCGGCGGCCAAGCCGCTGCACCCGTGGCACTGGCGGGCCACGCTGCAGCGGATCCAGCGGTCGCTGTCCGACCGGGCCAGCTGGGTGCCAGTGGCGCCGCTGGCCGCGGTGATGGTCCTCGCCCTGGTGGTGGGGATGACGCGGCTGGCGTTCACCGGTGCGGTGCGCTTCGCCCCCGGAACGGGCGGCACCACGGTCACCGGCACCGATGCGTCCGCCGGGCTGACCGCGGCTGACGGAGGCAGCACGCGCGGCGCGAGCGGCGGGCCGGGCAGCGCCGGCGCGCAGTCCGGCCCGGGCAAGCCCCGGGGCGCGGTGCTGGTGGTCGAGGGTTTCGGGTCGAGTTGCTGCCACGCCGCCGACACTCTGCGGGCGGCCGAGCCGGGCATGCTCGTGCGCCAGTTCTCCTATCTGGGCCTGAACGCCGCCGGGCAGCCGATCCCGTACGGCCCGGCGGCCGGGAACCTTTCCATCCAGGTGCTCGGCGACCGGATGGCCACCCAGGTGGAAAGCCTCTACGACCAGATCGGCCTGCCGGTGGACGTCGTGGCCGAGAGCGAGGGCAGCCTCGGCCTGTACGCGATGCTGGCCCGGCACCCGCACGTGCCGGTCAAGTCGGTGACGTTGCTGAGCCCCATCGTCGAACCGGGCCAGCTGGGCCACGCGGACGGCACCGTTCCCGGCGCCGCGCTGACCACGCTGAACAACCTGATCGGCAGCATGTCGCCGTACGGCAGCTCGGGTGCCGACGCGCTGATCGACTCGGTCAGCCAGGTCGGTGCCCGGTATTTCGAGATAGTCAGCCGCCAGCGGTCGCTGCCCTGGCTGGCGGTGATCCCGCTCGCCGACGCGGTCACCCTGCCCGCGTGCCCGTGGCCGCAAAACGTGATCTTCGTCGACGCCTTCCACGGCGGGCTGCTCGGCCACGCCTCCGTCCGCCATCTGGTCGAGGCGTTCCTGTCCGGCGGCACGGCGAGCGTGGGCAGCGCCGTCCAGCGGGAGCTGCGGACCACGGCCCAGCTCATCGCGGCGGCGGCCACGGCGTGGCGGATGCCCGAGCTCCACCAGGTCTGCCCCGCTGGCGGGACACATGGTTGATCCGCTACGCTGATCCGCGTGACGCGAGCAGCCCGGCCCCCCCGCGGGGGTCACGGGGGGTCATCCCCCCGGCCAGCACAGTGGTGGCGCCGCCGATAGGCGGTCCGCTTACTCGCGCTCAGACACCGAAGCGACCGCCCGGAAACGGCGGCCGCTTTCCTTTTCCCGGCCACCCCCTCCGGGCCTGAACCCAGGAGGCGCCCGTGGACGCCCAACTCTCGGAAATGACGACCCGCGGCGGCCTGCGGGTCACCCGCACCGCCACCCCGTTCGATCCGGCCGAGCTCGGCCGGATCGCGGCGCTGGTGGACGAGCGCCGCGGCGGCGTGATGAGCTCGGGCATGGAGTACCCCGGGCGGTACAGCCGCTGGCACATGGCCTACGCCGACCCGTGTGCCGAGCTCATCGCCACCGGCCGGCGGATCACCGCGCGGGCCCTGAACGACCGTGGCCGGGTACTGCTCCCGGTGATTCACGCGGCCATGGCTCGGGCGGGGGAAGCCGTGGACCGGGGCGCGGTGGTCATCCCGGAGCCCGACCGGGACTACACCGAGGAGGAGCGGAGCCGGCGGCCCACGGTGTTCAGCGCGCTCCGGGAGGTCGCGGCGACCTTCGGCTGTGCGGACCCGCATCTCGGACTGTACGGGGCATTCGGCTATGACCTGGCCTTCCAGTTCGAGCCGGTACGGCAGCGCCGTGAACGCCCCGCCGGCCAGCGGGACCTGGTCCTGCACCTGCCCGACGAGATCTGGGTGCTGGACCGCAAGCGCGAGGAGGCGATCAGGTACGCCTACGAGTTCGAGGTGAACGGCGAGTCGACCGCCGGGCTCGAGCGCCCGACGGCACGCACGGGCCCGGAGCACGCACCAGGGCCCGTTCGGGGAAAAGATCTTCCACCGCCGCCGGAGCCGGGCAGCTATGCGCGGGTCGTGACCGACGCGCGGGAGCGGTTCGCCTGCGGTGACCTGTTCGAGGTGGTGCCGAGCCATGTGTTCCACGGGCGCTGCGCATCGCCGGCCGCGTTCTACGAGCTGCTGCGGCACCGTAACCCGGCTCCGTATGAGTTCCTGTTCAACCTGGGCGAGGGGGAGTACCTGGTCGGCGCGTCGCCTGAGATGTACGTCCGGGTCACCGGGGACCGGGTCGAGACCTGCCCGATCGCGGGCACGATCGCACGCGGCGAGGACACGCTGGAGGACGCGGCCAATATCGCCACCCTGCTCGGCTCGGCCAAGGAGGAATCCGAGCTGACCATGTGCACCGACGTGGACCGCAACGACAAGGCGCGGGTCTGCGTGCCCGGCACGGTCAAGGTGATCGGGCGGCGCCAGATAGAGATGTACAGTCGCCTCATCCACACCGTCGACCACATAGAGGGTCGGCTGCGGCCCGGATTCGACGCTCTCGACGCATTCCTGACCCACATGTGGGCGGTCACTGTGACCGGCGCGCCGAAGACCTGGGCCATGCAGTTCATCGAGGACCACGAGCAGACTCCGCGCCGCTGGTACGGCGGGGCGGTGGGCAAGATCGGCTTCGACGGGTCGATGAACACCGGGCTCACCTTGCGGACCGCCCACATCACGGACGGGATCGCCGCCGTGCGCGCGGGCGCGACGCTGCTGTACGACTCGATCCCCGACGCCGAAGAGAAGGAGACCCACATTAAGGCACGGGCCCTGCTGGAGACCCTGGCCGAGGCCGGGCGGCTCGCGCCTGGCGAGGCGAGCCCGGCGACCCGTCCGGCCGCACCCCCGCTGACCGGGGCGCCCGTCGCTGGCCGCAGCCTGCGTGTGCTGCTCGTCGATCACCAGGACTCGTTCGTGCACACCCTGGGCGATTACTTCCGGCAGCACGGGGCGGAGGTGACGACGCTGCGGTTCGGGTTCTCCCCGGTGCTGCTCGACTCGTACGCGCCGGACCTCGTCGTGCTGTCGCCGGGGCCGGGACGGCCGGCCGACTTCGGCTGCGCGGGGCTGCTGGACGAGGTGTACGCGCGGGGTCTTCCGGCCTTCGGCGTGTGTCTCGGGCTGCAGGCGATGGTGGAGCACGCCGGGGGCACGCTGTCGCTGCTGCCCGAGCCCGCGCACGGGAAGCCTGGCCTGGTGCGGGTGTCCGGCGGAGAACTGCTGGCCGGGCTGCCCGGCGAGTTCACGGCCGGCCGTTATCACAGCCTGTACGTGCCCGCCGAACAGGTCCGGGGCGGTTTCGCCGTCACCGCGGCCACGCCGGACGGGGTCGTGATGGCCATCGAGGACGCCGAGGCCGGGCGGTGGGCGGTGCAATTCCACCCGGAGTCGATCCTGACCGCCTCCGGCCGGGCCGGGCACCAGATCATCGGCAACGTCCTCGAGGTATGCCAGGCCCGGGCCGGCCTCAGCCTGAACACCTAGATCGCGTAGCTCAGGCTCGTCAGGGCCGACCTCACGGCTGCTAGCCGCCCCCGTTCCCGTTCCCGTTCCCGTTCCCCGGCGGCGTGCTCGGCTTGCCCGGCGGGGCCGTTGGCTTGCCCGGTGGGGCCGTTGGCTTGCCCGGTGGTTTGCTCGGCTTACCCGGCGGGGCCGTCGGCTTCCGGCCGTGGCTCGCGGCGGCCGTCGGCGAGCCTGTCTGGCCCACGCGGCGGCCGGGCGGGGTCCCGGTGCCGGGATGCGGGACCGCGGCACAGTACGCCGCCACCCGGCCGGCCCCACCCGCCGCCTTGACCAGGTTGCGGAAGGCCACGGACCGCTGGCTGGCGGCACCGTGCTCCTCAGCGTGCTGGTAGGCGTTGCACAAGCCAAAGGCGGCGCCACCGGTGACCGAGGGCCTCGCCGGGTGACCGGTCCCCCTCGGGATTGCCGCGGCCGGGCTGCTGTGCACCGCGGGAGCGGCGATCGTGACGTGCGCGAACCTCTGCAGGGAGGCAGGCAGGCTGCCGGTGTAGGCGGCGGCGATGCCGCCACCGAATGCGGTGATCACGGCGGCGCCGGCCGCGGCCGCGAGCTTGGCGCCGAGCGCCGAAGCGTTCGGTTTCGGCCTCCGGGAGCGCGACCGGCTGGACATCCGGGGCAGGCCGGCCATGGTGGCGCGATACGCGGTCAGCGCCTCCCCCCACCTGGCGACCTCCCGCTGGTCCGGCGGTGCCTGCAGGGCCAGGAGTACCTCCGCCACCGGGCGCAGCTCAGCAGGGCCGTCCTCCGGCTTGCCGCAGCCGGACAGAAGCGCGTCTAGTGCTCCAACCTCTGGCTGGGTTGGCCAAGGGAAACGTGTCATCTCACGGTCCGAAACGCCGTCGTCCGTCATTGCGTTACGCCCGCCTCGGCCAGCAGGCTCGCCAGCCGCTGCAACCCGCGGTGAGCGGCAACCCGGATGGCGCCGGGGCTCCGGCCCAGCAGCCGCGCCACCTCCTCGGTGTCCAGGCCGGCCACCACACGCAGCATGATCACTTCCGCCTGCATCGGCGGCAGGGCCGCGATGACCTCCATCGCCGCCCGCGTAGCCAGGTTCTCCAGCGCGAGGTCGGCCGCATCCGCGCCGCGCAGTCCCGGGAGCCCGGCCAGCACCGTGTCCGGCAGGGCTTCCAGCGAGGTAGCCGGGCGCCGCATCAACTGCCTGGTCTGGTCGATGACCCGGCGCCGTGCGGTGGTGAACAGCCAGGCCCGCCAGTTCCGCTCGTTGCCGCGGAACGTCACCAGGCTGCGGACCACGTGAGTCCACGTCTCCGCGGCGAGATCATCGGCCGTCTCCGGGGCGATGACGTGCAGGTAGCGCAGCAGCGCAGGCTGACCGTCATGCCACAACGTGGCAAAGGCAGCCTCATCGCCCTGCTGGGCTGCGCTCAGGACCGCCGCGAAGTTCTCTCCGATCACGAAGCCGAAAAACTGTTAGCCGCCACACTGGCAGACCGCCCGGGCGGCCCGTCGCGTTACACTCGCGAGGACCCGGCGGGGCGGCCAGCGCTCAACCTGGTAAACCGGCAGGGTCCCCTCCCGTGTTACACCAGGGAACGGCCAGCTAGCCGTACCGCACCACCGACCTGTGTCGCACCCGGCTGAGGATGGGCGCCGGCCTGTAGTGTGCTGTGGCATGAGGAGCGTTGAACCCGAGGTCTTCCTGGTCGCCCGGCCCAAGGTGGACTACGACGCCATGGCCGCCTACCTGCGCGAGGTCGGCGGCGAGCGCTGGCTGGAGCGGATCGACCGCGGCCAGCTCGAGGTCCAGGACCTCGCAGAGTTTGCGGGAAAAATGTGCTACCGCTCCTGGGAGCCTGGACTCAACCCCAACGTCCGCAAGGTCCGTGACGAGCAGCACGCATACCTGCAGAACATCCTGAAGCAGGCGCACGGGTCGGTGCTCGAGCATGCCAGCTTCACGTTCGTCCTGCACAGCGTGTCGCGCGTTTTCACACACGAGCTCGCGCGCCATCGGCCGGGGACGGCGATTTCGCAGGAGTCGCTGCGCTTTGTCCGGCTGGACGAGCTGCCGTTCTGGTTCCCGGAGTGGGCGCTGGCGGACGCGGAGCTGATGAAGCGGGCGACCGCCCTGCTGACCGAGCTCGAGCAGTTCCAGCTGTGGATGGCCGGGCACTTCGGGCTGGACGACGACGGTGTGAAGATGCACGAGAAGAAGGCCAAGACCTCGTTCATGCGCCGGTTCGCTCCGGAAGGGGTGGCCACCGGGCTGGTCTGGACGGCGAACATCCGCACACTGCGGCACACCATCGAGGCGCGGACCGACCAGGGTGCCGAGGAGGAGATCCGCCTGGTGTTCGGGAAGATCGGCGAGATCATGCGGGAAGAGGCGCCGGCCCTGTTCGGGGATTACACGGTGACCGACGGCACGTGGATCCCCGGCTGGCGCAAGGTCTGAGGCGGTCGCAGGCTACCTACTCGGCGCCGTCGCCCAGGTCGTAGTGGATCAGGTGGCGGGGCACGCCGCGCTCTCTCAGCACTCGTACGGTCTTGACGATCATCGCGTCCGGGCCGCTGACGTAGATGTCCCGGTCTGCCCAGGTGGCCTTGGCGGAGAGCTCGGGCACGGTGCCGTACATGACGTCGTCGCGGGCCGGCTCGTCGGATACCGCCGGGATGACCTGCAGCCACGGGTAGGCGAGCTCCATCTTTTGCAGTTCGGCCAGGTCGTACAGGTCTTTGTGGCGGCGCGCGCCGAAGTAGAGCACGACCTCGCGCCGCGGGCCTGGCGCGGGCGCATGGATGATCGCCTGGATGATGGCCTTGATGGGAGCCAGCCCGGTGCCGCCGGCCAGGCACAGGACATCCCGGGGTGAGTCGGTGTCGGCGGTCATCGTGCCGCCCGGCGCGCCGAGCACCAGCGGATGCCCGGCCCGTACGTGATGGACCAGGGCCGGGCTGACCAGGCCTCCCGCGATGGCGCGGACGTGCAGGCGTAGCGTCCCGTCCGGCCTCGGGGCGTTCGCGATGGAGTACCTGCGCCATAGCCTGGGCCAATGCGGCGTCTGCACGCTGACGTACTGGCCGGGCCGGTAGCTCAGTGGCTGCTCGGGCGCCACGGTGAGCAGCGCGATGTCGGGCCTGCGCAGTTCGGTGGCGGTGACCGTGGCGATCCACCAGGCCGGGGCCTGCCGGGCATCACGTTCGGCGGCGTCGATCATGATGTCCACGGCGCGGTCGAACGCGCGTTCCCAGACCCGCTGCGTCGCCTCATCCCCGGCCGGCGCGGCGAACCGGTGCAGCGTGGCCAGCAGCGCACGGCGGAACACCCCGTAGTGCCGCTCACAGACCCCGAACTTGCGATGCGCGCGCCCGAGTTGCTCCAGGTAGGGCACGAGCACAGCGGGGTCCCCCTGGTCCCGGACGATACGGACCAGAGCACGGAAGAACCGCTTGCGCTGGACGTCCATGGCGGCCGGAAACATCGCCCGGATCTCGGTGTCCATCGCGAAAAGTTGCCCGTAGAAGTAGGTCATGGCCGCGTCGGAGGTCGGCTCGAGCAACAGCAATGAGGCCTGATCAGGATTCTCAGCCGCCCCGCCGGTACCGTTGACCCGGCCGGAACCCCCGCCATCGCGGGGCGGTCCGTCACCTGCCGACGTCGTCACACTTTCAGTGTCGCATCAGGAGCGGACCGCTACCATCGATTCCTGGCGACTCGGGATCAACCGGTGCAGACCCGGGATCAACCGGTGCGGGCGATTTTCCCGGTGGGCGGGCCTGGCGCGAGCGTGATGGACCATTATGGGCAGTAGTACTTGATGGGGCAGGAGGACGATGGGATGGGCCGCCCGATAATCGGCATCACCGGTGAACTGGAGGCAGCTCGCTGGCGCAACTGGATTCGTGAAGCGCTCGTCTCGCCGGTGAGCTACACGCGAGCCGTCGAGCGCGCTGGGGGAGCGCCAGTCGTCCTGCCGCCGGTTCCCTCCAGTTCCGTGCCCAGCCTGATCGCCAAGATTGACGCCCTGGTCGTGGCGGGGGGGAGGGATGTCGATCCCTCGCTCTACGGGGAGAGCCCGCACGAGCAGAACGACGTGCCCGACCACCGGCGGGACCGGTTCGAGATCCTCATGATACGCGCGGCGATCGAGGCCGACCTGCCCTTCCTCGCCATCTGCCGTGGCCTGCACATCCTCAACGTGGCCCGGGGCGGCACCCTGATCCAGCATCTTCCCGACCGGCTGGGCAGCGAGAGCCACAAGCCGGACCCGGTGAAGCTGACCATTCATGACGTCCAGATCAGCGCGGCGAGCAAGCTCGGGCGGTTGCTGGGTGCGACCACACAGGTGCCAGCCGCTCATCACCAGGCGATCGACCGGATCGGCAGCGGTCTCCTGACCGTGGCCTGGACGCCTGACCAGGTGGTGGAGGCGGTCGAGTTGCAGGGCCACAAGTTCGGCATCGGGGTTCAGTGGAGTCCCGAAGATGGCGACGACGGGCGGATCTTCGAGGCCCTGGTGGCGGCGGCCAAGACCGCGCCCGCGCCGCCTCCGCCCGGCGAGGTAGCCGGCGGCCGGTCGAAGCGAGCTTCGAAACGCCACGCGGCCCGCTCCTGAGCGGTTACAGCGGGGGCTGGTAGTTGCTGACCCAGTGGACCTGGAGCCAGGCCATGAAGGTGGACCAGGCGCCGGTTACCTCCAGCAGGCCGACGCAGACCAGCATGGCCCCGCCGATCCTGGCGACCAGGCGGGCCCGGCGCCGGGCGAAGGCGAACGCGCGCATCGCGTACTGGAAGCCGAACGAAACGAACAGGAACGGGATACCCAGGCCGAGAGCGTACACGAAGGCGAGCAGGGCACCCCGGGCCGCGGTGCCGCTAACCGCCGACAGGGACAGCACGGCGGTGAGCGTGGGGCCGATGCAGGGGGTCCAGCCGAGCCCGAACATCACTCCGAGCAGCGGCGCGCCCGCCAGGCCCGCCTTCGGGCGGGCGGACGGGCGCACGATCCGGCCCGCGATCCAGAACCGGTCGAAGACGCCGGCGAACAGCAGCCCGAGCAGGATCGTCAGGCCGCCCAGGATCCGCGTCAGCAGGCGGGCGTGCCCGGTCAGCAAGTGGCCGAGCCCGCCGAGCGCCGCCCCGTACACGACGAACACCGCCGAGAACCCGAGCACGAACAGCGCCGTTCCGGCCACCACCCGGGCCCGGGGCACGCGCGGTGTGGCGGAGATTGCGGCGGAAACAGCGGGCGGCGCGGCCACCGCCACCGCGGGTCCGCCGAGGTCCGGGCCTGCCGGCGCCGCCGGAACCGGCTGACTGGCCGCCGAAGCAGGCTGCGAGGCGCCGGCCATGCCGGTGACGAACGACAGGTACCCGGGCACCAGCGGCAGGCAGCACGGCGAGAGGAAGGTCACCGCGCCGGCCGCGGCCGCTACGGGCAGCGCCAGGATCAGCGGGCCCGAGGTGACCAGCTGGGCCGCTCCGCTCATGTGCCCACTATGCCACGTGGGCCCGGACCGGTCGACGGCGGGCTACTACATCACGTAGTGGAGGACCGGGCCGACGGCGACGAGGGCAGGGCGAAGACCAGCACCACGTAGCAGGCCAGCGCGACCGCGAACGCCAGCGACATGCCCAGCGAAGCGCCGGCGGCACCGCTGCCGGTGAACCCGAGCCCCGCGAAGCCAGCCGCGGCAATGGCCAGCAGGCCGACCGCCGACAGCCAGATCGCCAGCTTGTGCCGGGTGCCGATGGCCCGGACCAGCTGGCCGATCGCGGCGATGACCAGCAGGATGCCCAGGATCACGTGCAGGGCCAGATCCGGGCTGGAGAACAGCCCGATGTGCTTGGCTGACGTCGGTGCCGTCCCGTACAGGTTGTAGATGACGCCCAGGATGAACTGGACGATCAGCATTACCACGGCACCGAGGCTCGACATCCGCATCCGGGCCAGCCTGTCCGCCTGGTTCTGCCCCGTCGCCCGGGCAGTGTTGTGTGTCTCCGACATCCCTGAAATCCTAACCGTGGGCCAGGCTCAGGTGTGGAGCGGCTATGGTTGGCCAGGTGAGATCGGTCCTCACCCGCCCGGAGTCCGCGGCCCGCGACCACCGCGCGCCCGGCGGCTGGCTGCTGCTGGCCGGGCTGGCCGCGTTCGGCGTGGCGCTCGGCGGCTACGTCATATACATGGTCGGCCACCCCACGGGTTACACCATGGACCCGGTCGACCTGGCCGTGTACCGGGCCGGCGGCCTCATCGTGCGGCACGTCCACCCGTACTACGACCCCCGCGTGGCGTCGCCGCTGTACGACTGGGTGGGGTACGGCAAGCTGCACCTGCCGTTCACCTACACCCCGTTCGCGGCCGTCGCGTTCGCGCTCATCTCGGCCGTCCCGAATCAGCTGTCCCTGAAGCTGTCCGTGGCGGTGGACCTGGTCGCGCTGCTGGCGGCCATCTGGTTCACCCTCGGCGGCCTCGGCTACCGCCGGGCGACGATGGTGAAGGCCGGCGCGACGCTGCTGGCCGCGGGCGCGCTCCTGTGGACCGAGCCCGTGCTGCGGACGATCTACCTCGGCCAGGTCAACCTGGTCCTGCTGGCCCTGATCATGTGGGACCTGTGCCAGCCCGACACCGGCAAGAGCCGCTGGTGGAAGGGCTTCGGCACCGGGATCGCGGCCGGCATCAAGCTGACGCCGCTGATCTTCATCCCGTACCTGCTGGTGGCCAGGAAGTTCCGCCAGGCCGCGATGGTCCTCGCCGGTTTCGTGTTCACCGTCCTGCTCGGCTTCGCGGTACTCCCGAAAGACTCCACCAAGTGGTGGTCCGACGGGCTGTTCGCGCAGGCCAAGCGGACCGGGTTCACCGGCTGGGCGGGCAACCAGTCGCTCGACGGCTTCATCACCCGGCTGGCCGGCAGCATCCATGCCGCGCAGCCCGCCTGGATCGCGGTCGCCGTTCTGGTCATCGCGGCCGGGTCGGTGTGCGCCGGGCTCCTCGACCGCAAGGGGCACGCCATGCTCGGCCTGCTCATGGCCGCCTTGACCGGGCTGCTCGTCTCGCCGATCAGCTGGGACCACCACTGGGTGTGGATCGTGCCCGGCGCGGTCGTGGCCGCCCACTACGCGGTCCAGTTCTGGCGCCGGAACGCCAGGAGAGCCGCGGCGGCCTGCGGAATCGCGGCCGTGGCCGTCGCCGCCTGGTTTGGCGCCTGGAAGGACAGCTGGCTGCACGTCAAACCGCCCAACCTCGGCACCGACTCGCTCGGCCTGCTCTGGATCCCGAAGAACACCAACCCCTCCTGGTACCAGTGGTACGGCGACCAGCGCTGGTTCCCCGAGTATCGCTGGCATGGGTGGGCCCTCACCTGGGGCAACGCGTACATCCTCGCCGGCCTGGCCATCTTCGGGGTGCTGCTGGCCGTATCGCTGCTGCTGCCCGCGGCCAGGAAGGACCACGACGATGAGCCTGGGCGAGATCCAGCCGGTGAGCGAGGGCATCTACGCCTACCTGCAGCCTGACGGCAGCTGGTACCTGAACAACACCGGCTTCCTGGTCAGCCGCGACGGCGTGATCAGCGTGGACGCGACTTCCACCGAGCGGCGCACCCGCGCCTACCTGGACGCCATCGCGAAGGTCACGGCCAAGCCGGTCCGCACGCTGGTCAACACCCACCACCACGGCGATCACACCCACGGCAACTACCTGATGCGCGGGGCCACGATCGTCGGCCACGAACGGTGCCGCGAGGCGATCCTCGGCTCTCTCATGCCTCCCCCGCCCGGGGTCTGGACCGACGTGGACTGGGGGCACCTGGAGCCCGCGCCGCCGTTCCTGACCTACGCCGACGGCGTCACGCTGTGGTCCGGTGACCTGCGCTGCGAGGTCCGCTACGTGGGCACCCCGGCGCACACCACCAATGACTCGATCGTCCACATCCCCGAACGTTCCGTGGTTTTCGCCGGCGACCTCCTGTTCAACGGCGGCACCCCGTTCGCGCTGATGGGCTCGATCAGCGGCTGGATCGAGGTGCTCGAGGGCATGCTGCGCCCGCTCGGCGCCCGGACCCTCATCCCCGGCCACGGCCCGGTCTGCGGCCCCGAAGTCATCGACGACGTCCTGGCCTACCTGCGTTTCGTGCAGCGCACCGCCCGCGAGGCCAGGGCCGCGGGCCTGTCTCCGCTGGAGGCCGCACGGGCCGTGGACCTGGGTGAGTTCAAAGATCTTCTTGATGCCGAACGGATCGTGGGTAACTTGCACCGGGCCTACCTCGAACTGGACGGGGCCGAGCGCGGCGCCCCGGTCGACCTCGCCCGCGCCCTGGGCGACATGGTGGCCTACAACGGCGGCCGCCCCCTGACCTGTCACGCGTAAGGGTGGGCGGCCGGGGCCGCTGAATCAGCCTGGTCCGCACGAAGATCACCGGTGAGAAATGGCGCCTCCGGCGGTCTATACGCATAGACAGCCGGATGGCTCCGGCAGGACGCCATGGCAGGGCGGGAGGTCGCGTGATGGGTGAGCCGTCCCGTGCGGCCGGGCCGTGCCGCGAGGGCGGGCCGTCGGGCGCGACCGCGTTGCTGGCCGGCGCGATCACCTATGCGCTGGGCGCGTGCGTGCAGGTCGCACCGGAGGAGATGACCAGGCCTACGCCGTGCACGGACTGGGACCTGGCGGCCCTGCTGGCTCACCTGGCCGCGTCAATTTCCGACCTGGAATCGGCCATCCGCACCGGGCACCTCGACCTGGACCTGGACGGCGGACCCGGCCCGGCCGGCCGGCCGGCTGCCGGGGGCGCCGACGGCGGCCCGGTGGAGGCGCTCCGCGACCAGGCGGCGAACCTGCTGTTCTCGTGCTACGCCCATCACGGACCAGGGCGTTTCATCCTCGTGGGCGGCCTGCCGCTGCCCGCGGTCATCGTGGCCTGCACCGGGGCCGTGGAGATTGCCGTGCACGGCTGGGACGTCTCGGCGGCCCGGGGCCGCGGCGGCCCGATCCCGCCCGCGCTGGCCACCCGGATGCTCGGCTTGTGCCCGCTGCTCGTGGCCTCCCGCGCCGGCCTTTTTGCCCCTCCCGTGGAGGTGCCGCCGCAGGCCAGCCCGGGTGACCGGCTGGTCTGCTACCTCGGCCGCCACCCCTCATGACTCCTAAGTTACCGGTGAGTAATATCGAGTTGCTGGCGGCCATGTTCAGCTCGGGGCGGCCGGCCAGCAGGCCACCCCGGAATAACTTCAGCTTAGGGACTTCGGTGTACACGGCGGGACGAAAGACCCTTCCCTCCGCGCGTCCGGCCGGTACAGCGTGGCACAAATGAGTAGCGCTCTTTCACTCAGGGGAGGCTGAGCATGCCTCGTATCGCACGTGATGTCGTCTTCGTGGACGGCGTCCGCACCCCATTCGGGAAGGCCGGGCCGAAGGGCCTGTACGCCGAGACCCGGGCCGACGACATGGTCGTCAGCGTGATCCGCGAACTGCTGCGGCGCAATCCCGGGCTGCCGCCGGAGCGGATCGGCGACGTGGCCATCGCCGCCACCACCCAGACCGGCGATCAGGGCCTGACCATCGGCCGCGCCACGGCGGTCCTGTCCGGCCTGCCGAAGTCCGTGCCCGGGTACGCCATCGACCGGATGTGCGCGGGCGCGATGACCGCCGTGACCACGACGGCCGGGTCGATCGCGTTCGGCGCCACCGACCTCGCCATCGCGGGCGGCGTGGAACACATGGGCCATCATCCGATGGGCTCCGGCGTCGACCCGAACCCCCGGTTCATCTCCGACCGCCTGGTCGACGCGTCCGCGCTGGTGATGGGGGCGACGGCGGAAAACCTGCACGACCGGTTCCCGGAGATCACCCGCGGCCGGACCGACGCCTACGCGCTGGCCTGCCAGCGCAAGGTCGCCGCGGCGTACGCCGCGGGCAAGATCCAGCCGGACCTGGTGCCGGTCGCGATCGGCAGCGCCGAGCTCGGCTGGGGACTGGCCACCGCGGACGAGCCGCCGCGCCCGGGCGTCACAATGGAGGCCCTGACCGGGCTGAAGACGCCCTTCCGGCCGCACGGCCGGGTCACCGCGGGCAACTCCGCCGGGCTGAACGACGGCGCCACGGGCTGCATCGTCGCGGCCCAGGACGTGGCCGCCGAGCTGGGCCTGGGCGCCAAGATGCGGCTGGTCGACTACGGCTTCGCGGGGGTGGACCCCGAGGTGATGGGCATCGGGCCGGTCCCGGCCACCGAGGCCGTGCTGGCCCGCAACAACCTGACCATGGACGACATCGGGCTGATCGAGATCAACGAGGCGTTCGCCGTGCAGGTCCTCTCGTTCCTCGACCACTTCAAGATCGCGGACGACGACCCGCGGGTGAACCCGTGGGGCGGCGCGATCGCGTACGGCCACCCGCTCGCCTGCTCCGGCGTCCGGCTGATGATCCAGCTGGCCCGCGAGTTCACCGAGCACCCCAATGTCCGCCTCGGCCTGACCACGATGTGCATCGGGATGGGCATGGGCGGCACCGTCTTGTGGGAGAACCTCAATGTCTGACACCTCGGACCTCACCTCCCTGTACCCGGAGGAAGTAGTCACCAAGGCCCTGGTCCGCGACGTGGAGCTGCCGGACGGGGCCGGGACCATGGCCCTGATCACCCTGGACAACGGGTACGACTACACGAAGCCGAACACCTTCGGCCCGGCGGGCCTGCTCGCGCTGCGCGACGCCCTGGCGGAGGTGGCCGGACGAACTGACATCGCCGCGGTCGGCGTGACCGGCAAGCCGTTCATCTTCGCGGTGGGCGCCGACCTGAGCGGAGCGGCGATGATCCGCGACCGGGACCAGGCGCTGGCCATTGGCAGACTCGGGCACGACGTGTTCCGGCGGTTCGGCGAGCTGAAGGTGCCCTCGTTCGCGTTCGTCAACGGCGCCGTCATGGGCGGGGGCCTCGAGGTCGCGCTGCACTGCACCTACCGGACGATCTCGTCGGGCGTCCCCGCGGTCGCGTTCCCCGAGTGCTTCCTCGGCCTGGTGCCGGGCTGGGGCGGTACCTACCTGCTGCCGCGCCTGATCGGCCCGGCCAAGGCGCTGAAGCTCATCGTCGAGAACCCGCTCAGCCAGAACCGCATGATCCGTGGGCCCGACACCTTCTCGCTCGGCGTCGCCGACGCCATGTTCGAGTCGGCCGACTTCCTGGCCGAGTCGCTGCGCTGGGCCGCGCGGGTCCTGAACGGATCGGTGAGTGTCCCGAGGGCTCCGCTCGATGAGAAGTGGGACGAGGCCGTGGCCGCGGCGCGGTTCTTCGCCGACGGCAAGCTGCACGGTTCCGCGCCCGCGCCGTACCGAGCCATCGAGCTGGTCGCCGCGGCCCGCGACCGGTCCCGTGACGAGGGGTTCGACGCCGAGAGCGAAGTACTCGCCGACCTGCTGCTCAGCGACGAGCTGCACGCCGGGCTGTACGCGTTCGACCTGACCCAGAAGCGGGCCCGTCATGCGGCGGGCGCCCCGGACAAGTCCCTGGCCCGGCCGGTCACCAAGGTCGGCGTGGTGGGCGCGGGCCTGATGGCCGCGCAGATCGGGCTGCTGTTCGCGCGGCGGCTCGAGGTCCCGGTGGTGCTGACCGACCTGGACCAGCCGCGGCTTGACGCGGGCATCGGCTACGTGCACAAGGAGATCGCCAAGCTGGCCAGCCGCGGCCGGATCAGCTCCGACGCGGCCGCGAAGCTCACCGGGCTGGTCACCGGCTCCTTGACCAAGGACGCGTTCGCGGACGCCGACCTCGTGATCGAGGCCGTGTTCGAGGACGTGGCGGTCAAACAGCAGGTCTTCGCCGAGGTGGAGGCGGTGGTCCGGCCGGACTGCGTGCTCGCCACCAACACATCCTCGCTCTCGGTGACCGAGATGGCCGCCGGGCTGGCCCACCCCGAGCGGGTGGTCGGGACCCACTTCTTCAACCCGGTGGCCGTGATGCCGCTGCTCGAGGTGATCCGGGCCGCCAAGACCGACGACGCGACGGTGGCCACGGCGCTGGCCGTCGGCAAGGCGCTGAAGAAGAACTGCGTGCTGGCCAAGGACTCGCCCGGGTTCGTGGTCAACCGCGTGCTGACCAGGTTCCTTTGCGAGGTCATGGCCTGCATGGACGAGGGCACGCCGTTCGAGGTGGCCGAGCACGCCCTCGACCCGCTGGGCCTGCCCATGCCCCCGTTCGTGCTGCTCCAGCTGGTCGGTCCCGCGATCGCGCTGCACACCACCCAGACGCTGCACGACGCCTGGCCGGACCGGTTCGCGGTATCGCCCAAGCTCCGCGCCTTGGTGGAAGCGGGCAAGCCCGTCTACCGGCCTGACTTCACCCTCGATGAGGAGGTCGCGGCCCTGCTGGCCGGCGGTGACCGTCCTTCGACGGCGGAGCAGATGCGGGCGCGGGTCCTGGAGGCGGTGGCCGAGGAGATCAAGCTGATGCTGGACGAGGGCATCGTCGTCGCCCCGGAGGACATCGACCTGTGCCTGATCTTCGGCGCCGGCTATCCGTTCCACCTCGGCGGCATCACCCCCTACCTGGACCGCACCGGCATCGCGGAGAAGGTCACCGGCTCCCGGTTCCACCCCTGAGATGTCCGCCGCCCGCACCCGCTGAGGGTGTCATCCCGCCCCCGTACCGCCTCGGTAGGGTGGCGGGATGACACCGGTGTTCGGGCTGTGCGATGACTACGTGACGCGGTGGGCGGCCCTGGATCCGGTCGCCGCGGGGATGCAGGGCCTGGTCGGCGCTTTCGGCGCGGCCACCGACTATGGCCCGGATGGTTTCGCGGCGCGGGCCGAGCTCATCACCGCGACGCTGGACACGCTCGAGCCGATGAGCCTGACCTCGGATGCCGACCGGCTGGCCGCCGGGTTCCTGCGTGAGCGGCTCGAAGCTCAGCTGGCCTGGCATCGGTGCGGCGAGCCGCTCCGGCTGCTGCGAGCGCCGATCGGCCTGGTCAGCGCGGTCAGGGACAGCGTGGACCTGCTGCCGCGCGACGGCGACGACGGCTGGCCGAACATCGCCGCGCGCCTGGCCGCCATCCCGGTCATGTTCACGAGCTGGCGAGTCGGCCTGGACGCCGGGCTCAGCCAGGGCCTGACCGCCGCGCGCAGGCAGGCAATGCAGGCCGCGGTGGCCGCCGATCACTGCGTGGGAAGCCATGACGCCCTGGTCGCCTCCTACGGCGACGGCCCGCTGGCGGCCGAGCTCGCGGCGGCCGCCGCGCAGGCCTACCGCGGGTACACGGAGCTGGCC
>Ga0335077_10004518_pt1 | contig 16982 bp, 12 predicted proteins | sample Lox_Sample_31_FD_207151 | JGI IMG/M metagenome (GOLD analysis project Ga0335077, IMG submission 207151) | Soil microbial communities from Loxahatchee National Wildlife Refuge, Florida, United States - Lox_Sample_3.1 | ecosystem: Environmental > Terrestrial > Soil > Wetlands | place: USA...
GAGGAAATCCTTTGTGTTGAACGCGGCGTCGCTGGCGATGAGGCATGCGCGTACGGCCAAGTCGGTAAGTTCACGGCCGTTGCGTGTGGCGGGACGACTTACTTTAGCGCGCGGCATCTGTAATTCATCTAGCTTACATCTGCCTGTTTGACAATTGAATTAAAAGCAGGAACCTGCGAAAACAATCAAGCGCAATTATGCCGCTTGTGCCTGCGACTTTTCTTTGGCGGGCAAAACCAGAATCGGCCTGCGATAAGTCAGCTCCAGCAAGTAGCGCGCGCCTGCCATATGTTCGGCCAGAGCGGTTGATTCGCTGTACCCTTTGGCACGGAGCGCAATTAGCGGACTCACGGATTCAACTGAGAGATGAGATATTTTGGCGTCGTGTTCCCAATCGCAGGCGCAGGCCAGCCGCAAAATTCCTCCCAAAAACTGAACCAGCCGCTGCGCCGATGGCGAAAGCGCAGCAAATGATTTTTGGGCCGCGCCGGGAAGCGCGCCGCGATGGTAACGAACTACCAGCGCAGCAATGCGAAGCTCGCCCGTGCCCCAGCCTGATGGCGGGGTTAATTTTCGCACTAGGCGGGCGGAGATTTTGTGGTGACCCGAGTTTCCTTTCGATCTGCCGACATCGTGCATCAATGCCGCTGCCTGCAAAATCCAGCGGCAGGTCTCTCGCTTTGAGCGTTGCACGATTCCTTGAGTCGGCAGGCCGTCATAAAGTTGCAAAGCAATTCGCGCCACCAGCTTGGAGTGCGCGATATCGGGATCCATGAACGACGCCCAGATTCGCATTCGTTCAAGCCCAAGCGAGCGCAACTCACTTGCGTTCGGCAGGGCTGCCCGCCAAGTCGACCAAAGCGAATCTCTTCCCACCATTTTTGCCCGGTAGGCGTCCAGGCGACGGTGGCGTTCATGTTCGATGCGATTGCGCCACTCCGCCCGTTCGTTGCCATCGGCGAAAGCCCTTATGCGAACCGCTGTTTCCCATAGCACGTCGAGGTCGTGAATTTCGCCCAGCGCATCCTGTAAAGCCTTCAGGTCAGCCGCGAATGCCTGATGCAAGGTGGGCAGAAAATTTTCTAGCGTGTACCGAAAGCGTTTCAGGCCAATGCGCAATTGGTGGAATGCGACGTTAGTGCGATTGCGCAATGCCCGCGCGTGAAGGTTGTGACCTTCGACCCAGCGCTCCAGCGCGAGATGGGCGAAAATAGGAGCGTCGAGTGGGATCCGCGCCGCGCGGGCCGGGAGTTTGCTGGCCCAGGATTTCCACTGCCTGCGATCGAATTGTTCGAGAGCCGCGGCCGCGCTCCTCTTTAATTCACGTTCGCGAATACTCAAAAAATTTCTAAGAATGTTGCCGGCAGGGTCACCCTCCGGGGCGAGCTTTTCAATCCACTCCTGCATGATGTGCGTGTCACGCAATTCGCCCAGGCTGCTGAAGAGTTGCTTCCCGGCGCGACGCATTTTTTTCCATGCAGGATCGCGATCGAAAACCCGGATGCCGTCGGCCATTGACCGACAGCGGCGTAGGGCGGTGCGCAGGTCGTGGACCGGATCGGAGCTGAAATCCTGCTCCGCTTTTGCGCACTGCACCAGCACCTCGTCCATCCAGTACGCGAGCCCTTCGCGATTTTCAAGACTTACCGAACTTGCCATAGGTCCGACCGGTCAAAGTGCAGAAAACAATGTCGAGCAAATAACGCGAAAGAACGAGCCCCGGAATCCTGTTCTTTTTGGGAAGCTGAAACCCAAGGCCTGAACTAAGTATATCGAGAGCGCCAGATAAAACATCTGCTTAAAAACCATCAAAACTCAAGATAACCTCCGGCGGCGTGGCGCGGAGCTTCATCACCGTCGTTGGCTGGCAAGAACACGTCAACTTCTCTCAGTTCTTCCCACGCAGCAGCGGTCAGCGCAGGATCGGAGCTGACCAGCTCACGGATCATCCGCCACGCAGCTACGTTGAGTGCCCCCTCAGGCGCAGGGCCCATGGCAAGCGAAACCGAGCATTGCGCGCAGAAACAGATTCGCCGTGCCGCCGACTTCTGGCGGGGCCGTATGCCAACGGTTTGCGAAAACACGTACACGGCAACCGATTTCTGCCCTGACTCGATCTCCCGGTTACAGCGCAGGCAATAAAGGCTTTCCAAGCAAGCTCCCAATTTTCGCGAATGAAGAAAATATTGCCGCGATGATCGAGCCGCGGCAAGTGTGTAGGCGGATTCTTGCGATAACCTGGAAGTGTATGAGGCGTGCGGGAGGATTTTTCCTGAGAATCAAACTGTTGTCTAGGCAGATGAACTTCCTTCATGCACTCTGGAAAGTGGTGTCGTCGAGATTGCAACTGGTGCGAAATCCCAAGCGCTGGGGAGAGTTGGCGGAAGTTCTGCTGCCGGCGCAAGGCAAGCGACCGCGGAAGCGCGAACAGGTGGCTGCGGTCTGTTACCGCCTTCGCAAATTAAAAATAGAATTTCTTTTGGTCCGTACGCGCAAGGGCCGCTGGACATTTCCCAAGGGCGGGGTGGTGCGAGGCTTGTCGCGAGCGCAATCCGCCGCGCTCGAGGCATTCGAGGAAGCCGGAGTGCATGGCCGGATCGAACTGGCGTCTTTTGCCCGTTACACTCTGCGCAAGCGGAACGGGTCAGAATCGGAGGCGGAAACGACCACCCACGCGCATCTCTGTGAAGTTCTGCGGCTCAGCGCACCGGAAGAATCGAACCGCAACCCAACCTGGTTTTCCGCCGAAAAATCGCAGTTACGTCTAAGCGAAGGGCGCTCGCCACAGGACGCCGCTGAACTCGCGCGTGTAGTTGCGCGCGCGGTGACCAGAATCGAACGCCTGAGCACACCAAATGGAAACGGTTCTGATGCAATCAGGAAAGTGCAGTTTGAATCTTCCGTTACGGAACCGGCGCGCCTGATTGCTCGCGTTGCTCTGTTCCCTTATCTTCGTCAGGGTGACGCCGAATCTGCGCCGATCATCGAACTTGATCCGGATTCCCGAAAAACTTTGCGGCTCCAGCCGGGGCGTGCTTCCCGCCGCGTTCCGAAATAGCTCTATTCGTCAGCACGCGAGTTTCGTTCCAGTCTTCCACAGTGCTTCACATTGGTTGCACCGGCTGAGTTGCAAATGTTGCCGGGGAAGGTTCCTTTTAGGCCTAATTTCCTATTGCACTCAGAACAACGGCTTCCGATAATACGCGTAGTTTCACTGTTAGCGTGTACCAATACAGCCGAGAAGACTTGGTTCGCATCCTGCGCGTGAGCGCGCGGCACCTGCTGGCGTGGGAAAAGGCCGGGTTGCTGGCCCCCGCCGAGAGTTATACTTTCTTTGATCTGTTGCAGGTGAAGAAGGTTCGCGACCTGTGTGCGCGCCACGTGCGCCCGGTCGAAATTCGGGAGTCATTAACAGCCATGCGGAAGCAAGCGGCAGGGATGGAGAACCCGTTACTCGAGGCCAGCGCCTTCACGTCAGGACGGCACCGGGTTGCGTTTCGCCACGAAGGCAAGCTGCTCGAACCGATCGCCGGGCAATTTATGTTCGACTTTTCTCCAGAAGAAAAAGTTGTTGCCAGCGTGCCGGTGACAAGGACTTCGCCCGTTCCGCAGGAACCCGAAGCCGCCGATGTGGCCGAGCTTTTTGCACGCGGAGTCGCTCTCGAAGAAGATCCCAAAAACCAGCTGCAAGCGATTGCGGCGTACGAGCGGGTCCTGCAGCTTGATCCCGAGCATGCCGCCGCACACATCAATCTCGGCACGCTCTACTACAATCGCCAGGACTACAAGGGCGCGGAGGACCACTATCGCGAGGCTTTGCGGATTGATGCGCGATACGCGCTGGCGCATTTCGATCTGGGCAATGTCCTCGATGAAACCGGCCGCGTGGCCGAGGCAGTGCAAAGTTATTTGACTGCCCTCCAACTCGCGCCCACTTACGCCGACGCCCATTACAATTTGGCGCTGGCTTACGAAAAAATGCGCGAACCCCGAAAAGCGCTGAAGCACTGGCAGGCTTATGTGAAACTGGACTCGACCGGTCCGTGGTCAACTCACGCCCGCACGCAGATCAAGCGCATCCTGAAATCGGACCCGCTGAAGCTGGTTTTCGGGGGCAATTCCGGAACAGCGCAGTCCTAATCGCTGCATCGCCCCGGTTGTTGCCTACTTTCTCCTGTAAAATTTCTGCGCTGGCCTTTTTAAGGAATTCCTATGCCGGAAACTGCACTGCAGACCATAACGCCGCCTCCGCTGACTTCTCTCACCGAAGATGAAATTCTTTTTCGTGAAAACGTTCGCCAATTTGCGGAAGAAAAAGTTCGTCCGCTCGCGAAGGAGATGGACGAAAAGGGCGTTTTCGATCACTCGCTGATCGATCAATTTTTCCAACTTGGCCTGATGGGAATCGAGGTTCCTGAACAATATGGCGGGGCAGGAGGAAAGTTTTTCGAGGCAATTCTTGCCGTCGAGGAACTTTCGCGCGCGGATGCATCGGCGGGAGTTGTAGTCGATGTGCAGAATACGCTCGTGAACAATGCGCTGCTGCGCTGGGCCGACACAGAGCAGAAGAAGCGGTATTTGCCTCGCATGACTTCGGACACCGTGGGCGCGTATGCGTTGAGCGAAGCTGGCTCGGGATCTGATGCTTTTGCATTGCAGACTCGAGCAGAGTTGAAGGGCAGCGATTACGTTCTGAACGGCCGCAAATTATGGATCACCAACGGCAAGGAAGCGGGAATCTTCGTCCTGTTTGCCACGGTCGATCCTTCGGCTGGCTACAAAGGAATTACCGCATTCATCATCGAAAAAGAATTTCCCGGATTCACGGTTGGCAAAAAAGAAGACAAGCTGGGAATCCGCGCGTCTTCGACTTGCGAATTGATTCTCGAAGACTGCCGCGTGCCTCGTGAGAATGTGCTCGGCGAAGTTGGCAAGGGATACAAGATCGCGATTGAGACGTTGAACGAAGGCCGCATCGGCATTGGCGCACAGATGCTGGGCGTCGCGAGCGGCGCATGGGAGTACGCCGCGAAATACGCGCAGGAACGCAAGCAGTTCGGCAAGAGCATCGCGGAGTTTCAGGGAATTCAGTTTCAGATCGCGCAGATGGCGACGGAAATCGAGGCTGCACGTCTGATGGTCTACAACGCGGCTCGAATGAAGGACGCTGGAGTGCCTTTTGTGAAAGAGGCCGCTATGACGAAGCTCTTTTGCTCGCAGGTGGCCGAGCGAGTTACGTCACTGGCGATTGAGATCTACGGTGGAGTCGGCTTTACGAAGGACTACCCGGTCGAGAAGTACTGGCGCGACGCCAAGATCGGCAAGATTTACGAAGGCACCTCGAACATGCAACTAAGTACGATTGCAAAGTTGGTTCTTGGAAAATAGTTAATCCATCCAAGTGTCATTCCGAGCGGAGAAAAATTATTCGCTTGCGAATATTCTTCCGTAGTCGAGAAATCTGCTGTTGAGGATGAACAATTTATTTTTGGGCGAACCAAAGCGAACAGCAGATTCCTCCACGCATGAATTGATCTCGAACGCGATCAATTCACTTGGTCGTAATGACAAATCCCTCAGCTCTTTTTTTCCCCCACCGACTTCGCCTGCGTAAACAGCAGCAAATAATCCGGGCCGCCGGCCTTTGAATCAGTTCCCGACATGTTGAATCCGCCGAAGGGATGCGCACCGACGATTGCTCCCGTGCATTTGCGATTGATGTACAGATTGCCCACGTGGAAGTCGCGCTTGGCGATGTCAATCTTTTCGCGCGAGCCCGTATAAATCGCACCAGTCAAACCAAATTCGGTGTCGTTCGCGATCTGCATTGCATGTTCGAAATTGCGCGATTTGATCACTACGAGCACCGGGCCAAAGATTTCTTCCTGCTCCAGCTTCGATTTCGGCTGAATATCTGCGATTACCGTGGGCTGAATGAAGTAGCCTTCGCCGGCATCAGTGGCCTGGCTGCCACCAGTGATCAGCCGCCCTTCGCGCTTCCCAATTTCGATGTAATTCAGAATCGAGTTCATCGAGCCTTCGTTGATCACCGCACCCATGTTCGGATTTGCGGCAGGATCACCTATCGTCAGCCGCTCCACGCGATCTTTGAGCCGCTCAAGAAATTTGTTGTAAATGCGTTCGTCGATGATCGCGCGCGAACACGCAGAACACTTTTGCCCCTGAAATCCGAACGACGCAGCCGCAACTCCCTCCACTGCTGAGTCGAGATCGGCGTCGGCTTCCACAATGATTGCGTCTTTTCCGCCCATCTCGAGGATCGTGCGCTTGATCCAAATCTGCCCGGCGGGAACTTCAGCGGCAACGCGATTGATTCTCAGGCCAACTTCACGCGATCCGGTGAAGGCGATGAAGCGAGTCTTCGGGTGCGCAACCACCGCGTCGCCAAAACTGCCGCCCGCGCCGGGGCAGAAATTGACCACGCCTTCCGGCATTCCCGCTTCTTCCAGAATTTCGACAAACTTCGCCGCGATCGTTGGCGAATCGCTCGAGGGCTTCAGGATGACCGTATTTCCGCAAACGACCGATGCCAGCGTCATACCCGCCATGATTGCGCAGGGGAAATTCCACGGCGGAATCACGGCTCCGACCCCGAGCGGGATATAGAAGAGCTGATCGTGTTCGCCTGGGAGTTGAACCTCAGTTTTCACTTGCGAAAGCTTCATGGCTTCACGGGCGTACAGTTCACAGAAGTCGATCGTCTCGGCGATGTCTGCGTCGGCCTCAGCCCAGTTCTTGCTCACCTCGTACACCAGCCACGCCATCAGCTCAAATTTGCGTTCACGTAAAAGCTCGCTCGTGCGGAGCAAAAGCTCGACTCGCTGTTCGAGCGGCGTGCGGCTCCAGCTCTCGAATGCCGTTAAAGCCGCCTGCATGGCCGGCTCAACGTGCTCTCGTCCGGCTTTCTGGTGAATACCAACCACTTCCGACGGCCGCGCCGGATTCAGTGAGTGAATCTTCTCTTCGGTTCTTACGCGATGTCCGCCTATGATCAAGTCGTACTCACGTCCAAGCTGCCCGCGCACGCGGTCGAGGGCCGCGCGCATCTCCCGGGCAACGTCCCACTTGGAGAAGTTAGTCGCAGGTTCGTTGCGGAACGGGGTTCGCGTAAGGCTTTTCGGACGGACTGGAGCTTCAACGGTCGCCATGAATGCACCTCGAGACAGGATTCGAACGGAAATACTATTTTATACGTTCGCCAGAGTGGCTCGCCGAGGCGTGAACTAAGTTGCTATATCCTTTTAAGTGGAAGTTTCGTTGAAATTGAAACTCCAATTATGCGAGTCACAATCTTTGGTGCAAGCGGAATGTTGGGCAAGGCGCTCATGCGCCAGTGGAAGAAAGATGAAGTTACTGGCCTGGGCAGCGCTGATGCGGACATTCGCTCGCCCGAGCAGGTCGCCAAAGCTGTGCGCGACAGCAGGCCTGACTGGATCGTCCTTTCTGCGGCGTATACCGACGTCGATGGTTGCGAAACCAACCGCGAACTCGCAGCAGCAGTAAACACGCAGGGGTCCATCAACATCGCCGAAGCGGCCCGTGAAGTTGGCGCCAAACTGCTCTTCATCAGCACCGATTATGTTTTTAACGGGAAGAAAACTACTCCGTATGAAGCTGACGATCCGCGCGATCCAATTAACGTGTACGGAAAGACTAAAGCCGATGCGGAAGTGGGAATTCTCAAGATATTACCGGATGCTTGCATCGTGCGGACTTCATGGCTGTTTGGTCCCTGGGGCAAATGTTTTCCAGACACGATCTTGAAACTGGCCGCAACACGCCCGCAAGTCGACGTTGTCGATGACCAGCGGGGCAGTCCAACCTACACGTTTGATCTGGCCGACGCGATTATCCATCTGTGCCGTGCCAATGCGGAAGGCATTGTTCACGTCACGAACTCAGGCGTGTGCTCCTGGTACGAATTCGCTTCGGAGGTTCTGCGGCAGGCGGGAGCAAAGACCGCGGTTCGGCCGACTACCAGCGACCGGTTTGTGCGCCCCGCCGCGAGGCCAGGGTACTCGGTACTTTCGTCCGTCAGCCTTAACGCGCGCGGAATCCATATGCGCCATTGGAAAGAAACTCTGCCCGACTATTTGCGAATTCGCGATACCGAGCCCCCGAAGTAAGCGGCTACTGTCAGCTGACAAAATCAGTTTGACCGCAAGATGCGGATATTGTTCCTTGCAACGGGTGATTAAGCTCTCATCATGAACAGTGCGACACTGAGCTTCGATAGCCAAGAGCAGTTGGAAATGAGCAATTTCACAAATGACTCACGGTGGCAGGCGGTATTGGCGCGCGACGGTGCAAGCGACGGCAAATTTGTTTTTGCAGTTTCGTCAACGGGAGTGTATTGCCGGCCATCGTGTCCGTCGAAGCGGCCGCGGCGAGAGAACGTAAGTTTCTTCCGCAAGCCGCATGAGGCTGAGGGTGCCGGTTTTCGCGAATGCCTGCGCTGCCGGCCCAAGGCGATCGCCGGGAATCCTCGTCAGGAGCTGGTGAAATCGATCTGCCGCTACATCGAGCAGCACCTCGATGAACCGATTACGCTCGAGAGCTTAGGCCGCGAATTCCATCAGAGCCCGTTTCATCTGCAGCGAACCTTCAAGGCAGTGCTCGGAGTCACGCCAAAGGAATATGCGAATTCCTGCCGCATGCGGGGATTCCGCCAGAATTTGAAATCCGGGCATTCGGTCACCCGCGCGATGTACGACGCGGGATACAGCTCGACCAGTCGGCTTTACTCGCGCACCTCTTCTGAGCTCGGAATGGAGCCGGCGAAGTATCGCCGCGGTGCCGTTGCCGCACCCATTCGTTACGGGTTTGCCGATTCGCCGCTCGGTCGGATGCTCATCGCCGCGACGGAGAAGGGAATCTGCAGCATTCAGTTCGCGGACTCCGACGAAGAATTGGAACAGGGACTGAAACACGAATTTCCCTTTGCGATCCGCAGGCGGGATGACGAAGGGCTCGCGACCGTGGCGCAGCAGGTCGTCGATCAGGTTTCCGGAATCGAATCTTCGGCCGCGCTCCCACTGGATATCCAGGCCACGGCCTTCCAGCGGCGCGTCTGGTCTTACCTTCAATCGATCGGCTTCGGCGAAACACGGTCGTACTCCGACGTCGCGAAAGCGATTCGACGTCCTTCAGCAGTTCGCGCCGTGGCGCGAGCCTGCGCGACCAATCCGGTTGCAATTGCCATCCCATGTCACCGCGTGCTGCGCGCGAACGGAGAGCTTGGCGGATACCGCTGGGGCGTGGAGCGGAAAGAGAAGCTGCTCAAAATGGAAGCGGCCTCCACCACTCGATAACTTTCCAGCATTTCGCCTTTAAAATTTGTTAACCTCCCCTCACAGCGTTTGACAATTCTTTACCCCTCTTGAATCTGCCGCGTGATTGAATAATCATCAGGTTACGTATGCTTTATTTGTGGGGAGTCTCAGGCCGGGCGCGCCATCTAACGGCTTTGAAATACGGCTTCCTTGTTTTTGCGCTCGCTCTTCTGGCGCAGACCGCCTTCGCAAAAGCTGTAGGCACGGTTAAGTCGATCAACGGCAACACGATTGTTTTGACAACCGATAGCGGCGAAGCCACTGTGACTCTCTCTGGTTCCACGCGCATCCTGCGCACCACGCCCGGGCAAACGGATCTAAAGAGTGCTACGCCGATTCAGGTCTCCGATATTCAGGTCGGTGACCGTGTACTGGCCCTGGGCCCAAATGGCGAAAATAATTCGACCGCTGCCTCGATCGTCGTCGTGATGAAGAAGAGCGACATCGCCGATAGACAGCAGGAAGAGCGCGAACAGTGGCGCAACGGCGTGGGCGGAATTGTAAAAGAAGTGAATGCGTCAAACGGAACAATCACTGTCGCGAACGCGCTGGTCGCGGGCGGAAAGCCGATTTTAATTCACGTAACTTCGACCACTGCAATTCGGCGTTACCCTCCGGACTCGGCAAATTACGACGATGCCAAACCCGGTACCCTGAGCCAAATCCAGCCGGGTGATCAGCTGCAAGCGCGCGGAACGAAGAACGCCGATGGAACGGAGTTCACCGCGAAAGAGATCGTATCAGGCACCTTCAGGCAAATCGCTGGAACCGTCCTCTCAACCGATGCGACGCAGAGCAGCGTGACAGTAATGGATCTGATGACGAGAAGACCCGTTACGCTGAAGATAAGCCCGGTGTCGCAGATGCATCAACTCCCGCAGTTTGTGGCGCAGCGACTTGCGATGCGATTCAAAGGCGGAGCCGCGGCAGGAAACGCAGGCGGGGCAAGTGGAGCGGCGCCGGGCGGATCCGGAAGAAATTGGAGTGCAGGTCAGGGCAGCGGAAATGCAGGCGGACAGGCCGTTGGCGGGTCCGGTGCTGGCCAAGCTGGAGCAGGCATGCGAGCCGGGGGTACGCCGGATTTCGATCGAATTCTTAGCCGGATGCCGAGTGTCTCGTTGTCCGATTTGCAGAAAGGCGAAGCCGTGATCTTAGTGGCGACCGAGGGAAGTTCCGCCGCTCCTCCCACTGCAACGAAACTACTAACCGGCGTTGAGCCGATTCTCACGGCGGCCCCAAGCGGAGCGGCTGCCGCAACCATTCTTTCGCCCTGGAACCTGGGCGGTTCTCCTGCTGGGGCGGATGCAGCTTCTGAATGACAATTAAAGAGGAAAAAAGTTGAGAAGTTTGTTAGCCATTCTGTCGGTGCTCTTATTGTCGCTGCTGAGCTTCGCTCAGGGCCCAACCGCGTCCCTCAATGGCAAAGTAACTGACCAGACTGGCGCGGTCATTCCGCAGGCAACCGTGGTTGTTACGAATTCCAGCGGCAAGCAGACTACAGCCACCACAAATCAGGAAGGCTCGTTCGAATTTCATTCTTTGGCGCCCGGAACTTACACGGTTGCCGCCGGAGCAAAAGGATTCGCGATCCAGCAGAAGCCCGGAGTTCAACTCACGGCAGGACAACGCCAGACTTTGAATCTTTCGCTCGAAGTCGAAGTTCAGCAGGAAAAGGTGAATGTGGAGAGCGAGGGAACGACTTTGGACGTGGGCGCATCCTCGAATGCCGGCGCGATCGTGCTCAAGGGCAAAGACCTCGAAGCTTTGTCCGACGATCCTGACGAGCTGCAAAACGAATTGCAAGCCTTAGCTGGTCCCGCGGCCGGCCCGAATGGCGGGCAAATTTACATTGATGGCTTCACCGGCGGGCAGCTTCCACCGAAATCCGCGATCCGCGAAATTCGTATCAATCAAAATCCGTTTTCCGCGCAGTACGACAAGTTAGGTTACGGACGGATTGAGATCTTTACCAAGCCAGGCACCGACAAATATCACGGACAATTTTTCTTCGACGACACCAACGCCATCTTCAATTCCAAGAATCCATTCGTGCCCACAAAGCCGGACTACAACTCAGAATTGTTCGATGGAAATCTGGGTGGCCCGATTAATAAAAAAGCCTCATTCTTCCTCGACGGACAACGCCGTGACATGAATGAGTTCTCGGCGATCTTCGCGACCATTCCCAATCCCGCCGCTCCCGGTTTAGTTCAGCTTCAAGAGTCGATCGCGAGTCCCCGCACGCGAACCAGTTTGAGTCCGCGAGTTGATTATGCGCTCAGCGCCAACAATACGTTGACGGTGCGCTATCAGCTGACACATGACAGTGAACAGAACTCAGGCCTGGGGTCGTTCTCGCTCCCGTCGCAGGCCTACAACCTGAATGAAACCGAGCACACGCTGCAGGTCAGCGACACACAGGTTTTCGGCGCGAATATCGTCAACGAAACCCGGTTTCAATTCCAGCGGGAGACGAATCATCAACTGCCACTCGGAACAGGACCTGAAATCGACGTGCAGGGTGCGTTTGCCACCGGAGAGAGTTCGGAGGGGCTGGTTCGCACGACACAGGACAATTACGAGCTGCAGAATTACACCTCCATCACGCATGGAAACCACATGATCACATTCGGAACACGGCTGCGCGGGATTACGTCTTCCGAATTTATGAACGCCGATTTCAACGGCACGTTCACTTTTTCCCCGGTGTTTTCCAACGGTGCGCCGCTGCAAGCTATAAACGTCTACGAGAATGCCCTGCAGTTTGGCTGCCCGGGGCCATCTGGCGGTCCACCATCCTGCCCATCGCAATTTTCCATGAGCGCCGGATCACCCACGGTTAGTACCGGCTGGTTCGATGCCGGCGTATACGCGGAAGACGAATGGCGCGCGAAACCGAATCTGTCGTTTACCTACGGTCTGCGGTTTGAATCGCAAAACGATATTCACGACCACGCCGATTTTGCGCCGCGGCTAGGACTCGCGTGGGGACTAGGCCACACACGACGAGGTTCGCCGAAAACCGTGCTGCGTGCCGGATTTGGAATTTTTTACGACCGCTTCGGCTACAACCTAGTGGAAGAAGCGGAGCTGCTGAATGGAGTGACCCAGCAGCGTGCGGTCGTAACCAATCCAGACTTTTTTTCTGCGAATGGTTCAGGTATCCCCAGCTTTAATCAGCTCGCCACAACTGGATCGCCGACCGAATACCAGATTTCGCCGAATCTGCGCGCGCCCTACACAATCCAGAGTGCGATCAGCGTTGAACGCCAGGTCACGAAGGCGGCAACGGTGTCGGTTACGTATTTGAATTCCCGCGGCGAGCACGCATTCTACATCGATAACATCAATGCGCCGGCGCCGTGGTCGCCGGTCGGCGCCAGAGCGCAGGCTTCCCTGTATGGCAACGACAACATCTACCAGTACGATTCGGGAGGGATCTTCCGCCAGAACCAGCTCATCGCGAACGTGCGGATTATGGCGGGACGTTTCACGCTTGCGGGCTTTTACACGCTGAACTACGCCAACAGCAACGTCAGCTCCGGAGGCAGCGCAAGCGGCTTTTTCTCCAGCGGCACCAGCACCGAGGCGAGTTTTCTCTCGAACCAGTTCGACCCTATGGCAGACTACGGCCGTGCGACCTTCGATGTACGCCAGCGCGCATTCTTATTTGGAAACATTTCCCTGCCATACGCGATTTCGTTGAGCCCGTTCATCGTAATCAATTCGGGCGCACCTTATAACCTGACTACCGGCCAAGATAACAACGGCGATTCAATCTTTAACGATCGTCCTTTCTTTGCGAATAGCGGCGAGACTGCGGTGTGCACTTCTCGTGCGTCATTTTCAACCGTTTCCGACGGCTTGCCAGAAGTGCCGATCAATTACTGCACCGGCCCGGCAAATGCGACCTTCAATCTGCGCTTGAGCAAGACCATCGGCTTCGGACGCGAGACGAAAGGCGGCTCGGGCGGTGGTCCGCATTATGGTGGGCCGCGAGGCGGAGGGCTGGGTGGCCGGGGATTAAGTGGAGGCGGAGGAAATCCTTTCGCGATTGGCTCAACCAACCGTCAATACAGTCTCACCTTCAGCATCGGCGTACGCAATCTATTCAACACACTGAATCCCGGACCGCCAGTTGGGAACCTCAGTTCGCCATTGTTCGGACAGTCGATTCAAATCGGAGGCGGGCCGTTCTCTTCGGCCTCGGCGAACCGGCGTGTGGATTTGCAGGTGAGGTTCTCGTTCTAAATCCAGGTACCCGTCATCCGAATGATTGGCGAGCGAATCATTCCGCGTCGCTCACGATGATAGGGAATCGTCGTTCAAGACTACCGTTTGCAATTTATGTTTTCGTTCGGGGAAAGAGAAGTCAGAACGCTTTCATTCGGATAGCTGTAAGCCCCGCCCAGCGCGGTTGAAGGCGACTGAAATTCGAACCACTGCAACAACGCCTCATTTTGCGGATGGTAGGTGCGGCCGGAAAGCTTAACCGCGGTTGTAGAGTCGGGCAGTCCTTCGATTACGTCGCCGACTTCGAAGTCATCCTGGCAGTTTCCGTTCTCGGAAAGCCACCACGGAGTAATCCCGTGCACGCCATCACTACCCACGAAGGGATCATTCAGGCTCTCGGTAATCTCATGGCTCAAAGCGGTTACGTCTTCGAACCCGGTGCCGAATAGGCCGGGGCTGATCCAGCTTGAATAGTTCAGAACGTAGCGTTTCTCGCGAAATCCGTTGTTCGCGTCTCCAGGCTCGTAGTCGTACGTGTGGAATCCGAGCACGCAGCAGTTGTTCGGATTGTGCTGCAGATAAAGATAAGTATTAGGGAAGAGAAATGTCGCGATTCCCCGGGTGGTGATGTCGCCGGCATGCTCGGCGGCACCGACCGGAGTAGATATATCCGTTGCTGTCGGCGGGAACAGCCGATTTGAGAAAACGTCGATATCCACCAGCACAAAAGCGCAGCACGAGCCGTCGTTGTTAAGCGCAAAATAATAGTCGCCGCGTGGAATCGAGAGCGTACGCGGCGTTTTAAGCGAAGGCTTGAGCAGTGTGTGCCAGTCGGATTGCATTACGTTGTAGAACTCGGCGCGCTGCACCGAATCCGAAAACTGGGTTGGCACTTCGCTGCTGGTGTAATCGGCGGTTTGAAAGATCGGCGAATTCAGCGTTGCCTGTACAAATGGTTCGACCGAATAGTGAAGTCTGTGCCCGTTTACCACGCGAACCGAGCCATCGTAGTCGAGCAGGTCCAACGATACCGGCACAATCGGGGCATCAAACACAGTCGTCCCCCCGAGATCAGGACGGCTACCCGCGATTGTGTAGAGCCATTTGTGTTGTGGACTTCCACTTGGTCCTACGCCATTAACGCGGAAGTCTCCGTTGAACGTCTCGATGGAATCGATTCCAGACCTGCCGTTAACTGTACCGTTTGCAATGGGTTTGCTGTGGCCGCGGGGCGGAAATACGGTAAAACCGTGGTGAGCGCTTGAAAGTGTAGGCGCAATCTGGTCGCGGGTCTGGGCGAAGGCCAAGCCAGCCGCAAGAACGGCAAAAATCGCTAAAAATAATGGCTGGAACTGCCTTATCGCGCTGCGCAACCCGTCACCGCCTAACCCAAGTTACTTGGATGCGCAGCCACTTGCAAACTCTTTTGGTAAAACTTCGGTTAAATTCGGACCGGCAGTAATCGGGCCCGGAATGTTCGTAGCATATCAGCTTTAAATACAACTACTTGGGCCGGGTAACCGCACCCTCCGATGCGGAGGAAACCAGCGCGGCATACTTTGCAAACACTCCAGCTTGGTAATGCGGCTTTGGCGCCTTCCATTGCGAGATTCGGCGCTGAATTTCACCATCGCTAAGCTCGACCTCGAGAAGCCGCTGCTTCACATCAATGTGGATCGTATCCCCTTCGTGAATGGCAGCAATTGGGCCGTTCAGCGCCGCTTCCGGCGAGACGTGGCCGATCATCAACCCGCGAGTTGCCCCGCTGAAACGCCCGTCGGTGAGTAGCGCAACCGATTCGCCAAGGCCTTCGCCGACGATGGCCGCGGTCACAGCCAACATTTCGCGCATCCCCGGACCACCACGGGGGCCTTCATTGCGAATCACCAGGACATCGTTGGCTTGAATGCGTTTGCCTACCACTGCGCTCATGGCCTCTTCTTCGGACTCAAAGACGCGAGCCGGACCGCGGTGGCTCAATCGTTCATGTCCGCTGATCTTTGCCACACAACCTTCAGGGGCAACATTTCCGCGGAGGATCACCAGTCCGCCGGTTGCTTTCAGCGGCTTGTCGATCGGTGCGATGACTTCCTGATCGGGAGTTTCAACCGCAGCGGCGGCTTCTTCGCCGATGGTTTTGCCCGTAACGGTCATGGCTTCCTCGTGCAGCTTCCTAGCTTGCGCAAGGCGGTTTGCAAGCAAGCGGATTCCGCCTGCGCGATGCATGTCTGCGGCAACGAACCTGCCGAACGGCTTCAGGTCGCAGAGCAGCGGGGTGCGCTCGCTGACTTTTTGGAAATCATCAATTACCAGTGGAACTCCCGTCTCACGCGCCAATGCAAGCAGGTGCAACACGGAGTTTGTCGATCCTCCGGAAGCCGCAACCCCGGCAATCGCATTCTCGAAAGCCTCGCGCGTGAAAATGTCTTTGGCCCTCACTCCGCGCTTCAACAAATCCATCACCAGTTCGCCGCAATGATAAGCAACTTCGTCTTTTTTCGGGTCCATTGCGGGCACGCTGTTGTATCCCATGGGAGAGATTCCAATCATCTCCATCACGGTAGACATGGTGTTGGCCGTGTATTGGCCACCGCAGGCGCCAGCGCCAGGGCAGGCTACGTTTTCCAGTTCATACAAATCCGAGTCGCTCATTTTGCCGGCGGCATTTGCGCCGATAGCTTCATACACATCCTGAATGGTGACGTCTTTGCCGCGAAATGTACCTGCAGCAATTGTCCCCCCGTAAAGCACTAATCCGGGTAGATTCAAACGTGCCAGCGCCATTGCCGCCGCGGGAATCGTCTTATCGCAGCCAACGAGGCAGATAACCGCGTCAAACAGCTGCCCGCGGCAAACCAGTTCGATTGAATCGGCAATCACTTCGCGGCTGACCAAACATGCTTTCATGCCTTCCGTGCCCATGGCCTCGCCGTCGCTGACGGCAATGGTATTAAATTCCATGGGCGTGCCACCGGACTTACGAATTCCTTCCTTCACCTTGGCAGACAGCCGGCGCAGATGGAAGTTGCAGGGCATGGTTTCAATCCAGGTGTTCGCAACCCCGATGAGCGGCTTCGCAAGGTCTTCGCTCGAATAGCCAACCGCCTTAAACATGGAACGCGCGCCGGCGCGGTCGCGCCCCTCAGTGATGAGACGACTGCGGTGTTTTAGATCCATAGAGATAAAAGACTACGACAACGGCTAGGAAAGCGAAAGTGAGTCACCTCTCAATGATTCCATGGGGAAATTGATGCGGGCAGGGCAAGCTCCTGAAATCACATGCACTTTCGAGTCTTTCTAACGGTCGTTGAATTACAAAACGAGCAACTTCACAAAATCGCGGGGCATCGAACCCTCCCGCCACAACGTTAATAGACGGTTAAAAGGCGGTAAAGA